>OCAI01000429.1_pt1 | contig 42887 bp, 39 predicted proteins | sample 1538271 | NCBI WGS metagenome assembly OCAI01 (sample SAMEA2580269, study PRJEB22360) | human gut metagenome | biome: human gut; feature: human-associated habitat; material: faeces | place: Denmark | collected 2008/2010 | reverse complement strand
GTGCCGTCGGCGGTCTTTACGCCCTCGCTGGCCGCAATGATCACATTGGACTTGCGGCGCTGCAGCTCGTCCACCTTGGCAAGGAACTTGTCCTGATCGAAGGGCACCTCCGGCAGCAGAATCAGATCCGGGCCTTCGCAATCGTCGCCGCCCGCAAGGCAGGCCGCACCGGCAAGCCAGCCCGCATGTCGGCCCATGATCTCGGCCACGGTCACGCTGCGGATGTCATACACGGAGGAATCCCGGATGACTTCCTTTAAAATGGTGGCAATGTACTTGGCGGCAGAGCCGTAGCCGGGGGTGTGGTCGGTCAGACACAGGTCGTTGTCGATGGTCTTGGGCACACCGATGAACCGCACACTGCTGCCGACACGATCACCGTAGCGGGAAAGCTTTGCGATGGTGTCCATGGAGTCGTTGCCGCCAATGTAGAACACCGCGCAGATGTCGTACTTGTCAAACAGGGTGAACAGCTTGATGAAGGGTGTGGAGTCCACATCCGGGTCCGGCAGCTTGTAACGGCAGCTGCCCAGATAGCTGGACGGGGTGCGCTTGAGCAGTTCGATGCTCATGCGGTCGTCCAGCAGGACGTTCAGCTCCAGCATTTCCTCCTTGAGCAGACCCTCGATGCCGTACTTCATGCCGTACACCTTGTCTGAGCCCAGACTGCAGGCTGCTTTGTACACGCCCGCCAGACTGGAGTTGATCACGGCGGTAGGACCGCCGCTCTGACCAATGATCACGTTCTTGGCCATGAGAACCTCCTTTTGCAAATTTCATTCTTATCATTTTTACGTCGCCTGCAAGATACGGCTTCCGCGCCGCTTTGCATGGGAAAATGGTCCTGAGGCCCTGCACTGCCCGCAGACCGACGGTAAACAGACCGCACCTTGCAAGTGATACAAAAAAGTTTGCGGCATGTGCACATGCTTTTTGTAAAATGTGCAAAATTGCCACATCCTTATTGTACCCGTTTTACCTGTTGTATGCAAGACCCAATTGGTTGCACAGGCAAAAAAATTATGATAAAATAAAAAACAGACCGCTCTGGGGGCGGTAAAAGTCCCCCTCTGTGGGGGAAATTTGGAGAAAGCTGGAAAAACCATGGGCATTTCACACGAATATCATTCGGCACCGCGCCGGGCACGGCACGGTACCGTCAGCGGCAGGCTGCGCTTTCTGGGCGCAGTGATCGCAATTTTGCTGGTATCCTACGCCATCACCGCCATTCTGGAAAAGGGCGCAGAGGGCGCGGACGATACCCCGTCCACCAATGCAGGCGGCATTGCCGAGAACATTCTGGCCCCGTTGCCCATGCAGGGCGAGGCAGACAGCAGCAGTGCCGCACCGGACAGCAGCATCGGCACACCGGACGCCGTCACCCTGGAAGCATTTGGCCCGGCAAAGCAGACCGCCGGAGCGTACACCGTAAAGGCCTATGACGCCAGTGTGATCCGTCAGCCCAGCTGTGGGCAGGTGGATCTGAGCTATTTTGCGGATGCGGCTTTTCTGGGTGACAGCCTGACCGTGGGATTCTCGGATTACCAGATCAATCTGGGCGGGGCGCTCATCTGCGGCTATACCGGCGTGGGTCCGGACGCCATCGTGAACCGCAGTGCGGTCAAGAGCCCCACCCGCGGGCAGGAGGTGGCACTGGATGTGCTGGCGGCCGCGCAGCCCAGAAAGCTGTATATCCTGCTGGGCACCAACACCCTCACCACACTGGGCGCGTCAGACCGCTTCCTTGCCTACTACGGCCAGATGCTGGACCTGCTGCGCCAGACGCTGGGCGATGGCTGCACCATTTACGTGCAGTCCATCCCGCCGGTGCGGCCCACTGTGGCAGCAGAAAAGCCGGGCCTTGCCACCGATGTGCTGCGGGGGGTGAACGAGCAGCTGGCCCAGATGGCAGCCAGCAAGGGCTGCGTCTATCTGGACCTGTGGGAGGCTCTTGCAGACGGCGAGGGCAACCTGAAGGAGATGCTTGCCGCACCGGATGGTGTGCATCTGAGCGCCGGCAACGGCTATGGCGCGTGGGTCACCTACCTGCGCAACCATGCAAAGTACAGCGCGGACAATTCCTGGACGATGGGCAGCGTGTACAGCGCACAGTAAAACGGAGTGAAAAATAAAGAGCCATTGCACAAAACGGGTGTGCAATGGCTCTTTTTCGTTTGCAAGGCTTACCCTTGCTCCAGCTCCAGCAGATACTGCTTCATCTCCACGCCGTAGGCGTAGCCGGTCAGGCGGCCGCTGCGGCCCACCACCCGGTGGCAGGGCTGAAGGATGGCGATGGGGTTGCTGTGGCAGGCTCCGCCCACGGCCCGGCAGGCAGAGGGCCTGTACTTTGGGGCAGCCCCCGCCCCGGGCCGGGGGGGGAGAGGGCCTGCCAATGGCAGCGGCCAGCTGGCCGTAGGTGCGGGTCTCGCCGTAGGGGATGCGGCACATTTCGGCCCAGACCGCTTTCTGGAAGGGGGTGCCCTTGGGGGCCAGCGGCAGGTCGAATTCCCTGCGCGCCCCGGCAAAGTATTCGTTCAGCTGTTCCTCGGCCTCCTGCAGAAGGGGCGTCTCGCATACCTTGCGGGGCAGGGGCTCCAGCTCCGGCACCCCGTCCGGGCAGAGGACCAGTCCACAGATGGCATTGTCCTCCTCTTCCAGCCGGAAGGTGCCCAGAATGCTGTTCACATACCAGACGTTCAAAAGCTGCGCTTCCTTTCCTGTGAGTTTGTGTTATACTAAAGCTATCTTAACACAAATGTACATCCGGCGAAAGGGGCGTTTTTTGTTATGGTACAGGCATTGGAAGAGATCATTGCCAAAAGCAGCAGCATCGTGTTCTTTGGCGGGGCGGGCGTTTCCACCGAGAGCGGCATCCCGGACTTCCGCAGTGTGGACGGACTTTATCATCAGAAGTACGCCTACCCGCCGGAAACCATCCTGAGCCACACCTTCTGGGAGGAGAACCCGGAGGAGTTTTACCGTTTTTACCGCGATAAGCTCATCGTGAAGGGGGCAAAGCCCAACGCGGCCCACCTGCGGCTGGCAAAGCTGGAACGGGAGGGCAGGCTGAAAGCGGTCGTCACCCAGAACATCGACGGCCTGCATCAGGCGGCGGGCAGCCGCACGGTGTACGAGCTGCACGGCAGCACCCTGCGCAACTACTGCACCCGATGCGGCAAATTCTACGATGTGGACTTTATTGCAGACAGCACCGGCGTGCCCCGCTGCACCGAATGCGGCGGCATCGTAAAACCCGACGTGGTGCTGTATGAGGAAGGGCTGGACGAAGAGGTGCTGTCCGGCGCGGTGAATGCCATCCGTCATGCGGATACCCTCATCATCGGCGGCACCAGTCTGGTGGTGTACCCGGCAGCGGGGCTCATCCGGTACTTCCGGGGCGACCATCTGGTGGTCATCAACATGCAGCCCACCGGGGCCGATGCCGAAGCCGACCTGTGCATTGCAAAGCCCATTGGTCAGGTGCTGAGCGAGGACGTAACGCTGGATCTGTAAAACAAAAAAGAACGGCCCTGTTTCGCGCCGATTCTCGCCCCCGGTCCGGTATGCTGAGAGCATAACGAAAAGAATGGGGGAAACCAAATGATCCAGGTTTGTGACCCGCCGCGCACGCGGCAGGTAAGGCGGCTTTCAACAGAAGAGTTCTGTCAGCTGGTCAGAGGTGAAGTGAGTTGTGTGTACCGCCCGCGCAGCGAGGTGCTGCGGATGCTGACAGTAGGCGAGGCATGGGGCACCGGCGGTGTGCGGGGCGCTCCCGGTGCCGGATGCATCCTGCTGCCCATGGACGCCGATGTAGCCGCAGCGGCTGCGCTACGCAGCTTTTTGGGCTGGGGCTGCACGGCGGGCGGGTACTTCCTCACCCCGGCGGCCGGGCCGGACAGCCGTGCCGCCGGGACCCTTGCACCGCTGCTGGCTGCTGCCGCCGCCCGGCAGGAACAGCTGGCCCGGGGCCGGGTGCGGTGGGCTGTGGTGGAGTGCGCTGCCGAAGAAGTGCTGCCGCTGTACCTGCGGCAGGGGTTCGCGCTGCGGGCTATCAGCCCGCTGGACAGTCTGGCCCCCTGCTTCTGGCTGCAGGCGGGCTGTCTGGGACAGAACCAGCCGCCGGTCTGGGTGCCGCTGGCAGACCGGGTGCACATTGCCATCCTGCTGGCCCGGGGCTATGCCGCGCTGGAAAGCCGCGAGAGCCCGCAGGGCACGGTGCTGGCACTGTATCCCGTGTAAAATAAAAGGGGAGGAAGTTCAAATGAAAGCAGTTATTCTGGAAGACTATGCCATACAGCAGGGAGATCTGGACTGGTCGGGTGTGGAAGCGCTGGTGCCGGACGTCACCCGCTATGGGCGCACCGCGCCGGAGGAGGTGGTGCCGCGCATCGGGGATGCAGAGATCGTGTTCCTGAACAAGTGCCGCATCGACGAAAATGTTCTGGCCCGGTGCCCGAAGCTTCGGTGGGTGGGCATCATCGCCACCGGCACCGACAACCTTGACCTGCAGGCCTGCCGCCGCCATGGCGTGGCTGTGGCCAATGTGCCGGGCTATTCTACGCACAGTGTGGCGCAGATGACCTTCAGCCTGCTGCTGGCCATCTGCCAGTGTGCCGACCGCTATGACCGTCTTGTGCAGGACGGCCGGTGGCGCACCGAAGACCCCGCCGCCTACCGGCTGCTGCCGCAGGTAGAGCTGCTGGGCAAGACCTTTGGCATCTACGGCTACGGCAGCATTGGACGGCAGACCGCCCGCATTGCCAGAGCCTTTGGCATGGATGTGCTGGTGTGCACCCGCACCGTGCGGCCGGAGTACGCCGCCGACGGGGTGGAGTTCGTGGACTTTGACACCCTGCTTGCCCGCAGCGATGTGCTCAGCCTGCACTGCCCGGCCACGCCCGCCACGCGCGGACTGGTCAATGCAGACTCCCTTGCCAGGGCAAAGCCCGGCATGATTCTGCTGAACACCGCCCGCGGTGCGCTGGTGGACGAGCAGGCCGTGGCCGATGCGCTGAAAAACGGGCAGCTGGCCTTTTACGGGGCAGACGCTTTTGGCACCGAGCCACTGCCGCAGGAAAGCCCGCTGCGGGGCCTGCCCAACGCCCTGCTGACGCCGCACATCGCATGGGCCACCAACGAAGCCCTGCAGCGGCTGATGGACATTACCACCAACAACCTGCGCACATGGCTGGATGGCGCAGGAGAGAACATTGTGAACGCATAAAAATAACGGGAACGCCGCATGGACGTTCCCGTTATTTTTTAGTTCAGGATACCGCTCTCTTTGATGGACTGCACCGCCTCGGCAATGCGCTCCGGCGGCAGGGTGAGGGCAAAGCGCACATAGCCTTCACCCAAGGGGCCGAAGCTGGAACCCGGGGTGCACAGCACGCCGCTCTTTTCCACAAGTTCCAGACAGAAGTCCATGCTCTTTGCATACTTTGCCGGGATGGGAGCCCACACGAACATGCTGCCGTGGCTGTCCGGCACATTCCAGCCGATGGAACGCAGACCGCCGCACAGGGCATCGCGGCGCTGCTGGTACAGGCCGCACTGGGCCTTTACCATGTCCAGCGGGCCGGTCAGGGCGGCGATGGCGGCTTTCTGCACCGGCAGGAACATGCCGAAATCGATCTGACCGCGCAGCTTTTTAAAGGCGGCTACCACGTCCCTGCGGCCCACAAGGAAGCTGATGCGGGCACCGGTGACGTTGAAGCTTTTGGAAAGGCTGAAGAACTCCACGCCCACATCCATGGCACCGGGCGTGTTGAAGAAGCTGTTGCCCGCGGCCCCGTCAAAGATGATGTCGCTGTAGGCGTTGTCGTGGATAATGAGAATGTCGTACTTCTTTGCAAAGGCCACCAGCTCGGCGTACAGCTCCGGCGTGCCCACGCTGCCCACCGGGTTTGCGGGCAGGGAGACGATCATGTACTTTGCCTTGCGGGCCACATCCTCCGGGATATCCTTCACGTAAGGCAGGAAGCCATGCTCTTTGGTCAGCGGGTAATACCAGGGTTTTGCGCCGCCCAGCAGACTGCCCGCAATGAACACCGGGTAGCAGGGGGTGGGCAGCAGCACAGTGTCGCCCTCATCGCACAGCACCATGCCGATGTGGCCCACGCCCTCCTGACTGCCGGCGCAGCTGGCCACCTGATCCGGCGTGATCTCTACGCCGAAGCGGCGCTTGTAGTAGCCGCACACAGCATCCAGCAGCTCAGGCAGGTCGCGCAGGCTGTACTTCCAGTTCTGCGGGTCGGCGGCTGCGTCCATCATGGCCTTGCGGATGTGCTCGGCAGGCGCAAAGTCCGGTGTGCCGACGCTCAGATTATAAATGGTACGGCCCTGAGCTTCCAGTTCCACCTTGCGTTCGTTCAGTGCGGCGAAGATCTCATCGCCGAACAGATCCAGTCGTTTGGAAAATTGCATATCCTGATACCCCCTCTTTAACACGGATCATTTTGATAATAGGGCTATTTTAGCACGTTTTGCCTGCCTGCGCAACGAAAAGGGCAGATGAGGGAGAAAGTTTCAACTTTCGGTGATAGGAAGCGAAGATTGTTTCACGGGAAGAAAATCCTCTCAGTCACGGCTGACGCCGTGCCAGCTCTCCCGAAGGGCGAGCTTTATGAGTGCAAACCATCAGATGCAAAAGAGCTCCCCCTTTCGGGGGAGCTGGCGAGCGAAGCGAGACTGAGAGGGTTTATCAATCGATCGTCGTTTTTGTCCGCCCCACGCCGATGACGGCGGTGCTGATCTTTTTCCAGCTGCTGCAGCCGCACACACCGTCCACACGCAGGCTCGTGCGCCGCTGGAAGCCTTTCAGCGCTTCCTCCGTCCGGGCACCAAAGATGCCGTCGATGCGGCTCCCGGTCTGGTAGCCCAGAGTGGTGATGGTTTGCGGGGGGATCACCACATGCCAGCCGCGGCTCCCCCGCCGCAGGGTGGGGTAGCCTGCCGTGGTGCCGCTGCAGGCAGGCGTGCCGTAGCGGCGGTCCATGTGCACCCATGTGGGGGTCTGGCTCAGCGGCTCCACATAGCCCCATGCCCCGGTGCCCCGGGCCGCATTGTAGATGGCCGTGCGGGCGGTCCGGGTCAGGCTCTGGCCCACGTCAAAGGATACGCCCGCGTAGTGCTGGCTGCGGGTGCCGTGGCCGCCCTCCCAGATGCGGCGGAAGGCATACCCCACCGGGATGCCCTTGCCGTACTTGCGGCGGGTCAGGTTCCACGCTTCCATGGCCGCAATGGTGGTCCACAGGGTGGGGCTGGCAGATTTTCCCCGGAACTCCCGCACCCGCAGGGTGGTGCCGGTGCTGTAGGGCATGGGGTCGTTCTCGTTCAGGTTTGCATAGGTGTATACCTTGTTCTCGTAGGCGTCGTAGATCAGAAGACGTGCCATCGCTCATTCCTCCTTGCTGCAGTGTGGACAGCTCTGGGCCTGCAGTGCGGCCCATGTCCCGCGGTCCACGGTGCCGGTCACCAGCAGCCCGGCCCGCTGCTGTGTCAGCCGGACGGCGGCAGTCTCTTCCGGGCCGAAGCGGCGGTTCTCGGTCACATAGCCCTCGGTGCAGTACAGGCAGGAACGCCCGTTCAGCCATGTTTCCACCTGTGCCACGTCCGGCCCCACGCTGCCCGCGCCGATGGCCCGGCCCGGGTAGACCGGGCCCTGCCCGATGCTGCGGTCGGGGTTGGGCATTTCGGCGGCGAGCTGCAGGCTCAGCGATTCCACAGCTGTCCATGTGTCGGCGTCCGCGATGCCAGTCTCCGGCAGACCCAGCAGCTCCTGTGCGCTGCGGGTGGCGGCGGCAGTCTCGTCGGTGTACCGGTCCGAAAGGGGCGGGTTCTCCACACTGGTAAAGTAGTAGGCGATGCGCTGCAAAAGCAGACTGTAGTACAGCACCGCACTGCCGGAAGAACCCACCGCCAGCGGTGTGCCGGGGTAGGGCAGGCGCTTCAGGGTGACCACCGGCCCGGATGCCCGCAGGGTGGACGCCTTGTCGTACAGGCTGTTCCATGTGGTGCGGCCCACCACACCATCCACGGTCAGGCCCGCAAAACGCTGGTAGGCCCGCACGGCGGCTTCGGTGGAAGCACCGAACTGTCCGTCGATGCCGATGGCCGGGATGCTGCTCTCGTAGGCGCTCATGAGATAGAGGTAGAACTGCAGCTCCCGCACCGCTGTGCCGGAAGAGCCTTTGCGCAGCACGCCCGGGTACTCGCCGGGGCGCAGGGAAGAGGAAAGCAGCTTGTTGGCGATATCGTTGTACACCTCGTACAGCTTCAGCCACGTATTGCGGCCCACCACGCCGTCACTGGTCAGGCCGAAGTAGCTCTGGAACCGCTTAACGGCGGCGGTGGTGGCAGCGCCGAATCTGCCGTCCACCGTGATGGAGTTCAGTCTGGAATACACCGTGCGGGCAATCTTGAGCCAGAACTGCACCAGCCGCACGTTCTGTCCGCTTGCACCCTCCCGCAGAGCGGTGCCCGGGTAGGCGTTGGGGGTGCCGTTGTCGGACTGGATGCTGCGGAACTGGTCGTACAGCTCGGTCCATGTGCTCTGCCCCACCACGCCGTCCACGGTCAGGCCGTATTTGCGCTGGAAGGCCCGCACCGCTGCGGCGGTGCCGCTGCCGAACACGCCGTCCACCGTGACCGACGGGATGGAGGAAGTGTACTGGGCCAGTGTGTTCAGCCAGAACTGCAGCTGCTCCACGGCGCTGCCGGTGGAGCCGGTGCGCAGCACGGTGCCGCCCCATGTGCCGTCCGAGAGGGTGCCGCTGGACACCTCGCCCTCGCTGGTCAGCTCGGCCAGATCTTTGACCGAAACGTAGATATAGCTGATTTTGTACCATGTCTGCCGCCCCACCATGCCGTCAGCGGTCAGGTTGAACTGCTTCTGGAACGCCCGGACCGTGGCAGCCATCCGGGCCCCGAACACGCCGTCCACAGTCAGCAGACCGAGGAAGGGATAGTCCTTGGTGATGCGGTTCAGCTGGCGCTGCAGGGTGAACACTGCTGTGCCGCTGTCGCCCTGCCGGATGGGCGAACCGGGGTAGCTCTGGGGGATAGACTGGATGTTCGAGGTGCGGATGATCTCAATGTCGTTGCCGTAGTAATACTTCAGGATCTGCAAGGCGTTACGGCCCTGATTGGCCAGCGTCACGGTGCCCCACTGCTTGAGCCCCGGGCAGGTGACCGATTTACCGTCGCAGTATTCAGAGTAGTAGGGGTTCACGGTGCCGGTCTTGCGGAGATAGGTGTTGAAGATATCGTCGGTGATGCGCACCATCACGTCGAACACCGTGCGTCCGTGGACGTAATACTGGTCATAGCTGGTGGAGTTGGTGATGTTGAAGGTGTAGCCTTTGCTGGGATACCACTCGGTGTAGATGCGGTTGAGCGCCAGAGAGATCTGACAGTGGATATTGGCCCGCAGGGCCTGCTCCGGCCATGTGGGATACACTTCGCTGGACGCCACATTGGCAATATAATCCCGGAAGGAGACGGTCACGTTCCGTGCGGAGGCCGCGGGCTTGCCCAGATGCACCGTGATGTTCTTGGGGATGATGACCCGGCTCAGCACCCGGGGCATGCAGTTCTCTATGGGGTCCGGGCCGCTGCCGCCGTCGCCGGTGAACAGTGAATGCTCCGGGATGACTATGGGCGGGTTTACCACGTCGCGATCCTCTTCGGTCTCAGGGATCATCTCCGGCTGGGCCAGTGTGACCTGCCCGGCAAAGATCTGCACACCCTGAATGCGCACGGTGCGGAAGCCTGTCTTTGCGGCAGTCAGGTCCACAACGGCATAGGGCCGGATGGTGTTGTCCTCCTGCAGGGACAGCGCACAGGAGGGAGCTTCAATGGAGAGGTCGGCAGCGGTGCCGGTCTCGTCGGTGATACGCTGAGCGGTAAAGCCGTTGCCGGACACGGTGACGAGAACACCCTCGATGGGCGAGGACTGACGGGCACCGAAAGCCTGAATGCGTAGAATGCCGGTGTTTTTCATAGGCGGATGCTCCTTTGCTGTGAGAATGGAATGCTTCTCCCACAGCGTATTCGGCCGCGCCGCCGGACGTGCATGGCAATGCACACCGCAAATAAAAAAGCCGCCCGAAGGCGGCAGGGGAGAAAGGTTTATTTGGCGCTGTCCTTGGCAAGGGCGGCGTCGATATTTTTTTGCAGAGCGGCAAGGTTTTCTTCCTTGTCGATGCCGCCAAGCAGGGGCTGCCCCACAACGTTGCCGTCCCGGTCAAAAACGTAAGTGGTGGGGAAGGCCATGATGTTCAGTGCAAACTTGCCGGCCTCACTGCCGGAGGCAAAGTAGATGTTGCGGTAGCTTGCGCCCGTTGTCTCCAGCAGTTTTTTGGCGGCATCAATGCCCTGCTGGTTGCCGTCCAGCGTCTCGGTGTTGATGCCGATGACCTCACCGCCCTGTGCCTTGACCTTCTCGTTCAGGGCGTTCAGGTCGTCCAACTCCTCCACGCAGGGCTTGCAGCCGTTGAACCAGAAATTCACCACCGTAAAGGCGTTGCCCGCAAACAGGCTGTTGTCCACCGGGTTGCCCTCTAAATCGCTGCCCTCAAACTTGGGGAAGGCGGTGCCCTGTGCGGCGGCACTGGAAGCGGCATCCTCTGCGGGGGCAAGAGCGGCGATCTGCTCCTCGATGGTACGAATCTTTTCGGCATCTGCGGTCAGGGTCTTGTACTCCTCGTCCGAGAACTGATCTTTGGCCTTTTCCACAGCGCTGAGCAGAAAATCGCCGTAGTTGGCGCTGATCGTGGTTTCGGTCACGTTTTTGTCCATGGATGAGAACACTTTCTCCCACAGAGCATCGTTTGCAGAAAGGATCTCGTTTTCCTCGGCCAGCAGCTGCTCCTCGGTTTTGCTTTCTGCTGCCGCAGAGGAAGCGGCAGAAGAGGATGCAGAAGATGCGCCTTGCCCGCAGGCGGCAAGGCTGAAAGCCAGCACAAGGCTGAGAAAAAGTGCGGCGATACGATGGATCTTCATGGTTTTACTCCTTTGTTGTTTCGGTATTTGATTGGTCCCCCAGCCCGAACTTGTACTGAATGGCGTCCGTGGGGCAGGCTTTCATGCACATCCCGCAGCGGATGCATTCGGCGTGGTTGGGGGTCTTGGTAATGTCTACGTCCATCTTGCAAGCCTTTGCACAGGCTCCGCAGGAGACGCATTTGTGGGTGTCTACGCGCATCTGGAACAGCGAGACCTTGTTCAGCAGCGCATAGAACGCGCCCAGCGGGCACAGCCACTTGCAGAAGGGGCGGTAGAACACCACGCTGCCCACGATGACCGCCAGCAGGATGCAGGCCTTCCATGTGAACAGCTTGCCCAGCGCAGCGCGGATGCCCGCATTGGTCAGGGAGAGGGGAATGGCACCCTCCAGCACGCCCTGCGGGCAGAGATACTTGCAGAAGAAGGGGTCGCCCATGCCCAACTCATTGACCGCCAGCAAAGGCAGCAGCACCACCATGACCAGCAGCACCGCATACTTTAAATAGCGCAGCGGCTTCAGCTTTTTGGTGGAAAGCTTGGGGGATGGGATCTTGTGCAAAAGCTCCTGAAACCACCCGAATGGGCAGAGGAAACCGCAGATGAACCGCCCCAGCAGCACCCCAAAGAGGATGAGGATGCCGGTAATGTAGTAGGAAAAGCGGAACTTGGAAGAGCCCACCACCGCCTGGAATGCTCCCACCGGACAGGCACCGGCCGCGCCCGGGCAGGAATAGCAGTTCAGCCCCGGCACGCAGACGTATTTTCCGCCGCCCTGATACAGAGCTCCTTTTGCAAAATTGGGTAGGTGGAGATTGGTCAGCAGGGTAGCCCCGGCTTGTATAAAGCCCCGGAAGCGGGCAAGGGGAGAAAGCTTTTTCTTTTTCTTATCCAATGCCCACACACTCCATACACAGCCGGATGGCTTTTGAAAATACGGTGTCTGCCTCGCCCCGCAATAAGCCGAACAGCAGCATCAGAACCCCGGCGGCAAGCAAAAGCAGCTGCGCCTGTTTTTTTGTCATGAACATCATAGCCTCCTGTTGTTTGATGGCATCAGTATACACCATGCGTGATAAAATCTCTGCTAAGAAAATCTTAACACGAATCTTAACACCGTCTGCTATAATCTGTTATAATGAAGAAAAAACGCAATTTTTATGGGAAAGGTGGAAAACAAAGATGCGCCTTTTGGTGGTAGAGGACGAGCACTCCCTGCGGGAGGATATTGCCCGAAAGCTGCGGCTGTCCGGGTACGAGGTGGATGCCTGTGCAGACGGCGAGGCCGCGCTGGAGGCACTGGCAGCAGAGCGGTACGACCTTGTACTGCTGGACCTCAACCTGCCCAAGGTGGACGGAATGCAGGTGCTGCGCACCCTGCGCCGGCACGATCTTGAGACCTGTGTGCTGATCTTGTCGGCACGCAGTGAAATCGCAGATAAAGTGGAGGGGCTGGATGCCGGGGCGAACGATTACCTTTCCAAGCCCTTTCACCTTGCAGAGCTGGAAGCCCGGGTGCGCAGCCTGACCCGGCGCAAATTTATTCAGCAAGACGTCTGTCTGTGCTGCGGACGGCTGAGCTTCAACACCCGCAGCCGCGTTGCTGCTGTGGACGGTCAGACCCTTGCTTTGACGCGGAAGGAGAGCGGCGTACTGGAATATCTGCTGCTGCATCAGGGACGCCCGGTCAGTCAGGAAGAACTCATCGAGCACGTCTGGGATGGCAGTGTAGACAGCTTCAGCAACTCCATCCGGGTGCATATCTCTGCCCTGCGCAAAAAGCTGCGGGCGGCGCTGGGCTACGACCCCATCCGCAACCGCATCGGGGAAGGCTACGAGATCGGAGGCGAGGTACAATGAAACATTTGTCCCTGCAATGGCGCATCACCCTGCTGACCGCGCTGCTCATCGCCTGCGCCTGCGTGTGCATGAACCTGCTTTTATACCGCACCGGCGTTACCGGCATGGATGCCCTCAACGGCTTTATGATGCAGTACCAGCCCGGCAGTGCGGATCCGTTGACCATCGAGATCCCGCAGGAGGAAATGTCCAGTCTGCTGGCGCATTTTTCGCAGGAAGTCTACGATGCAAAGGTGGTCTTTGGCCGCAAGGGCTGGTGCATCACCGTCGTGGTCACCATCGTCAGCGCTGCCATTGCTTATTTTGTCAGCGGCAGAGCGCTGAAACCGTTACAGCAGCTTGCGCAGCAGGCGCAGCAGGTCGATCAGGACAGCATCGCCACCACCCGTCTGGACGAAAACACTGTGCAGGAATTCGGGCAGTTGAGCCGGTCGGTGAACCGGATGCTGGATGGTCTGGCGCAGTCCTTTGAGTTGCAGCGGCAGTTTGCGGGCAATGCCGCCCACGAGCTGCGCACCCCGCTGGCTATTTTGCAGACGAAGCTGGAACTGTTTGCAGAGGAGCACCCGGCCATGGACGCCGAAACTGCCGGGCTGATCCGCTCTCTGCGGGAGCAGCTGGACCGCCTGACCGCTCTTGTGCGCACTTTATTAGAGATGAGCAATCTGCAATCAGTCTCCCGCACCGACCAGATCGCCCTTGCGCCGCTGGTGGAGGAGATCCTGACCGACCTGACCCCCCTTGCCCAGAAAAACAATATCTCTTTGCAGCAGGACTGCGAGGAACTTGGCATGGTGGGCAGCGATGCGCTGATCTACCGGCTGGTGTTCAATCTGGTGGAAAACGGCATCAAGTATAACCGCCCCGGCGGTGCGGTGCGCGTCACCCTGCAACAGGAAAAGCAGACCGCTGTACTGCGCGTTGCAGATACCGGCCCGGGTATCCCCGCAGACTGCCGGGAGAGCATCTTCCAGCCCTTTTTCCGGGTGGATAAGTCCCGCAGCCGGGAGATGGGCGGCGTTGGGCTTGGCCTTGCCCTTGTGCGGGAGATCGCCGTGCTGCATGGCGGCAGTGTGACCGTGGAACGCAGCAGCGAAAACGGCACTACCTTTGCAGTCACCCTGCCGCTGGCACAGCCCTGCTGAAACTGGGCGGACTGGGACTTTATTTTTGGCACACGGGGGAGTATACTGGAAGCAGAAGACCCCGGAAAATAAGAAGGACAAAGGAGATACTGAAAATGCAGGCAACCATTCACAACGAATTTCTGACCCTGACCGTGGACACCCACGGTGCAGAAGCAGTCAGCCTGAAAAATGCAGCGGGCGAAGAAATGCTTTGGCAGGCCGACCCGGCTGTGTGGAAGCGCCACGCCCCCATTCTGTTCCCGTGGACGGGCAAGCTGCCCGGCGGTACCTTTGAGGTGGACGGCAAAACGTACAAGGGCGGTCAGCACGGCTTTGCCCGGGACATGGAGCACAGCCTGCTCAAGGCCGAGGGCGATACCATCCAGTTGGAGCTGCGCTCGGATGACGCCATCAAGGCCGAGCGCTTCCCCTTTGATTTTGTGCTCACCAGCACCTTCCGGCTGGACGGGAAGACCGTGCACCACACGCTGGCTGTATCGAACCCCGGCAGCGGGGAGCTGCGTTTCGGCATCGGCTATCACCCTGCGTTCAACATTCCCTTCGACGATCAGCACACTACCACAGACTACGAGTTCCGCTTTGACCGGCCGGAGAGCCCGGTCATTCTCGACACCCGCCCCAACGGTCTGCTGAGCGGCAGATGCTATTACCAGTGGAAGAACCAGCAGGCCATCCCGCTGACCGATGATCTGTTTGCAAACGACAGCTTCTGCATGGCAGGCCTGCGCACCGGCACCATCGGCATCTGTGAGAAGGACACCGGCCGCAAGATCACCTGCAATGTGGAAGGCTACCCCTATTCGCTCATCTGGTCGGCTCCCGCAAAGCCGGTGCGGTTTGTGTGCATCGAGCCGTGGCACAGCCTGCCCGCCGCTGAGACCGACCCGCAGGCGTGGAGCCAGCGTGCAGCCGCCGCCTGCCTTGCCCCGGGTGAAAGCTGGGAGACCACCCTGAGCACCACGTTTGAACGATAAAACTCCCTCAGTCTCGTTTCGCTCGCCAGCGATGACGGAAGGAGTTCTGCAAACAAGAAAAAGCTCCCGGAACATCGAAATGCTCCGGGAGCTTTTGTGCTGTCAGTAAAAGGAAAGCTTAGTACGCCACGCCCCAGTAGACCATGGTCTTGGCGGGCTTACCGCAGCAGGGGCACACATCGCTCAGATGCTCCTGCTCAAAGGGCATGCAGCGGCTGGACAGACCGACTTCTTCCTTCATCTTCATTTCGCATGCAAGGTCGCCGCACCACATGGTCTTGATGTAGCCGGTGTTTGCCTTGGCCAGCTCCTTCACCTCGTCCATGGTGGTGGCAGCCCAGGTGCGCTTCTCGCGGTTGGCAAGAGCACGCTCGTACAGGTCCTTGCGCAGGGCCTCCAGCTGGGCGGGAATGGCAGTTTCCAGCTCGTCCAGAGAGACGAAGACCTTTTCGCGGGTGTCGCGGCGCACCAGCACGCACTGGTTCTTTTCCAGATCCTTGGGGCCGATCTCCAGACGCAGGGGCACGCCCTTCATCTCCCACTGAGAGAACTTCCAGCCAGGGGCATTGTCGCTGTCATCCAGTTTCACGCGGGCATACTTGCTGATCTTTTCAGCCAGCTCGGCAGCCTTCTCGCTGACGCCGGGCTTGTGGGCAGCAATGGGCACCACCACAACCTGAATGGGGGCCACTGCCGGGGGCAGGATCAAGCCGTCGTCGTCGCCGTGGGTCATGATGATGGCACCCACCAGACGGGTGGAAACGCCCCAGCTGGTCTGGAACGGATGATGCAGCTGGTTGTCGCGGCCGGTAAAGGTGACGTCGTAAGCCTTGCTGAACTTATCGCCAAAGTAGTGGCTGGTGCCGCTCTGCAGAGCCTTGCCGTCCTTCATCATAGCCTCGATGGTGTAGGTGGCCTCGGCACCGGCAAACTTTTCCTTGTCGGTCTTGCGGCCCTTCACCACGGGAATGGCCAGATCCTGCTCGCAGACGTCTGCGTAGCAGTTCAGCTGCTGCTGGGTCTCAGCCTCCGCCTCGGCGGCAGTCTCGTGGATGGTGTGGCCTTCCTGCCACCAGAACTCGCGGCTGCGCAGGAAGGGACGGGTGGTCTTTTCCCAGCGCACCACGCTGCACCACTGGTTGTATTTCATGGGAAGCTCGCGGTAGCTGTGCAGCACGCGGGACCAGTGGTCGCAGAACATGGTCTCACTGGTGGGACGCACGGCCAGACGCTCTTCCAGCTTGTCGGAACCGCCCATCGTGACCCACGCCACCTCCGGCGCGAAGCCATTGACCAGTTCGCCTTCCTTCTGCAGCAGGCTTTCCGGGATCAGCACGGGCATTGCCACGTTTTCATGGCCGGTGGCCTTGAAGCGGGCATCCATGTCCTTCTGGATCAGCTCCCAGATGGCCTGACCATAGGGGCGCAGGATGATGAAACCCTTCACACTGGAATACTCCACCAGCTCTGCCTTGACGCAGATATCGGTGTACCACTGTGCAAAGTTTTCTTCCTGACTGGTGATCGCCTGTACGAGCTTCTTTGAATCTTTTGCCATTTGTATTTATCCTCCTAAGGCCGTGCGCCAAACGCTGTGCGTTCCGCACGAACCATAATAAAGCCCCGCCTGCAGCCGCGGCCGGGTGCCGCAGCGCGGAGAACGGGGCTTTTCGACTGAAATCAGTTCTGCGCGTGGCTGTCCACAAAGTTTACCACATCGCCCACGGTGCGCAGGGACTCGATGGCGTCATCCGGCACCTCGATGCCGAACTCATCCTCCAGCGTCATCACCATGTCTACGATGTCCAGGCTGTCGGCCTCAAAATCGCTCATGATGTCACTGTCCATCGTGATCTTTGCCGGATCAACGTCCAGCTGCTCCGCCAGCAATGCACGGATTTTTTCAAAAGTATCCATTCCTGTGGTCTCCTTTTTGCAGTTGTTTTGCTGGTCTGTACACTGGGGCCGTGGGTGCGGCGCTGTGATGGTGCGCCTGCGGATGCTGCGCGGCTCCACCGGGCTGTACAGAACGCTCTCTTTTTTTATATCCCATGCCGTGGCTGTTGTCAAGCCCTGTTTTCGCTTTCCCGTCCGGGAACACGAAAAAAGTTCCAAAACGCATATTTTCGCTTGACAGAAGCCCCCGGGTTTCTTATCATTATAGAGAAACGAGTTCAGGTGAACGGACTGTTCGCCAATAAGGAGAATGGAACATGAAGCTTTCATTTACCAAAATGCAGGGCTGCGCCAACGACTATATTTATCTGGACTGCCGCGAAAGCGGTGTGCCGGAGAATATCGCGGCCCTTTCCGAAAAATTGTCCCGGCGGCATTTTTCCATCGGAGCCGACGGCATCATCTGCATCTGCGCTGCGCAGTCGGCGGGAGCCGACGGTATGATGCGCATCTTCAACGCCGACGGCAGCGAGGGCAGGATGTGCGGCAACGGCATCCGCTGCGTGGCCGAGTGGCTGTATACCCACGGCATCTCCAAAGAGACCCTTGCCATTGATACCCTCAGCGGTCTGAAGACTGTCACCCGCAAGGGCGCGGGCCTGTGGCAGGTGGAGATGGGGGCCTACAGTGCCATGCCTGCCGACCTGCCGGCGGTGAACATGGGAGACGGCGCACTTGTGGATAAGACCCTGACCGTGGACGGGAAAGACTGGCAGGTGACCTGCATCAGCGTGGGCAATCCTCACTGCGTGACCGTGGTGGAGGATGTGGACAGCCTGAAGCTGGAAGAAATCGGCCCCGGCTTTGAGCACCACGCAAACTTCCCGGAGCGCATCAACACCGAGTTTGTGCAGGTGGTGGATGCCACCCACCTGAAAATGCGGGTGTGGGAGCGCGGCAGCGGTGAAACATGGGCCTGCGGCACCGGCACCTGTGCCACCGTGGCAGCCCTGACCGAGCTGGGAATCTGCCCGGCAGGGGAGGACATTCATGTGCAGCTGCGGGGCGGTGTGCTGACCATCCGGGTGTTGCCCGGCAGACAGCTGCTGATGACCGGCGCCGCCGAGACCGTGTGCGAGGGCACAACGGAAGTGTAAGAAAAATGAGAACCCTCTCAGTCGCCTGACGGTGACAGCTCTCCCGAAGAGCGAGCTTTTCCACATCAAGAGGAAAAGTTTTTCTTCACAACAAAAAAGCTCCCCCACTCGGGGGAGCTGGCATCGAATGGACGCGAGATGACTGAGAGGGTCATACCAAAACAGAAGCGAGGAAAAGTACTATGAAGATGAACAAACACTATAACGAGCTGAAGGCCAGCTACCTGTTCGTGGACATTGCCCACAAGGTGGCTGCCTATCAGGAAGCACACCCGGAAAAGGAGATCATCCGTCTGGGCATCGGCGATGTGACCCAGCCGCTGGCAAAGTGCGTGGTCAAGGCCATGCATGACGCTGCCGACGAAATGGGCACAAAGGAAGGCTTCCACGGTTACGGCCCGGAGCAGGGCTACCCCTTCCTGAAGCAGGCTATTCAGGGCTACTATGCAGGCCGCGGCACCCAGCTGGCAGAGGACGAGATCTTCATTTCGGACGGTGCCAAGAGTGATCTGGCCAATGTGCTGGGCCTGTTCGATGTGGACAACACCGTGCTGGTGCCGGACCCCGTTTACCCCACCTATGTGGACGATAACGTGACCGATGGCCGTAAGATCATCTACAGCCGCACCGGTCAGGAGAACGGCTTCCTCGGCATGCCGGACGAGAACGTAAAGGCAGACATCATCTATATCTGCAGCCCCAACAACCCCACCGGTGCCGCCTACACCCGCGACCAGCTGAAGGTCTGGGTGGACTACGCCCGCAAGAACAATGCCATTATTCTGTACGATGCTGCCTACGAGTGCTTTATCTCGGACGAGAACCTCGCCCGCAGCATCTTCGAGATCGAGGGGGCCCGCGAATGCGCCATTGAGATTTGCTCTTTCTCCAAGATCGCAGGCTTCACCGGCACCCGCTGCGGCTACACCGTGGTGCCCAAGGAGCTGGAGCGCGAGGGCATGAACATCAATAAGCTGTGGCTGCGCCGCCAGACCACCAAGTTCAACGGTGTGCCTTACGTGGTGCAGCGCGCCGCCGCTGCGGTGTTCACCGAGAGCGGCATGGCCGAGATCCAGCAGAATCTGGACTACTACCGCAAGAATGCCAAGGTCATCGCGGACGCTCTGGACGAGTGCGGCGTGTGGTACTGCGGCGGCAAGAACAGCCCCTACATCTGGCTGCGCTGCCCCGGTAACATGAAGAGCTGGGAGTTCTTCGACTGGCTGCTGGAAAACTGCGGCGTGGTGGGTACCCCGGGCGTGGGCTTCGGCGAGTGCGGCGAGGGCTACTTCCGCCTGACCGCTTTCGGTGACGCCGAAAAGACCAAGATGGCCGCCGAGCGCATCAAGACCGCCATCAAGGCACTGTAAAACCTAAAAAATGCACCTGCTGTCCGTTTGGGACGGCGGGTGTATTTTTTTGCGCATTCTCTTGACAAATCTGTATCTACTGTATATACTGTGCATATACAGATAAAACACAAGAGCCAAAGGAGCATCCGATGGAACTGTTTATCAACAACAAAAGCGGCGCGCCCATCTATGACCAGATCTACAACCAGATCAAGCAGCAGATCATCAGCGGGGCTTTGCAGCCGGACGAGGCCATGCCCTCCATCCGGGGGCTGGCACGGGATCTGCGCATCAGCGTCATTACCACCAAGCGCGCCTACGATGAACTGGAAAAAGAGGGCTTCCTTTACGCAGTACCGGCAAAGGGCTTTTTTGTAGCCCCTAAAAACACCGAGTTGCTGCGGGAAGAGAACCTGAAAAAAATTGAAGCGCACCTTACCGAAGCCGTCCGCCTGTCCGTATCCTGCGGGCTGAGCAGGGAAGAGCTGCGGGAGATGCTGGAACTGCTGTGGGAGGGCTGAACATGAACGCACTGGAACTGCGGGGACTTACAAAGCACTATAAGGACTTTACCCTCGGACCGCTGGATCTGACCTTGCCCGGCGGCACCATCTGCGGACTGATCGGTGAAAACGGAGCGGGCAAAAGCACCACTATCCGGTTAATCTTAGATATGGTGCAGCGGGACGGCGGTACCGTGACCATCCTTGGCAGGGACAGCCGCACCGCTTCCGTCCGCACCAGAGAGGAAATCGGTGTGGTGCTGGGCAGCGAGGGCATCCCCCTGTGCCTGAACGCAGTGCAGGCAGGCAAGGTGATGGCGGGCATCTACCGCAACTGGGATGCTGCTGCCTATGCGGAGCTGTGCCGGAAGTTCGGCCTGCCGGACAAAAAGCAATACAAGGACTACTCTACCGGCATGAAGATGAAGCTGTGCATTGCCGTGGCGCTGGCGCACCACCTGAAGCTGCTGCTATTGGACGAAGCCACCAACGGGCTGGATCCGGTGGTGCGGGACGAGGTGACCGACCTGCTGCTGGACTTTACCCGGGACGAAAACCACTCTATCCTCATCTCCTCCCACATCGTCAGCGATTTGGAAAAGCTGTGCGATATCATCGCCTTCCTGCACAAGGGCAGGCTGCTGCTCTGTGAGGAAAAGGACGCTTTGCGGGAGGAATACGCCCTGTGGCACGGTACGGCGGCGCAGCTGGCGGCACTGGATACGCGGGTGTACGGCAAGCGGGTCACCCCCTACGGGATAGAGGCGCTTGTGCGCCGGGATGCAATGCCCGCCGGGGCAGAGCTTACCCCGGTAAGCATTGAGGAGCTGTTTGTGCTGATGGTGAAAGGGGAGAATGTACAATGAAAGGTCTGCTATTAAAGGATGCCTATCAGATGTGGTGCTATACCAGATGGATCATTCTGGTGTCGATTGCTATGATGCTGATGGGAATGTTTTTCATGAAGGACGGTTCTAATTTCTTTATGCTGTACGGCGGGCTTTTGCTGGGAATGTCGCCAATATCCTTACTGGCTTACGACCAGAGCAGCCGGTTCAGCGTTTGCAGTGCCGCCCTGCCGGTGACAAAAGAGCAGCTGGTGGGCGGCAAATACCTCATTGGTCTGTGCGGTATGGCGCTGGCAGAGCTGCTGAGCATGGCAGCGCTGGCAGCAGCACAGCTGCTCTGGGGCACGGTGTCGGTGCAGATCACCGTGGCGACCCTGATTCAGGTGGCCATGCTGACCCTGCTGGACAACATTATCCTGCTGCCGTTGTTCTACCGTTTTGGCTATGAAAAGGCAAAGTATGTGTACTACCTGAGCATCGGTATGCTTGGGAGCTTTATGGGATATTTCGTCTCTTCGGGTGACAGCGCTTTGGACAGCATCCTGCCCGCCAACGGTTCGCTGCTGGTGCTGGTCGTCGTGCTGGCGGTGGTGCTGGTGCTGTATACTCTCTCATGGCGGCTATCCGTTGCATGGTACGGAAAGGCAGAGCAATAAAATGAAGAAAAGTCAAATCGCGGGCATCCTGTTCGGTGTTGCCATGGGCGTTTTGTTCAGCGTGACGCTGGGAACGGTCGGTTTTGTGCTGGGTGCCAGCTTTGCAAGTCTGGGTATGGTAATGTTCAAAGGGCTGGATGACCCACAGGATAAAAAGTAAGGTGTAAAAAGTGCGACGCCCCTGCAGGAAAAGCTTTTTCTGCAGGGGCGTCGCTGTATTTATTTCTCGGACTCTTCGGTGTTTTTCTGTGCGGCTTCCAGTTCCTCCACCCGCTTTTGCAGGGCGGTGATCTTGTCGTCCATTTTCAGGAACGTCCACACCAGAACAGCCAGAACCACCGCAGGCGGAACCACCATCCACAGGGACTGCTGACACCAGAGCAGCAGCGAATAGCCGCCGAACACAGTAAAGAGGAACACGGCGAACAGGCTTGCAGCCAGTACAGCAAAAAATCCCATGCAGAAAGTCTCCTTTCGGTTATTCCTCCGTCTCTTCCTCGTCCGGGTCCAGCTCGATGCTGAACACGGCTTTCTTCAGTTTACCGCAGCCCTGTGCCTTCAGGCCGGATTTATAGGGCTCTCCGGCCAGATACAGGGCGAACCGCCCCTCGCACAGCATTCCGGCAATGCTGGTACCGGCGGTGCCCACGGTGGTGTCGGTGGCTTCATCGGTGGGCTTGGTGGGGGTCAGCTCTGCAAGGCTCACCTCAAACAGCTCACTGCCGTCCAGATCGGTCTCCAGCGTGATGTGGTTGTCGTGGCGCTGGAACAGAGCCTTGTCGGAGGTCTGGGGCGTGACGGTGCTCACGGTGACCACGACCTTGTCGCCGTCAATGCGGGTGCGCCCGGCGGGCAGGGTGGTGATATCCCGGGCCATGATGTACTCAATGACGGTGTCCAGATTGTCGCTGACGCCCAGATAGTTGGGCAGGTTGTTCAGGGTATCGTAGATCATGGAAAAGTCCTCCAGCTGTATGGTTTTGATTATCTGTATGGTATCACAGGCAGGGCACAGATGCAATACGAACGATTTGAATGTGCTCCGCTTTGCTCTGTACAGATTCAGCGGAAATGAATTTTTAATTTTGAAATACCCTTTTTTCACAAAGAAGGGCTGAAACCAGAAAATGCATGTTTCCATTCCGGCCTTTCCAGTGAAAATGCACCTCCGGGCAGACCGCAGTCTGCCCGGAGGTGCTCTACTTAAAAGTGATTTCCGCTGAAAACAGCCAGAGCGAAGCGGAGGTGATTCAAAACAAAAAGCTCACTCTGCGTCCTTGGGATCGGTCATCAGTTCCTTGATGCTGGGCACCACGCCGCCCAGATTCTGAAGCTCCGAAGGAATGATGATCTTGGTTGCCTTGCCGTTGGCGACCTTGGCCAGCGCTTCCAGACCGCGCAGGGCCAGCACCTTGTCGCTGGGCATGGCTTCGTTCAGCAGGCGGATGGCGTCGGCGTTGGCCTTCTGCACGGCCAGAATGGCCTGTGCTTCACCCTCAGCTTCCAGAATGCGCTGCTGCTTCACAGCATCTGCACGCAGAATGGCGGCTTCCTTTTCGCCCTCGGCGGCAGTAATGGCAGCCTGCTTTTCACCGTCGGCCTTCAGGATCACGGCGCGCTTCTCGCGCTCAGCCTTCATCTGCTTCTCCATGGCTTCCTGAATTTCACGCGGCGGGATGATGTTCTTCACCTCCACGCGGTTCACCTTGATGCCCCACTTGTCGGTGGCTTCGTCCAGGATGGCGGTGATCTTGCCGTTGATGACGTCGCGGCTGGTCAGGGTGTGGTCCAGCTCCATTTCGCCGATAATGTTGCGCAGGGTGGTGGCAGACAGGCTCTCGATGGCAGCAATGGGCTGGTTGACGCCGTAGGTGTAGAGCTTTGCGTCCATTACCTGAAAGAACACCACGGTATCGATCTGCATGGTAACGTTATCGCGGGTGATGACCGGCTGAGGGGGAAAGTCTGCCACCTGCTCTTTCAGGCTCACCTTTTTGGCGATGCGCTCGATGAAGGGAATCTTGATGTGCAGGCCTGCCGACCATGTGTCGGAGTAGCTGCCCAGCCGCTCAACGACATACACCTTGGACTGGGGCACGATGACGATGTTGGTGATGATCACCAGCAGGACGACAAAGACCAGCGCGAGGATCAGAAAAAACATGACCATAGTGGTTCTCCTTTTTCAGATGGGTGCAACGTTTCAGCGCAGAACGCAGATCACGCTCTGCGGCTTTCGGTCAATACGGGCTCCACGATGAGCAGGGTGCTGTGCAGTTCGGTCACACGGCAGCGCTGCCCGGGGGTGAGGGTGTCGCCGGGAGTGGCGCAGCGGGCATTCCAGTCCACGCCGTCCAGCCGCACACGGCCCGGCAGGTCGGCGGTGACGGTGGTCAGCACGGTGGCCTCCCGGCCAAGGTTGCGGTCGCCATTGGTGGGAACGTTTTTCTGGCGCAGCTTTGCGGCCAGCGGGCGGAACATCAGCAGGCACAGGGCGCTTACCACAATGAACACCAGCGCCTGAACGCGGAAGGAACCGGTGAACAGGCAGGTGAGCAGAGCGGCAGCTGCGCCGACGGCAAACCAGACGGAGGTCATGCTGAAGGTGGAAGCCTCCAACAGCAAAAAGCCCACCACGGCAGCCAGCCAGAGAAATGGAACAGGATTCATGGTTCTCCCTCCTTATGCCCCTATTATAGAGTATCCCCCGGGTGGAAGGTCAAGCGTTTTTTGCTGGAACGTTGCGCAGAAAACGAAATAAAGAACAAAATAAATGAAAAGCAGTGCAAGATGTAGTTTGCGGATACGGCCCTTTGCGTGAAAATGCAACAACGGGCGGCCCGCAGGCTGCCCGTTGTTGCGATAATAAAAGATAAAATTTCCTCTGAATGTGCCCAGAGCGAACGCGGCGGGCATTCAAATCGTTTTTACTGGATATCGTAATAGCTGTGGTCCGGGTTGTGGCCGTTCTCCTCCACCACGATGGTAAAGCCCATGGGGTTCACCTCCGTGTGCTTTCCGGAAGCCAGCGGCTCCACGATGATGTGCTCCGAGCGGTTCACGATGATCTCGGCGGTTTCCGCTTCGCCTACGCGCTGGTAGTGCAGGATGCCGTCCTGCGCCCGCAGCACCCGCAGCTCACCGGTGCGGAAAGCTTCGCAGCTGTGGCGCAGCTGCGCCAGCTGTGCCAGCACCGGCTTCAGGCGCTTTTCGTGGCTGTCCCAGCAGAAGAAGGCACGGTTGAAGGGGTCGCGGTAGCCCTGCATCCCGATCTCGTCGCCGTAGTACAGGCAGGGCACGCCGGGCAGCGTGTAAATGATGGCATAGGCCATGCGCAGGCGCAGCATCCCCTCCTCGTAGGCTTCGCCGGTCACACAGCGGCCGCTCTGCCACTCGCGGCCACGGCCGTTGGCGGGCTCGTCCGCAATGACGGTGAGAGCGCGTTCGGTGTCGTGGGTGGAGAGGAAGTTCAGCGCAGTGTCCATGGCAGGGGCGGGGTAGTGCTCACAGATGGACAGGATCTCTCCCATGGCCTGCTGGGCGGGCTTGCCCTTTACAAAATCCAGCACAGCATTCTTGAAGGGGTAGTTCATCACGCTGTCCAGCCCTTTGCCCAGCAGGTAGGTGCGGCGCTGGCCAAAGCCGTATTTGGTGGTGGCGTCCTCCCACACCTCGCCCAGCAGGAACTTTTCCGGGCTGACCCGCTTGACAGCGGTGCGGATCTTTTCAATAAAGTCGTCCGGCAGCTCGTCGGCAACATCCAGCCGGAAGCCTGCGGCACCGCGCCGCAGCCATGTGTCGATGACGCCGCCCTCGCCGGTGATGAACTCCACAAACGAGGGGGTCTCTTCGTTCACTTCGGGCAGAGTCTCGAAACCCCACCAGCTGCGGTAGCCGCCCTTATACTTGGGGTCGAAATCGTACCAGCTGCGGTAGGGAGAGCTGGGGTCGCGGTAAGCGCCGCCGTCACCATAGCGGCCTTCGCGGTTGAAGTAGCGGCTGTCGGAGCCGGTATGACTGAACACACCGTCCAGCACGATGCCAATGCCGTACTTGGCGGCCTCGCGGCAGAGCACCTCGAACTCCTCGTTGGTGCCCAGCAGCGGGTCTACGTTGAGATAGTCAGCCGTGTTGTAGCGGTGGTTGGAGTGCGCCTCAAAAATGGGGTTGAGATAAAGGTAGTCCACCCCCATCTCCCGCAGGTAGGGCAGCTTGATGCGGATGCCTTCCAAGTCGCCGCCGAAATAGTCTTCGTTCAGGTGGCCGCCGGTCTCGTTGGGCTGCCAGAAGGGTTCGGCGTGTTTGTCGGCCTGATACAGCCGGTCCGGGAAAGGCATGGGCTTGTTCTCAATGCCCTCGCAGAACCGATCCGGGAAGATCTGATAGAACACCTTGCCCTTGATGCACTCCGGGGTCTGGAAACCGGCATCGTAGACGGTGATCTGCCACTTTTCGCCTTCCTGCCAGCTGACAACGCCGCAGTTGTCCGGCCCGCGGTAGATGCGGCGGAAGTCGGTGTAGAGGTCGAAGTAGTAGAAGTACAGGCCCGGGTCATTCAGCGGCAGCTCCACGGAAAAGTGGTTCTGCTGGGGGGTCTGGCCGTCGAACTTCATGCGGTAGTGCACCGGCACGTCGTATTTTCCCTCTTTCTGGAGCACCAGATGAGGATCGACATAGCCCAGCTCTTCCGGGATACAAAGGGTCAGGCGCACAGTCTGACCGGCCCGCAGCGCACCAAATGGCTGCTTGAAATAGGGGTCGTAGCTATTGAACAGACAAGACAAAGCAGGGTCGTCCTTTCTCAAAAAAGCCCCGGCGGGCCAAACGCCGCCGGGGTAGATGGATTTTTTAAGGGAAAATTACTTGCCCATGGGTACCGGGGAAGCGTACCAGATGTCGTGTGCGTAATCCAGCACAGAGCGGTCGGCGCTGAAGATGCCGCTGTTGGCAATGTTCTTCAGGCTCATGTGTGCCCACTTCTCGCGGTCGGCATACAGCTTCTGCAGGTCGGCCTGTGCGCGGCGGTAATCCTTGAAGTCGGCCATGACCATATACGGGTCGCTGCTGCGCAGGTTCTCGGTCACTTCGTGGAAGTTCTCGCCGTTCCAGCCGCGCTCCAGGAAGTTCAGAGCGTTGTTGGCAACATCGTCGCCCATGATGAAGGCGTTGGGATGGTAGCCCACCTGCTTGAGGTTGTTCACCTCGGGGGTCAGCATACCGAAGATCAGCTCGTTCTCCTTGCCGGCAGCGTCTGCGATTTCCACGTTTGCGCCGTCCAGAGTACCCAGAGTGATAGCGCCGTTCAGCATGAACTTCATGTTGCCGGTACCGGAAGCCTCGGTGCCTGCCAGAGAGATCTGCTCAGAGACCTCGGCTGCGGGCATCAGGTGCTCGCTCAGGGAGACACAGTACTCTTCCAGATAGACCACGCGCAGCTTCTCGCGGACAGCGGGGTCGTTGTTGATGAGGTCGCCCAGCTTGCAGATCATGCGGATCATCTGCTTGGCCATATAGTAGCCGGGAGCAGCCTTTGCGCCGAAGATATAGGTCTTGGGGATGAAGTCGGCGTTGGGGTTCTCCTTCAGGTACAGGTACTGAGCAGCGATGTTCAGCGCGTTCAGGTGCTGGCGCTTGTACTCGTGCATACGCTTGACCTGACAGTCAAAGATGGAGTTCGGGTCGATGATCTGACCGGTGCTCTTTGCCAGATAGTTGGCAAAGCTGGTCTTGTTCTCCAGCTTGATCTCATTCAGGCGCTTGAGAATGGTCTTGTCGTTCTCGAACTTGTTCAGCTTGGACAGATCGGAAGCATCGTGCTTGTAGCCGTCGCCGATGGTCTCATCCAGCAGCTTGCACAGGCCAGGGTTAGAGGCCAGCAGCCAGCGGCGGTAAGCGATGCCGTTGGTCACGTTCTTGAAGGCCTGCGGCTTGAACAGGTAGTAATCGTGGAAGACGCTGTCCTTGATGATCTCGCTGTGCAGCTTGGACACGCCATTGATGCTGTTGGCGGTGTAGGCGCAGATGTTTGCCATGCGCACCTGATTGTCGCCGATCAGTGCCATATAGTCGATCTTGCCCTTGTCGCCGGGGAAGACCTTCTCCAGCTCAGCGCGGGCGCGGCGGTCCATCTCCACCACGATCTGGTAGATGCGGGGCAGGGTCATCTTGAAGATGTCCACGTTCCACTTCTCCAGAGCCTCGGCCATGACGGTGTGGTTGGTGTAGGAGAAGACCTTCTGGCAGATGTCGAATGCCTTGTCCCAGTCAAAGCCGCACTCGTCCAGCAGAATGCGCATCATCTCGGGAATGGCCAGAGTGGGGTGGGTGTCGTTCAGCTGGATGGCGACCTTGTCGGGCAGGTTCTCGAGGGTCGCATAGCTGGACAGATGATTCTGGACGATATCGCCGATGGATGCGGCAGACAGGAAGTACTGCTGGCGCAGGCGCAGGATCTTGCCCTCCACGTGGTTGTCGTTGGGGTACAGCACCTTGGAGATCAGCTCTGCATTGGCGTTCTTGCTCATTGCAGTGTTGTAGTTGCCCAGAGAGAAGCTGGACATATCAAAATCCGGTGCCTTTGCCTGCCACAGACGCAGCTTGGCAACGCCCTTGCCGTCGTAGCCCTGCACATACATATCAGAGGGGACAGCCATGACGCTGTTGTAGTTGGTATGCTGGATATAGTGGAAGCCGTTGTCCCAGTTCTCGTGAATCTCGCCGTCAAAACGGACTTCCACTGCCTGATCCGGGTGGCTCTTCAGCCAGACCTGACCGCCGGGCAGCCAGTTGTCGGCGCGCTCCTGCTGCCAGCCGTCCACGATCTTCTGCTTGAAGATGCCGTACTCGTACAGGATGGAGTAGCCGGTGCCGCAGATGCCGGTGGTGGCCATGCCGTCCAGATAGCAGGCAGCCAGACGGCCCAGACCGCCGTTGCCCAGACCTGCATCCGGCTCTTCCTCAAAGATGCCGTCAATGCTGATGTCGGCATCGGACAGGGCCTTCTTTGCCACCTCGTCCAGACCCAGATTCAGCAGGCTGGTCTTCAGGCTGCGGCCCATCAGGAACTCCATGCACAGGTAGTACACCTGCTTGGTGCCGGTGCCGATGGCCTTGGACTGGAACTTCTTGTGGTTCTCGCTCATCATCTGGCGGCAGATCAGTGCCAGAGAGCGGTAGATCTGCTGGTTGGAAGCAACACTCAGCTCCACGCCGTACTCGCTGGTGAGCTTGTCCTGAAGAAGTTTACCGAATTCTTTCGATGTCATAAAGGTACTCCTATCCGCATAAGTTTTCAGCTTTGCTAAAATAATTGAAATAATTGGCGCCTGCAGGCACTTTCCCTCACTTGCTCTGCCGCCAACATAACAAAGATATTATAATATGGCAGAATGACAAATGCAAGGAATCAGGGGATTTTTTCCGTAACTGACATTTTTTTATTGAACTTTCTGATAAATATGCCAAAATTTCAAAAAATACACTTTTTCTTGATGCTTATTTATATTATAATAGGGAGAGAAACCTGCTTTCCGAAACATTTTCGGGCACAAATTCCGGGGGAAATGTGCCGGGTAACTCTCCCGGAGGAGAATAAAACGCCGAAACGGTACCGGAAACGGTGCCGCTTTCCGGAAATCACCAAGAGCAGAACCGCCTGCACAAGGGCGGAAAAGGATAAAGGGGAATAGATATGGTCAACAAGGTACGGGTGAACATTGCGGGTACGCCGTATGCCATCGCTACGACGGACCCGGAAAAATATATCCAGTCGCTGGCAAAAAAGCTGGACGAGGATATCACAAAGCTGCTGGATGCAAACGAAAACCTTTCGGTGACGAAGGCGGCGGTGTTCTGCGCCATGGATTATCTGGATGAGTACCGCAAGAGCACCGGCAGCGCGGAGAACATGCGCAGCCAGATCCAGGACTACATTGCGGACGCCGCCCGCGCAAAGCTGGCAGAAGACAAGGCAAAGGCGGAAAACGAGGTGCTGCGCCGGGAGGCTGCCGCTCTGCGGGAACAGTTGGAAAAGATGCGCAGCAAGGAAGCCCGGCGCGAAGAGCGCGCCCAGCAGGCCGCGCAGCAGACGGCGGGCAGAAGCGAAGACGCGGAACGGAAGGGCTGAGCGCCTTTTACAGGATAAAGGAGAAATATGTCAAAGATCGAGATCCTTGCCCCGGTGGGCAATGAAGAAATGCTGCGTGCCGCCGTGTTCAGCGGGGCCGATGCAGTGTATCTGGGCTTTTCGGGCTTCAATGCCCGCACCAGTGCCAACAATTTTGACGCAGACACGCTGAAAGATGCAGTGCGCTTCTGCCATGCCCGGGGCGTGGCCGTGCATGTGGCGCTGAACACTACCGTCTACGGCGGGGAGCTGCCTGCGCTGGAAGCGGCCATTCGCGCCGTTGCCGCCAGCGGGGCAGATGCCGTCATCTGTCAGGATCTGGCGGTGGCAACCCTGATCGGCAGGATCGCTCCGCAGCTGCCCCGCCACGGCTCCACACAGATGAGCGTGCACAGCCTGCAGGGTGCACTGGAGCTCAAGGAGCTGGGCTTCACCCGGGTGGTGCTGGCCCGGGAGCTGAGCCTGCCCGAGGTGGAGCACATCACGAAGCACTGCGGCATCGAGACCGAGTGCTTTGTGCATGGCGCGCTGTGCATGTGCGTCAGCGGCCAGTGCTACATGTCGGCTTTTCTGGGCGGGCGCAGCGGCAACCGCGGCTCCTGTGCAGGCCCCTGCCGACTGCCCTTTGAGGCAAACGCTCTGCCGGAGGGTAAGCCGGGCCGCCTGCACCACCTGTCCCTGAAGGACAACTCGGTCATCGATAAGCTGGACCAGCTGCAGGCGCTTGGCGTGGCATCGGCAAAAATTGAGGGCCGTCTGCGCACGCCGGAGTACGTGGCGGCGGCGGTCAGCGCCTGTCTGGCAGGCCGGGAGGGCCGCGCCTACGACCGTGACCTTTTGAAAAATGCCTTCAGTCGTTCGGGCTTCACCTCCGGCTATCTGGATGGGAAAATTGACGGTACCATGTTTGGTGTGCGCAGCGAAGCGGACGCCGAGCAGACCAAAAAGACCCTGCCCATGCTGCGGGAGCTTTACCGCCGTGAGCGCAGCCGTGTGCCGGTGAAGATGAAGCTGGAGATCGAAGAGGGCGGCGAGAAGCTCACCGTCATGGACGCCGACGGCAATAAGGCCTTCGCCTATGGCGACGCTGAGCCGCAGCCCGCCCGCACCGACCCCACCGAGAGCCTGCACCGCAGCCTTGCCAAGACCGGCGGTACGCCCTTTGCGGCATCGGCAGAGGATATCACGGTGGAAATGGACGGTGGGCCGTGGTTCGTGCCCGGCAGCGCCGTCAACGAGCTGCGCCGGGAAGCGCTGGATGCCCTGCTGAAAAAGCGGGAAGTGCTGCGCCCATGGCCCACCACGGACGAGCATGTGCCCGCTCTGCCGCTGCGCACCCTGCCGTCCCGCCGCACCCTGCGTGCCCGGTTCGAGAACTGGGAGCAGGTGCCGGAGCGGGCGCTTGACGGCATCGAGTATCTCATCCTGCCCATTGCGCAGGCCGACCGCGTGCCCCGGGAATGGCGGGCAAAGACCCTTTTGGAGCTGCCCCGGGTCATGTTCGGCCGTCTGGAAGAGGACACTGCCCGCCGCATCGCGGCTACGCAGGATGCCGGTTTTGCGGGCTATGAGGTGAGCAATATCGCCCACCTGCGCCTGTGCCGGGGCCTGCCCATGAGCGGCAGCTTTGGCCTGAACATCACCAATCAGCTGGCCGCACAGTTCTATGCAGACAACGGCCTTGGCTCCATGCTTATCCTGCCCGAGGTGAAGGACGGCGACATCAGCACCATTGCACCCACCCACGACGGCAGGCCGGTGCCTACCGGTGTGCTGGTGTACGGTCACATGCCGCTGATGGTCACCCGCGCCTGCCCACTGCAGAACATCCATGACTGCGCCCACTGCGATAAGACCGGTGTACTGACCGACCGCAAGGCAAAGAAATTCCCGGTGCGGTGCGGCCTTGGTGTGCGCACCATCTACAATCCCGTACCTATTTATATGGGAGATAAGCCGGGCGCACTGACGGTGGACTACGGTGTGGCCTACTTCACGCTGGAAAGCCGGGAGGAAGCAGCGCAGATCCTTGACATGATCCGCACCCACGCACCCTTTGAGGGTGATTTTACCCGCGGACTGTATTTTAAAGGTACGAACTGAAACTCCTTCCGTCATCGCTGACGCGATGCCACCTCCCTCAAGGAGGGAGGCTTTTCCGACATATCGACTGAAGGAGTTGCTATAAAATCAAAACGAGGTATACTATGGAACCCATCACTGTAAAATATAAGGTACTGGATGCCCGGGCAAAGGTGCCCGCCTACGCCACCCCCGGCTCTGCCGCCGCCGACCTGTGCGCCGTGCTGGACGAGCCGCTCACCCTTGCCCCTATGGAGCGGGCACTGGTGCCCACCGGCCTTGCCATCGAGCTGCCGGGTGCCCACAGCGTGGCACTGGTGTATGCCCGCAGCGGCCTTTCCATCAAGCACGGCCTGTGCATGGCCAATGGCGTGGGCGTGGTGGACAGCGACTACCGCGGCGAACTGAAGGTGCCCATGGTCAATCTGGGCAGGGAGGCTTACACCATCCAGCCCGGTGAGCGTGTGGCGCAGCTGTGCATTGCACCGGTGTACACCGCCGCCTTTGTGCCCGCCGAAGAACTGGGCGATACCCAGCGCGGCGAGGGCGGCTTTGGCTCGACGGGTAAATAAGCTGGCAAGGATGTTAAAAAGAAAGATGAATCCTATGAATTTGATTTTAGCTTCCGGCAGCCCGCGCAGGCGGGAGCTGCTTTCCCTGTACACCACCGATTTCACCGTCTGTGTCAGCGATTTTGACGAGAGTGCAGTGCAGGCCGACACCCCTGCTCAGCTGGTGGAGCAGCTGGCCCGGGGCAAATGCCTTGCTGTTTCGGCCCAGCACCCGGGTGCGGTGGTCATCGGCTGCGACACCGTGGTGGATGTGAACGGTGAAGTATTCGGCAAGCCCCACAGCACAGAGGACGCAAAGCGGATGCTGCGGGCCCTTTCCGGTGCTGCCCACGAGGTGCACACCGGTGTGTGCATTTCGGACGGGACCCGCACCGAAAGCTTTGTGGACAGCTGCCGCGTTACCTTTTTTCCGCTGAGCGGGGAGGAGATCGACTTTTACGCTTCCACCGCTGAACCCTACGACAAGGCCGGTGCCTACGCCATTCAGGGCCGTGCGGCCCTCTGGCTGGACCGCATCGAGGGCGACTACTACACGATCATGGGCCTGCCAGTGAGCCGCACCGTACAGCTGCTGGCACATTTTATGTGAGAAAACTGGAAAAAACGAAGAAAACTTGCGCAAACGCTTGAGAAATCATTGGCTTGCGGCTATAATAGAACCGTGTTATTCTGCGCAGGGCGGCGTAAAAAGTCCGCCGGACGCTCTGGATAGATTTCAATGGGAAGCAATAAGGAGAGAAATTACAATGGGCCTGTTTTCAAAAGATGTGGGTATCGATCTGGGTACCGCAAATACTCTGGTATATATGAAGGGCAAGGGCATCATCATGCGTGAGCCTTCGGTGGTGGCCGTGGACACCAAGACCGATGAGGTGCGCTGCGTGGGTGCCGAGGCAAAGGCAGTCATTGGCCGCACCCCCGGCAGCATCGTGGCGGTCCGCCCCCTGAAGGACGGCGTCATTGCCGATTTTGACATCACGGCCAATATGCTGGAGAACTTCCTCAAGAAGGCATGCGGCAACAGCATGTTCTCCCGCCCCCGCGTGGTCATCTGCATCCCGTCGGGCGTCACCGAGGTGGAGCGCCGCGCGGTGCGCGAAGCGACCCTCAAGGCCGGTGCCCGTCAGGTGTCCGTCATTGAAGAGCCCATGGCTGCTGCCATCGGTGCGGGCCTGCCCATCAGCGAGCCTACCGGCAGCATGATCGTGGACATCGGCGGCGGCACGGCTGAGATCGCTGTCATTTCTCTGGGCGGCATCGTGGCCTCCCGCAGCGTGCGCATGGCCGGTGATATGTTTGATCAGGCCATCATTGCCTTCATCAAGCGCAAATACAACCTGCTCATTGGTGAGCGCACCGCAGAGCAGATCAAGATCGAGATCGGCTCTGCCTATGTGCTGGACCCTGAAATGACCATGGAGATCAAGGGCCGCAATCTGGTGGACGGCCTGCCCAAAAACATCGTGGTCCACTCGGAGGATGTGCGCGAGGCACTGCTGGAGTGTCTGGTCAAGATCACCAGCGCCATCAAGGAAACGCTGGAGCGCACCCCGCCGGAGCTGAGCGCGGATATCATCGACCGCGGCATCACCCTGACCGGCGGCGGCGCACTGCTGCGGGGTCTGGATCAGCTGATCCAGAGCGAGACCGGCATCGACGTGCACATTGCGGAAGATCCGCTGGACTGCGTGGCCAAGGGTGCCGGTGCGGTCCTGGATCACGTGGACGTCCTGCATGATGTGCTGGACACCGACGGCGGACACATGTAACACGGGCCGCAGCCCGTACTTGCGGAAAAAGCTCTTTTGCGCAGCGCCTGCGCTGATTTCCGCGGCAAACAATGTTCCTTGCGCGGATGGCAGAGCTGTCCGCGCTTTTCTTATGGCAGGAGCCCGAACAGGAGGACACCCCCTTGAAGGATTTTTTTGACACATGGAAATTTAAGATACTGGTAGCGGTGGCGGTATTTCTGGTGGGGATCATGGCCTATGCCGGCGCCAATGGTCGGCTGACTGCCGCCCCGCAGGAGCTGCTGAGCGTGGTGCTTACGCCGTTTCAGAAGGTGACTTCGGCCCTGAGCGGCGGCATCGGTTCGGTGTGGGAAAAATACACCAGCATCGATGATGTGATGGCCCAGAACGAACAGCTGGAAGCTGAGAACGCCGAACTGCGCCAGCAGATGGTGGATTACGACCGCATCAAGGCAGAGAATGAAGCCTACAAGGCGCTGACCCGCATTCAGGATGCCAACAGCGAGGCCAGTTATGTTTCCGGCTTTGTGATCGGCCGCGACCCGCTGGATGAGTTTGGCGGCTTTACGCTGGACTGCGGCACCGTGAACGGTGTGGCCGTGAGCGATGCCGTCATCAGCGATAAGGGCTACCTTGTGGGCGTCGTGGTGGAGGCAGATACCACCAGCTGCAAGGTGATGACCGTCCTGCATCCCAGCTTCAACGCAGCGGGCGTTGTGTCCCGCACGCGGGAAAACGGCATCCTCACCGGCAGCACCGACTACGCCGGTGACGGCCTGTGTGTGCTCACCAATCTGGAGCGTGCCGCCGAAACTCAGATGGGCGATCAGGTCATCACCACCGGCCTTGGCGGCGTGTTCCCGCCGGATGTGCTGGTGGGCGTGGTGCAGAAGGTGGAGCCGGAAGTCAGCGGCAAATCCTCGGTGGCGGTCATCCGCCCGGGCGCAGACCCGCGCACCGTCAAGCATGTTTTTGTCATCACCGATTATTAAGGAGGCACCGGTATGGAATCACGCCGTATGCGCAGCCGCAGTCAGGCGTTGAAATGGGCCTGCTACGCGGCAGCGCTGTTTGTGTGCGCGGCATTGCAGACCACGCCCGGCCTGTTCCGACTGGGGCAGGCAAAGCCGCTTTTCATCCTGCCGCTCTGCCTTGCGGTGGCGGTGTACGAGGGCGAGTTTGCCGGGGCACTGTTTGGCGCGGTAGGCGGCCTTTTGTGGGATTACACCGCCGGGCGCACGGTGGGAATGCTGGCGCTGGAACTGCTTTTGCTCTGTTTTGCGCTTTCGGTGCTGGTGCAGGTGTATCTGCAGGGCAGCACATGGAACTTTGCGCTCATCGGCACCGGCACGGCCCTTGTGGTGCTCTCGCTGGACTGGCTGTTTTTTTACTATATGCCGGGTTACAGCTGGGCGCTGAGCCGCTGGCTCACCTTTGTGCTGCCCTCGGCAGTGATGACGCTGGTGTCGTCGCTGGTGCTGTTCAGTCTGGTGCGGCGCATTTATAACGAGTTCAAAATCGACAACGGCGTGATCTGAACCGCCGGAGGAAACGCGGATGAACCAAAACGAACGAAAAACCGTCTTGCACCGGATGCTCCTGCTCATCGCAGTGGCCTGTGTTATCATGGGTCTGTATGCGATGCGGCTGATCTTTCTGCAGCTGGTCAACGGCGACGATTTCAAAGCCAAGGCGACCAACACCACCGACTATAATTTCACGGTCACTGCGGCCCGCGGCGACATCGTGGACAGCGCCGGGCGGCGCATTGCCACCACGGCCACCAGCTATAATGTGGTGCTCAACAAGCTCCTGATGGGAGACCACGATCTGGATGCCATGCTGCAGCAGATCGTGGAGTTGCTGCGGGAAAACGGCGAGAGCTGGAACGATACCCTGCTCATCGGCCAGCCGGACGCAGCAGGCCGCTATGCCTTTACAGACGACGATTCTTCTGCCAGCGATCAGAAGCAGCTGGCGGATATGAAGGAGACCCTTGGCCTGCAGCAGTATGCCACCGCTAACGATGTGATGGAAATGCTGGTGGAAAAGAACGAGCTGCAGGGCTTCTCGCTGGAATGGCAGCGGGTGCTGGCCGGCATCCACTACGAGATGGACCGGCAGGCCTTTTCCAATGTGAACAACTTTGTCATGGCAGAAAACGTCAGCGCGGCAACGGTGGCCACCATCAAGGAGCACAGCCTGCAGCTGCCCGGCGTGGAGATCGTGGAGACCAGTGCCCGCAGCTACGATCAGAGCGATATCATCCCGGCTGTGCTGGGCCGTGTGGGCAAGATCACGGCTGAAAAGTGGAAGGTGACCGATTCAAATGGTCAGGTGACCTATCCGCTGCGGGAAAAAGGCTATAATATGAACGATGTTCTGGGCATTTCCGGTCTGGAATCCGTTTATGAGGACGAGCTGCGCGGCAAGGATGGCGTGGAGACGATCACCCGCAACTCGGACGGCGTGATCGTGGATACCCGCCTGACCACAGTGCCGGAGCCGGGCCACACGGTGCAGCTGACCATCGACAGCAACTTCCAGCGCGCCGTGGACAAGGCACTGGCAGAGAACATCGACATGATCAACCGCGTGTACAACACCGGCACCATGAAAGCTGCCGCCGGTGCGGTGGTGGTGCTGGATGTGAAGGACGGCAGCGTGATGGCAGCGTCCAATTACCCCAGCTATGACCAGAACCTGTATGCGTCCAACTACAGTGAGTACAGCTCTGACCCGAGCCTGCCGCTGTTCAACCGCGCATTGCAGGGCCTGTATACGCCGGGCTCCACCTTCAAGCCCGCCGTGGCGGTGGCTGCGCTGGACAGCGGCCTCATCAATCAGTATTCTACCGTATACTGCAACGGCGTGTACAACTACTTTAAGGACTATCATCCCCGCTGCACCCGCCACGGCCACAGCGGCAACATCGATGTGATCACAGCCATCAAGTGGAGCTGCAACGTCTTCTTCTATGATGTGGGCCGCCGCCTGACCAGCGATGTCTATGATGCCTATGCCTATAAGCTGGGTCTGGGCCAGCGCACCGGCGTAGAGGTGGGTGAGGCGCTGGGACGGCTGACCACCAAGAACGACTCCAACTATACCGCGTCGCTGGACGTTCAGGCCGCCATCGGTCAGGGCAACACGGTGGTCACCCCCATCCAGCTGGCCACCTATGCGGCAACGCTGGCCAACAACGGCACCCGCTACCGCACGCATTTCGTCAAGGCCATTCTGGATACCAATACCGGCGAGGTGCTCAGCGAGACCAAGCCCGAGGTCATGGATGTCATCGAGGGCACCGGCAACACCTTTGAACTGGTGCGTCAGGGCATGAAGCAGGTGCCCAGCACCATCAGCGGCAAAATTTCAAGCTATCCGGTGCCCATCGCCTGCAAGACCGGTACGCCCCAGCGCAGCGAGACCTATGCCCCCGGCAAGCACTATCTGAACGCTATGATGGTGGCTTATCTGCCGGCGGACGATCCGCAGATCGCCATTGGCATCACCATTGAGTACGGCGGCTACGGTGCCCGTACCGGTGATCTGGTGGTGGATATCGCCAATGCCTACTTTGCCCTGAAGGACGGCTCTCTTGCCCAGCAGGCAGAGGAAGAAAAAGAGGCCGAGCAGGCGAAACAGGACGCGTCCCAGACCGATGCCGCAGGACAAACGGCAGCCGGGCAGACCGCCGACACTGCTGCGCCGCAGGCCGGGCAGACGGCTCCCGCAGCGCAGGACGCTGCACCGGAAGGGCCTGCCGCAGACACAGCGCAGCCTGCTGTACAGGATGGGCCGGACGTAGCGCAGGCCGAACAAAACCCCGATGCCATTGCGCCGGAGAACTGAAAACGGGAGACAAAACCGACGCGGGAAAGGGCGCTGCAGCGGTGGTTTGAATGGGAACACCCCTGAAAAGAAAACAAAATTGAATGTTTTGTATAAAAAACGGTTGTAAAAGATTGGATTTTGTGATATCATTTCAACCAAAGGACTTTTTACAAGTGGGTCCGCATCGTGAAGAAAGAGGAGAGGGTAACGGATGACGATCGCACTCATTGCACATGACTCCAAAAAGGAGCTGATGGTTCAGTTTTGTACGGCTTACTGCCGTATCCTGAGCCAGCATAAACTGGTGGCCACCGGTACGACCGGTAAGTTGATCGCTGAGGCTACCGGTTTACAGGTGCAGCGCTTTCTGGCCGGTGTGCAGGGCGGCGACCAGCAGATCGCATCCCGCATCGCCTGCAATGAGATCGACCTGCTGCTGTTCTTCCGCGACCCCATCAACGCAAAGCCCAGTGAGCCCAATGAAATGACGTTGCTGCGCCTGTGCGATGTGCACAATATCCCCATGGCCACCAACATCGCCACTGCCGAGGTGCTGATCCACGGCTTGGAGCGCGGCGATCTGGACTGGCGCGATATCGTGCATCCCCAGAACTGACAAAACAATTTGGAATGGCTCTGCGTGCGCTGCGCCATAATCAGAGGAAACGTTATTTTTTATATTAGAATTCCGGAAAATCTGCGGATTTTCCGGAATTCTTTTTTCACAGGAAAGGCCGCTGTGGAACACGGAAGCAGAAATGCATTCTGCGGTTCGGACCCCATTCCCGTGAAAATGAAAATTGGGAGCATCCGCAGATGCTCCCAATTTTCGTATTATCAATAGAATTTCCGCTGAATATGGCCAGAGTGTAACGGAGGCCATTCAAAATTGTATTTGTTAAACTTTAAAATCCTCGGCCATTTCGGCTACGTCTTCCGGGGCAAAATCGCCCAGCGGCAAGATCAGCCGTGCCAGTGTCTCCTGCGGCAGAGCTGCAAGAATCGTGCTGTCATCGCTGCCGGTGCCTGCGGGCGGGCAGACAGTGTGCACGCCGTCTGCGCCGGTCTCCACCCGGGCACGGTGAGCGGTTGCCACATACTGCATCCCAAGCTTGTCTGCAGCCGTCAGCAGGGCGGCAAACAGCGGCGTGCCGCCTTCGCCCAGAACATCGGCGTCCTGCCCGGCCAGTGCTTCGGCGTTCAGCACGATGCACTCGATGCCAAGGGCTTCCGCCGCCTTTCGGGCCGCCTCCGCTCCGGCAGCCTGCCCGGCGTCCAGCCGCACGGCGGCGCCTGCCACGGCAAAGCCCTGCTGCTGTAAAATGCGCACGGCTACGGCGCATTCTCTGCTGCCGTCCATCTGCACCAGAACTTTATCCTGACTCTCGTAGGTATCGAACCCGCTGCCGGGCAAAAATGTGTCGCTCATGTTCCCTGCCTCCCGCCATGTGCTTTGCTCTGTGCCACGGCCAGCTGGTCGCAGCGTTCGTTCTCCGGGTGGCCTGCGTGGCCCTTGACCCAGACGTAGGTGATCTTGTGCCGAGCTTCCTGCTCCAGTGCCTGTGCCCAGAGGTCCGGGTTCAGGGCAGGGGAGCCATCCGCTTTTTTCCAGCCCCTGCGCTGCCATCCTCTGGCCCAGCCCTTTTGCAGCCCGTTGATGACATACTGACTGTCGGAGCACAGCCGCACCTCGCACGGCTCCTTGAGCTGGCGCAGCGCCTCGATAAACGCTGTCAGCTCCATGCGGTTGTTGGTGGTGCTGTCATCACCGCCGCTGAGCTCCTTTTCATAGACTTTGCCGTTAAAACGGTAGCGCAGCACGGCACCCCAGCCGCCCGGGCCGGGATTGCCGCTGCATGCGCCGTCGGTGTACACTTCGACCTGCTTCATGCGGTTCTCCTTATAAAATGAGTTGCTTCTATTTAGCGCTATTTTTGGGCTTCTGTCAAGTGCGAATGTATATTCCGTGACGGAGCTGCCAAACCTTGGAATTGACAAAAACGCCGGGAAATACTATACTTATCCTAACAAAATGCGTATAGGGGCGCACCGCAGGCGTGTGCCCGGGCGTTCCAACAGAAAAGCCACGGTCGCATCGAGCAGATGGACTTATCTGGCACAAAACCTCTTACGGAACAGGCAGCGGTTTGCAAAAAACACGCTGAGAAATAAATTCTATACGGTGCATCCAACGGAAGCCGATGCGATTTTTCAAGGTGCTTCCCATGCACAGCGCGGCTGTTCCCACAAACGGGGACGGCCTGCGCTGTAATTATTTTGGAGGTCAGAATGGCACAGTCGAAAGAAAATACCAATGTTTCCGCACGCGGCAAGGCCGCAGCAGCAAATCAGAATGCAGGCGCACCTGCCGCGCAGACGGGCGAAAAGCGCCCCCGTACCACCCGCCGTCCATATTATAACCGCCGGCCCCGCCGCCCGCAGCAGCCCAGAGAGGCTGCGGTGCCCATCCACATCTATCCGCTGGGCGGTCTGGGCGAAGTGGGCAAGAACATGACCGTCTACGAGTGCAACGGCGATATGATCATCGTGGACTGCGGTCTGGTGTTCCCGGACAGCGACATGTACGGCGTGGACATGGTCATCCCGGACTTCACCTTTGTGGTGCAGAACAAGGATAAGATCAAGGGCCTGCTCATCACCCACGGCCACGAGGACCACATCGGCAGCATCCCGTATCTGCTGCAGAAATTTGATCTGCCCATCTATGGCACCCGCCTGACCTGCGGCCTGATCCGCAACAAGCTGGAAGAGTTTGGTCTGGCAGGCAAGACCAAGTTTGTGGAGATCACCCCCAGACAGAAGATCAAGCTGGGCTGCTTTACCATTGAACCCATCCATGTGAACCACTCCATCCCGGACGCGGTGGCCTTTGCCATTGACAGCCCGGCAGGCACCATCATCCAGACCGGCGACTTCAAGATCGATTATACCCCGCTGGCCTGCGGTGTCACCGACCTGTCCACACTGGCCGAGTACGGTCAGCGCGGCGTGCTGGCCCTGCTGAGCGATTCCACCAACTCCGAACGCCCGGGCTTTACCGCCACCGAGCAGAAGGTGGCTGCAGGCGTGCGCAATCTGTTCGCCCGTGCCCGCAACAAGCGGATCATCATTGCCACCTTTGCTTCCAACATCTACCGCGTGCAGCAGATCATCGATCTGGCTGTGGAGGATGGCCGCAAGGTGGCCTTCAGCGGCCGCAGCATGGTGAACAACACCGCCATGGCGCAGGAACTGGGCTATATGCACATCCCGGAGGGCACCCTCATCAGCGTGGATGAGCTGAACCAGTATCCCCCGGAGCAGGTAGTGCTCATTACCACCGGCAGTCAGGGCGAACCCCTGAGCGCCCTTTCCCGCATGGCGTCCTGCAGCCACCGTCAGGTGCGGGTGGGCCCCGGCGATTTCATTATCATTTCGGCAAATCCTATCCCCGGCAACGAGAAGAGCGTGACCAAGATCGTCAACGGTCTGCTGCTGCTGGGGGCAGAGGTCATCTATGAGAGCATGTACGATGTGCACGTTTCCGGCCACGCCTGTCAGGAAGAGCAGAAGCTCATGCTCACCCTGACGAAGCCCAAGTATTTCCTGCCGGTGCACGGCGAGTACAAGCAGCTCAAAAAGCATGCCCTCACCGCTGCAAGCCTCGGCATCCCCACCAGCAACATCCTCATTGCGGAGAATGGCTCCAACGTCATCCTCAGTCAGGATGAGATGAAGCTGGGCGAGCCGGTGACTGCCGGTGCCGTCATGGTGGACGGCCTGGGCGTGGGCGACGTGGGAAATGTAGTCCTGCGCGACCGCAAGCACCTGTCCGAGGACGGTCTGGTGATCATCGTGGCCACCGTGGACAGCAAGACCGGCAAAGTGCTGGCCGGCCCCGACCTTGTGAGCCGCGGCTTTGTGTATGTGCGCGAGAACGAGAGCCTGATGGACGGTGCACAGAGCATCGTGGAAAATGCGCTGGACCGCTGTGTGGACGAGCATGTGCGCGACTGGAACAGCGTCAAGACCCGTGTGCGCGAGGCACTGAGCAGCTATATCTATCGGCGCACCAAGCGCAGCCCGATGATCCTCCCCATCCTGATGGAGGTCTGATCCGGGCACGCTGCCGCAAACAATGCGGCGGAAGGCAGGAGATTTGATGAAACAAAAACCAAGATGGACATTGGAGATGCTCACCGCCAGTCTGGCCGTGCTGTGCGGCCTGCTGGTGCTGGTGCTGCTGGTCCAGCGGCCCACGGCATGGCCGGCGCTGCTGGCACTGGTGGTGCTGTGGGGCGTTGTGGTGGTACTGTTCCGCTGCCAGCTGCGCAAGTGGGTGGCCCGGTGGATGTGCGGCGGCAGCTTTGAAAGCTCCAAACTGCAGTTCAGTCTGGAGCCGCTCTCGCAGCCGGCCGCGCTGCTTTCCGGTGAGACGGTGCTGTGGTACAATGCACAGTTCCGCGCCCGCCTGTTGAACGGGCAGGATGTGCTGGTGAGCCGTGTGCAGAAGGTGATGCCCGGCCTTGACCTGCAGCAGTGCCGCAAGCAGGAGGGCCAGCTGCTGACCCTCGCGGACGGCATGTGGAGCGTACACAGCTCCACAGTGCCCGGCAATGCCGAGAGCATGACCCTGCTGGTGCTGAACGAGGAGACCGCCCTGCGCAAGGTGGAGGCGGAATACAAGGCCAGCCGTCCGGGTTATCTGGTGTTTCTGGTGGACGGCTACGATGATGTGTTCGGTGACATGCTGGACAGCGAGCGCGCCCGCCTGCTGGAAGGCATCAACCGCACGCTGGAGGATATGATCGGCCGGGGCAGCGGCTTTTTGCGCCGTGTGGCCAGCGGCCGCTACATCGCTGTGGTGGAAGAGCGCCAGATGGAGCAGTTCGCCAACCGGGGCTACGATGTGCTGGACAAGATCCGCGCACTGGACCCCAGCGTGAATCTTTCGCTGTCCATCGGCATTGGCCGCGGTGCCAAGACCCTGCGGGAAGCGCAGGATATGGCCGTGCAGGCACTGGATATGGCGCAGGGCCGCGGCGGCGATCAGGCGGCTGAAATGACGCCGGACGGCTTTACCTTTTACGGCGGCGTGAGCCATGGCGTGGAAAAGCGCAGC
>OCAI01000366.1_pt1 | contig 47778 bp, 48 predicted proteins | sample 1538271 | NCBI WGS metagenome assembly OCAI01 (sample SAMEA2580269, study PRJEB22360) | human gut metagenome | biome: human gut; feature: human-associated habitat; material: faeces | place: Denmark | collected 2008/2010 | reverse complement strand
AAGTTACGTGCTACTTCCGCATCATGAGGAGTATCCGCATTGGTACGTACCTGCAAACGAGTATATTTATCAGCCAGTGTCATCAATTCGGCAAAGTCGCCGGAAAGCTCTGCAGCCTTCGTTTCTACCTTACCATTATATACTACACCTGTACTTCCGTTCAAAGAGATATAGTCACCTTCTTTCAGTAGTACACCGTCAATCTCTACCGTACGGTTTTTATAATCAATGTTCAATGCACCTGCACCCGATACGCAGCATTTACCCATACCACGAGCCACAACAGCCGCGTGAGAAGTCATACCGCCACGAGCCGTAAGAATACCTTCGGCCACTGCCATACCGGCCAAGTCTTCCGGAGAAGTTTCGATACGCACCATCACCACACGTTTACCGGCAGCATGCCATTCGGCAGCGTCATCAGCAAAGAATACGATCTGACCGGTTGCAGCACCCGGAGAAGCCGGAAGACCACGGGTCAACACTTTGGCTTTCTTCAAAGCATCCTTATCGAATACAGGGTGGAGCAATTCATCAAGCTTATTCGGTTCCACGCGCATCAAAGCAGTCTTTTCGTCAATCATACCCTGACGGAGCAAGTCCATAGCAATCTTTACCATGGCAGCACCTGTACGCTTACCATTACGTGTCTGGAGGAACCAGAGTTTACCTTCCTGTACGGTGAACTCCATGTCCTGCATATCTTTATAATGATTTTCCAGTTTAGTCTGGAGAGCATCCAATTCTTTATAGATTTCCGGCATTGCTTCTTCCATTGAAGGGAATTTCGCAGCACGAACATCTTCGGTAACGCCAGCCAATACAGCCCAACGTTGAGAACCAATCTTAGTGATCTGCTGTGGAGTACGGATACCTGCCACTACATCTTCACCTTGTGCGTTAATCAGGTATTCACCATTGAAAAGGTCTTCGCCTGTACCGGCATCTCGTGAGAAACAAACACCTGTAGCCGATGTATCACCCATATTACCGAACACCATAGCCTGTACATTGACAGCTGTACCCCATTCATCAGGTATACCTTCCATCTTACGATAAAGAATAGCGCGTTCATTCATCCATGAATCAAATACAGCACAGATAGCTCCCCAAAGTTGTTCGTATGCACAAGTCGGGAAATCTTTTCCGGTCTGTTCTTTTACAGCGGCCTTGAATTTCTTTACGAGTTCCTGCAAGTCTTCCACTTTCAACTCGTTATCCAGTTCTACCCCTTTCGCTTTCTTCACCTCTTCGATGATAGCTTCGAACGGGTCGATATCATCTTTATTGGTAGGCTTCATGCCCAACACAACGTCACCGTACATCTGTACAAAACGACGATAAGAGTCCCATGCAAAACGTGCATTACCCGTTTTACGGATAATACCTTCCACCACTTCATCATTCAATCCGAGGTTCAGGATCGTATCCATCATACCCGGCATAGATGCGCGTGCACCGGAACGTACAGATACCAACAAAGGATTTTCAACATCACCGAATTTAGATTTCATCAACGCTTCCACATGAGCGATTGCTTTTACAACTTCATCTTTCAGCAACTCAACCACTTTATCACGTCCTAACGTATTGTATTCCGTACAAACATCTGTAGTTATTGTGAATCCGGGAGGGACAGGAATTCCGATTAAATTCATTTCAGCAAGGTTGGCTCCCTTACCACCGAGCAAATTCTTCATGTCAGCCTTTCCTTCTGCCTGACCATTACCAAAGGTATAAACTCTTTTTTTATCCATAATATTGTGTTTAAAGTTACATTATGACTTTTTTCTGTTCGCAAATCTAAGGATATTTCGCAAACTTGAAAACTTTTTGCGAAAAAACTTTCTATCAAAATGCAATTTCGACATTACAATCCGGAATAATTCTGTATACCCGAATTTTTTCCAAAAAAAATACCTACTTTTGCAAAGTAATTATTAGACTGGTGTAAAAGTGGCAAGAAAGAAAAAAGAGCTTCCCTTATTGGAGAAGGTAACAATCATGGATGTGGCTGCCGAAGGAAAAGCCATCGCAAAAGTAAACGACCTGGTGATTTTTGTTCCTTATGTAGTGCCGGGTGATGTTGTAGACCTGCAAATCAAGCGTAAAAAGAATAAATATGCCGAAGCTGAAGCGGTGAAGTTTCACGAGCTGTCGCCCAATCGCGCTGTTCCTTTCTGCCAACATTATGGCGTATGCGGTGGCTGCAAGTGGCAAGTGCTCCCCTATTCAGAGCAGATCAGATATAAGCAAAAGCAAGTGGAAGATAATTTGAGACGTATCGGAAAGATCGAACTTCCTGAGATTTCTCCGATTCTCGGTTCTGACAAAACGGAGTTTTACAGAAACAAACTGGAATTCACCTTTTCAAATAAGCGCTGGTTGACAAACGAGGAAGTTCGTCAGGACGTGAAATACGATCAGATGAATGCGGTAGGTTTCCACATTCCGGGAGCGTTCGACAAAGTACTGGCTATTGAGAAATGCTGGTTGCAGGATAATATATCCAACCACATCCGGAACGCAGTACGTGACTACGCTTACGAACACGATTATTCTTTCATCAATCTGCGCACACAGGAAGGTATGCTACGGAATATGATTATACGCACATCTTCCACAGGGGAACTGATGGTAATCGTCATTTGCAAGATTACAGAAGATCACGAAATGAAACTGTTCAAGCAATTACTCCAATTCGTAGCGGACTCTTTCCCCGAAATCACTTCTCTTCTATACATTATTAATAATAAGTGCAACGATACCATCAACGATTTGGACGTTCACGTATTTAAAGGGAAAGACCACATCTTTGAAGAAATGGAAGGACTACGTTTCAAGGTCGGCCCGAAATCATTCTATCAGACTAACTCGGAACAGGCTTATAATTTATATAAGATAGCCCGTAACTTTGCCGAATTAACAGGAAACGAACTGGTATATGACCTTTATACAGGAACAGGAACAATTGCCAATTTCGTTTCACGCCAAGCCCGTCAGGTGATCGGTATCGAATACGTGCCGGAAGCTATTGAAGACGCAAAGGTGAATGCAGAGATCAATGATATCAAGAACGCAATTTTTTATGCCGGTGATATGAAAGATATGCTGACGCAGGATTTCATCAATCAGCATGGGCGCCCCGACGTAATCATCACAGACCCTCCCCGTGCCGGTATGCACCAGGATGTGATTGATGTCATTTTGTTTGCGGAACCGAAACGAATTGTATATGTAAGTTGTAATCCTGCTACTCAAGCGCGGGATCTGCAATTACTGGATGAAAAGTATAAGGTGAAGGCTGTTCAGCCCGTAGATATGTTCCCTCACACTCATCACGTAGAAAATGTGGTGTTGCTGAAACTTCGATAAAGAGTTCACCACAGATTACACAGATTAGCACAGATTATAATAATCAGTAATAAAAATCTGTGTTAATCTGTGTAATCTGTGGTGAAAAATAAATTCTCAAAAGAAAAAAGAAATGAAAAAAAGACCTAGAAGAACTCCTGCTGAAAAAGCACGTGCTCAATATACCAATTATGCAGTCAAAGAGCCCATGGAATTAATGGAGTTCCTGGCTGCCAAGATGCCGGATGCAAGTCGCACGAAATTAAAATCGTTGTTAAGCAAGCGGGTCGTGTTTGTTGATAATGTGATAACCACGCAATTCAACTTTCCCCTTGAAGCAGGCATGAAAGTGAAAATTAGCAAGCAAAAGGGAAAGAAAGAATTTAATAACAGATTGCTGAAGATTGTATATGAAGACGCCTATATCATTGTCGTCGAAAAGATGCAAGGACTTCTATCCGTCAATACGGAGCGTCAGAAAGAGCGCACTGCCTACACGATACTGAATGAATATGTGCAACGCTCCGGACGTCAATTCCGTGTGTTTATCGTTCACCGCTTAGATAGAGATACTTCCGGTCTGATGATGTTTGCCAAAGATGAAAAAACGCAGCGGACGCTACGCGACAACTGGCATGAGATAGTGACCGACCGCCGATATGTAGCTGTAGTGGAAGGTAGTATGGAAAAAGATTATGATACAGTCGTTTCCTGGCTGACTGATAAAACGCTTTACGTAAGTTCCAGTGAATATGATGACGGTGGATCAAAATCTATTACCCACTATAAGACAATCAAACGCGCTAACGGATATTCTCTGTTGGAACTCGATTTGGAAACTGGCCGAAAGAATCAGATTCGTGTACACATGCAGGATTTAGGCCATCCTATTATCGGCGACGGAAGATATGGAAGAGAAGATTCTCCCAACCCTATCGGACGATTGGCACTCCATGCCTTCAAACTTTGTTTCTATCATCCGGTAACGGGAGATTTAATGGAGTTCGAGACGCCTTATCCGGCGGAATTTAAGAAGTTGTTTTTGAAAAAATAAATTCCTATATTCAAAAAACAAAGCCAGAATCATGATTGACTCTGGCTTTATTTTTAATCTTTATCACTGTTTTATTGACGACGCATATAGAATGGTTGTCCATCTATTCTATCCCTAAAATCCCGCCAATTATTATACCATGTTCCACTAAAAGTTCTATCGGTAGCTTCCGCACCCCAAATATAGGCATAAGTGCCATCACCATAAAAATATAATTCCATTGAATTATATCCTCCATCAATCCATCTCCACTCAAAAACCAAATAATTCGGATCACCGGCAGAACCAATTGTTCCTTGATTTCTCGCGTTAAAAGTCATAAGCGTACCTCTTCCCCAGGTATATGCCCCGAAATCAATCTCTTCATTCGTATACCACTCACCAGGCAGATTAAATTCTGTCTCGTCTTCACTTTCACACGAAGTAAAGCCAAGCAATAAAGTCAGCATCATCAAGATACCCGCATATCTCTTTATCATTTCCATAATTCTCTAGTTTATTGCGTTTATTAATACAAAATTAGCGTTTTTTATTTACTATACATTACAAGCCACAAGTTTTTTGTACCTTTGCAAAGATAATATTAAAATTTCCACATGAAACTTCTTTGGCTTGATTTAAATAGTTCGTACGCTCATTCTTCGTTGGCATTACCTGCCTTACATGCCCAAATAGCAAATAATACAGACATTGAATGGTGTACCGTCTCCGCTACGATCAATGAAAACACTGGCAGTGTCGTCAATCAAATCTACTGCCATCAACCGGATATCATTGCAGCTACCAATTGGCTATTCAATCATGAGCAACTCCTGCACATTGTTTCACGCGCAAAAGCATTACTACCTCACTGCTGTGTTATACTCGGAGGTCCCGAATTTTTAGGAGATAATGAAGCTTTCTTATATAAGAACAAATTTGTAAGCGGAGTGTTTCGCGGAGAAGGCGAAGAAGTATTTCCATTATGGTTAAAAGTGTGGAATCAGCCAAGAAAGGAATGGAAATCAATCACAGGACTTTGTTACCTGAATGAATCAGGAGAATATCAGGATAACGGGCTCGCCCGCGTCATGAACTTTTCTGAATTGGTTCCTCCTGAAAAAAGCCGTTTCTTCAATTGGAGCAAACCATTTGTGCAGTTAGAAACTACCCGGGGATGTTTTAACACCTGTGCTTTTTGTGTCAGCGGAGGTGAAAAGCCGGTTCGTACCTTATCTCTCGAAGCAATCAAAGAACGTCTCGACGTGATACACGAACACGGAATCAAAAACGTGCGAGTACTGGATCGTACTTTCAATTACAATAATAAACGGGCAAAAGAGCTATTAAACTTATTCCGCGAATACCCGGACATCTGTTTCCATCTGGAAATTCATCCGGCACTACTTTCCGATGAACTCAAACAGGAATTAGCCACTCTGCCTAAAGGTCTGCTGCACCTGGAAGCCGGTATCCAAAGCCTTCGGGAAAACGTGCTTGAACAAAGTCGAAGAATAGGAAAACTCCCCGATGCTTTGGCCGGACTCCACTATCTATGTTCACTTGAAAACATGGAAACTCATGCCGACTTGATAGCCGGACTCCCACTCTACCATCTATCAGAGATTTTCGACGACGTCCGTACCTTAACCGAGTATGGCGCAAGAGAAATCCAACTGGAATCTCTGAAATTACTTCCGGGCACCGAAATGCGAAGAAGAGCGGATGAATTAGGTATACAGTATTCTCCACTTCCTCCATACGAAGTACTTCAAACCCGTGAAATCACAGTAGATGAGTTACAAACAGCCCATTATCTGTCACGCCTGTTAGACGGTTTCTATAACACTCCTACCTGGCGAAATATCACCCGTATACTAATTTTGGAGAACCCCCATTTTATACATGACCTACTCGACCATCTGGTCCGGACAGATGTCATCGACACTCCTCTTAGCTTGGAAAGAAGAGGATTAATCCTTTATGATTTCTGCAAGAATCATTATCCCGACTACCTGACACAAGTCAGTATTGCATGGATAGAAGCAGGTATGTCATTAAAAAAAGCTCCGGCAGAAAAAGTAAGAACCAAAAGACAGTTACCTCCTGAAAGTTGGGAAGTAGTATACGGTGCATACCGCGAAAATCTACGACTATGTTTCCTCCCTGTCGATGAAGAAGGACATGGCTACTGGTTTGGCTTTGAATCGGAAATTCAGAAGATACAACCCGTTTTCAAAGCTAGAACACTATCATAAACAAAAGAAAAGTATTCCCATATTATGTGAAATAATTACTATTCACTAATCGTTCAAAGCAGCATATCCTGTTTTTCACCGTCCATACAATAAACTTTACTAGCACAGTGTATGGACATTCGGAAATATCAATTGAATATTCTTTGTTTATTATTGTTCCCCTTATCCGCAGCAGGGCAAGAATGGAGCAAACAGGACTCATTGAGACTTCAGCAAATGTTGGAATCCGATCAGGAAATCAAGATAAACAGAAAGCTGATCGAAAAAGTAGAGCAAAAAATGTACTCTCGAAAACCATTTGTAGATTTTGATCCCACACTACCCACTTTAAAATCTTCCACAATCTTTTCGAAACCTTCTATTCACACATACAAGATGTTCCAAAAGCCAGGTTCCACCTTTTTACCCACTTATTCCTGGCTAAGAATAAACAAGAATCTTATTCTGCATAGTAAAAGCGACTTTGCAGAAAATTCCAATCATTTCCATATCCAAAGCCAAATGGAATATAAATTATCCTCCAGATGGTCTCTCGACATATATGGTTCACAAAACCTCGATACTCGAAGATACCGAGGGCTTCCCTCCGAAGTGGAACCAACCAAATTGGGAAGTAATGTCGTTTTCAAAATAAATAAAAACTGGAAAATCAAAACAGGGATGCAATACCAATATAATGCTATACGAAAAAGATGGGAATGGATACCTCAAGTTAGTGTTTCATACGAATGGTAAATCCTATTGATAATTGAGGATCGAAAAGTTTTAGAAAACAAGAAAGCATATTTTCCATTTATTCTCGTACCTTTGTCATACGATTAAATATGCTATCATAATGAAGAACTTTATCAAGGGATTCCGGTTTACTCCCTCCAATTATCCGGCCGAAGTAGAAGCAAAAATACAGAAATACAGGAAACAAGGTTACAAACTTCCTCCCCGTAAAGTACTCCGTACTCCCGAACAACTAGAAGGTATTCGGGAAAGTGCCAAAATCAATACTGCACTGTTGGACTATATTTCAGAAAATATTCGCGAAGGAATGTCTACTGAAGAGATTGATGTATTGGTATATGATTTCACCACCAGCCACGGTGCTATCCCTGCCCCACTCAACTACGAAGGATTTCCTAAAAGTGTATGCACAAGCATTAACGACGTGGTTTGTCACGGTATTCCCAACAAAAATGAGATTCTAAAAAGCGGAGACATTATCAATGTGGACGTTTCTACCATTTATAAAGGATATTTCTCCGATGCATCCCGTATGTTTATGATTGGCGATGTCAATCCTGACATGCAAAGATTAGTACAAGTCACCAAAGAGTGTATGGAAATAGGTATTGCCGCCGCACAACCCTGGAAACAACTGGGTGATGTAGGCGCCGCCATCCAGGAACATGCAGAAAAGAACGGTTTCAGCGTAGTTCGTGATCTCTGCGGACATGGCGTAGGGATGCAATTCCATGAGGAACCGGACGTAGAGCATTTCGGCCGACGGGGTACGGGCATGATGATCGTACCGGGAATGACCTTTACCATCGAACCCATGATTAACATGGGAACCTACGAAGTCTTTATAGATGATGCCGACGGATGGACTGTCTGCACCGACGACGGCCTCCCCTCCGCCCAATGGGAAAACATGATTCTGATTACTGAAACCGGAAACGAAATTCTTACTTATTAATGGAATTAATTTTACTTATCGTTGTTGCCGCATTAGTGATAGTCTTACTAATACTGTCACTTACAAAAGGTAATAATCAAACGCAAGCGGAACAACTGCAAACAGCTTTGCGCCAACAAATGCAGGAGAATCGCGAAGAACTGAATCGCAGCATCCGGGAACTCCGCTTGGAGATGACTCAAACGCTGAATCAGAATATGCAGCAATTGCAAGACGTATTGCACAAAAATATGTTGACTAACGGAGAGCTGCAGCGTCAGAAATTCGATATGATGGCCCGTCAACAGGAATCATTGATTAAATCGACCGAAAAGAGGTTGGATGACATGAGGACAATGGTGGAAGAAAAATTGCAAAAGACATTGAACGAACGCATTGGCCAATCATTTGAAATTGTCCGCTCACAACTTGAGAATGTGCAGAAAGGACTAGGCGAAATGAAATCTCTGGCTCAAGACGTAGGCGGATTAAAGAAGGTGTTGAGCAATGTAAAAATGCGTGGCACATTCGGCGAAGTTCAGTTAGGAGCATTATTAGAGCAGATGATGAGTCCGGAACAATACGACGCTAATGTAAAAACCAAGAAAAGCGGAACCGAATTCGTTGAATTCGCAATCAAACTTCCGGGAAAGGATGATGCGAACAGCACCGTCTATCTGCCTATCGACGCTAAATTTCCCAAAGATGTATACGAACAATATTATGATGCTTTTGAAGCAGGAGATACTGCATTGATAGAATCGTCCGGCAAGCAATTGGAAACAACCATCAAAAAAATGGCGAAAGACATTCACGACAAATATGTAGATCCTCCTTTTACCACAGACTTCGCCATTATGTTTCTGCCTTTTGAAAGCATTTATGCCGAAGTAATCCGAAGAACAAGTCTGGTAGAAACTCTGCAAAAAGATTACAAAATAGTTGTCACAGGACCTACTACACTAGGGGCTATCCTAAATAGCCTGCAAATGGGATTCCGCACGTTAGCTATTCAAAAGCGAACGGGAGAGGTTTGGACGGTATTAGGAGCTGTAAAAACAGAATTCAGCAAATTCGGAGGACTACTCGAAAAAGTACAGAAAAACCTTCAAAATGCCGGCGACCAACTAGAAGAAGTAATGGGTAAGCGGACTCGCGCTATCGAACGAAAACTCCGCCAAGTTGAACAATTGCCACATGAAGAAAGCATGAAAATTCTTCCGATAGATGATGGAGACGATGAATCGACAGATTAAAGCGAAATCCGAAGTACGACATATCCCAGTAAGCCGGAAAGTACGGTTCCGGTCAATACACCAAATTTGGCCTGATTCAATAATACAGGATAGTCTACCCCAAAAGAAAGATTAGCGATAAAGAGTGATACAGTAAAGCCAATACCTCCCAACAATGCAACTCCGGAAAGATTCTTCCAGGTCATCCCTAAAGGCATGGGAGTCAATCTTATTTTTATAGCCAGCCAGGTAAAGAAATATATTCCAATAAATTTTCCCAGTAACAGACCGGCAGCAACAGCAATACTGACAGCTCCCACTAATTCGCCTCCCCCACTAAACACAACGCCGGCATTGACAAATGCAAAAAGAGGAAGAATCAAATAATTGACTGTTCCATGCAAATTATCTTCTAATGACTGCAACGGACTAATTACACGGTCGGAAGCCGATTCGACCTCTTTCAACTTGGCTATTTGCTCATTAGTCAGCACAATGCTTTCAGATTGCATTGCCGGAAAACCGGCAATGGTATGACGAATTTTTTCGATGTACTTCCCTACATTCAGACGAGGTTTAGCGGGAATAACAAAAGCAAGAATAACTCCCGAAATAGTGCTATGAATACCGGATTGTAAAAATAAATACCAGATAATCACCCCAATCACCAAGAAGAATACCTTATTTGTCGTTCCATACTTTCCTATAAAATAAAGTAAAATATAAAAGAGTATAGCTACCAAAAGATAGCCATAGGCAACATGTGAACTATAAAAAAGAGCGATCACCAAAATTCCCCCAATATCATCGACTACCGCAAAAGCAGTCAAAAAAATCTTCAAACTCAACGGCACACGGCTGCCTAATAAGCTCAACACCCCCAATGAAAAAGCAATATCCGTAGCCATAGGAATGGCGAGTCCATGTCCGCCTTCACTACCCGGAACACAAATAAGCGAATAGATCATCACAGGCAACAACATCCCACCACAAGCGGCAATGAAAGGCAACGCCGCCTTACGGAAAGAGGAAAGCTCACCTACCAATAGCTCACGTTTGATTTCCAGTCCAACCAATAAAAAGAAAATCGTCATCAAACCATCATTGATAAACTCAATCATTCGCAGATTTTCCCCACCATGCGAAAGCAAATTAAAATTTCCTATCTGTAAATGAAGTTCATGCGACAAAAATTCCTGATATACCGGAGCCACAGAAGAGTTCGCAATAATGGCTGCCGAGATAGCAGCCAGGAATAAAAGAATACTCGCCGTGATATTCATAGACGAGAAGTTCCGCATAGTCCGCAAAATAGTCATAACGAAATGTTTTTATAATATTAGTTTTGCAATATACAGAATTTTCTAATTAGTATAACTCCTTAAAGCAAGATTTTTGACCCAAAGTACAAAAATTCCTGTCAAAATCAGATTCAGTACCAAGGTAAGAACAGAAATTACCAATGCCGGCCCACCCAAGTTATACCCTAACGCTATGAAAATAATTCCGGCTCCTACCTCACCACGGGTAAACATACCGATAGAAAGAGCCAGTCGCTCGCTTAATTTCCGGTCACGGTAAAAGAACATCGGGCAAAGCTTTCCTATATTCGACAATAAAGAGACAATCACTACATGAAACATAATCATCCCCCACGACATCATCTCCTGCGAACCGGTGACGGAATAAGCACCTGCATGAGTCTCCGCAAAGTTCACACCAATAAAATGCGGCATACTCATCCCCACCAGGAACATGAAGAAAAATGAGATTCCGGTAGACACCTTTCGTTCCACGGGCGTGTCATGTTCCTTATGTTTCATAATCATACCCAGCACAAATGCAGGCAGCAGGACTTCAATATGAATACTTCCCTCCTCCCCATACAATTCCTTACTACCGAGATAAAGAATTTGAGTAGCCAAAAATATGATTATTGAATAAAAGAGGATAGCCTTCCAATCCTGACGCCAATCGTACTTATTCAGCCTTTGCCAGCCGATCGATAATAACAGGAACACAATCACTACCACAATAATCAACTGCCAGCGTAGCCCGATCATCATAATCTGAAGAGGAATCATCAAAAGAATCGTATCCAAATCGTCAAAAATAGCCAACACCTGTATCTTCTTATAAATCCAACTGGACTTTAACCCGATAGCCGCCAACATTGTAAACAAAATACCGGCTGATGTCGGTGCGGCAAAACGGCTCAATAGTAAGTTCTCCTTCCAGGCTTCCCAACTATTCCAAAAATCGGGTGGAAGCAATACAAACACATAATAAATGGCAATCATAAACCACGGCAAAGCAGCCGTAGCCATGGCAATAAAATAATCCTGGGCGTAACTTTTCCATCGTGTCTTATCAAGAACGAATTCACGGCCTACATTAATCATTATAAAACTAAGGCATACATAGAGCAATACATTCGATATGTATTTAACAGCTCCATAGCCATCCCCTGCCATCATCGGCAAGAATTGCGAAACGACGAGCCCCAACATCAGGAAGCCCGAAAAAGACAGAACTTTTCTCATATTTATAGTTGTTTGTTTCAAAAAAGACGATTGCCAAGGAAAGCTCTGCAGACAGAAGGCAATCACCTGGTGTATTAAAAAACTAACCGCAAGCCGATTTGTTCAGAATATCTCTCTGAAAAATCGCTTGCGGTTCGTCTTTTAATCCAGCTTCAGTACAGCGAGGAAGGCTTTCTGCGGCACTTCCACGTTACCGATTTGTTTCATTCGTTTTTTACCTCTTTTCTGTTTTTCAAGCAGTTTACGTTTACGGCTCACGTCGCCACCATAACACTTCGCGGTCACATCCTTACGAACCGCCTTAATGGTTTCACGAGAAATAATCTTCGCTCCGATAGCTGCCTGAATGGCAATATCAAACTGTTGACGCGGAATAAGTTCCTTCAACTTCTCACACATCCGGCGTCCCATATCGTAAGCATTGTCAATATGCGTCAAAGTGGAAAGCGCATCCACAGGCTCACCGTTCAAGAGGATATCCAACTTCACCAGTTTGGAAGTACGGAAACCATTCGGATGATAATCAAACGAAGCATACCCTTTAGAAATACTCTTCAACTTATCATAAAAGTCAATCACAATTTCTCCCAAAGGCATATTATAATAGATTTCCACCCGGTTACCGGAGATATATTCCTGTTTGATCAATTCACCACGTTTACCCAGACAAAGCGTCATGATAGGGCCGATATAATCGGTAGTAGTAATAATAGATGCTTTGATATACGGCTCTTCGATATGGTCAATCATCGTCGGGTCGGGCATACCACCAGGGTTATGCACTTCCTTCATATTACCTTGTTTATCATATATATGGTAAGAAACGTTCGGCACCGTAGTAATCACATTCATATCAAACTCACGGTCCAAGCGCTCCTGCACAATCTCCATGTGGAGCAATCCGAGGAAACCACAACGGAAGCCAAAACCCAAAGCCAACGAAGATTCCGGCTGGAAAGTCAAAGACGCGTCATTCAACTGCAACTTCTCCAAAGACGCACGGAGATCTTCAAAATCCTCCGCTTCAATCGGATAAACTCCGGCAAACACCATCGGCTTCACTTCCTCAAAACCGGCAATAGCCTTTTCACACGGACGGGCAATATGCGTAATGGTATCTCCCACTTTCACCTCTTTGGAAGTCTTGATACCGGAAATAATATATCCTACATCTCCCGTACGAAGTTCGTTACGAGGCACCATATCCATTTTCAACACCCCTACTTCATCGGCGTCATACTCTTTTCCCGTATTGAAGAACTTCACCTTGTCTCCCTTGCGAATCATACCGTTTTCGATCTTGAAATAGGCTATAATTCCGCGGAAAGAATTAAATACAGAGTCGAAAATCAAAGCCTGCAACGGAGCCTCTTCATCTCCTTCCGGATGAGGAATCCGCTCAATCACAGCCGCCAGTATCTCTTCCACTCCCATCCCCGTTTTGCCGGACGCACGGATTACTTCCTCCCGTTTGCAGCCCAACAATTCAACGATCTCATCTTCCACTTCTTCGGGATTGGCGCTCGCCATGTCACATTTATTAATCACCGGAATAATCTCAAGGTCATGCTCAATAGCCATATACAGATTTGAAATCGTCTGCGCCTGCACTCCCTGGGAAGCATCGACAATCAGCAACGCACCTTCACACGCAGCAATAGAACGCGATACCTCATACGAAAAGTCCACATGTCCCGGGGTGTCAATCAAGTTAAGGATATACTTTTCACCCTGATAAGTATATTCCATCTGGATAGCATGGCTCTTGATAGTGATCCCTCTTTCCTTCTCCAGATCCATATTATCAAGCATCTGCCCGGAAGTAACCTGAATGGTATGTGTAAACTCCAACAAACGGTCAGCCAAAGTCGACTTACCGTGGTCAATATGAGCAATAATGCAAAAGTTGCGTATATTCTTCATTCTGAATTCTTATTATTTTATCTTTTTGGTGTGCAAAGATACGTAAATGGCGGAATAAAAAAAAATGCGTTGATAACATTATGATTATGTACCAACGCATTTTTTTATTGCTTAAGTGAGTTACTCGCTTAGATCAATTTGATGAAGAGTTCACCTTCAACTTCTTCCACAGAGACTTTGTCTTCTCTCAATAACCAGCCAAGGCCGAGAAACAGATCTTTGTCAACCAATTTAGTTGCTTTTTTAAGCTGCTTGGCAGTCATTCCTTCTGTTTCGTTCAGTGCATTCCAGATAGTACCTGCAATTACACCAGCTTTTTCTTTCAACATTTGCTTTGCAATTTTAGTTAGACATGCTTAAAATCTTTCCAGCCATAAAGACTTTCAGATTTTATTTCGGAGGCAAAGATAGTTATTTTTATGTTATATAACACTTTATTGAGCACTTTTTTACCGTTTTTGTAATAAAAAAGCATTTTAGGAGCTCATTTTGGATGCTTTTCGAGATATTCCGACCAAATTCTTGCCGCTTCTTCAACCATTTTTGCACAGGGACGCTTGCTATAATATTGAGCAGTACGCTCTTCCGGAATAGTGGAGACCGGCTCTTTTTTCTTTAATCCCAACAATTCGCCACAAATCAGCGAGCCGTTACGCTTCTTAAATTCAGCCGCCAGTTCTTGCACTACCGCATAATTGGCAGCTTTTCCTTCCCGGTCAGTTGCTTCCGTAGCACCGGTTTCCAAGCCTGCCACCAGAAACATGCCGCAGGCAGCTCCACACGTTTCACGCATTCGTCCTATTCCCCCGCCAAAGGAAGCACCCATACGTAACGCCTGTTCCTGTGTAAATCCATACATATCTGCAAAGGCTGCTACCACCGACTGCGAACAGTTATATCCGCTCTTAAAAAGCTCCACTGCTTTCTGTATTCTATCTTCCATAAACTATTTTGCATTTTTATTTCGCACAAAAATATAAGACACCCGTAAATTGAGTATTACTATCCTATAATATTTCCAGAGCCATCGGACAATGGTCGGAATGTACGGCCTCATTCAGGATATACGCCCGTTTCAACAGCGGGCGTACCGGTTCGCTGACCATACAATAATCAATTCTCCAGCCTTTATTCTTGGCACGCGAATTAAAACGATAGCTCCACCAGGTATATTCCTGTTTCTCCGGACAAAGCGTACGGAAAGAGTCCACATATCCCGCAGACAGGAAACGCGTCATCCATTCCCGTTCTTCAGGAAGGAAACCGCTGTTGGTCGCGTTCCGGACAGGGTCATGAATATCAATCGGCTCGTGACAGATATTATAATCACCGCAAAGAATCAAGTTGGGACGAGACTTCTGCAACTCCATCACATATTTCTGGAAATCTTCCAACCACCCCATTTTAAAGGCCTGGCGTTCATCCCCGCTTGTTCCCGAAGGGTGATAAACACTGACTACCGACAAGTCTCCGAAGTCCGCACGGATGAAACGTCCTTCATTATCGTATGCTTCCATTCCCATCCCATATTCCACATGGTCCGGTTCCCGCTTGGTAAGTATAGCCACTCCACTGTATCCCTTCTTCTGCGCCGAGTACAAATAAGACTTGTAGCCCAATGCTTCAAACACTTCTCCCGGATATTGGTCCGGTTGCAGTTTCGTCTCTTGCAGACAAAGAATATCAGGATTCTCCTGTGCCAGCCATTCCGGTAACCCTTTAGATACGGCTGCACGTAGTCCGTTCACGTTATAAGTAATAATTTTCATCATTCTATATTTATAAGTTCATGTTCATTTTATGAAAACAAAAGCATAATGTTCAGTACCGAAACGATAATAGCAATCGAGTACAACACGAACGTACTCCAACGACTATTGACATAATCGCCCATCACCTTTCGGGAAGACGTCAGTCCCACCTGTAAGAACACGGTGAAAGGCAATTGAATACTAAGTACCATCTGCGAAATAATCAATCCTTTAAAAGGATCTCCAATAAAGAAAATCAGCAATAAGGCAATTCCCAAAGATAAGAGAACTCCCACCTGCGAGTGACTGTCCTTGATATGATAAGACTCGCCGAAAATACCTGCAAAAATAGAACCTGCCGCCATTCCGCTCGTAATAGTTGACGAAATGCCCGCCATCAGCAATGCCAATGCAAATACAATTGCCGCATTACTTCCCAATAAAGGTTCGAGCAAAGACTTAGCCTGTTGCAGTTCCTCTACCTGAATACCGCTCTTAAAGAAAGTGGCGGCCGCCAGCAGAATCATGGCACTGTTAATCGCCCAACCTACAATCATTGAGAAAAGAGTGTCAAACAACTCATATTTCAATACCTTCTTAATAGAAGCATCATCTTTCTTATTGTACTCGTGACTCTGTATCACCTCCGAATGAAGGAACAGATTGTGAGGCATCACTACCGCTCCCAACACACTCATGATAATCAGCATACTACCTTTCGGGAAAGAAGGAGTCACCCACCCCGCCGTTGCAGCCGGCCAGTCTATTTCCACCAGAAACAATTCATAAATAAATGAAAGCCCGATAACAGAAACGAACGCAATGATGGAACGTTCTATCTTTTTATACGAATTAGTGAAAAGCATGATGGAGACAAAAAGCGTAGTCAATACAGCTCCCCATATAATAGGAATATCCAATAACATTTCCAACGCGATGGCACCTCCCAGAATTTCCGCCAGGGAAGTAGAGATCGACGCCAGTACTGCTGTGCCAAGAATAGGTCGTGACACCCATTTAGGGGTGTACTTAGTGGCCGCCTCCGAAAGGCAAAGTCCGGTAACGATTCCCAAGTGAGCAACGTTGTGCTGAAGGACAATCAGCATGATAGTAGACAAGGTAACCACCCAAAGCAAGGAATAGCCGAATTCGGAACCGGCGGCGAAATTAGAAGCCCAGTTTCCCGGATCAATAAATCCTACAGTAACCAGTAGCCCCGGACCAATATATTTAAAAACATCCAGTCCACCCAGATAGCGTTTATGATCTTTCCGTCTTAAGTCTTGAAAAATATTCTTCATTTTTGCATAATAGTTTATCCAGTACAAATATACTTATAAATAACGAGTGAGAATCAATTTTAGTTCAAAATACCGACCAATAAGTAGATGACCTATGGACACAGATGATACACTAATTATGAGGACATTATTATAAAAGGGTTGAGTAAGGACTACTCGAGAAAAAGAAATAAGGACTTTCTGCTAAAAAAATGACCTCCGACAAACCAATTGCCAGAGGCCACAAATCAATATATAATTTACATAAATGAAAAATCAATCAATATCCCATCTCATGCAATGCACGACATAATTGATCGGGACATGAAGTCGGTCTGCCACCACAACGCACTCCTTCAAGTTTTGTGATCACATCCGCTACCTTCATCCCTCTCACAAGGCGGGAAAGACCTTGAAGGTTACCATTACATCCTCCCCAGAAAGCAACTTCCTTCACCACTCCATCTTCCACATTCAGTTCGATATTCGTGCTGCAAGTCCCCTGGGTCTTATAAACATATTCCATAACCTGTCTTACTCCTCTTCCCCTTCTTCCGGTTGCATATTGGTATAGACAGTCTGCACGTCATCAAATTCTTCCAGACGTTCGATCATCTTATCCAATGTTTCGCGTTGTTCCGGAGTAACCTCTTTCAAGTCGTTCGGGATATAAGTAAAGTCTCCACCGACATCTTCAAAGCCACATTCTTCCAGATGCTTCTGAATAGCGGCGTAGCTCTTAGGATTACCATAGATAGTAATTGTTCCCTCTTCATCATCTTCTTCATATTCATCTTCCACGTCATAGTCGATCAGATCGAGAATCAGTTCTTCCATATCCAATCCGTCTTTCTTCTTGAAAGTGAACACACATTTGTGGTCGAAAAGGAACGCAAGAGAACCCATTGTACCCAGATTGCCACCGAACTTATTGAATACCGAACGAACATCAGCCACCGTACGAGTTGTGTTGTCTGTCAATGTATCTACAAACACAGCAATACCGTGAGGGCCGTATCCTTCATAAGTCATACTCTTGTAGTCGCTCTGGTCTTTACCCATTGCGTTTTTGATAGCACGTTCAATGTTATCTTTCGGCATGTTTTCACGCTTACAAGTAGCGATCACCGAACGCAGCGTCGGGTTGTTTTCAGGTTCCGGACCGCCTGCCTTTACAGCTATCGCGATTTGTTTACCCAGTCTTGTAAATGTTTTAGCCATGTGGCCCCATCTTTTCAGTTTAGCGGCCTTTCTATATTCAAATGCTCTTCCCATTGGTTTATATTTTTAGATTGAAATTTTAAGTTTATCTAAGTTTGGCACCCAGCTTATCTTCCAAGTTCTTCACCAGTTTCGACATGATCTTATCAATCATCTTATCATTCAAAGTCTGGCTCTCATCCTGAAGCAGGAAGCTCACTGCATACGACTTCTTGCCTGCTTCCAGATTTTTACCTTCGTACACATCGAAGAGTTCCACTTCTTTCAGCAGCTTCTTCTCTGTTTCGTAAGCAATCTTTTCAATTTCGGCAAACTGCACATTCTTGTCAAGCAACAATGCCAGGTCACGTTTCACAGCAGGGAACTTGGAGATTTCCTTGTAGCTGATCTTCACAGAACGGATAGCCTTCATCAGTTCCTTCCAGTTCAAGTCGGCAAAATACACTTCATTGTCAATATCAAATGCTTTCAACAGCTTCTTAGTCACGATACCGAAGGAAGCAAGACGCTTACCACCCTTCGTATTGATAGAAAGTGCGGCAGCAAAAATATCGTCCGTCAGATTACCGACAACCAGATTGTGCAAATCCAGTCCCAGACGCTTCAATATATTTTCTACATAAGCCTTCAATTCATATACCGAACTGTTCTCATCTGCATGTGCCCATGAATTGGAAACCTTCTTACCGGTTACCCACAAGCCCAGGTGATAATCTTCCGAATAAGGAGCCAGTACCTTCTCTTCGTTCTTCTTGTCAGCATTGAAATAATAACAGTTACCGAATTCGAAGAATTTCAAATCAGCGTTCTTACGATTGGCGTTATGAGCAATGCTTTCCAGTCCGCCGAACAGCAAGGTCTGACGCATAGCGTTCAAATCAGCACTCAACGGATTGAGCAACATCACCAGGTGATTGGACGGATAAGCCTCCAACCCATCATAATAAGCAGCACGAGTCAGTGAGTTGTTCAGAATTTCATTGAATCCACAACCCACCAGTTGTTCTGCAATCAGACTCTGCAATTTATTCGACTTGTCGTGTTCACCCTTTGTAGTCAGACTGGAGTTCAGCGTAGTCGGAATTTCCACATTATTATATCCATAGATGCGAAGAATATCTTCAATCACATCGCAATCACGCTGCACGTCTACACGATAAGGAGGAACAGCCAATGTCAGTCCTTCTGCCGTTTCATTGGTAATCTTCATTTCCAAGCTAGTCACAATGCTCTTGATTGTCTCTACCGGGATCACTTTACCTACCAAAGAATGTACTTTTTCGTAAGCAAGATCGACGATAAAATCCTGTGCAGGAGTAGTGAATACATCTTTTATTTCAGAAGAAATCGTACCGCCAGCCAGTTCTTTCACCATCAAAGCAGCCAGTTTCAAGCAATAAATCACACCGTTCGGATCGATACCACGTTCGAAACGGAAAGAAGCATCCGTATTCAAGCCATGACGACGAGCCGTCTTACGCACCCATGTAGGATGGAAATAAGCACTTTCGATGAATACGTCTGTCGTAGCTTCCGTAGAGCCGGAGTCCAGTCCGCCGAATACGCCGGCAATACACATGGCCTCTTCCTTGTTGCAAATCATCAGGTCGCGTTCGTTCAACTTACGCTCCACTTCATCCAACGTAACGAACGGAGTACCTTCGGGCATTGTCTTCACAATCACTTCATTGCCTTTAATCTTTCCGGCATCGAAGCAATGCAACGGCTGACCGAAAGCATGAACGATATAGTTCGTAATATCCACTACATTATTAATAGGACGCACACCGATCAGGCGCAATTTGTTTTGCAGCCATTCCGGACTCTCCTTCACCGTTACACCTTTCACGGTAACACCGGCATAATGCGGACAAGCTTCGCTGTTTTCAACCTTCACTTCAATATTCAAGTCATGGTTTTCCACTTTAAAGCCGTCTACCGACGGACGTTGCAAAGTAGCCTGTTTGCCGTTCTGAATCAGATAAGCGTACAGGTCACGAGCCACCCCATAGTGAGAGCAAGCATCCGCACGGTTAGGCGTGATGTCCACTTCAAGCACATAGTCGCTCTTGATATTATAATAATCCTTGGCAAGCGTACCCGGAATAGCATTTTCCGGCAATACGATAATACCTGCATGATCCGTACCGATACCGATTTCGTCTTCGGCACAAATCATACCAGTAGATTCCACCCCACGGATTTTTGATTTCTTGATGGTAAAACATTCGTCACCGTCATAAAGTTTCGTACCTAAAGTAGCTACCACCACTTTCTGTCCGGCAGCCACATTCGGGGCACCACAAACAATCTGTACCGGTTCACCGTCTCCCAGATTGACAGTAGTAATATGCAAATGGTCAGAATTAGGATGTTCCGTGCAGGTCAGCACTTCACCGATCACCAGTCCTTCCAAACCACCTTTAATGGTTTGCACTTCTTCTACACCACCTGTTTCCAAGCCAATAGACGTCAACGCAGCAGCCGTTTCATCGGGCGTCAGGTCGAAGTTGACATACTCTTTCAGCCAGTTATAAGAGATATTCATATATTTAATTTTTTATTGTTTCTCAAAAAGATTTGCAAAGTTAATAAGATTTTTCGGTTGACCGAGAAGGTTAGATAAAAAATTGCGCGTTATTTCACCACAGGGACGCAACTAGAACGGCAAAGGTCCATCCCCCGGTGCTCCGAACGGATTCGCTGTCTGCGGTGCAAAATCAGGCGCGGGAGAAGGAGGTACGGAACCTGCATTACCTGTATTCATTTTCGATCCTAACATAGCCCCGGCAGGCTCACCCGGCATCGGGATAACCATATCGTCCTCCGGATTGGAGAAACGGGTAAATTCTCCCTTAAACCGGAGCAACACCTCGCCTACCGCACCATTACGATGCTTGGCGATGACAATCTCCGCCATACCACGCAGGTCATTACCACGATCATCCTGATAAATCTTATAGTATTCCGGACGATGGATAAAGCACACCATATCGGCATCCTGCTCGATGGCTCCCGATTCACGAAGGTCACTCAACTGCGGACGTTTACCATCAATACCTTCACGACTTTCCACACCACGATTCAACTGCGACAGTGCGATGATCGGAATATTCAACTCTTTCGCCAGTCCTTTCAACGAACGGGAAATGGTACTAACCTCTTCCTGACGGCTACCAAATGCCATACCGCTCGCATTCATCAACTGAAGGTAGTCAATAATAATGATTCTCACTCCATGTTCACGTACCAGACGACGCGCTTTCGTTCGAAGTTCAAATACAGACAGAGACGGAGTATCATCCACGTAAAGCGGTGCATCCATCAGATTCTTCAGTTTATAGTCCAACTGTTGCCACTCATAACCAGCCAACTGTCCGCTCTTGATCTTTCCACTTTCAATTTCGCAGACATTGGAAATCAAACGGTTCACTAACTGAACGTTACTCATTTCAAGAGAGAACAACGCCACCGGGTTCCGATAATCGACAGCAATATTCTTAGCCATAGAAAGAACAAAGGCGGTCTTACCCATCGCAGGACGTGCAGCGATAATGATAAGGTCGGAATTCTGCCAACCGGAAGTCATCTTGTCGAGCTTTGTAAAACCACTCTCAAGACCACTCAAACCGTCGGTTCGCGCCGCAGCCTTCTGAATCAGCTTATAGGCTTCGTCAATCACCGGATTGATCTGCGTATAATCCTTTTTCATGTTCTGCTGCGAAATCTCAAAAAGTTTACCTTCCGCTTCCTGCATCAAGTCGTCCACATCCAGCGTTTCATCGAACGCCTTACTCTGGATATTGCTTGTAAATGTAATCAGCTCACGCGCCAGAGATTTCTGTGCAATAATACGGGCGTGATACTCAATATGCGCTGATGAAGCCACCTTACTACTCAATTGAGTAATATAGAACGGGCCTCCCACCTCTTCCAGTTCTCCGCGTTTGCTAAGTTGTTCCTTTACAGTCAGAATATCCACCGGCTTCTGATTCACCGCAAGATCGGTGATGGCAGAATAAATCAACTGATGTCGGTGTTCGTAAAAAGATTCGGGACGAAGAATCTCACTCACCAATGAGTAAGCATCCTTTTCAATCATCAAAGCTCCCAGAACTGCTTCTTCCAGTTCAGGTGCCTGCGGCTGAATACGTCCATAATCATTTACCGGTTGTACCTTAGTAGACTTTGTATTGCGGGTATTTCTTTTCTGTTCGGCCATCGAGGTATTTACTATTTTACAATTTACTATTTACTATTTTGCGACCGGACAGACTCCTTTATAACAGAGTTTTTCCAGTCGGGACGACAAAGATAGAATATAATCATGAAGAATGGATAAGGAAAAATGAAGATTTTACTAACTTTGCTCCCGAATTACATTCAACACATGATTAATTGTCATGTGCGGCACTGCAAATAGTAAATCGTAAATTGAAAAATAGTAAATAACCTTATGCTCGCTTTTCCTAATATCAAAATAAACCTGGGACTTTCCATCACGGAAAAACGCCCGGACGGATATCACAATCTGGAAACCGTTTTCTATCCGGTAGCCCTCGAAGACGCTCTCGAAATCCGTACTTCTTCTGAAACAGAAAAGAAGATTATCCTCCACCAGTATGGCATGGAGATAGCCGGCAATCCGGAAGACAACCTGGTGGCAAAGGCCTATTCATTGCTGGATAAGGAGTTTCATCTTCCCCCTGTCGAAATTCATTTATATAAGCATATTCCCTCGGGAGCCGGACTGGGGGGCGGTTCATCCGATGCCGCTTTTATGCTGAAGTTGCTCAACGATCATTTTCAGCTGGAATTATCTGAAGAACAGCTGGAGGTATATGCCGCCACTTTGGGAGCGGACTGTGCTTTCTTTATTAAAAACAAGCCGACCTATGCCGAAGGGATCGGAAACCTGTTCTCACCAATCGAGCTTTCATTAAGCGGTTACCAAATCATGATTGTCAAACCGAACGTTTTCGTTTCTACCCGGGAAGCCTTTTCAAATATCCACCCGCACCGTCCGGAATATCCGGTCAAAGAGGCAATCCTGCGTCCAGTTGCAGAATGGAAGGATATCCTAATCAATGATTTCGAAGCAAGTGTATTCCCGCAACATCCCGTCATTGGAGAAATCAAAGAAGAACTCTATCATCAAGGAGCAATCTACGCATCCATGAGCGGCTCCGGCTCATCCGTATTCGGGCTGTTTGCTCCCGGATTCGTCTTACCGGAAATTGATTGGGGAACTGACGTATTCTGCTTCAAAGGTACATTAAACAAATAAATCTCACTAACAATTATGTTTTGACTATTTTTTCAAAATCCCAACATGGCAGCGGGGTGTATATTGAGTACCCGGCAAAGCAAGCGAGCTATTTTTAAAGTAGGTTCCGAGCGACCCGAAATATAATCATTCACGCGTGAAGGGCTAACCCCTATTTCACTGGCAAGCTGTTTTTGTGTCATCCCCTTTTCTTCAAGGGACAATTCTATCAATTCTGCTACGGTTGGTTTTTCTATAGGAAAATGTTCCTTCTCATACGCAATCACTATATCAGACATAACAGAAAGCTCCACCATGCTCTTGTCATTTGCAGGAGTGCTGTCGTCCACCAAAGGCAGAAGTTCTTCGACTCTTGCCAATGCAAATTCGTATTGTTCTTTCGTTATTTTAGTCATATCTATTATATTATATAGTTGAACAATCTATTTTATCATACTCTTTATGAGTTCCCACCCAACGGACAAAAATGTATCCCACCGTAAATTTAACAACCACTACCAGCCGATAGTTGTTCCCTCTGATATTAAAAACATAGTGTTGATTGCCCACATAATCAGTCGATAGAAAATCCGCTTTTATATCAGACAAATTCCGCCATTCTGCTTTTTCCGCTATATCATACCAACGTTCTAAAGCAACACGTGAATCTTCACACCCTTTCGTCTCGTAGAAATCTTTCAATTTCTTATGTGATACTACTCTCATATCTTATTCATTTGATACAAAATTACAAAATAATTTTGGATAACAGAAGAATTAGTGCTAAATATTTTATAAAACAGAACATCCATGCTGGGCGTACCAAAAAAACGGTACCACGACTCACGTCGTAGTACCGTCACAACACAAACACAAAATAAAACACGACAAAACTACTATGCAATCTTTCCTGTCTATGCCGGGGAGGCATAAGTACTATCTACGTATATTCACATACTCATAAACAGCTTCAGGTCGATTAGCATCAATTAAACAAATCGCATGCACGATTTGTTTAAACTTTTATGTTATTTAAAACAAGTTTCTCTTTTATTGAATCCCTCTTTCACGGAGTTTCAGCTGCCAGTTCCATGCAGAGCGTAAAGTATCTTCTAAAGTTTCTACGGCTTTCCAACCCAGCTCTTTATTAGCAAAATCCGGGTTAGCCCAAACTTTTTCAATGTCACCTGCACGACGTCCGACAATCTGATAATTCAATTTTACGCCAGTGGCTTTTTCAAAGCCATTTATTAATTCCAATACAGAAACACCACGTCCTGTACCAATATTAAATACTTCTACTTTTTCTTTTTGTGTCTTTTCCAAGATACGACGGATAGCAATCACGTGTGCTTTAGCCAAGTCAACGACATTGATAAAGTCACGGATACAAGAACCGTCCGGTGTATCATAATCGTCACCAAACACGCTAAGTTTCTCACGGATACCGATGGCTGTCTGGGTCAGATATGGAATCAGGTTTTGAGGAACCCCGTTAGGCAGTTCACCCAGCAATGCAGTAGGATGCGCGCCAATCGGGTTGAAATAGCGCAACATGATCGCATTGATCGGAGCACCTGAAGCTACCGTATCACGAATAATCTCTTCATTGATCTGTTTGGTATTTCCATAAGGTGATTCCGCTTTCTTGATCGGAGCCTTTTCCGTTACCGGCAGCTCGTCCGGCTGACCGTATACTGTACAAGAAGAAGAGAACACAATACCTTCTACTCCATGTTTTGGCATCAGTTCGAGAAGGTTAATCAAAGAAACCAGGTTATTACGGTAGTAAAGCAACGGTTTTTGTACCGACTCTCCTACTGCTTTGCTAGCTGCAAAGTGAATGATTGCCTTAATTCCTTTATATTTTGCAAATACTGCATCCAGACCGGCAAAGTCCAAACAGTCCAGCTTTTCAAAAACTGGGCGAATACCGGAAACTTTCTCTATATTGTCAACAACGTCGGCACTTGAATTTGATAAATTATCGATGATGATTACTTCATATCCACTGTTTTGTAGTTCTACAACAGTATGAGACCCGATGTATCCTGTCCCGCCTGTTACTAAAATTCTTTCTTTCATATACTTTATAAAAAATGGTTAGTTTCTCGGCTTATTATTGTTTGAGTTACAAATATATGGAAATAAAATGGAATTGCAATAATCTGCCACAAATTTATTTGCTGAAAAATAATTAAGGTACGATTTGGTAGCATTTAGGTATAAAAAAGAATTGGAAACTCTAACCTGTATGTCGCCACACAGCAGAGCTTCCAATCCCCTATTTAATTATCAACTGTAAATCCTTACACCACGCCGGAGAATCCCATGAATGCCATAGCAAGCAAACCGGCGGTAATCAAAGCAATCGGAGTTCCTTGCATTCCTTTCGGAATTTTCACAAGGCTCATCTGTTCGCGCAATCCGGCAAAAAGCACCAGTGCCAGACCGAAGCCGATAGCTGTAGAAAACGCGTACACAACACCTGTCAGCAGGTCATAGTCTTTCTGAATCACCAGGATAGCGACACCAAGAATACAACAGTTCGTTGTAATCAGCGGCAAGAACACACCCAACGCCTGATACAGGGCCGGAGACACCTTTTTCAGGATGATTTCCACCATCTGCACCAATCCGGCAATCACCAGGATGAATGTAATCGTCTGCAAGTATCCCAGTCCGAAAACATCCAGTACAAATTTCTGAATCAGGAAAGTGACGATGGTAGCGATGGTCAACACGAAAGCAACCGCAGCGCTCATACCCATCGCAGTTTCCACCTTCTTGGATACGCCCAGGAACGGACAGATACCCAGGAACTGCGACAACACGATGTTGTTTACAAAGATTGCCGAAATAAATATCAATATATATTCCATATTCTTTTCTTATTTAATTGAATTAGGCTTTCTTGAAACTGTTAATCAACGCAATGAGGTATCCCAAAGCGATGAAAGCGCCCGGAGCCAATACAAACACCAACATTCCATATTCTTCCGGCATGATGGTCAAATCGAAGATTTTACCGGTTCCCAAAAACTCGCGGACAGCACCCAGCAAGGTTAGGGCGATGGTAAAGCCAAGCCCCATACCGATACCGTCGAACATAGAAGCAACTGCGTTATTCTTGGCAGCGAAGGCTTCGGCACGTCCCAGTACAATACAGTTCACTACAATCAACGGAATGAAAAGACCGAGTGTAGCATACAGTCCCGGCACGTAAGCCTGCATCACCATTTGAAGCAAGGTCACGAAGGATGCGATCACCACAATAAACGATGGGATACGCACCATGTCCGGAATCAGGTTCTTTATTAAAGAGATCACCACATTCGAGCAGATCAATACGAACATGGTAGCCAGTCCCATACCCATACCATTGATAGCCGATGATGTAGTACCCAATGTAGGACACATACCGAGCAGGAGTACAAACGTAGGATTCTCTTTGATAATCCCGTTCATCATTACTTTAAAGTTATTCATATCTGTCTCCTTTCTTATTTAGCACTGACTGAATCAGTTAGTTCAACTTTGATCGTAGCTCCCGTAGCAGCGTCAGCAGCATCTGCGTCCGCGCCTTTCGCTTTTTGAGAAGCACCGGTTACACCATTCACTTCCCCGCCTTCGGCCTTATAGGCTTGATAAGCAGCATTCACGGCATTCAAGAAAGCGCGTGAAGTAATGGTAGAAGCTGTGATGGCATCCACTGCTCCCCCATCTTTGCTGACGGTCAACGGAGCTTCACCCGGATTCATACCCAAAATAGATTTCGTACTCTCTTCGTGAGATACTGCCTTTTCTCCTTTCGCAGGATCATACGCTCCGAACCATTTGTCGGCTTTAGAGCCCAATCCCGGAGTTTCCGTGTGAGCCAACAGAGAGTAGTTATAGATTTTTCCTTCGGCATTAAAGCCTACCAGCACTTTCAGTTCACCGCCAAATCCCATTGATTTAGCTTCGACAGCGGTTCCTACAAGTTCTTCACCGTTCTTAGCCGGATAAACGATAAAGTCAACATTCTTCTTTCCGTCTTTCTCGCTGAAGATCGTATCGCTTTCCGCTACCGGATTATTGGTAAATTCGGGAAGAACCTTTTTCAAGGCCTCGTTCAGTGTCTTCGCGTTCGCTTCGGCAATGGGGCCTTTTGTCAGTTCATTTACATAAGCCAGCAACGCAACGGAAATAGCAGTCACTCCCGTAAGTACCAGCAACATATTCTTTAAAGATGATTCTAACTTTTTCATTTCTTCTTCGCTACCTCCCCAAAGCGTTTTGGTTTACAATAGGTGTTAATCAGCGGAGTGAACGCATTCATAATCAGGATGGCGAACGACATACCTTCGGGATAGGCGCCGAACAGACGGATAACTACCGTCAGCAGACCTATACATACACCATAGATCAGCATCCCTTTCTTACTCATCGGAGAAGTCACATAGTCGGTTGCCATAAAGACAGCACCCAGCATCAGACCACCGGAAAGCAACTGCAATACCGGAGAAACGTATTTTTCCGGATCTGCCAGGTGCATGATGCCTGCAAAGACAAACACAGTAGCCAGGATAGACACTGGAATATGCCAGGTGATGATTTTCTTCCAGAGCATATAAACGAGTCCGATCAGTAGAGCCAGCGCACTCACTTCACCCAAGCATCCGCCATTCTGTCCGATCAACAAGGTCAATGCGTCCGGAATCTGGCTTAAAGCGGCAGTGTCACCGTAAATGGCTTGCTTCATCAAGGCCAGCGGAGTAGCACCGGTGGTAGCATCCGTATAAGCGGTCAACTGTCCGACTACCGGCCAGCTGGTCATCTGCACCGGGAAAGAAAGCAGCAGGAATACGCGGCCTGCCAATGCCGGGTTGAAAGGATTGCAGCCTAATCCGCCGAAAGACATCTTACCTACACCGATAGCAAACAGTGCACCGAGGATGATAATCCAGATAGGCAGGTTAGACGGTAAATTAAATGCCAGCAACACACCTGTGATGATGGCAGAGCCGTCGCAGATGGTAGTGGTCGGTTTCTTCATTAAATATTTTCCGATCGCCCATTCGAAGAACAAACAAGCCGCAACGGAAGTAGCCGTGACAATCAGGGCACCCAGTCCGAAGAAATAGAGAGACACCAGAAAAGCCGGAATCAGTGCAATCAGCACGCCATACATATTTTTCTGTACGCTGTCTCCGCCATGGACGTGGGGTGATAGTGATACGATTAATTTATTTTCCATATTCGTTATTTTTTAGCTTGACGTGCACGAATCATAGCTCCCACTTTGCCTTTACCCAGACGACAATAGTCGAGCAGCGGACGGTTGGCAGGACAAGTGAACTGGCAAGAGCCGCACTCAATACAATCCATGATTCTTTCTTTTTCCATTGTTTCAAAATCTCCGTTTTCAGACAAGGCTCCGAGCAAGTACGGTTCCAGTCCCATCGGACAGGCACTCACGCACTTCGCGCAACGGATGCAGGTTTGAGCTTCACCACGTTTGGCTTCCTTCCGGTTCATAATCAGGATGCCGGAACTGCCCTTCGCAGTAGGAACCTCGATATTTACCAACGCCTTACCCATCATCGGACCGCCACCAATCACCTTACCCGTATCTTCGGGCAGACCACCGCAAGCGTCAATCAACTGTTTCATCGGTGTACCGATACGAGCCAGGAAGTTGGACGGCTTCGCAACCGACTTTCCCGTCACGGTAATCACCCGTTCAAACAACGGTTTATTCTTCTGCACAGCTTCATAAACGGCAAACGCCGTTCCCACGTTCTGCACGACTGCTCCCGTAGAGATAGGCAACGCACCGCTCGCCACCTGACGCTTGGTGATCGCATCGATCAGCTGCTTTTCACCTCCTTGCGGATATTTCACCTTCAAGGGAACGACTTCGATGCCTGCATAGCTGGAAGCTACTTTAGCCATCAGTTCGATAGCATCGGGCTTATTATTTTCGATTCCGATAAATGCCTTGTTCACTTTCACCGCTTTCATCAGGATGGAAACACCTACCATGATTTCTTCCGCGTGTTCCAGCATCAGCTGATGGTCGGCAGTCAAATAAGGTTCACATTCTACGGCATTGATAATCACACATTCAGCTTTAAAAGAAGGAGGAGGACAAAGTTTCACCTGTGTAGGGAAACAAGCACCGCCCAGACCAACGATTCCGGCATCGGCAATTTTCTTCACGATCTCTTCTGCGGAAAGCTCACATTCCTTCACCAGTGTGGCGCTACGGTCGATTGTTTCTTCCCATTCGTCGCCTTCCACATCGATAAAGATAGCAGGTTTCGCATAACCGCTGGCATCGACAATAGTATCAATCTTCGCCACTTTACCACTGACCGAAGAGTGAATTGCCGCCGAAACAAAGCCGGCAGGTTCAGCAATCTTAGTGCCGACCTTTACCACATCCCCTTTCGCTACAACCGGTTTTGCAGGCGCACCAATGTGCTGCCCCAGCAAAATAACAGCCTTTGCAGGAACTTCCGCTGTGATAATAGGTTGATGTGCCGACAATTTATTTTCGTGTGGATGAACTCCACCAATTGAAAATGTCTTTAACATACAATTCTGTATTTTATTCTGTTATTATTCTGTAACTTTAGGAGTTTCTGTCGCAACAGTTTTCGGAGTTTCTGCAGCAACCGGCTTTGAAGTTTCCTCTGTTTTCGGCTTGGATGCTTCTTCTGCCTTCGGTTTGCGCGGAGGGAAGTTCAGCTCGATAATCGTGTTCTGCGGACAAACTTCTACGCACTTGCGGCATGATTTACACTTGTTCGGATCGATATAAGCCAGGTTGTTCTCCAGCGTGATAGCTTCGAACGGACAAGTCTTGACACACTTACCGCAGCCGATGCAGCTCACCGTACAAGCCTTGCGTGCTACAGCTCCCTTGTCCTTGTTCACACAAGAGATGTATACACGGCGTGACTTCTTACCTTGCGGGCGAATCTCAATAATCGCCTTCGGGCAAGCCTTCACACAAGCGCCACAAGCTGTACATTTTGCTTCGTCCACTTCCGGAAGTCCCGTTTCAGGATTCATGTGGATGGCGTCGAACTGGCAGGCAGCCACACAGTCGCCACATCCGAGGCATCCGTAGCTACAGCCTGTTTCTCCACCATACAATGAAGCGGCAATAGCACAACTCTTGGCACCGTCGTATTGATTGATACGCGGACGGTTGGCACAGCTTCCGTTACATCTCACCACTGCTACCATCGGCTCAGCTTCAGTAGCTGCCAGTCCGAGAATATCAGCAATTTGTGCCATGACAGGCTGACCGCCTACAGGGCAGAATTTACCATCCAGCGAACCGGCTTTGACGCAAGCATCGGCAAATCCGCTACAACCAGGATAGCCACATCCACCACAGTTTGCCTGGGGCAACACTTCCCCCACCTGGGCAATCCGCGGGTCTTCATACACGGCAAATTTCTTGGAAGCTACATAAAGAATAGCGGCCAGCACGAGCGCTATAGCTCCCAATGAAATCACTGCAATCAGAATCAAATTCATAATGTTTTTAGTTATTTATTGGTTTTATAGTAAATGAAAATTGTTGTTTGAGTCGCGTTTTGTTAAGCCATAAAACGAAATAATAAGGTATAAGGACAGCCAGAGAAAGAAGAGCTGCATACAGTTCATTCTCTATCAATGCCATCAAAAGAAACAACGAAAATATAAGAAGTACGAAAGGAAGTACGAAAGCCAACACTACCGCCATCATGCCCATCGACGTTTCGCCGACCACCATCACCTTCTCTCCCACCTGATAGGAAGAAGCTGCGGTATCTATGATATCTATGATTTTGTCCTTACTATCCGCCGAGGAACAATGCCCCTTTGCGCTACATGCCGCGCAAGCCGATGTCTGGACAATCCTCACCGACAGATGAGAACCCTGTATGTTTTCCACAATACCTAGATGCTTTATAGTATTATTCGTCATTTTGCAAACTCCGCATTACAAATCGCGGCAAATTTAATCATTATTTGTGAACTACGAAGCATTCCTCAAACTTTTTCTACCTAATAAAATGTTATTTTTTGTGTTTTCGTTATCGCACACGGAAAAGGTATGGCTACTATTTGATATATTATACTAAAAAAGCAGGCGGGAAAATGTTTCCCGCCTGCCAATAAATCAAACTGCTAGTATAAAAAATGCATTCGTTACATCATTATTTAATTGAAATCTCCCAATCTGCAATCGTCCGGGTCTCCGCACTGAAATTTATCGCAACCTTCACCACAGGAAGCCCGCAGAGAGCAAAACGATCAGAATATTGCTGCAAGTCAATTTGCTTCATGGCAGCCTCCGCGCTTTGATTCAGTTTTAGTTCTACCAGATAGAGAGTAGTCCGGGTGCGAAGCACCATGTCCACACGTCCTTTCAGCGTGTGCACCTCCACATCGGTATAAATGCCCAGCAATGAGAATATCACATATAGCATCTGCTGGTAATGTCCCTCATAATCCGTGTTGTCGCAATAAGGCACAGTGGAAAGAAAAGCCTGAAGCAGCTTCAAAGCCTCGTCCATATCTCCCCGCACAATGTTACGCGCCAAATTACGCACCACACTGTTCACCTCATGACTGTCACTCGTCACATAAGAGGGAATCAGGCTTTTCATCAGACCGACACGCACCTCTTTGTTTGGAATATCAAGCATATATGCGTCAAATTCCAAATCCGCACCCTTTATCGTAAGGTAACCGGCCTGATAAAGCAACGGCATATAATTAGTCGCCAACTCCAAAGGCACGTTAAAATCACTGGGAGACGCTTCCTCGCCACCAATTTCTGATGGCAACACAGCATATTTACGCAGCATCTCTATGATATAAGTGGGCGTGCCACTCTCAAACCAATAAGAGCCGATCTCTCCCAAAGCCATCGCCTTCAGCAAACTGAAAGGATTGAAAACGTCGGGCGACGGCCACGAAAAATGATAACCGTCATAATTTTCCTTCAGTTTGTCCAACATCTCCTCTGCAGTAATTCCCAACCGGGTAGCCAGATGCTTTACATCGGAAGCCATTTGAGTACGGAGTTCTTCAGCAGTGATACCGCAAATGGCAGCATAATCAGGCAGCATACTCACATTGGTGATATTATTAAGTTCACTGAACACGCTAAGTTGCGAAAACTTGGTTATACCCGTAAGAAAAACAAAGCGCAGATAAGGATCACACGCCTTTAACGGACTGTAAAAATTACGCATCACATTACGTAACTGTGGCAAATTCTTTTCTTCATGAACCACATCGAGCAGAGGAGCGTCATATTCGTCTATCAAGACAACCACTTTTTTACCTGTCTGCTTGTAAGCGCGTTTTATAAGTCCCTCCAGACGCTGATTCACATACAGTTCCTCTTCTACACGCCCATAAATCTCCTCATAAGCCATGAGTTTTAATTCCAGTTCCGCGTTCAGTTGCTCCCTGTCCACATGTTTAGCGGTACTCATGTCGAAGTGCAACACCGGGTGTTGTATCCATTCCTTCTCCAATGTCTCCATGGCCAGTCCCTCAAACAAATCCTTCCGTCCCTCGAAATAACAGTGAATGGTACTGGTAAGCAATGATTTTCCGAAACGTCGGGGACGGCTTAGAAACAGATAGCTGGAAGCCGAATGCGTCATCCGGTACACATATTCCGTCTTGTCAATATAGAGAAAATTCCCCTCACGTATCTTAAAGAAAGTCTGTATCCCGATAGGATATAATCTTTGCAAATCTTCCATATCAATCTTATTTTTCACAAAGCTACAAAAAAATTCATTCATAAAGACCGCAGGCGGGAAACTTTTTCCCGCCTGCAGCTTTTACTTTATCTGTTTTTCACCGTTCTCCTCTCTCCTCCTCTTTTCTTCTCCTGTATCGAAAATACATTCTCCTCCATTCATCCCAGATAACCCCGGCTTCCTCTTCATTGAAGGCATCCAGACAGCACTCCACCACTTTTACGTAATCACTCAATGGGCGTTTTGCCCCTTTTTTAAATCATTAAAAGTAGAGTGGCCGATGTGTACGCTCTTGCATATTTCGTCATTTTTCAAATCCGCACGCTTTTGCAACTCTCCTATGTAAACTCCTAAAGCTACATAAAAACCTTTTTCATTTTCCATTCTTTTTTATTGTTAAAATTAAACCGTAACGGTTAATTATTTTCACTTTCATCCCAACATGTCGGGACGATGTCTATTTTGCATTTACTAATTTTACGCCGTGTTTTGAAACACACTCATATTTTTTGCAAAAATAAATATTTTAACTTGAAACAAAAAGAAAATGATGCCAAACAACTACAGAATGTCCTATTTCATGCCACCTATCGCTCCTATCAAAGACAAACAAGGCCGACTGATGACTCCTCCCACACTTATCCCCTTCTGCGAAGTCTCCATCGAACAAGTTTTCCAAATGATTACTTGCAACGAGAACCTCAAAGCCCTGACCGAACAAGTACGCAACTCCGAAGATATACGAACCGCCAAAGCGTCATTACTACCGTATGTGACCCCCTGCGGCATATTCACCCGCCGTAGCAGTAAGAATTTCGTCTCCCCGTCTCACCTGGTGATAGTCGATGTGGACGGTCTCCACTCTTATCAGGAAGCAGTGGAAATGCGACGTATGCTCTATGACGATCCTCTCCTACAACCTGTACTCACCTTTATCAGCCCCAGCGGACTGGGTGTAAAGGCATTTGTTCCCTGCCATTATTCCTCCACGACAAATGATGTCCAAAATATCACAGACAACATGAGTTGGGCGATGCGGTACGTAGAGACGGCATACAATACGGTAACAGCAGTTTCTTCCGAAACAAAATCCAAAGTAGATTTCTCCGGCAAAGACCTCGTGAGATCCTGTTTCCTTAGTTACGACCCGGAAGCATTGTTCAGAACCACCAACAAATAAATCATAAATCAAAAATCATAAATCAAAATGACCGATATTGAATCTTTACGCCGTCTCACCGAAGCAGTCGAAACGGCAGGAGCGGACATTGCTCCCACTTATCTTGAATACGTACAATTGTCATTCGCCATTGCAACGGATTGCGGCGAAGCAGGACGTGACTTTTTTCATCGCCTGTGCCGGGTATCTCCCAAATATCAGCGCGAACATGCCGAACGGGTATTCTCCAACGCACTCCACACCCAACGCGGAGAAGTGCACCTGGGCACCGCTTTCCACCTGGCCGAAGCGACGGGAGTCGCTATCAGCTATGTGGAGACAGTGGGGACAGTGAGGACAGCCCCTCAAATTCTCACACAGGCACGCGCGTATAATAAGGTGGCAAATGAGGAAACAGACGAAAAAACGATCACGGAAGAAAAAGAAGAACTGCTATCCGGTAGCGATCCGCAACACCCGCTCCCCACTTTGCCGGAAGCAAACTGGCCGAAACTCCTGCAGCGTATCATCAAAGTTGCGAAAAGTGAGATTCAACGCGACATCATGCTGATGGGAGCATTCACCGCACTAGGAGCTTGCATGTCGCGCCACGTGCGATGCCTCTATGGCGGCAAATACTATTATCCCAGCCTCCAATGTTTCATCGTGGCGCCCTCTGCTTCCGGCAAAGGCATCCTCTCCTACCTCCGCCTGCTCGTGCAACCCATCCATGACGAGATTCGCGCGAAAGTGGCGGAGCAAATGAAGATCTATAAAAAAGAAAAAGCCGAATACGACGCGATGGGAAAAGAGCGGTCGAAAATGGAAGTCCCGCAAATGCCCCCTAACAAAATGTTCTTGATTTCGGGCAACAACACCGGCACAGGCATTCTACAAAACATTATGGACTCCGAAGGTACAGGACTTATCTTCGAGTCGGAAGCCGACACACTGTCCACCGCCATCGGATCGGAACACGGCCATTGGAGCGACACGCTGCGCAAAGCGTTCGACCACGACTTCTTGTCCTACAACCGTCGCGGTAACCAAGAATATCGGGAAACAAAAAAAGTCTGCCTTTCGCTCCTGATGTCGGGCACCCCACTCCAAGTGAAAGCCTTCATCCCGACAACGGAAGACGGAGGATCCTCCCGCCAGTTGTACTACTACATGTACGGAATCGACAAATGGGTCAGCCAGTTTGTAGACAACGAAACAGACTGGGAAGAGGTATTCAACGCTCTGGGACTGGAATGGAAAAAACAACTGGACGTGATAAAGAAGAATGGTATCCACACGCTGCAGCTCACGAACGAGCAGAAAAACGAAATTGACGCCGTCTTTTCGGAGTTGTTCGATCGTTCGAGCATAGCCAACGACAGAGAAATGTATAGCTTTGTGGCGCGTATGGCTATCAATTTGTGCAGGATCATGTCGGAAGTAGCCGTGTTGCGCGCGCTCGAACACCCGAATCCCTACAGCCTCCAAATTTCCTCCTCCTCCCCCTTCACACCCGACAAGTCTATTCCTTCGGACAACCGCAAGGACGGCATCGTCACCCGCTGGAACGTATCCATCTCGGCGGAAGACTTCCACGCCGTATTAAATTTGGCGGAACCTCTCTACTGTCACGCCATGCATATCCTGTCATTCCTCCCCAACACGGAAGTCAGCCACCGGCCCAATGCCGACCGGGATTTCCTCTTCCAGCAACTGGGTAAGGAATTTACCCGCACGGAGTTGCTGGAAAAAGCAACAGCTCTGGGTATCAACAAAAGCACCGCCATCACCTGGCTGAAACGTCTCACCCGACAAGGCAAGCTAATCAGTGTAGACGGCAAAGGAAGTTACGCGCGTGCGTGTGTGTGTATGAGTGAAACGGGGAAAGTGTCCCCACTGTCCCCGCCTTACTTACTGTAATCGTTTGGACTGGTACACTCATTTTGATTACCGCATCCGTTTTTACTGTATAAAGCATCGCTTTAGAAGGTGTAAAGCTAAGCTTTAGACATCGTAAAGCGGTGCTTTAGACACCATAAAGCGACGCTTTATTTAAGGCTCTCCTAAAGCATCCACAATGACTCTCACCTCCAACGGTGTGAATGAGCGTCGCTTTGATTCGTAGCCTAAGTCGTACAGGCGTTGCAGAAGTCCGGGACACAAAGAGATCCATTTCTTCATTTTTCGATAGGCAGCGATGTCAGTTAGTTGTGGAGAATAGAGTTGCGCCAGTTCCATGCGCCCGTAAGCACGTATTTTAAATTCACTCATGATGGATATATTTCTGATTTACTGTTACAAAAATAACAAAAAACGACTATATAGCCAACGTTTTTCCATTGAATAACCGACTATAATGACAAATAACCGACCGCTACCAGACACAACCGTATACAGCTGATTTCCGGGAGATCCGGAGTAGTATTTTTGTATCGTCGAAAGGGAAAAGAATCCCCGGACAATATGTTTAACCCTTTAATTTATTGTTTTATGATTCGTTACAAAATTTATCAGAACCAGCAGAAGAAAGGCTTGAATGCGGGTAAGTGGTTCGCCCGTGCAGTAAGCGACGAGACGTTTGATTTGGCAAAGCTTGCCGAACACATGTCGAAGCACAATTCACCGTATTCCGGTGGTGTCATCAAAGGTGTGCTTTCGGATATGGTAGATTGCATCAAGGAATTGTTGCTAGACGGCAAATGTGTGAAAATTGATGATCTTGCCATTTTTGGTGTGGGTATTCGTAGTAAGGCAGCCGATACGCTGGAAGAGTTCTCGTTGGAGAAGAATATTAGCGGCATGCGTTTGAAAGCCCGTGCCACCGGTAATCTGTCGACCAATAATCTGAAACTCGACAGCCAGTTGAAGCAGCAGGCGGAATATCAGAAACCGACAACTGCCGGAGGAGGTTCTGATTCGGGTGACAACCCTGATCCGAAACCGGATGGAGGTGGTGAAGCGCCTGACCCGGCTGCCTAAAAGATTCACCACTGACTACACAGATTTCCACAGATTATATTGAATTGGTAGTTGCTAAAGTAGTCGATTATTTATCTGTGTGAGTCTGTGTAGATCTGTGGTAAACCTATGGCAAACCTACAGTAAATCTGTGGTAAATCTGTGGTAAAAGAAAACTATTATTAATTTATTTAAAACCTGTTATTGTATGAGTAAATCATCATCTCCCTGCTCTGTATGGAGCTTAGTTCTCAAAATCGTTATCACTGTAGCCACCGCCATCGGAGGTGTGTTCGGAATACAAAGTTGCATGTAACCCCATGCGGACTATTACATTAATTATCATTCATTGCAGTGCCACGCCGGAAGGAAAGTCCCTTTCGGCGGAGGCTTGCCGACAGGATCATATCTTGCACCGTGGTTTCCGTGATATTGGCTATCATTTTTACATTACTCGCGACGGGGAGATCCACCGGGGACGTGCGTTAGAAAAGGTCGGGGCACACTGCCGTAATCATAACACCCATTCGATAGGTGTTTGTTATGAGGGAGGACTGGATGCGAACGGAAAACCGAAAGATACGCGTACACTGGAGCAAAAAGGAGCTTTGCTTGCTTTGTTGAGGGAGTTGAAAAGGCAATATCCGAAAGCACTGGTCGTGGGACACCGGGACTTGAATCCAATGAAAGGATGTCCGTGCTTTGATTGCATGGAATATTTGCAGGTATAATTCTATAAAGGATAAACGGCAGACAGGAAAAATCTGTTTACCGTTTATTCTTAAAATTCATATCATTTTAGTATAGCTTCTTTAATACAACCTACAATATAGTGTACATCTTCATCTATCACATACGGACCTGCAGGTAGACACATACCTACCTTGAAAATTGCTTCCGACACTCCGTTCACATAAGCCGGAGAATGCTTATACACCGGCTGCTTATGCATCGGCTTCCATACCGGACGAGCCTCTATCTTTTTTGAAAGCATAAAAACACGCAACGCTTCCACATTATTGTTCGGCTGACAATCTGTAGTCGGACAATCCACTGCATGGATCACTCCTGCAGCACCACCTACGGCAGTTGTAATAACCTCTTTATAAGCATTTTCCTGACCTACAATACGAAGTGAAGGTTCAATAGTAATTATACAAAGCCAAAAATTTGAATCATATTCCCCCGTTACAGGTTGCTTGTGAACAACTATTCCTGGAACATCTTCCAGTAATTCCTCATATAAAGCCTGCACGTGCTTGTGATGAGCTATATGAGCATCCGCCACCGTCATCTGACCACGCCCGATACCTGCACAAATATTTGACATACGGTAATTATATCCAATCTCCTCATGCTGATAATAGGGATAGGCTTCACGAGCTTGAGTCGCATACCACATAATCTTGTTTTTAAGTTCCACATTTTCACACACCAATGCACCACCCCCAGAAGTTGTGATCATTTTATTTCCATTGAAACTTAACACTCCAAACTTACCGAAAGTACCTAAAACACGACCTGCAAACTTCGATCCAAATCCTTCAGCAGCGTCTTCGACCACTGGTATATCATAGCGATTAGCTATCTCCATGATACGTATACAATCATAAGGCATACCATATAAAGCGACGGGAATAATAGCTTTCGGCTTCTTACCCGTTTTAGCGATACGATCCTTAATAGCTTCTTCCAACAAATCTGGGTCCATATTCCAAGTATCAGGTTCTGAATCTACAAAGACAGGTGTTGCACCGAGATAGGTTATCGGATGTGAAGAAGCACAAAATGTAAAACTTTGCACTAATACTTCATCACCAGGTCCCACACCGCAAGCTAACAAAGCAAGATGAACAGCTGATGTTCCTGCCGAAAGTGCAACGACTTCATTCTCCCCCCCTACAAAGTTTTTCAAATCTTCTTCGAAAGCATTCACATTAGGACCTAAAGGAACCACCCAGTTTGTATCAAATGCCTCCTTTACATATTTTTGTTCAACACCCTCTTCTGACATATGAGCCAAACAGAGATAGATTGTTTTTCTTTCTTTCATACTATTGACTTAAATTATTTTTTAGATTATTTCACCAGCATACTGCATCCGTTTACCCAAAACGGTAACAAAAATCATTTGAATATCCTTTATAAAACTATAATTATGATAATAATAGCAATTTATGTGCACTTTATCTGGATAAATAATATTGTCATTATACCAAATTGCAATTTGTTGATCGGTCATTCTTGTAAAATCGATATCCTTATATTGATTAAATATAGACGGGTCTCTCCTTCCTACCTTTTCAACAAATTTAGCTATCATCTCTTCTTCATTCCTGTATTTAAGAGATGCAGGTCCTGTAATCCCCGGTCGTAATTTTAATACATCTCTATCATCACCTTTCAACTGATCCGCATATCCCGGAACATCCGGACGGGGGCCCACAAAGCTCATCTTACCAATTAGAACATCCCATAATCCAGGCAGTTCATCGATTTTATATCTGCGAAGCTTTGCCCCAAGTCGCGTAATACGGCTTTCACCAGCTACACTTATAGTAGACCCACCATGATCCAGCTTCATTGAGCGAAACTTATGACAATTGAAAACTTTTCCTCCTTTACCTACTCGCTTCTGCACAAACAAGACAGGACCAGGCATTTGGATTTTAATTACAATAGCTACTATTAGTAATAAAGGCCACAAAAACAAAAGACCGAAAAATGCTACCATTCGGTCAAAAAGAAATTTAAAAACATATTCTTTCATTTTTTACGAACAAATAATAGTATACACCTTTAATATACAGTTCATTATCCAACCAATATAAATCACAGAAAATCAAACATATAACAATTCAATATTCAAAATATTAAAAGATAAATTATCACATTAAGCCTTCAACAATAACCAACAGAGTCAATATTACAAAAAAGCAATTTCTAAAGCCCATCTACAACTATCCCTCAACCCAATATTAATAAATAAAAAAGTTTTACTAAAATCATACTCACTTATTCAGTTTCTCACGTAAAATACTTGAAGATATTCCATCAGTATGCTCAAGATACACTACTGTACACCCTACCTCAGCAAAATCTTTCTCATACTGTTTCCATGCATCAGTACCTTTCCAATCAGAACCAACAAAAACAGCATCAGCTCCCAACTCTTTGACCAAACGAATCTTTTCCATGTCAGTTTGAGGAATCACCCTATCCACATAGCGTATGGCACCAACAATAGCCATGCGTTCTTTCTCGTTTATGATAGGATACTTTCGCTTACGTTCGTAACAAAGTTCATCAGTAGTAACACCTACAATAAGTGTTTCACATCTTTCCTTAGCACATCTCAAGATATTGAGATGTCCAATATGGAACATATCATATACTCCAGTAGTATAGCCAATTTTATATTTCCTTTCAACCATAAAAATTAATTTACATATTCTGTATAATTTTTCTCTGTATCAAAAATCATAGCATGAACTGCGGCCCGTTGTTGCTCTAATGAAGGCAATTTCATATAGTCACCATAACGAAACTTCAAATACTCCTTGATATAAGCAGAACCCAGTAACTTAGTATCCTCAAATGGTATATCTATAGATTCTGCAAAAAAATCAGGAGCAAATAAACCACTACGAAATTTGGCAGGAGTTATCCAATAGCAATACATAAACCCCTTTGTCATATTATCATACTTATAAATATTCTTATAGAATATCTTTACCAATTGTTTACAAGGAAGTAATTTCAAAAGTTTGACAACCATTCGTTGAGTACTACTCTTAGCCTTCCAATTACGCTGTGTAAGAGCATAAAGTGTAACGAATTTACTTTCATAATACACTAGTTTCTGTATCTTTTTCTTTTCAGGAACCTTATGCAGTATCATAATATCAACATAAATTCCCTGATGTAGATCCTTACGATCTTTAAAACTTTCCTCTATAAAAGTCGTGCCATTCATACGCACTTTGGCATACTCTAGATAATTCGGCGTTGTACGCCATTCTTGAAGCACGAACATTTGATTATTCTCCATTTCCATCACTTCCTTGAACCTGTTATACTCTGCAGGAGTCATGAAAATATCAAGATCGTCATCCCAAGGAATAAAACCACCATGCCGAATTGCCCCCAAGGCTGTTCCCCCCATAATGTAATATACTATACTGTTATTACGACAAAGCTTATCAATATACTTCATCACTTCAAGAATCTTCATCTGAACGTCACGAACTGATTTCGTCTGATCCATTATTACAAATATTTGGTGATTGAATTAAAACGAAAAAAGAATTTCTTCAAACCAGGAACCTTAAACAAAGCTTTTGCTATTATTTTGATTATTGTAAACAATACTTTTCGTATTACAGCCTTAAAGGGGTTCTTATTATAACGATGAGGGTGGGCACTCACTATATATGAAGTACTAGGATGTCCTACCAATTCCGAAACAACATTAAGTATATCACCCAATACAATATACTTCTCTTCTTCAGGTATCTTATCAGAATTAACTGGATTTGTAACAATTTTGAAATTCATACCAACATCAGAGATATAAATATACTTCCTACTGATCTTGTCCATAAAGTTGACCATGATATCTGCCTGCTTTGGAAATTCGTTCTGGATAAGGGTACTACGAAAGAAATCCCTATTCTCATAGTTTGAAGTAGGATTACCATGCTGACAAACAGTTTTCACTTCAAAACCTCTTTTTTTAAAAATTGCAAGATTTTTTTTATAAATAGAAAGTGCTTCGTTCAAATCCCCTTTTCCACCATCCATCACGTCATGATGATATGTAACTTCGTGCCCCAATTTTTGTATTTCAGTAAAAATATACTGATTGGCATCCGTCATTAAATATGCCTGCACATAGTAGGTAGCATAATGGTTATACTTCGCCTCAATACGAGCCAAATCAAGTGCCTTTGATGGTGATGACTCAACATCATGTTTCAAATTCACAAAACGCTTACTTTCAAGAGCCTCATGCTGTGCAGCCTTTAAGATTGTCGCTGCAGTAATGCTATGTATTTTGTGGTATGCAAGTGCTTTACAAAACGCATCCCATTCGGAATATATAAACTTCATCTACTACTATTTTACTTTTTTAGAACGTGCAAATGTTTGAAAAAACCATCCACGAATCTTATTAGGCATCGCAACCTGAACAGCCCACCGAACAAGTACATTATAAGTATACTTAGGAAAACTGATGATCTTATGGTCAAGCATATACTTCTGTAGTTTTGCCTCACTCTGAAAATAAGACTTACCTCCTCTTCTTTGGTACATCTCTTTACCTACCCGTACATTGACAAGATTTTCCTGAATATTATAGAATTTATATCCTCCCAAAACGAGACGTAGCCACAAGTAGTAGTCTTCTTCACAATACCAATCTTGATAACCGCCCACTTTCATCACGTCACTCTTCTTTAGCATAACAGTAACCAAATTCATCGGACAACGAGACTTTAAATAATATTTAATATCCACATCATACTCAGGAACAATTCGAATTCCCACCACATTTCCAATATTTCCGATAAACTCATTAATGAGCCCACCTACCACTGATACATCAGGATGCTCTTCGAATGCTTTTAACTGTTTCTCGAAGCGGTCAGGTACAGAGATATCATCTGCATCCATAACAGCACAGAACTCATTTTTTGCGGCTTCCAAACATGTTTGACGTGCAATAGCATGCCCCATATTTTTGACTAACGAAATAATTTTCAAGACCGATATCTGTCTTTGCAACTTATTAATAGTATCCTGCAAAATTGTCGGTATAGGTCCATCAATCACGAGAATAATTTCATCAGGTGGTACAGTTTGTTTATATATACTATTTACAGCTACAAAGAAATCTGCAGCATTGTCATTCTTATACACAGACATACAAACTGAATATTTTTTTTCCATACTTATTTACTTCTTAAAAGCAACTTTTTTTTTAGTTTAGAATAATAGTCGCCAAGAATGAACTTTACAATAAAAAGTACATTACTCTTAATTTGAAGTTTTATTCTAACAGTATAATTACTTATGATTGAAAGCACACACTCTGGAGACATCCCATCTTGTATAGCATAACGACCAATAATCTCCACTCCATTCCAATACTTTCTTCTAGTTGTTGCAGTTGAAGTATATACCCGTTTAATTCCGCAATCCACTATACATTTCAAAACATCCTTCGAACAAAAACCATTTGGCAGAGATACACTTGTTATATTGCAATCTAAAATTTCGTTAAGATATTTTATCGAAAATGTCCACTCATCCAATAATTTCTGTTCATTCATTTTAGAAGCCTCATTCAAACTTGGATGCGTATGGCTATGAGCACCAATCTCATGTCCTCTCTCCACAAGATTCTTTATCTGACCTCTACTTAGAAAACCATCAGTTCCAACATATGCTGTTGATATAAAAAAGACTCCTTTGAAACCATACTTTTCAAGAATATCAGAAATTACAGTATAAAAAGATACACCACCATCGTCAAATGTGAACTTAACAGTTTCCTTACTCAAGCCATTATATTCGCAATAATCTCTAATTACGATTAACTGCTTCTCAAAATCCTCTACAGAAATTTTATAAGGTATTGCTCCTACCGCTTGAAAACCTGACTCCTTCTTATCACGACTGAACACATCATGATACATTAAAACTATATTCATTATTTTCTCAATCCTAATTTATCCAGAATGTAAATAATGTAAAGACGGAATCGCTTAAGAATAAGATCTTGAGCGGTCTGTCTCCACCGAGAGTTCATTACATAACGCCAAGGTTCCTCATCATCACTATCGTAATATTTCAATACAGTTGCTTGTTTTCTATCATCCTTCCATTGCTTCCAAGAAATGGTCCCCTTAATTACATTCTCAAAGTCAAAAACCTCATCTATAAACCAACGTTCTTCTGTAACCTTTGTACTAACTTGAGTATAATCCTCACCAATACAACTATACGCATACGCTAAGGGAATATTGGCACCAGACTGATAAAAATAATGAGACGTACCATCATTACGGAGGTTAACTTCAAAAAAATAGGCTTTATCTTCAACCATACCATATTCAAAACTAAACACTCCATGGTAATCAATACGATCCAAAAATTCACATATCTTCGCCGAATCAATACAAGTAGGTATATTCATTGTCATTAAACCGTGTGAAGAAGATCCACTATCAGCCCAACGATCACGAATCATAGCTCCTGCTAGCACTGTTTTACCATCCCACATACGTGCCCCATACACCAACAGATCTTTCTCCTTTTGAATGTAATCCTGAAGAATAAATTCAGAATCATGTCGTACCATTTTCAGAGTTCTCTTCAAATCAGCTTTTGTCTTGCATATTTTGAATTTAAATTCATTATAGTGCCCAGGCTTTTGATGAGCAGGCTTGATTAAGCAAGGATAAGTAACATCATCAATATTCGAATCCCACTGACAATATCTAGATTTTGGACATTGTATGCCAATATCATCTGCCAATTGAGTCATCGCATTCTTATCTGTATATTTCTCTTGTAACCCTTGTTCACTTGTACCGGGAATTATAAAGTATTTCTCAAGCTCTATTTTGTGTTGATCTATAAACACGGCTAAGCCATCCCCCGAAGTCAAAATAATAGGTTTATTCTCTTCATGAGAAAATTTTTTGAGAAGGTAATCTAAGCCTTCATTATTACTTTTCGTTAAATAAAAATGGGTACAATATTTACTCTTACAAGCATAAGACGCTTTTCCTTTAATTAGAAAAAAAACATTCATTCGAAAATCTCCATACTCCCTTAAAAGACCAAGAGTATTAAAATCGTCTGTTCCCCATATAATTATTTTATTTGTCATTCCAATGTTATGATTTTAGCATATCAATGATTCGACCACACTGAACTTCCGGAGTCTTCTTTGTTAGTATAAATTTTTGTGCACGTGCGCCAAACGCGTTAAGTTCTTCTTGTGTTTTCTCACAAATCTCTATTAATTTATCCCTCAATGATTCTATAGTATTATTTTCTACATAGAAAAGATATGGTTCATACTCTTTAGGCATACACCCCAATCTAAACATGATAGTAGGTGTGCCCGAGGCCAAATATTCCATAGTCTTTGATGGAAAGAAGTATCTTGTAAAATCAAGATTCCCAGGGGTGGGATTAACCATTACTGTTGCCTTTTGTTCCAACTCAAGCAACAGTTCTCTTTCCATAGGAGGATAATAAACAATTCTTGGGTCTTTCTTGGCTCTTTCTTTTATTTCATCTTCCATATCTCCATTACCTCGTATCCAAAGTCGATAATTCGGATCATGTATCTGTTGAAAAGCATCAAGTAGCATATCTGTACCTCTCCTCCAATATACACCACCAGTATACATAATGGTCTTATACTGTTCTTTTGCCCCCAGTATCATATCCTGATTATTCTCGAAGATACCTTCCATAAGCATACACTCCTTTCCCTCCAATGGCAATCTTTCTTTCATAAGTTCACTAAGCAAAACGAACTTATCAATCTTTGCTATGCATTTGTTAATCAACTTCCTGTCAATAGCTTTTAAAAATAATTTAAACTTGCTACCTGGTGCCGACATAAATTCCGGTAAGTCAGGAACAATCAAGCAAATTTTATCTATATCCTTTCTTAATGACACAGCAGCCAGCATAAACGGAGTATGAACCTCATAAACCACGACTATATTGGGTTCATTTTTACTCAACATACGCCTTAACTCCCGCCGTGTACGAATATAACGTGATATTAAATTAATGAAAGGTAAGTTGATAGCTCCTACATAGATATAATCATTTGCCACAAGATCTTGCACTTTCTTCCGAGGAAAAAATAAACGCTTGACCTTGGGATATGTACTAATCCCCCAAGATGTAATAACTTTCATGTTTTTGACATACTTCGCAAAACCTGTTAATAAAGCTTGCTGCAAAGTATTTCCTGCAAAATTCACAGTAGACCCCATATCAATAAGCTCTTTGGTTATTGATTCAGGTCGAGAAGATCCAATATATATATAATTCATATCCTAAGCTTTAAATATCCTTTCTAACTTACCATAGGTGTTTTCTACTGAAAATTTGACACGACAATCTTCGAAAGCATTGTATACATATTTATCACGTTTTTCCTTATCTTTTAATATTTTCAGTCCATCAATTATTGAGTTGCTATCCCTTTGGGGAATCAAAAGCCCTGATACTCTATCTTGTATTATTTCCGAATTCCCTCCCACGTTGGTACACAATACTGCACAGTGCATATTAACAGCCTCCATTAAAGCAATTGAATGGTTCTCGTTGTGTGTAGCAAAAAGAAAAACATCAGAATCTCTCAAAATATTATTTACATCATATCTACGTCCTAAAAGAAATAGACGCCCACTTTTAATTTCTTCTTTACATTTTTTTTTGTATTGATCAAGATATGGTCCATCCCCTACTACAACAAAAATAAAATCTTCATCAACTATTTTTTTAATGGCTCCTATTATTTCTTCATGTCCTTTTGCTGCAACAACTCGCCCAACAGAAGTCACAATTATCTTTTCCCTATCAATGTTTAATTCTTTACGCAACAAGCCTTTAGGTATTTGCGAATAATCTACGTTAGGAAAAGTATTATAGATAACACCATCATTATTTCTCTTATTATAAAGCGGTTTGATTCCTCTTTGGGCTGCTTCACATACTGTAAACACAGAATCAGCAAGTTCTATTTCCAATGGTTCCACAATATGCATCAAAATCCATTTCCGCAAACTACCATCCGGATTATCCCAATCTGAACCATGAACACTTAAAACGACTTTTTTCACATTCGACAATTTAGATGCTATTGTCATTAGAAGACCCGTATATTGAAGCCCACAAATATAGATAACATCAGCATTCTTCTTATTAATTAGCTTTCTATATTTATTGATAAACATAATAGCTTTAAAAGGATTGAAACCACACGCTTCCGTTTGACACAGATTTACAAATTCAAACTTCTCTTTTAAATAGGAATTTTGAATTCCGTCTAAGACAGCTTTAGGACCGCCAAGAGAATATTTTTGGTCATGCAACAATATTTTTTTCATATTAAAACTTGTTATTATAATTAATGTAAAATATGAAGAATGCTTCTCAACTACTGGTTAGCGTCCAATTTTGACGTGTACCCCAAGGAAAGCCGCCACAAGGCGGTTCCCTCATAAATAACGTCAAAAAAGATACTGATTTTTAATATTTGTTATTACTCCAGTCCGATTGTCAAGGGTAACAAATGTTCATAATCCCTACGTCCTTTAACA
>OCAI01000325.1_pt1 | contig 53105 bp, 37 predicted proteins | sample 1538271 | NCBI WGS metagenome assembly OCAI01 (sample SAMEA2580269, study PRJEB22360) | human gut metagenome | biome: human gut; feature: human-associated habitat; material: faeces | place: Denmark | collected 2008/2010 | reverse complement strand
CTACTTCAAGTATGGGAGTATTTTTGTAATTGTCGAGCGTATCGGCAATGGCTTGTGCGATATTCAAATCGATGAGAAAGTGTTGCCCTAACGATTTTTTAGGTCTAACTATGTAGCTCATGAAGGGTTCGTTTCAGTTGTCAGTCAATAAATTTTTTCTCACAGAGATTTTTCATACCTCTGCCAGCTACAAAGTTGAAGATAAACCTTTATCTTTGCAACCTACAAAAGTATAACAAATTTTTAAAACGGGAAAATTGAAAAGGATAATACGGGATATTGTAAAATATCTGCTTCCTCTGCTTTGTGGTGTGTGGTTGTTTTGGTATGTCTACCAGAAATTGGATATGAATACCATTTTTCAAATCCTCAAATCAGATGTGAATTATTTTTGGATTATCCTATCTATGGTTATTGCAGCATTCAGCCATATTGCCCGTGCGTTTCGCTGGCGTTTGCAGTTGCGAGCGTTGAATATAAACCCGTCGATGCGGGTTTTGATAAACGCTATTTTCGGCACGTATGCCATGAATCTGTTGTTTCCCCGGTTGGGAGAGGTTTGGCGTTGCGGTTATGTGGCTCAGCGAGAGAAAGCATCATTTACGAAAGTATTGGGATCTATGGTTTCCGATCGTCTCTCCGATACGGTAATGCTCGCGATGCTTACGTTTGCGGTATTCATGGTTCAAATGAAGCCGTTCCGTCAATTTTTGAATGAGAATCCTTCTATCGAAACAGGGGTGATGAATGTATTGACTTCGGTGTGGCTCTATGTTGGAATCTTTATATGTATTGTCGCTGTCGTTTGGTTTTTCTGTACGAACAGTCGGAGCAAGATTGTATTGAAGATAAAGAATTTTATGGCCAACATCTGGGACGGTTTTGCCTCGATTATTACGATGAGAGGGAAATTTTGGTTCGTATTCTATACGCTGTTTATTTGGTTCTGTTATTTTATGCAACTGTATGTCTGCATATTCGCTTTCCCCGGTATGGAAAATTTGACGGTCTCGGCGGTCTTGTTGCTTTATGTATTGGGTAGTTTGGGTATGTTACTTCCCGTGCAGGGCGGAATCGGACCGTGGCATTTTGCTGTAATTGCCGGGTTGTCCTATTATGGCATAACCGGTAACGAGGCGGGGGCATTTGCTTTTGTGGCACATGGCTCTCAAATGGTGCTAATCGTTCTGATAGGTATATATGCCTTTATTTCGATGGCGTGTGACAAAAAGAAACCAAAGGGTGAAAGGATTATGGCAGAGGTCATGACAGAACTTCCAAAGTCGAATCGCCCTTAAAAATATTATTGGTAAATAAAATTTTCACTATGGACAACAAAATCACATCTCTTCAACCACAGGCAGTATGGAAATATTTCAATGCGATTTGTCAAGTGCCTCGTCCGTCGGGTCATCTCGATAAAATCACCGAGTATATAATGGGTGTAGGTCATTCTTTGGGATTGGAGACCATTTTGGATAAGGCCGGGAATGTCATTATTCGCAAACCTGCCACACCCGGTATGGAAAACCGCAAGCCGGTTATTCTTCAAGGACACATGGATATGGTTCCTCAGGCGAATAAATCGGTGAACCATAATTTCGAGACCGACCCGATCCTTCCTCGTATCGACGGTGAGTGGGTGAGCGCTACCGAAACGACATTGGGAGCTGATAATGGTATCGGTATTTCTTCGATTTTGGCGATTCTCGAATCGAAAGAGATACAGCATGGGCCTATCGAAGCTTTGTTTACTAACGACGAGGAGACCGGTATGTATGGAGCCATAGGGCTTGAACCGGGTGAGTTGCAAGGTGAAATATTATTGAATACCGACTCGGAGCAAGATGGCGAATTGTATATGAGCTGTGCCGGAGGGGTAGATGTAAATGTCGAATTTAAATACAAAGAGGAGGCTTATACTCCGGTTGCCGGTGAAATAGCTTTGAGATTGACTTTGGGCGGATTGCATGGCGGTCATTCGGGTGTGGATATTCATTTGGGGAGAATGAATGCTAACAAGGAGATGTTCAGGTTCTTGAAAGAGGCTGTATCGGAGTATGGAGCTCGTTTGGCTCATTATAACGGAGGAACGTTGCGAAACGCCATACCGCGTGAAGCAGAGGCTGTGGTGACTATTTTATCAGAAGATAAAACCGATTTCATGGCCGCTGTCGATGAGTTTTTCTCCACTTTGAGACGGGAATATGGTTTTATTGAAGATAGGTTGGTTTTTAAAGCCGAGGAGATTTCACTCCCGAAAACTCTTTTGCCGGAAGAAATACAAGACGATCTTATCAATGCCGTTGTCGCTTGTCATAATGGCGTGTATCGTATGATTCCTGATGCCCCAGAGGTGGTAGAAACATCGTCCAACCTTTCTATTGTGCGTACTTCGGAGGGGCTTGTCGAAATACAGATTTTGGTGCGGAGTTCGAGTGAAACCATGAAAATGGCATTGGCATCGGAATTGGAAAGTACTTTTGCTTTGGCAGGAGCCAGAGTGGAGTTTGATGGTGCATATCCCGGCTGGGAACCTAATTTTAAATCGGATATATTGAACCTGATGAAAAAAATATATCCGAGAGTTACCGGGAAAGAGGCTGACGTAAAAATGATGCATGCCGGGTTGGAGTGTGGTATTATCGGAGCTAATTATCCGGGTTTGGATATGATTTCCTTTGGTCCTACTATTAAGCACCCTCACTCACCGAATGAAAAAGTTGAGATTTCTACGGTCGAGACTTTCTGGAAGTTGTTGGTGGCAGTCCTTGAAAATATTCCGGAAAAAGATTAAATACAATATTCGTTAAAAGCCGTCGATATGGAAAGCGGTATCGACGGCTTTTTTGTTTGTTGTATATGTCGTATATAAAAATGTTATCTTTGTATGGAAAATGAGAGCTTTCCGCTGGTGTGAAAACAGGGCGTGCATTCGTTGTTCGACAAAGTGTTTTTGTAATTGGATAGGAAGATACTTTTTGAAAAGTAGAATAATTTGAGTAAATTTTGAAAAATATAAATGAGATGGATAGTCATGTAAATCAAAATGAATCGAGTAACCAAGTCTCTGGCAAGGTGCGTCGATCATTCCGTCGTTTCATTCGGGTTGCCATTGTATTGCTCCTATTGGTTGGGGGAGCTTTTTTTTATGTACGTTATTATTTTGTCTTTGGGTCGGGTGTAAAAGCCGGTACTTTGAATTATGTCGTAAAAAAAGGATATGTATTCAAAACCTATGAGGGAATTCTCATTATGGAAGGTTTTCGCACCGAGAGCCGGGGAACGTTACAGTCCAATCAATTTGTCTTTTCTGTGGATAATGCCAATTTGGCAGACTCTCTCATGCGATTGAGCGGCCGTCATGTGGAGCTGAAATATAACGAATATCTTGGAGCTTTGCCCTGGCGTGGATATAGCAATTTTATAGTAGAAGAGATTTTATCTGTAAAGTAGAAAATAGATAATAAACTTATTATCTATTTCTCTTTTATATCTTCGAAATCTATATATTCTCCTTCGTCGTCTTGGATAACCTTTTTGTTCTTTTTCGTATGGGTGTACCATGTGGTACGCCCTTTGTTGTTTTGTCCCTGTTGTCCTTGTTGAAAGGGATTCCTAACGCTGTTTTTCTTTCCGAAGAAGAACCGGAGGATAAGTTGAAATATACCTATAATGGGTACTATGAAGATAATAAAAGCTATGATGAGGAGCAGTCCAAGAGCATGCATAATTGATACTTGTTAAGTTTATGTATGGTAGAACAAAAACCGTTCCGTTTTTGTTGTTAATGCTTCTTGGCTGTCAACAACGATAATATTATATACAAGCCTATTGTCGCTGCGAGGCCTGCCAATCCGAAAAAGATAAGGAAAATTGCGGCAGCGATTAAAATCAAATAACGAAGATAGTTTTCTTTTAACTTCAAGTTCTTGAATTTTAGAGAAAACATGGGAATCTCCGAAATCAATAGGAAAGAGAAGAGAATGACTAAGCAGACGATAGCGTATCCACAGGCTTTGTTCTCTATTTGTAAGCCGGCTTGACATATTCCTATCCAAAAAAGAGCGTTGGCAGGAACGGGCAACCCGATGAACGAGGTTGTCTGACGAGCATCGATATTGAATTTCGCTAAACGGAGTGCGGAGAAAATAGGAATAAGCAATGCGCTTAATGCCCACCAGATCTGATAGGAGTCGTTTATTCCATGAAAGACACTGTCGTATAGCATGAAATGCATGGCCATGAATCCCGGTGCAAGCCCGAAGCTGATAAGATCGGCGAGTGAATCCAATTCTTTTCCCATCGGAGAGTAAGCATGGAGCAAACGTGCCGCCATACCGTCTAAAAAGTCGAATAATGCGGATAACCCTATGCATAAAGTAACTATGTCGTATTCTCCTTTGTATGCGAAAAGACAGGCAAAACACCCTGAAAGGAGATTGAGACAAGTAATACTATTAGGGATATTTTTTGTAATGGCATTCATGGGGCTTTATTTTAGACGGGCTATTTCGGTGAGGTCGCCTATTGTTTTATCGTGTAGAGCTACTTTAATATCGCAATCGAGCGGAAGGTACAAATCTACGCGTGAACCGAATTTTATAAAGCCCATGTGTTCGTCGATGTCACAGGTATCACCTACTTCGGCGTAAGTTACAATGCGACGCGCCACTGCACCGGCAATTTGCCTGACTAAGATTTCCTCGCCATTTTCAGCCTTAATGACTACCGTGGATCTTTCGTTGTCTGTGCTTGATTTAGGTAAATAGGCTGCCATAAAACGGCCTTGTTGATGACTTACATGGATTACTTTTCCGGCAACGGGAAACCAGTTGGCATGTACGTTGAATATATTCATAAAGATAGAAACTTGCATACGTTTGTCATGAAAGTATTCATCTTCGAGAACTTCTTCAAGAACGACTACGACACCGTCTGCCGGTGCGACTATGGCATTTTTAGGATTACCTTTGAAATGCCGTTTGGGAGACCGGAAAAAATTAACTACCAGAAAGAAAAATATAATGGAGACGGCGTGGATTAGATAAGCCAGCCATGTTATTTTTATCCATAGATATACCGGCAAATTCAAAAGAGCCAGAATGATAAAAAGAATAAGTAATATATTTTTCCCTTCTCGGTGTATTTTCATTTTCATCTTTTAACTCGATTTAGAAGTAGCGAACAAAGGTAATAGTTATTTATGGAAAGACAAAAACAAGGACTCTTTTTTGTATGATTGGGAAAGTGAATGAGAATTATAGACCAGTTTAGAAGCTGTTTTAAATTTATTCCGAGACAGATTGAGACCTATGTTGAAGCCGATTGGAGTCCGAGATATGCAGTCAATAGGGGGCTATTGACAAAAATCAAGGGATTCAAGATGCGAGACAGGGGCTCAATATGGCCGGAACATATCTGCTTGAAATGATAATATTATTTCTCAATAAATTTAAAGCAGCTTCTTATAATTAAATTTATAGTTATAAGTTTGTAAATGTCGATATCTTTTATTTATATTGCGTAATCATGAAAAACAAGAGATTATGGATATTGGGCGAATAGCTCATGGGGGCGTATATATTTATCGGGGGGAATTAGATTTCATGGCGAGGACAATATTGGATTCTCCTCACATGGAAACCGGCGGTAATTTGTTTGGCTATTGGACGCCGAGCGGAGATGCCGTAATCATGTATGTGTTGGGTCCCGGTAGAAAGTCGGTCTGTCGTTTTACCAGTTTTATACAAGATGCCGATTATTTGCAGTTGCATGCCGATAGATTATTCGAAGAGTACCATCTCTCCCATATCGGTGTGTGGCATTCGCATCATGGTTTGGGATTGTCGCATCCGAGCGGAGGCGATGTGCAATCGATACAAGAGGGTATGCTGGCAGACGGGCTGTCGCGGTGTATATTGGCTATTGGAATTTGCGATAGGGCAGGGGCCTCTGTCAATGCTTTTTCTTTTGTATGTACTGGCGAAGGGGTAAAGATGAACTTAGTGCCGTGGAATGTGGTGCAAGGAGACGGTTCGGTAAGGAGTCGTTATGATGCGGCTTATCGGGATTCTGTGATAATGCCGCAGGTCAAAGAGGCTGTGTATCATGGGTTGAATATGATTCCGGTACAACAGATGCCGCCGGAGAATGGCGTGACGTTCGATACCGGTTTTTGGTTGAATAATAAAGAAAACCGTTTGCAGTTGAAGCGTATCGTCTCTTATATACAGTCGAAATATTCCGCTGTGAAACTGTTGAAAGTAGATGACATGACTATTGAAATCAGATTCGATATACCTCGTCGGTCTTCTTGGAGGATTGTTTTCGATAAAGATTTTCCGAGTCGGGCGCCTTACGTTGTCCGGTATGAGGCGGGAGAAACTACTTCTTGGAGCTTGGGGGCATTGGGAAAAAACGGTACACCTCACTGGCTTTCGTCGTTTTCAGAGATGGGACAATCGGTTATTAACAGTTTAAAATATTTATCGATATGACTTATGACAGATATCAAATAGAATTAGGTGTATTGCAAAATTCGACGATAAAATCGAAACAGTACAAATTTATGGATATGGACACGCCGTATCCGTATTTGGCGGTCGCCATTCAGACTAATTCTCTACGATGCTACGTGGTGAAAATAGACCTTTCGGACAATTATCCCTATAATATACCGAAGGTTTTTATTACGAGTCCTAAACCCTTGTTGACGCGTTCCGGCGGTAGTATGCTGCAAGCCAGTCACAGTATGCATACGCTTACCGGAGAAAACGGCTGTGTGAGGGTTTGTCATTACGGTTATGAGGATTGGGCTCCGAATCGAATAACTTTGTATCAGATTATTATTAAGGTTCGCATTTGGCTCGAAATGTATGAATGTCATCTGAAAACGGGAAAGACGCTCGATGAATTTTTGAAAGGGGCAAATTATTGATCTATTAAAGAATATAACTAACTATGGGACTATTTGGAAAAAAACAAACTGACGATTGTGAAGATTTGGGTGAAGCTCTGGCTCAAACCAACAGTGGACGTAGAGAAGTAGAATTGGTTATCGGAGACGATGGAGAACTGGAAGCGATGACTCCCGATGAAGCGGAAAAAAGCGGAAAGGAAAAAGTGGGCACGACGATAGGAACCAAACCTTATTATAATGATAAAGAATAGGGTGCTATGGAACCGATAGTGTACATTTATCAGGATCATTTGCAGGATTTTTGGAATAGCGGGCAATCACAATGTTTCGGCGCTGCTTTTGAGTGGAAAGGCGAACAGGTTTACCATGTCTACATCAAGTATCCGCAGGTGGCTCCGACAGGATATTCCATGCCTTGTCTCTTTCGGGTAGTCGATACTGACGATTATGAAAAGGCCGAAGATGTGGCTTTGTCTGTTTATGCATCGATGCCGGAAGAGGCAAAACGAGTTCCGGTCGTTATTGTTTGCATTCATGTCGAAGACACGAAAGTCAGCTCTCGTGCTTTTATTGTCGATGACGGAAGAATCATCGAAGCAGTTGTGAAATATGTGCCTCGCAAGAGTGAGCTTTATACTCGCAGTAAAGGGCTACTCGAAGTGGGAGCGTTGGAGTCGAAAAAGGTCCTTATCGTAGGGTTAGGCAGCGGTGGCGCACCTATTGCCGTCGAGTTGGCGAAAGCCGGTGTAGGGCATTTTATACTGATGGATTTCGATCGTATAGAATTGCACAATATCGCTCGTCATATTTGTGGGGTGAACGAATTGGGACGGCTCAAAGTAAATGCCGTGAAAGATGCCATATTATTGAAAAATCCGTATGCGCAAGTAGAGACCTACGATATCGATATGAATAAGCATCTTGATATTCTTGAAAAATGTGTGGCAGAATCGGATCTTACCATAGCTGCGACGGACGAGTATGCGAGCAGATATAACATCAATGCCTGTTTGGTGAAATTGGGTAAAGTGGGATTGTTTGGCAGGGCTGTCACTCGCGCCGAGGGTGGCGATATATTACGCGTAAGACCGGGTGGACCGTGTTATGCCTGCTTGACAGGGAATCCTATTTATCATCAGAATGACGAGATTACCGATGTGCGTCGGGCCAGAGAGTTGGGAGTTATACCGGCATATGTGTCGGACGAGGATGCTCATGCGATGGTTCAGGTGGGATTATCGACCGATATCGCTCCGATTAACAATATGATGGTAAAATTGGCATTGAACGAGTTATCTCGGGGAATCGAGTGCGGCATATCTTCGCTGATAGAAGAGTTGACCTATGATTACTATATTTGGGCCAATCGTCGGGATTTCCAGTTTGCCAATTGGGCTCCATTCAATCGGAATCCGAATAGACATTTGACGATACTCCGTTGGTATGGAGTAAAATTGAAGAAAGATTCCGAGTGTTTGGAGTGTAGATAGTTTTTGGGGCTATGGGCGATCGTATCATTACGTTGCGTAACGGAACTCGTGTGAATATGTCAACCGGTGAAATCATTTCGCAGGGCAGGCCGCGATATCCTCACCGGCCGAGGCGTTCGTTTTGGCGAAGGGTAGGCGATGGTTTTTCTCGATTTTTCGGTTTTGTTTGGTCTGTGTTGGCATTTATTTTATCGGCGGTGGTTTTCATATGGAAGGCTATGGGGTATATCATTTTGTATGGAGGATTGTTGAGCATTATTGTTACGGTGATTTCTGTTTGGATTAGCGATGGTTTTTTCTCTGCGTTAATTGCCGGTGTCGTCAGTTTCTTTGTGTGGGGACTTGTTGTGGGTGTCGCCGATAAATTGGGAATGTTGCCCGATTAGAAAATGGGCATGGTTTATACTAATATTTACACCTTTTCGAAGCATATAAAAAAGAGAGAAGTGAAGTTGTCTTTGCGATTGAATTAAACCTCCTCCTCTGTGTTTTGCACAGCAAAATAAAGGGGAGGTGTCCGCAAGACGGAGGGGTTAACCCTTACAGCCAAAAAGTCTATAAAATCTTTTCAACCCCTCTCCTCAGAAACTGCCGTTTCTTCGGTGTCTCTCCTATATTGCTAACGCAGCACCTCATAATGTTACGGGAAACGGCAGGGGAGAAGGAGGAACGCAATTCATCGCATTCGCCAAAATTCATGCCTATCCCCGTTGTTTTTTATAGAACCGTGTTAATGCGAAAATAAGCTATACTTCGGCATTTCCAAATAAATTTGTTTCTGCTCTTGGTTTACACTATCTTTGCACAAAAAATAAATAATATGCGCCAACCTTCCGATAAACGGCCTTTACACCGGTTTTCCGAAAAAGATATCAAGCGTTTCAAAGTAGAGCACGACGATACATTGTTGAATTATCTATTGACTTTGTTTGGGGACAAAAGCCGCACGACGGTCAAATCTTATCTGTCTCACCGGCAAGTCGCTGTCAATGATATGCCGGTTACCCAATTCGACACGATGTTGCATGTTGGGGACGAATTGAAAATTAATTTTAAGCGAGGTTTCAGTGTGTTTAAACACAATCGTTTGAAGATGGTTTATGAAGATGAGTATATCATTGTCATAGATAAGGGGTATGGATTGCTTTCGATGTCGACAGAACGTATAAAGACCGGAACAGCATATAGTATACTCAGCGATTATGTGAAATCCCAGAACCCGGAGAACAAGCTGTTCATCGTGCATCGTCTCGACAGGGATACGTCGGGTTTGATGATGTTTGCCAAAAGCAAAGGAATACAGGAACAGTTGCAGCATAATTGGCACAATATCGTATTGGAACGTAAATATGTAGCAGTAGTAGAGGGCGTGATGGAGCAACCCGAGGGAATGGTTCGTTCCTATTTGACCGAAAATGCGGCTTTCCAAGTTTATTCGACTGATAATCCCGATGAGGGGCAGTTGGCGATTACTCGTTATAAGGTATTGGGAGGCAACAGCCGTTTTTCGTTGGTAGAACTCGATTTGGAGACGGGACGTAAAAATCAGATACGGGTTCACATGCACGATCTCGGTCATAGTATTATCGGAGATCGCAAATACGGTGCGCATGGCAGTCCTTTGGGACGTGTGGCTCTACATGCGGTTAAATTACGCTTTGCTCACCCGGTAACACGGCGTGAGATGAATTTCGAGACTCCCATACCGGCTCGATTCTTGTCGATAACATCGGGGACAAATAGAATAAATACTGCTGAGAAATAGCTTTTAGAGCCTTTTAAATTAGTCGATAGCTTGGCTTTTTAAACAGTTTCTTATTAACTTTGGCAAAATTTTCGGAAGAGCTTTTTCAAGGCTTTTTCGGCGTTTTTTAGAAAGAAGATAAAATTAGTTCGTTATGAATATTTCGTATAATTGGTTGAAAGATTACGTGAATTTTGACCTTTCTCCCGAGGAACTTTCGGCAGCTCTCACCTCTATCGGTTTGGAGACCGGTGGAATTGAAGAGGTGCAAACCATCAAGGGCGGCCTTAATGGGCTGGTTATCGGTAAGGTTCTCACTTGTGAGGATCACCCCAACTCAGATCATTTGCACATTACTACCGTGGATTTGGGGGAATCCGAGCCTGTTCAAATCGTGTGTGGAGCTGCGAATGTCGCGGCGGGACAATACGTGGTAGTGGCTACGTTGGGTACTGTTTTGTATAGTGGTGAAGAAAGTTTTACGATTAAAAAATCGAAGATTCGCGGAGTGGAATCTTTCGGTATGATTTGTGCCGAAGACGAAATAGGTATAGGAACTTCGCACGATGGCATTATCGTGTTGCCGGGAGAGGTAAAGCCCGGTACACTGGCCAAAGACTATTATAATATAAAGAGCGATTATGTCCTCGAAGTGGATATTACCCCGAATCGTATCGATGCAGCTTCGCATTATGGCGTTGCCCGTGATTTGGCCGCTTATTTGACACAAAGGGGTAAAGATGCCGGATTGCACAGGCCGTCGGTAAACGATTTCGCTATCGATAGAAAAGAGGGCGGTATCGATGTCGATGTAGCGAACCATGAAGCATGTATCCGGTACAGCGGAGTGACGATGCGGAATGTGAAAGTGGCAGAAAGTCCCGATTGGTTGAAGCAACGTTTGTCTGCTATCGGATTGCGTCCGATCAATAATGTGGTGGATATTACCAATTATATACTCCATGCTACCGGACAACCGCTGCATTGTTTTGATTTGAATCGAATTGCCGGAGGGAAAGTCATCGTGAAACCTGCCGTAGAGGGTGAGAAATTCGTCACACTCGATGAGGTAGAGCGTACGTTGACCACCAACGACTTAATGATATGTAATGAAAAGGAATCGATGTGTATCGCCGGTGTGTTCGGCGGTTTGAAATCGGGTGTAACCAACGATACGACCGATATTTTCTTGGAGTCGGCTTGCTTTAATCCCACATGGGTGCGTAAGACAGCTCGCCGTCAAGGATTGAATACCGATTCGTCTTTCCGCTTCGAGCGTGGTGTCGATCCTAATGATACTCTATATGCTTTGAAACGGGCGGCTCTATTGGTGAAAGAATTGGCCGGAGGTGAGATTTGCGGTGAAGTTGTGGATATATATCCCAATCCGGTAGCTCCGTTCCCTGTAACCCTTACGTATGAAAAAATCGACACTCTCATCGGGAAACATATTCCGGCCGATACGGTCAAGAGCATATTGGACAGCCTTGAAATAAAGATCGTTTCTGAAACAGAAAAGGAACTTTCGTTGCAAGTTCCTACATATAGGGTCGATGTGCAGCGAGATGTCGATGTGATAGAAGATTTACTTCGTATCTATGGATATAATCATGTCGAAATATCCGACCGGGTACATTCCAGCCTTTCTTATAAGACTGTTACCGACCAAAGTCACCAGTTCCAAAATTTAGTTTCGGAACAGCTCACGGGGTGCGGGTTTAATGAAATCATGAACAATTCATTAACCTGTGGCGCTTATTACGACGATTTGCAAGTTTGGCCTCGTGCGCATTGCGTGGCTTTGCTTAATCCGTTGAGCAATGACTTGAATGTAATGCGCCAAACCCTTTTATTCGGTGGATTGGAAAGTATTTCACACAATATAAATCGTCGTCGGGCCAACTTGCGTTTTTACGAATGTGGTAATTGTTATTACTTTGACCCGGAGGCTCATAATGAAGAGAAAGTTTTGTCGGGCTATTCCGAAGAAAAACATTTCGCTTTGTGGCAGACCGGTAATCGGGTGGAAGGAAGCTGGGCGCATGCCGATGAGAAATCTTCGGTTTACGAAATGAAGGCTTATGTGGAGAATATTTTTGCCCGTCTTGGAATCGCCGGTGATATTGTCGCGACACAGACAAGCGACGAGATTTACTCGGTAGCTTTGACTTATAGCAACCGGGGAGGAAAGATACTTGGAAAGATGGGGCTTGTTTCGCATAAGGTACTCAAACGTTTCGATATCGATGTCGAGGTTTCTTTTGCCGAGTTGAATTGGGATTCGCTAATGAAAATGGCTGCGAAACATATGGTATTGTACAGCGAATTGCCTAAATTTCAAGCGGTGAAACGGGATTTGGCTTTGTTGGTCGATCAGGCGGTTTCTTTTGCCGATATCGAGAAAGTGGCTCGGGAAAGCGAGCGTAAATTGCTCAAAGAGGTCTATCTCTTCGATGTTTATGAAGGGAAGAACCTCCCCGAAGGTAAGAAGTCCTATGCCGTTTCGTTTATTCTTCAAGACGAGAATAAGACGCTTAACGATAAGCAGATAGATGCTATCATGAATAAAATTATAGCCAATCTTCAACAGAAATTGGAGGCACAGCTAAGATAATTCGATTTAATAAAATATAAGTAAAGATATCCTATGGGAAGAGCTTTTGAATATCGTAAAGCCAGAAAATTGAAACGGTGGGGCAATATGGCCCGTACATTTACGAAAATTGGGAAAGAAATTTCTATTGCCGTTAAAGCCGGTGGCCCCGATCCCGATGCCAATCCGCGTCTGCGTGTATTGATGCAGAATGCCAAAGCGGCGAATATGCCGAAAGAAAATGTAGAACGGGCTATTAAAAAAGCTTCGTCGAAAGATGCCGGCGATTATAAGGAGGTGGTTTATGAAGGATACGGTCCTTTCGGTATCGCTATCGTCGTAGAAACAGCTACCGATAACACGACCCGTACTGTCGCCAATGTGCGCAGTTATTTCAATAAAGCCGGAGGATCGTTGGGAACGACCGGTAGTCTTTCTTTCTTGTTCGACCACAAATGTGTGTTTCATATCAAACCCAAAGAGGGTGTCTCGGTGGAGGATCTCGAACTTGAAATGATTGACTATGGAGTCGATGAAGTGGAGGCCGATGAGGAAGAAATCATACTTTATGGCGAGTTTTCGGAGAATAATAATATCCAACACCATCTCGAAGAGGCCGGTTATGAAATCGTCAGTGCCGAATTCGAACGTATTCCTAACGATGTGAAAGATGTAACACCCGAACAACGCGCTTCTATCGAAAAGTTGATCGAACGTTTTGAGGAAGACGAAGATGTACAAAATGTTTTCCACAATATGAAAGAAGAGGAAGACGAAGAATAAAAATAGAAGTACAACTGTCTTGTGGAATAAATAAAAAGAGATGTTTTACCGAACATCTCTTTTTATTTATAGTGCCATTTTTCCTTTATAGGTTCTCAGTAGGAAATCAGAGGGGATTGTACTTTTATATAATCTAACGATACATGGGAAAGTATTAATCTCCTCCTCTGTGTTTTGTTGTCAAACAAAATATAGAGGAGGAGTCCGTCGGACGGAGGGGTTAATTCTTACAGCTCAAAAACTTATGAAATCTTTTCAACTCCTCTCCTCAGAAACTGCCGTTACTTCGGTGTCTCTCCTATATTGCTGACGTAGCACCCCGTATGTTTCGTACAATAGGGGAGAAGAACAAACACGATAACCTCCTCCCTTGTGTTTTGTTGTCAAACAAAATATAGGGGAGGTGTCTGCCGGACGGAGGGGTTAATTCTTACAGCCCAAAAAACTCATGAAATCTTTTCAACCCCTCTCCTCAGAAACTGCCGTTACTTCGGTGTCTCTCCTATATTGCTGACGCAACACCCCGTAAGGCTACGGGACACGGCAGGGGAGAAGGAAAATGCAGTCCATCGCATTCGCTAAAATTCATGTTTACCTCCACCGATTTTTACTGAGCCTATTTGATTATAATATTATTTTTACGGTTTTCCCGGCATATTTGATGAGATAAATACCGCTGGGGAAGGGTATTTCGCTGTCTCCGTCCACTGCAAATGTTTTTATACATTTCCCGGTTGTGTCGTAGATACTTATATCTGTACCCGGTTCGATATTTCGAAATGCAATGCTATTTTTGTTTCCGAAAATTTTTGCTTTGTCTGGTGAGGGGCGTTCTATTCCTGTGAAATCATTCTCCACGATGTTTTTGAAATTTTTCCATACTTCTGCATTTTTGTAGGCTTGTAAACTACCGGCAGGGACGTACAGAGTGCATTGATTAAAAATGTCTGCGTCAAAGGAATTTGTGTATGAGTTTGTATAATGGACTGTCGGTGGCGTTTCCGAGAAAGCATAGATTTCTTTCAATGGAGCGCTTTTAAATGCCCAATAAGATATATCAGTAACACCTGTACCCAATCTGAGAGAGACTAAATGATTACACCCTGAAAATGCTGATGTTGCTATGGTCGATACTTTGTCGGGAATTATAATAGAAGACAGACTTGTACAATTTGAAAAAGTCTGCTCTTTTATTTCTGATAGATTTTCACTGAGTGTAATAGATGATAATGCATCGCAGCTACTAAATGCATTTTTACCTATTTCGCTGATACTATTGGGCAGTTCTATATATTTTAGGCTATCGCAAGAGAGAAATGCTTCTGCTCCGATTGAGGTGGTATTATTTCCTAATGCAATGTGCTTTAAATTTGGACAAAAATGAAATGTTGATTGTTCTATTTGGGTAACTCCATTGCCGATTATTACAGTTTCTAAACCAAAACTTGCATAAAAGGCATGATGCCCTATTCTTGTGACATTATCGGGGATATTGATATGGCCTAGGTTACAATAGCTAAAAGCTGACGGCTCGATTATCAAGACTCCTGATCCTATATTGATGGAGTCTAATGAAGATGAAGTGAAGGCACTTTCTCTAATTGCAATAATATTGTTTGGAATCGAGATTGTTCCGATATTACACTCAAAAAAAGCAAATGGACCAATCTCTGAGACTTGGTAAGTTTTGTTATTAAAGGTTGCTTTTTCAGGGATTATAATGTCGCCTTCGTATTGATATTCGGTGGATCCTTCGTAAGTGACACTTACTGTTGAATCGGAGGTAATGTCGTAATAGAATCCGTCATATTCAAAGTCATAAGCGTGGATACTGGGATAAATGCAAAGAGCGACGAGGATAACGACTGTTCGAAGTAATGTATTTTTCATGGCTTTATCGTTTAGGATTTTACAAGAATATGAATAGTGTATGTTCTGTTGGTTGATGGAGCAGATTGTTTTTTTGTTTAATGCAAGTATAATGAAAAAAATTATAAATTAAAATCTTAATTTGATAAAAATACGTTTTTTAGTATTATAATTTCTGTTCATTATAATTGATTCGAATAAAGAACAGTAGGCATCATTCTATATAAATGGTAAATTCATTCCAATAGAGGGCTGTACTATAACTTTTCTTCGCTCGTTTCGACGGGACGAATATTTTACAGCCGATGCGGTTTACGTCTCGAAATGTATTTTCTCCGATTAAAGGCGGGTTGCTGTTTTTACAATGTATTTCAGTAAGGCTTTTGCATCCGGCAAAAGCATAGTTGTTGATAGCGGTGAGCTTGCTGTGTAGTGTAAGAGTAGTGAGACTGGTACAGCCTGAGAATGTGTAGTAATTGATTTCGGTAAGAGTAGTTGGCAAGGATATATCCTTTAATTCGGTACAATTTTCAAAGGCTCCGATACCTACTGTTTTGACAGTCGAGGGGATGCTAATTTCTCGGAGTCCGCTGCAACCCGAAAAAGATTTATATCCTATTTCCCGAATATTTCCCGGTATTTTTATTTCGGTAAGGCTGATGCATTTGGAAAAAGTATAGTCGGATATACTAATTTCGATGGTATTTTCAGGGTATATAAACTTTTACAACCGGAAAAGGCATATTTTTCGAGATGTAGCAAAGAGTTGGGTAATTCTATATCATACAGATTGATACAGCCGGCGAATGCATACGCTCCGATGGATTTAAGTTTTTTGGGCAGGCGGACGGCTTGCAACCTTTCGCACCATCGAAATGCCGATGCCCCGATAGAATCGAGCGATACAGGGAGAATCACGGCCTCTAATTTTTCATGGCTGGAAATGGCATTATCCGGGAAGTAGTTGTTGGGCAGTACGACGCTTCCTACATCTAAGTAAAGTAATTCCGGCATTTGGTGGATATAGGAAATATCGCTATAATTTAGAGATCCTTTTACGGCTAATTTAGTAATACTGCCTCGTTGGCTCGGCGCGATGATTTCAGATAGGGAGCCCGGTTCATTGACAGAGATAGTAGTAATATCTTCCGGTTCGTCTTCTCCATGTGAACATGCCATTTGAGCCGAAAACAGAATGAATATGCCTATATGTAAGAACGCTTTTTTCATTGTGCGAATGGACGTTCAGTGCTGTATCGCTTTCATTCATCGAGGTCTTCATCGTCATTATCCTGATCTTGAAGCTCGCACATTTCCCGATATTCGTTCCATTCGGGGTCTTTCTCGGTATAGATGGTGAGAGGTAACGTTTCGAACGGAGCGAGAGTTTCGTTGAGCATACGTCCGAATGCAGGTATATTGCGGGTATAAAATACCCATGTGCGTTCGCCGTCTCCGGTATAGATTCCTGTGAAAATGGCCAGTTTATCTTTTTCCATAGCCTGTTTCAATACGGTCTGCACTTCTTCCATCAGTTTTCCGGTAGTCTCATTGGGCATGCCTTTACTATCGGCCTCGTATTTCCATGTGATTTCAACACGTTCTTTGAACTTGCCCGATTGAATGAACGGTTCTATCTCGGTACGTCCCGAAACGACAATCATGTGGTCACTGTTTTCGGCTTCGGCAATGGCCGAGAACCATACATCTCCTAATTTCATGCGTTGGAATTTTGTCGGTTACTTGTACAAAAGTAATTATAAAAGTGTGAATGGTGAAATTTATCGTCTGTTTGTAGAGGTGTGATGCAGAATATTTATGCGGGAATGATTTTTTCGTTTGCCTCTGTTCGTGTTATTTAATATCTTTGTTGTCACATTGTTCAAATACAATTGTTTGTATAGGCTTATGAAATATTTCTCTTCTTACTTATGCCTTATCATCTTGTCGATAACGATGGCCTCGTGCGACAAATTTTTTGGAGAGGAACTGACCGACTTGATTTTCGATCATGGAAAATTTGAAATGCCTGATAAGGCTCTGTTTATCGGGAATTCTTTGCTATTGGGTAATGGCGCTTTCGGAATGAATGCGACCGACTCGGCGAGCGATTATCATGCCGTTATCCAAAGAAAGTTTTTAAAAGCCAATCCAGCCTATACCGATACGAAATTATCGGGAGTTGATTTTGAGTCTTGTGAAAACCGGACTCAACAGATGGATTGGTTGGATAATAGATTGTGCCCCGTGTTGAGCGACGATTTGGATTTGGTCGTTATACAGATTGGCGATAATGTAAATACATCGAGTAAAAGAGAAGCCTTCGAGCAAGGGGCAAAAGAGCTGATAGCAACCATAAAAGCCTATGCGCCTCGGGCTTGTATCGTGTGGATTTATGGCTGGTATGTATCGAATAGTGTCATCAAGTCTGTAAAAAATGCGTGTAAACAATATGCCGTGACCCTCGTAGCGATAGACGGCATTAACAAAGCCGGTAATCGCAGTTCGATAGGTACGGTTATCACCCGTGTGGACCCGACCTCTCAGTCCTTGAATTATACCCATTATACCGTGTTGTCGGATAATCGGTTACAAATAGATTTTAATGTCAGTGGAAAGAAATACAAAGCCATTGTGCAAACGGAAAGTTATAGCGATAATACCGAGGCTAAAACATTGACTTGGCAAGGATATGAAACGATAACTACCGATAAGGATATCGCTTCTCATCCGGGTAATGACGGGTTCGAGCAGATTGCACAACGATTTTTTGAGGTGTTGAATATAGATTAGATCATTATGATAGCAGTAGGGGTTGGTATATTGGTGGCTTTGGTTGCTACCGTGGTATTTTTTGTCGTGTATAATTCGAGTCGTAAAGGGTGGCAGCAGTCACTGACGGCACGCGAAAGCGAGGCGGCTGACTTGAAGGTACGCAACGGTGTGTTGGAGGCGCAGGTGAAAAGCTGTACGGCGCGGTTGGCCGAGGTACAGGCACAACTCGATTTTGCTAATCGGGAGCGAGAGAAACTCAACCGTGAGAAAGGCGATCTGCAAGCCCGTAATCAAATGCTTTCCGAAAATATGGAAGTTCAAAAGCAGGAAGTCCAACGTATCCGGCAAGAGATGAACAACGAGTTCAAGGTACTGGCTAACGAGATATTGCAGGAGAAATCGAAGAGTTTTTCCGAGATGAACCACGAACGTCTCGCCGAAATACTCAATCCCTTGAAAGAGCGTTTGGAGGGATTTAAAAAGACCGTGGAAGAAACTTATAATAATGAGGCTCGCGAACGGTTTTCGTTGAAAGAACAGATTAAAGAATTGGTAGAGAGAAGCGAATCCATAGGTGCGGAGGCAAAACAGCTGACCCATGCTTTGCGTGGAGATTCCAAAATACAGGGTGACTGGGGGGAGATGATATTGGAAAGTATTCTCGAAAAATCGGGACTTGAAAAAGATCGGGAATATTTCATACAGGAAACTTTGCGGGACGAAGAGGGACATACTATACAGGGCTCCGATGGGCGGAAGATGCGTCCTGATGTTATTATCCGTTATCCCGGTGGAGAAAATCATCAAATGGTGATCGACTCGAAAGTATCTCTCACGGCTTATGTCAATTACGTCAATGCGGAAGATGCCGACGAAGCTCGATTGGCATTGAAGCAGCATTTGGTATCGGTGAAGAAACATATAGACGAACTGGCCGGGAAGAGCTATCAAGATTATGTTGGAAAAGGCGATCATGTAATGATGTTTATTCCCAACGAGGCTGCCTATTTGGCTGCTATGCAGGCCGATCACGCTTTGTGGCAATATGCCTATGAAAAGAAAGTGCTTTTGTTGAGCCCGACGAATTTGATTGCCGCACTGAAACTCGTAGCCGATTTGTGGCAACGGGACAAGCAGACCCGCAATGCAATCGATATAGCCGAGGAGGGCGGAAAATTGTACGATAAGTTCGCCGGTTTTGTCGAGGATATGGAGAAGATTGGTAAATCGTTGAATACGACGGCTATGGCCTATACCGATGCCATGAAGAAACTGAAAACCGGCAACGGAAATCTGATAGGACGTGTAGAGAAACTTAAAGTCATGGGGGTGAAAGCGAAAAAGAATCTTCCGGCGGTGAATGAGGCGGAAGAGGAAAATTAGCTTTTTATGTTTGAATTTGGAATAGTTTTGAGGTCGTTCGACCGGAAAAGATTCGATTTGAAAAAATGAAAACAGTTTCTAAGAGCCTTTCATTGTCTGCTTTTCTTTCAAGTAAAGTTGATAGCTATTGATGCTGTTCTGCCAGATGATATATGATGCCGGGCCTATCGATGTGATAGGCGACAAATAAGTGAGTGCCAGCCAAATGGCAAGCACGGTGTTTTTCTGTCCCAATCCTTGCGCTCCTGAAATTTTATCGCCGTATCGTCCACCTAATTTTCGCCCTATATAAAATTGTCCTATACAAACGATCAAAGAGAGGAGGGCGATGGCGATTTCGAGAGGTATAGCTTCCCTCCCTTGTCCGATGATGAATGTGACCGCTTTGCCTACTACAAGAAAAAGCGAAACTGCCCACATGTAAAACGATAGAGATTGTCGCTTATTCAGTACCGTGTGGATTTTGGGTAGGCATTGTCGTAAGAGGATTGCCACTCCTAAGGGTAGGATAAGCAGTGGTAACACTTTACTGCATATAGTTAGGAAAGAGTCGAGGAAAGAGATGTCGGCATGTATTCCCATGAACGAAAAAATAATCGGCGATAAAATGGCCACAGCCATATTGCTGATTAGACTGTATGAAATTAGTGTCGGGACATTTCCTCCGAGCATTCCGGTAATGACGGGAGCGGCTGTCGCTGTGGGACAGAAAAGGCAGATGAAAGTTCCTTCCGCTATGATAGGATCCCAAAAATAAAGCGCACCGAATATGGTTAATCCACCGATAATCTGAACAGCGAGAAGCCAGCCGTGTAGAGGTTTTATATGTAGATCGTTCGGGGAAATTTTACAGTAGGTAACCAACAGCATAGCAAAAATAAGGATAGGGGCCAGAAGTGTAGCCCATCGGGCTGTAAGGTCGGGGAGTAAATATCCCGCCAAACTTCCGGTAGCCATTGCGACGGGTAGCATATAAGTTTTCGCTTTCTGAGTCATGGGGCAATCCCTTTTGAAAATTCGATGCAAAGATAGTGCAAATGAGGGCAAAAGCAAGCTCGCTTGACTTTGCCGAATGTAGCCTATTTCGCATCCTGCGCAAAGATGGTGCAAATGAGAGCAGAAACCAATTTATTTGGTTGCGTAGGGTTACAGTCTATTTTCATGTTTTTGTAGAAATCGCAATCTCGGTAAAAAGATTGAATAAAAATAGATTCATTCAATGATATATATTATTTTTACAAATAAATTATTTCATTACCTTAAAGAAAAAGTGATAGTTATGAGAAAAATTACGTTGTTAGTTCTTTTGTTCGCTGTGGTCGGGAATATAAAAGCTGCGCTATCCCTTTGGTGCGAGACGGTGTCGAGTGGGGATATTCCCAGCAATTATTCGGAAAGAGTTATTATCGAAATCTGATACAAGCCGATACCATTGTCAATGACATTGCGTATAAAAAGTTTTACACTTTTAAGTCTTGTTCGGAGACGGCCGATGAAAATTTGGCTTTTATCCGAGAATCCGGGAAACAGGTTTATATAACTTTTAATAAACTCCTTATGCCTGTCGAGAGTTTGTGTGATAGGGAATATCTTATTTATGATTTCGGAGTAAAAGAGAGTGAGACCATCACTCATTTCGATTGGATTACTCAGAAATCCGTATCTTCGACAATTAGTAAAATCGATACGGTAGAGATCGCCAATACACTTCGGCAGCGATTTTGGACGGGAGATAAGGTCTTGTGGATAGAAGGGATAGGTGTAGAAGACGGTGATTTGCTGCGCCCGGGTTGTTCTACCGATGTGAGTGGGTTGGATACTCAGGATAAATTGGTTTATGTCAAAGGTCCTGACGGTAACATCGAATATGAAACGTCGGATGCGGTGAATGATCCTTGTTATAGCGGAATTGAAGAGGTGGATAGAGATGATGATATAGTTATCATTCGAAATGGCAGAAATTTAGAGATTGCTGTGAATGATACAAAATTTCGAATGATCGAATTAGTCGATATTTCTGGTCGTATGGTTTGGTGTGAATACTTAGATGGTCGGGGGAAGATTGTTTTGTCGACAGCCGATTATCCCAGAGGAATTTATGTTATCGTATTGTCATCGAATGAAGATAGGATAACTCGTCGTGTTATATTTTAATTCCGGAGAAAATGAAAAGAGGGGTGATAGAACAATATCACCCCTCTTTTTGTGTTTCGAGCTTTATTTATTTTATCTCTTTGGCTAAATAGATGAGAGTGGGGAAGTGGTCGCTGTAACCATTTAGATAAACTCCCGCAGCATGGGTTCGCAAAGGATAACCCTTGTACTTGCCTTCTTTTTGTTTTAGAAAATCCCGGTTGAATACTTCCGACCGGATATATTTCAAGGTGGAGCGATCTTTACCTAACAGGTTCCTCGAAATAATAATTTGGTCGAATAAGTTCCAAGAGCCGTTATAAGCCAACGTGCCTATGCCTTTGTCGAACATTTCCCACATGGTATTGAAATATCCGCCAGCCTGAACTTCTTGTTGTTTCTTTTTGGCCCCTAATACGGTTTTGCAACTGCGGTTCGACGGGTCGTCGTTGAGGTCGCCCATAATGATGACTTTCGAGTCGGGGTCGGCCGCTAAAAGAGAGTCAGCCAAATGTTTAGTCAGTGCGGCAGCGGCTTCCCGTTTTGGGCTCGATTGTTTTTCTCCGCCGAGTCTTGAAGGCCAGTGGTTGACAATAAAGTGTACCCGTTCGCCGGCCAATATTCCCGAAACGACTAATTGGTCGCGAGTACGTAGGTTGGGGAATTGAGGGGTATGAAGTCGTGCGCTACGGCTCGATTCGAGTGTAAATTGGTCTTTGTCATATATAAGACCCACATCGATTCCTCTAAAATCGGGAGAGTCGTAATGTACGATTCCATAGTTTCGTTTGGATAATTCGCCGGTATGAATCAAATCTTCCAATACTTGTTCGTTTTCTATTTCCGATACGCCGATAACGGCAGGTCCGTTTTTTAATTTGAATGGGCTGCTGTTGTCTGTGGCAAAATTGCTAATCGCATAAGCTAGGTTGTTGAGTTTATTCCGATATTTTAATCCGCCCCAACGGTACGACCCCGAAGGAGTAAATTCTTCGTCGTTCGTATTCGGCTGATTAATCGTGTCGAACAGGTTTTCAAGATTGTAGAATGCTACCGCATATATAGCGTATTGTTTCTTTTGTGCTTGTGTAACAGTCACTCCTGTCAAGAATACGGCTAATAGCAAGAATCCTATTTTTTTCATAGTTCGTGTGGAATTTTGTTTTTGAAATTTTCGACTTAAATTAAAATGTGGCGCAAGATAACTCTAATTTGACAAATAAGCGAAATTTTTTTAGGAATAAATCTCTATCGGTAGGAAGAAATGCGTTTAAAGACATCTTTCCATGTGCGACGTTCGTAAGAATCATATATCATCATTAGCTCTAATGTTTGTGATGGAGATAATGTATTAGGACGATGGGTGAGATATGATTTAGCAGTTGTCGTTTAGAAAGGTATTTTTAACATAGTGATAGGTTTAATAACTTGAAAGTTAGCTTATTTCCCAAAATTTCTTGCATTTTGTCCGATAATTAACATTTTATATAGGGTTACAATTTAACACGATTGTAATAAATATTCCCAACGTAGAAGTTTGTATAATGGAAAATAATCTTTTAATTTGCAAATTCCTTTTCTGTCCCTTGATAAAAGGGGGAATAGGGTTGTAAACATAAACACATATAATTAAACCTTTTGATGTAATGAATCGTAAACTATGGTTATTAATGACATGGCTTCTTGTCGTACCGGCTTTTGTTCAGGCCGCATCAGTAAGAGGCGTTGTCGTTGACTATGAAACAAACAAACCTATTGCGAATGTAAAAGTTGCGATACGGAACGTGTCGGCTGTTACGGATTTTGACGGAAATTTTGAGTTGAAGAAAGTTAGGGCAGGGTCTGTGGTTGTTGTATTTACGGCGGCTGATTATAAGGCTTATTCTGTCGACTTTGTGGTAAATGACGGCGTAAATACCTTGAATGCTTCTTTGCAACCTAAGAAAGTAGACAATACACTTAATCAACAGGCTCTCGAAGATAATATTTTCGAGCTCGACGAGTCGGCGATAGACGACGAGGGCAGTGCCGCATCTCAATCGGCATCCTATCTGTCCGGCGCTGCCGACGATGTTTATTTGCAAGCAGCCAGTTATTCGTATAGCCCCATGCGTTTTAATGTGCGGGGATATGAACAACGGGAATCTTCTACCTATATAAACGGACTTAACTTTAATGATTTGGAACGCGGCCGTTTCAGCTATTCGAGTCTCGGAGGATTGAACAATGCCATGAGAAATAAAGATGCCGTGAATGGTCTTGAAATGCCGGGATATGCTTACGGTTCTTTGGGAGGAACGACGAACATCAACACGCGGGCAACCAACTATGCAGCAGGTACGAATGTAAATGCCGCTTATACGAATCGTGCTTATAAATTGCGCGGACAGGCTATCTACTCGACCGGCATTATGGACAACGGTTGGGCTTTTACCGGGTCGGTCGTTTATCGTTGGGCCGACGAGGGACGCACGGAAGGAACCTTTTACAACTCTTTCGGCTATTTCCTTGCTGCCGAGAAAGTATTGGGCGACCATCGATTTGCCTTGACGACGTTCGGTGCACCGACCAAACGGGCACAGTCGGCTGCCGTTTCACAGGAGGTTTACGATTATCGGGGAATTTATTACAATCCTTATTGGGGATATCAAGACGGAGAAAAGCGTAATTCCCGCATCGTTCACAGTTATGACCCTACGGCAATTTTTAATTGGGACTGGAAAATCGACGATGAGAGCAAATTGTCTGCCGGCGTAGGATTCCATTACAGCCAATACAGTAATTCGGCGATAGCTTTTTATAACGCTCCCGATCCCCGTCCCGATTATTACCGTAATTTGCCCAGCTGGCAATATTATCAGTTGGCGGTAGATGGTCCCGACGATATTTATAATGCCTATTACAAAGAGGTGAATAAGGGATTGGCCAATCAGATTGCCGATTTATGGAGAGCCGGCGATCCTAACGTTACCCAGATTAATTGGAATGCGATGTATAGCGCGAACTATACCAACAATGCCATTAATCCCAACGGAAGTGCCAAGTATATTTTGGAGCGTCGTCACAACAATTTGATGGAAATACCTTTGAACTTTTTGTACACCAATCAGTTGAATAGCGAACTCAAATTGACGGCCGGTATCGAAGCCAAATATGCGAAAGGAATGCACTACAAAACCGTCGATGACTTGTTAGGGGCTAATCAGTGGATCGATATAGACCAGTTTGCCGAACGTGACTTTACCGACAATCAGGACATTATCCAGAATGATTTGGACGACCCGAACCGAGCTGTTTATAAAGGTGATAAGTTCGGATATAATTACAATATGCATGTTATCAATGCTTCGGCATTTATACAGAACGATTGGAAATTACCCTTGTTCGATATCTATTATGCCGCACGTTTATCCTATACCTCTTTCCAACGAGAAGGTTTGATGAGAAACGGTCGTGCCGAGGTTATTGGAGCCCGGTCTAAGGGCTTCGGTAAACAGATGTATTTTATAGATCCCAGTATCAAGGCCGGTATCGTATATAAGATAGACGGACATAATCGTTTGTCGTTAAATGCTTTGGCGGAATCTCGGGCTCCGTTGGCCGGTTATGCCTATGTAGCGCCTCGTATTAAAGATACTCGTATCAGAGGTTTGAAATCGGAGAAAGTATTCTCGGCCGATTTGACCTATCAATTGAATACATCGATTGTAAAAGGTCGGGTAACAGGGTTCTTCACGGAATTCCGCGATGGCGTAGAAAGTACGGGATATTATCACGATGAGTTCCGAACGTATGTAAATCATACATTGTCGGGCGTGAATAAACGTCACTTTGGTGTCGAGGCCGGTGTGAGTGTGAAGTTGAACAGCAGCTTCACTATATCGGCGGCAGGAACGTATGGCAGCTACAAATATACCAACGATTGTATGGGAACGATGAGCGCCGAGAACGGTATGAATCTCTTTACCGAACAATTGCCGGTTATAGTCGACGGGCGGGCCGCTTCGACCGATTATACCGAAAAAGTTTACACCGAAGGTCTTCATGTGAGCAACGGTCCTCAGTTGGCCGCAAGCATTACGCTGGATTATTTTCACCCGAAGATGTGGTTTGCCGACATAACGCTTTCTTACTTCGATAACAATTACCTCGATTTCTCTCCGTCGCGTTTCACGCACATGAATATGTATGGCGGAAAATATCCCAATGAAGTAGGATTGGAGCAGAATTACAACGGTTATCGCATTATCGGTATCGATAAGAATGGTCAAACTTCTATGGTTTGGAGCTTTGATGAAAAGACTGGTAAACCTGTTCTTGTTAGAGACTATACCGGGAATAAAGGTTCCGATATCGTTAAGTACTACAATCAGAAGGAGATGATCGGTTCGCAGGAGAAACTTAAAGGCGGGTTCTTACTCGATGCTTCGGTAGGTAAATTGATTTATCTCAACAATCGTAAGCAACAGTTGAATATCAACCTTAGCTTCAATAATATTCTCAATAATACCAGCATGATTACCGGCGGTTATCAACAAGGTCGTGTCAGCCGGGATAACAAGAGTGTAACCAAGGATATACAATCGGTGGACAAATTCCCCAATAAATATTATTATGCTTGGGGCTTCAATATGTTTATCAATGTCGGTTTCAAATTTTAATAAATCGTTTAGAGTATGAGACAATTAAAATATATCGGTGCCGTATTTGCAGCTCTTATGCTGTTTACGGCGTGTGAAAAAGAATTCGATGCCATTCCCGAAGATTTTGCTACGGTTCCCGAAGGCAGCGATGAGGCTTGGCCCCAGACGGTAACTATTAAAGACCTTATCGAAAATTTCGATACGAAAGAGGGCCTGTTTACAATCGATACGATCGATTCTCCCAACGATATCATCGTTAGAGGTCGGATTATTACCGATGACCGTGCGGGCAACGTATATAAATATTTCGTTATACAAAGTCTGGACGATGACCATACTTGTTTGAAAGTTTCGGTCGATGCCGGCAGTCTTTCGGGTATGTTGCCGTTGGGACAAGTGGTAGCTATTCGCTGTAACGGATTGGTTTTGGGACGTTATGCGGCAGCACCCCAGTTGGGAGTACGCGGATATCGCAATGACAACAAGATTCGTGAAGAGCCCGGGCGTATCCCTTATACGCTGGCGATGAAACATATCCAGAAGATAGGAACTCCCGATCCTTCTAAAATAGTTGTGGAAGAAAAGACTTTGAAAGAGATCACCGAAATGGACAAGTATGGTTATTTCAAAATCGTGAAGATTAAAGATGTCTATTTTACAGGATACGATTCCGATGGAAAGAAATTGAACGATGAGATTTTCCCGTTCCCGTCGGACGGAAAGAATGTGACGGCCGCTTTGGCGAAGTACGCTTTGAACCCTACGTTTGCTCCTGCGACTTACGATAACAATAAAAAATATAATATCGGGTTCCCTCGCTCCCGGGAGATTGCCGATGATAGTGGCAATACGGTAGATGTGTATATTTCTACCAGTGAGTATGCCCGGTTTGCCGATCGTCGTATTCCTACCCCCGATAGCGGCAATAAAGGAGAAATTACTGCAATTGTAGGGTGGTTCCAAGATAACGAGGCCTATGACGGAACTTGGCAGTTGACCGTACGGTCGCTGGATACGCCGTTTGCCGATCTCAAAGGATTCGATTTTCCTCAATAGGGTGAGTCGGGCGCAAAATCAAATGAAATTGGTTATGCTGAGGAACAATCTATTTTTGCATGAATCGTAATAATATTTTTAACCCCAAATAAATTTTAATATGAAAAAGATGAGAAAATTTGCATGGATTTTTATGGCAGCTATGACAGTTGCAGGATTCTCCGCTTGTTCGAACAGTGAAGACGAGGATTTGCCTACGGGTGGCGATGGAGGTGAGGGAGGAAACCCTAGTACTCCGTCGGTTGTTGTGAAAGATACGATCTATCAGTTCAACAATATCGAAGCAGACTTTACTCCAATCAATGAGTTGTGCCCGGGTTGGACTCACGAGATTATTTCCCCGTCTGACGATGACCGTACATGGCAAAGCAAGATTTTTACAAGTAAGACAGATGGCTCGGTAGATAAATATATTCAGGCTACCGCTCACGATAGCACAGATAAGAATGCCGGTTGGGCTTATGACTGGTGGATGATTTCTCCGGCTCTGAATGTAAAGGATGCGGCTAAAAAAATCTTCTCTTTTTATAGTGAAGGTGCATATTGGCAAGCATCTACTAAATTGGAAATTTATGTGTTGAATGAGCCTAAATCTACCGCTTCGAGTAAGGAAAAACTTGATGTGAAGATTGCTACTTCTGCCGATGGCGATTATAAATGGGTGGCTTCCGGCGATATCAGCTTGGAAGGCAAAGGAGATATCGTTTATATCGGGTTCCATTATACGGCCGAAGGGGGTAAATTGAAATCTACAACTTATTGCATAGATGATTTTGCTTTTGGCCGTAATCAGGTAGCTCATTTCATCGAGGAAGGTGTAGAACCTGAACCTACTCCCGAAGTGGATTGGACAAAAGCTAAAACTGTTGCCGAGGCTTTGGAAATTGCAAATGGCGAAACTTTTGCGGTTAAAGGATATGTTGTGGGTTGTATTAAAAATGGACCTTCAAAGACTTCTTATAAATCGTTCGATGAAGCTAAACAAGCCGGAGATATAGAATGGGCTGGTGCTGCTGAATTTACTGGTTATAGCCAAGTATTTATTGCAGATAATGCAGAAGAGACAGATGGTTCGAAATGTCTTTTGGTAAAATTAAATGATACTGATGCCGCTAAGAGTTTGAGAGATGCTGCTAAACTTGAAGGCCATCCGGAGAGAATTGGTATGACTGTTTATGTTAACGGTCTTAAAAAAGCTAACTATGGTCTTCCCGGTATCCGTGAGATCGATGCTTTCAAAGTTGAGGAATAAATAAGTAAGAATTTAGATTCGTGGTGGAACGGAGAGTCGAATTCGGCTCTCCGTTCTTTTATTTATGAGATGATAGGGCATATCTAAAAAATAACTTTCTGTTTTGTGCGATGATATAGCGAGTAGATGTGTAGGATTACGGTTGGTTTCTGTCTGTTTGTAATCATAAAGGTGGTCGGTAATGAATTTGTCGATAAAAATATTAATAAATATATTTATTTAATTTCTCTGTTTTGAACAAATTTATTATTTTTACGGAAAGATAGCGCAAGCAGGAATAAAGATAAGTTTGACGGGAGTATTTCGATCGGGTTTGTTTTTTATTCCTATTTTATCAATGTAAGTCGAAAAAAGTAATCTCGTTATGCCTCATTTATTGTTGAAAGAGTTTGAGAAAGGGTCGAAAAATTCTCTTATAAAGAAGAGAATTATTACTCATTATATTCAGAATGGTTGTTCTACGATTACAGAGCTGTCCAAAGAATTGGATTTGAGTGTGCCTACTGTTACGAAATTTATCGATGAGATGTGCGGTAATGGCTACTTGAATGTCTATGGGAAGTTGGAAACGAATGGGGGAAGGCATCCCAATTTATATGGGTTGAATCCAGAGTCGGGGTATTTTATCGGTGTAGATATTAAGCATTCCAGCTTGCATATCGGCGTTGTGAATTTCAGAGGCGACTTGATCGATAAGAAATTAGATGTGCCGTTTAAGAATGCCAATACCAAAGAGAGCTTGGATGCATTAGCCGGTATCATACAGAAGTTTATTAAAACTCTCTCGATTAATAGTGAGAAAATTTTGAATATAAATATCAATATATCGGGGCGGGTAAATCCTGCTTCGGGATATAGTTATAGTATTTTTAATTTCGAAGAGAGGCCTTTGGCGGAGGTTCTTCGGGAAAAGCTGGGGTATAATGTGACTATCGAGAACGATACTCGTGCCATGACCTATGGAGAGTACTTGCAAGGAAATGTGCATGGCGAGAAAAACATTATATTCGTGAATGTGAGCTGGGGACTGGGGATAGGCATTATTGTCGATGGCAGAATATATACGGGGAAATCGGGTTTCGCCGGTGAGTTCGGTCATGTCGTTAGTTACGATAATGAAGTATTGTGCCATTGTGGAAAAAAGGGCTGTCTCGAAACCGAGGCTTCCGGTTCGGCTTTAATTAGGAAATTGATGGAGCGGGAGGCAAACGGAGAAATATCTTTGTTGTCTTCCCGAATAAGAGAGAAGAATGCCCTTACATTAAAAGATGTGATTGCCGCAACGGAAAAAGACGATGTGATGTGCATCGATTTGATTGAAGATATAGGTAATAATTTGGGAAAACATATTGCCGGTTTGATTAATATCCTTAACCCGGAGTTAGTAATTATAGGAGGGGCTTTGTCTCTTACCGGGGATTATATTTTGCAACCGATTAAGACGGCGGTGCGAAAATATTCCCTCAATTTGGTCAATCGGGATACGACGATTGTGATTTCTAAACTTGGCGATAATGCCGGTTTGATAGGTTCTTGTCTAATATCGAGAAGTCGAATGTTCGAAGAATAAGTATATATAATAAAAATTTTTATTTATTCTGTGGTATATAAATAAAAATATACTATATTTGTAGGTGTAATAATTAAGTAATTAACATTTTAGCTTAACTATTGCATAAAACACAGTATATTTTTAGATATATCATGAATAACAGGAGAGATTTTCTTAAAAAAGTCGCACTTGCTGGAACCTCGGCGGTAATAGGTTCTCAAATAGAAGCATTGGGTAGTAATGGTGTGTCTTCGTCGTTTTCTGGAACCTCGGAGGGCGGTGGACTTATTGTCTCTAAATCTAATGGGTTGAAAATCACAGGGACGTTTCTCGACGAAATATCTCACGATATTCCACATCAGAATTGGGGTGAGAAAGAATGGGATCGGGACTTCCGGTATATGAAAGCCATCGGAATCGATACGGTCATACTTATTCGTTCGGGATATAAAAAATTTATTACTTATCCGTCTAAGTATTTGTTGAGCAAAGGTTGTTATATGCCGTCGGTCGATTTGGTCGATATGTTTCTTCGGCTGGCCGAGAAATATGGTATGAAATTTTGGTTCGGTTTGTACGATTCCGGTAAGTTTTGGGAAACCCGGGATATGACTTACGAGATCGAACATAATAAATATGTGATTGATGAGGTTTGGAAGAATTACGGGAAGTACAAAAGTTTCGGAGGCTGGTATATAAGCGGGGAAATCAGTCGCCAGACCAAAGGGGCAATCGATGCTTTCCGTGCTATGGGGAAACAATGCAAAGACGTTTCGGGAGGGTTGCCTACGTTCATATCGCCGTGGATCGACGGTAAAAAGGCGGTTCAGGCTTCGAGCGGGCGATTGACAAAGGCCGAATCTATTTCGGTGGAAACGCATGAACGGGAATGGAACGAGATCTTCGATGGAATACACGATGTGGTCGATGCTTGTGCATTTCAAGACGGGCATATCGATTATGACGAACTCGATGCGTTTTTTTCGGTCAATAAGAAACTCGCCGATAAATACGGCATGCAATGTTGGACGAATGCGGAGTCGTTCGATCGGGATATGCCTATTAAGTTTTTCCCGATTAAGTTCGATAAATTACGTTTGAAACTGGAAGCTGCGAAACGTGCCGGCTACGACAAAGCTATTACGTTTGAGTTTTCTCATTTTATGAGCCCTCAATCGGCCTATTTACAGGCTGGGCATCTTTATGATCGTTACCGGGAATATTTCGAAATAAAATGACCATGAAAAAATCATCGTATAATATCGGTTATATCTTGTTTCTGGCCGTTGTGGCTGCATGTGGAGGTTTCCTGTTCGGGTATGATACGGCGGTGATTTCCGGTACGATTAAACAGGTTACGACCTTGTTCGGGCTAAATGATATAGAACAAGGTTGGTATGTGGGGTGTGCTCTTGTAGGTTCTATCGCCGGGGTTGCTGTGGCTGGGACGATGAGCGATTGGATAGGTCGTCGGTTGACGATGATTTTCGCGTCGATTATGTTTTCGGTTTCGGCCATTGGCTGTGCATTGTGTGGAAGTTATCAATGGCTTGTTTTTTATCGTATTGTCGGTGGAATAGGAATCGGTATCGTTTCGATTGTTTCGCCGATGTATATCTCTGAAATCGCGGTAACCGAGTATCGGGGCCGGTTGGTTTCGCTGTATCAGCTGGCTATTACCGTAGGTTTTTTGGGAGCATACCTTATTAATTATTGGCTGTTGAGTGTCTCGGAGAGCATGAGATTCAATAGCGAGTTGATGAATTGGATATTTGTCGATGAAGTTTGGAGAGGGATGCTGGGTATGGAAACTTTGCCTGCACTCTTGTTTTTCATCATTTTGTTTATTATACCGGAGAGTCCGCGTTGGTTGTTGTTGCGAGGAAAGGTCGCCCGATCGGAGTCTATTTTCGGGAAGATTTATTCTCGGAAAGAACGGGCGAAGAAGCAGGTCGAGGAGTTGCAGGCACATATAGCCAACGAGACGAAATCGGAATTCAAGTATTTGTTTCAACCCGGAATTCTTACAGCTGTCGTTGCCGGATTATGTATTGCCATTTTGGGACAGTTTATGGGTGTAAATGCTGTTTTGTATTACGGGCCTACGATATTTGAAAATGTCGGACTGTCGGGAGGCGATTCCCTTTTCTATCAGGTTTTGATCGGTGCCGTGAATATGGGGACGACAGTATTGGCATTACTCATCATCGATAAAATAGGGCGTAAGAAATTGGTGTACTATGGCGTCAGCGGAATGATTGTTTCGTTATTACTTATCGCTTTCTATTTCTCGTTCGGGGAATCGTTAGGCCTTTCGAGCATATTGATGCTGATTTTTTTCTTGTTGTATGTATTTTGTACGGCGGTTTCGATCAGTGCTGTTGTGTGGGTATTGTTGTCCGAAATGTATCCGACGAAAGTGCGTGGTATAGCTATGTCCATTGCCGGATTTGCATTATGGGTAGGAACGTATTTGGTTAGCCAGCTTACTCCGTGGTTATTGGGTACGATAACTCCGGCCGGGACATTCTTGTTGTTTGCAGTCATGTGTGTGCCTTATATGCTGATTATGTGGCGCTATATACCCGAAACGGCGGGGAAATCTCTCGAAGAGATAGAAAAGTATTGGTTGTCGAGGAAATAGTTAAAATTTAGATATTATGGACTTTAAAGTGTTGGCAGAGCAATATAGATCGGAGCTTTTCGATTCTGTATTACCATTTTGGTTAAAGAACTCTCAAGATAAGGAGTATGGAGGTTATTTTTCCTGCCTCGATAGAGATGGTAGCGTTTACGATACAGATAAGTTCGTTTGGCTACAAGGGAGGGAAATATGGCTGTTTTCTATGCTTTACAATAAAGTAGAGAAGCGTCGCGAGTGGCTCGATTGTGCGATTCAAGGTGCAGAATTCTTGAAAAAGTATGGGCATGACGGGAATTACAATTGGTATTTTTCTCTCGATCGTCAGGGAAATCCTCTTGTAGAACCGTATAATATTTTCTCGTATACCTTTGCGGTCATGGCGTTCGGACAGTTGTATATCGCGACGGGTAACGAGGAGTATGCTGAAATAGCCAAGAAGACATTCGATATTATCTTGTCGAAAGCAGATAACCCCAAAGGTAAATGGAACAAGATTCATAAAGGGACTCGTGATTTGAAGAACTTCGCACTCCCGATGATTTTATGTAATCTGGCTCTTGAAATAGAACCCTTGCTTAGTACGGAGTGTCTGAGCAGAACGTTTGAAAATTGTATTCATGAGGTTATGGAGGTTTTCCTCCGTCCAGAATTGGGAGGTTTGGTCGTGGAAAATGTTCTTGAAAACGGTGAGCTTTCCGATTGTTTCGAAGGGCGTCATATGAATCCCGGCCATTCGCTCGAAGCGATGTGGTTTATTATGGATTTAGGAAAAAGGCTGGATAGGCCGGAGCTTATTATGAAAGCGAAAGATACGGCGTTGAAGATGGTAAACTACGGCTGGGATAAAGAGTATGGAGGCTTGTTCTATTTTATGGATATGAAAGGATATCCTCCGCAGGAGCTCGAATGGGACCAAAAACTGTGGTGGGTCCATATCGAAACGCTCATCGCTATGTTGAAGGGATATCAAATGACCGGCGATAGGGGCTGTTGGGAATGGTTCGAAAAAATCCATGATTATACATGGTCTCATTTTAAGGACAAGGAATATCCCGAATGGTTTGGTTATTTGAATCGCCGGGGAGAAGTGTTGCTCCCGTTGAAAGGGGGAAAGTGGAAAGGTTGCTTCCATGTACCGAGGGGGCTTTATCAGTGTTGGCAGATATTAGAGAGTATATAATAATTAACACATTTTTTATGAAAGCGTCTTATTCGAGTAAAAAAGGAGTTGCGAGAAATTTATTGTTTTTCTTGCTACTCTTCTTCATGCTGCCATCGATGGCGATAGCACAATCGACGGTGAGAGGAATTGTTACCGATGATAACGGAGAACCGTTGCCGGGTGTAGCAGTTGTAAAGGACGGGACATCGCTTGCTGTTAGTACCGATATCGATGGCCGTTTTGCCATTAAAGCGAGCGAGGGTGATGTGCTGAAATTCTCGTATGTGGGAATGGAATCGAAGACTGTAAAGGTCGGTAAGGAAAATGAGCTTAATGTAAAGTTATCTTCTTCTCTGACGGAACTTGATGAAGTTGTCGTAGTGGGGTATGGTACACAGAAAAAAGTGAATTTGACCGGTGCGGTGCAAAGCGTATCGGGGCAGGAATTGATTCGAAAGAGTACCTCTAATTTATCGACTGCTTTGCAGGGAATTTTGCCGGGATTGTCTGCTGTACAATCGTCGGGTCAGCCGGGAGCCGATAACGCTTCTATCGAGATTAGAGGTATCGGTTCGCTCAATTCATCGACTTCGCCGTTGGTGCTAATCGATGGAGCAGAAGGCGATATGAATCGTATCGATATGAATACGGTAGAGTCTATTTCGATTTTGAAAGATGCGGCATCGGCTTCGATTTATGGTTCACGGGCGTCGAATGGTGTCATTTTGATTACGACCAAACGTGGAGCCGAGGGTAAGGTAAAAGTAAATTACAATGGTTATGCCGGGTTTTCGACACCGACCTACTTGCCCGAACCTGTAAGTGCAATCGAATATATGACTCAGATGGACAAGGCTTATGTCAATAATGGTCAGGATCCTGTGTATAAAGATATTATTGAGATATATAAAACTCAGGGAGCCGATAATTATAACTATTACGATACCGATTGGAAAGATTTGGTGTTGAAAGATTCGGGATTCCAGCAAAGTCATTCGGTGAGTGTGAGCGGTGGAACGAAGTTGTTGAATGTATTTGCCAATGCGGGGTATTATTATCAAAACGGTATAATTCCTAATAATAGTTTTTCGCGTGCTACATTACGTTTGAATACCGATATGCAGGTTCGGAAATGGTTGAAGGTCGGAGTCGATGCCCATATACGGCAAGCTACTGCTATACGTCCTTCTCAGGATTCTGCCGCAGGTATTATCGGGAGCATTCTTACCATGACTCCGATTACATCGGCATTGAACGACGATGGTACTTATGGTTACGGAAGAACCGGATATAATCCTTTGGCCATAGTGAACGACGGAGGTACTCGTAAAGATGTGGCTCCCGAAGTGACTTTCAGGGCTTTTGCCGAGCTTACTCCGTTGGAAGGTCTTTATTTGAAAGCCGACTATACTCGCCGTCAGGTGAATTCCGAGGGTGCTGTATTTATACGTCCTTACGATACTTATGAGGGAGGCCGTTTCATGATGACCTATCCTTCGACGAGCAATAATGGTACTCGACAAGAAGAACGTACGAAAACAGTGAATCAGCAGTTCATTGCTCAGGCTTCGTATGAGAAAACGATAGAACGTAATTATTTTAAGGTAATGGGCGTTTTCCAAGCAGAGAAACTTGATTATAATTATCTATTAGCCAGTCGTCAAAATTTCCAATACGATGGCTATGAAGATTTAATGCATGGCGATGCAACTACTGCCGGTAATTCCAGTAACCGATATGAGCTGGCGCAGTTGTCTTACGTTTATCGGGTAAATTATTCTTACGATAACCGGTATTTGATAGAATTAAACGGACGTTATGATGGAACTTCCCGTTTCCGCCCGGAGAGTAGGTGGGGATTCTTTCCTTCGGCTTCGGCCGGTTGGAGAATTTCGGAAGAGTCATTTTTCGAGCCTGCAAAGACTGTGGTGGACGATATGAAACTGAGGGTTTCGTATGGTACAATGGGTAACCAGTCTATCGGTAGCTATTATCCCTATGTGGCAGCCGTAAATAGTTTGTCGGGTACGGTCAATTATTGGTTCGATAAAAAACTGACGACCGGAATCGCTCAGGCTCAATTGGCTAACGAATTGATTACGTGGGAAAAGTCTAAACAGTTTGACGTGGGCTTGGACCTTACTTTATTCAAATCTCGTTTGTCTTTGACCGCCGATTATTATATTCGTAACATTAGCGGAATGCTTCAGCAATTCGATCTGCCTGATTTCGTAGGTATGAGCGCTCCGTGGCAGAATGCCGGTTCTATGCGCAATAACGGTTGGGAAGTTTCGATCGGTTGGCAAGACAAGATAGGCGATTTATCGTATTATGTGAAAGCGAATCTGTCTGATGTAAAGAATACGGTTACCAATCTTTACGGGAAAGAATATGATTCGTCGCCGACGATTACGCGAGAGGGAGAAGCACTTGGATCGTACTACGGTTATGTCGCCGACGGTTATTTCCAAAGTCAGGAAGAAATCGATATGGCCGATTGCGTGTATGGAGGGAACAAAGCGAATATCAAACCGGGTTATATACGTTATGTCGATGTAAATCACGATGGTGAGATTAACTCCAAAGACCGAGTTATCTTGGGTAATTCCACGCCTCGTTATGAGTATAGCTTTACGCTCGGCGGCCAATGGAAGGGAATCGATTTGTCTCTGTTTTTTCAGGGAGTCGGTAAACGTGATTTGTATTATTCCGGAGCTGGGGCAAGACCTTTGGTTCAAAACAGTACGATTTTCAAGAGCCAGCTCGATACGTGGAGCCCCGAAAACCCGGATGCGGAATATCCTCTTTTGTTAGTCGATGCAGGTTCTACAAATATGAACAATATTGTATCTTCATTTTGGATCAAGAGCGGAGCCTATTTGCGATTGAAAAATTTGACTGTGGGTTATACCTTGCCCAAGAAGTGGACGAACAGAGTGTCCATTGATAATTTGCGGCTCTATTTCACGGCTTCTAATTTGTTTACGATCAATAGTGGTTATAAAGGTTATGATCCCGAAACCGGTGTAACCAGCGGAGCTATGTATCCGGTGATGAAAACATTTAATTTCGGTATAAATCTTGATTTCTAAAAAATATGATTATGAAGACGATAAATAAGATAATAATCGCTCTGGCGGGGATTGCCTTCGTGGCATGTTCCGATTTTCTGGATACTCAATCTCCCTCTTACGACAGCGGTGGAATTTATGAGAGCGAAGCCGGATTGAAGGAAGGGGTCGTAGGTATTTACAATCTATTGTATATGGAGGGGACGTTTACGAACTCGTTGCATCGTCCTGCTGTCGTCACTATCGATAATTTTACGGGATTGAGTATGGAGAGAGCCCAAAATACGACCATTGGCGCAGGTTCGGGGTGTACTCCCGACAATAGTAGTATATTGGCGTATTGGTCTGGTTTGTATAAATTGGTTGCACGAGCTAATGCTGTAATTTATGGAGCCTCGGGAAATATTGAAAATATGAGCGATGAGGCTAAACGTTACTATGCCGAGGCGCGTGTATTGAGGGCTTATGCTTACTATAATTTGGTCGTTGCTTTCGGTGATGTTCCGTTTTTTACGAAACCGGCTACCACTGAGGATTATAATGCATCTCGCACTTCGAGACAAACAGTTATGGATTTTGTTATCGAAGAACTTGGGTTGATTGCCGAAGAAATGCCCTGGACGGCAACAGAACGCGGCCGCGTGGATAGAGCTGTAGCTTATGGATTGCAAGCTAGAGCAGCTCTGTTTGCCGGCAGCCTTAATTTCGGTGGTAAAGCGATGGATTATTTTCGTACAGCTGCTAATGCCGCTAATCGAGTGATCGGACAACGTGATTTGGCTAAGAACTTTGCCGATTTGTTTACCAAAGAAGGACAGACAAAATCCGATGTGCGTAATGAAATGTTATGGGAGTTGATGTATTCCGACCAAATGGTAAATAATACGAATAAATATCATTGGGTTGCATTGGGCAATGGTCCTCGTATGTTCGCTCAGACCGGACAACATCCGGGTAGTCTATTGGCCGATACGTATGAGTGCATCGACGGGCTCCGTATCGACGAGTCTCCATTGTATGACCCGAAAGCTCCGAATAAGAACCGAGACCCTCGTTTCGGTGCTACTTTGAAAATGCATGGCGATACGATCGACTATTATACGGCTTCGGGCACGAATAAATTTATAGTGGAAGCTTTTGCCAATCAGACTCAAATGTACAACGCGGCTTTAAAAAGATGGATGAAAACGAATAATCCCGATGTAAATGGAACGGCAGCATGGACGAGTTTTGTGTCCAATGGTTGCGGTTATTTATGGTACAAATATGTAGGTGGACTTACCGAAGATTATTCGACGGTTACTTGTAATATTGCTATTATGCGATATGCCGAAATTCTGCTCACTTATGCCGAAGCAAAAATAGAATTGGGAGAACTCGACGATACGGTTTACGATGCGATTAATAAAGTGCGCCTTCGTGCCGGCATGCCAGAGGTTTCGTCCGATCGTAAAGGTAATATAGATAAAATGCGTCAGTTGGTACGTCGGGAAAGAAAGGTAGAATTGGCGATGGAAGGATTACATTTTGCTGATATGAGGCGTTGGCAAATTGGCGATTTGGAAAACGCTAAACCAAGTTATGGAGCGCCTTTGTCGACTGTGACGTATGCAGGTATGGAGGCAACCGATATTCCCAATTTCAAAACTAGCGACCGTCACGATTTGAACGATATCGCTTCGTATGATGCCTATTCGGATAAATTACACGTGAGGGATCAAAGTCGTTATTGGGACGATAAATTCTATTTGTGGCCGATCCCGCAATCAGAGAGAAATAAAGACCCGAATTTAACACAAAATCCAGGTTATAATGAATGATAAATGGTTCTTAGGAGCGAGAAGGGTATTTTTTGCCCTTTTCGCTTGTTGGGTAACTTTGCCGGCTTTTGCAACGCATAGAGCTTTGGTAGAGGAGACTGCTGATGCAGTGAAAGTTGGTAATGGCAGCGTGGAGTTGATAGTCCCGAAAGGAAAGGCTTTCAATATTCAATCGATGAAATTGAACGATGGAGAGGAAATGGTCGTTCCGTCGACGAATGCCATACCGTGGGTACTCACTTATAAAGGTATTCAAGGAGAAAATCCCATGTTGTTTCCCGAACATGGAGTCTATAAAGGTTATGAGGTGATACAAAACGATACCTCTGCTTCTGTCGTGTTCGTATGGGATATGCGTTTATCGTATGAGAAACGTATGTATCCTATTCGTATGAAAGTGACGGCTACCGATCATTCCGAACTGTTGTATTGGGATTTGACCGCCGATCTTCCTAAGGGTTGGGTTATTTCCAAAGCTCAATTCCCGCGTATAGCAGTAGTTCGCCCAAAAGACGGGAAGATGATTACTTCTGCCGGCTGGGGGAATGAATTTGATATGGCGACAGGAGGCGCCTATAAAGTAACTTATCCATCATGTACCGGCTCCATGCAACTGTTGTTGATGCATAACGGGGAGGGTTCTTTTTATTATGCGACCGAAGATCGTAATGCTTGCGGAAAGGAATTGCGGGCCGTGTGTGGAAGCAAGAGTGTTACTTTTGTGACGGAGGTGGTAACTTCCGAGGGGTGGACCGATGCCACGACCGGGCGTTTTGATTTGCCGTGGACTACTGTTGTCGGCTATAATCCAGATGGCTGGCAAGCTGCTGCACTGCAATGGTACAGGCCGTTTACATTTACATGTGAGTGGGGAAATAAATCATTGCAGTCTCGCAATATACCGCAGTGGTTGTTGGATAAAGATTTGTGGATACGTTCGAAAGGTGTTACCGATACCGTTATGGCGGCTATCAATAAGACGATCGATTTTTTCGGTGAAGGTATCGGTGTACATACCTACTATTGGCATAACTATCCTTATGATACACATTATCCCGATTATTTCCCGGCTAAACCGGAGTTTGAAGGAATGATTTCTACCATTCAAAAGCGGAAATGTCATGCCGTCCCTTATATAAACGGTCGATTGTGGGATCCCGCAGCCGATAGTTATACAGCTTTGAATGGAGCTTCTGCATCTTGCCGTAAGGCCGACGGTACGCTTTATACCGAAATTTATCCTACGTCGAAAGTTTTGAATACGGTCACTTGTCCGGCTTCAAGTCTGTGGCACAAGATTATTATCGGATTGGTCGATAAAATTCAAAACGAATTGCATACGAACGGGGTGTATATCGATCAGATTGCGGCTGCGGCTCCTCAGCCTTGTTTTGCGAAGAATCACGGACATGCCGCAGGAGGCGGAGATTTTTGGTATAAATCGTATAAAGCTTTAATCGATTCGATTCGGGGCAATCATTTGAGAAAGGATAATATTGTGTTCTCCGAAGAAAATTCGGAATGCTATATTCCTTTGTTCGATATGTTGTTGACAGTGAATACTCCCCATGCCAATTGTCGTATCGTGCCGTTGTTTCCTACGGTCTATTCCGATCGGGTGATAACTTGCGCCTACACTTATACTCCTACTGCCGACGTGACAAAAGGCGAGTTCCGTTATCAGAACATGCAATGTTTCCTGTATGGTTCTCAACTCGGTTGGGTAGACCCGACTCTATTGATGCGTGACGAGGCGAAGACAGAGGCTACCTTCCTGCGCACTTTGATGGAATTACGAAAGAAACAGCACGATATCTTTATCGGGGGACGATATATCAGAGAGTTTGTTCCCGGTGGTGACAATCCGCAGATCGATGTTCCCACTTTCGGAAAGAACCATGTGGTGATGGGTTCTGAGTGGCAGTCGAAGGACGGGCTACGTGTCTGGTATGTCGTAAATATGGATACACAGGCTCATGAAGTTATTTTACCATCTGGAAAATCCTTGAAAATGAAACCTTTATCGGGGAAAAGAATAAATCTCTGATAAAAAATACTATATAACCAAATTTTTTTACACAAAAAAATTTGGTTATATAAATATTAGTCTATATATTTGAACTGTTAATAAATTTATTTATTAAATAAGTGATATATATCAAATAAATTAAATAAATGAAAAACATATTATTAACTTAAATTGATCTAGAAATGAAGAAACAATTACTTTTAAGTGCAGTTGCATTATTCTCTGTTGTGGGAGTCTCTGCACAGTTAGCAACAATTACACAAGAATGGAAAACGCCAGTGGGTGATGCTACAAACATGCGTCAAGGAACGTATGCGAACGGTAAGTTTTATATTCAGAATAAAAATGATGGTACTGTCGATGTATGGACTAAAGACGGAAAAGAATCTACATTGACTTCCACGCAAGGTAGTATGGGTATTTGTGCCGATGATGCCGGTAATATCATCGTGCAGAATGAGAGTGGAACTTTCGGGACTCAGACGGGAGATTCTCGTCCTATCCGTATTTATCCTGCGGCAGGAGGAGAGGCTGTCGATATAACCTTGATATTGCCTTCTATGGGTGTAACCTGCGGACGTAGCGATTTTTTCGGAAAAGCTTCGGGTAACGTATTGAGCGAAGAAGGAGGTACATTCTATCTGTTGTGTGCGAATAGTCCGTATGTTTATATTCTGCCGATCAAGAATGGTGCACAAGATGTGGACAATATGAATGCAGTCGATGTGTCGGTCGCTTTTGAGAATAGCAATGACGGAACGTTAAAGGGTACAGCCTCTACTCAGACGATTGCTTATGAATATGATGGTGATATCATTATTCATGAACGTAAGTGTGGTGTGAAAAGAATGCATATCGGAGACGACGAAAATGCTACCAAAGTGAAAGATTATACGATTGTTCCTTTGAAAGAAGAAACGGAAAGTATGACATGTTTTCCTACCGATATGGTTGGAAGCTGTTTCTTTACGATAGGAGATGAAGATTATCTGGTATATAGCCAGCGTTATTATTCGACAGAGGTTGCTTATGAGTCGGGCTTTGCTGTTTTACGTTTGAGCGACGAAGAGAAAGTGGCCGAAATGAAAAGTCAAGGAACGAATATTTTGGCCAATCCGGCGTTCGGACAGTGGTTTGCCGCAGTACCTGTTTCCGATACACAAGCCGAGATTTATCATTATTTCCCGGCAGCAGGAGCCAATAATGCGTTTATTTCGAAATATATATTCGATTTAGCTTCTTCGTCAGTAGAAGGTGTAGAGACTACCACGGCTAAGGTCGTTGCCAACCACGGAGAGATCAATGTAATCGGTAATGCCAATAGCGTGGAAGTTTACAACGTGGGAGGTATATTGATTAGCAAAGATGAAATGAATGTTAAATGTAATGCGGGTATCTATCTTGTAAAGGTAGATGGAAAAGTCTCCAAAGTGATTGTTCGTTAATTTAACAATCGATAAGTCAAAAAGGAGACACTTCATGAAGCGTCTCCTTTTTAATTCCGTTTCATAAACCAATAAATAAAAAACGATGAAAAGGCTGATTTCCTGTGTCCTTGCACTATTATATGTCATGGCTGGTTTTGCATCCGGCACGTGGATATTACATGGAAAAGAGTATCGAGTAGATACATTGTATCATGCCTATATCGGTCCGGGTACGACTCAGACTTCGATAAAATTGGCTGGTCCTGTCAATTTGCGTGTATTTTATACAACGACCGATTTGAAAAATGAAAATGTCGATGTGCGGGCTATCAAACATAAGGACACGCTCACGGGGCTTGGTACGGTATCGAATGCAGCGGAATCGCACAGTACGAGCAATCGTTCTTATTTTGCCGGTATCAACGCCGACTTTTTTTCGAGTTCTATGCCGTGCGGAATCACCGTAGTCGACGGTGAAGTATATTGTAGTGACCAAGCCAGTGGTTGGTCCTTGTTCGGAATCGATGCCAACAAAATTCCTTACTCGGGAGGAGGCGATTTTTATGTAAAACTTACAGCTCCCGATTATAGTACGGCGGAGCTTAGTGCTATGAATTTGGAACGAGGAACGAATGGTTTGGTTTTGTATTCTTCGAGAAAAGGAGCAAATACAGGAACCGATAGTAATGGTTCGGAGGTCGTTTTGATTCCCGATGGTGAAGGAAATTTTTTGACACCGGGTGCAACTGTGAGAATGAGAGTTCAGGGGAACCCGAGCCATGCGGGTTCTATGCCTATTCCCGATAATGGTTATATTCTTTCGGGTAGTGGTACGAAAGAATCTTTTGTAAGTAATTTAAGTGAGGGCGATGTGGTCGAAGTTCGTTGTGCGATTCGTTTTAATGGATTTACCGGAGGTAAAATACAACAGGCATTAGGTGGTTGCCCTATGCTTGTTTCGGGAGGTAAGGTTCTCGATACGGAAAATGCACTCGATCATTTGACTTCGGCTCAACCTCGTACTGCCGTAGGGTATAATGCTGAAAAGAATAAGCTGGTGATGCTCGTAGCCGATGGTCGAAGCTCTATATCGGTAGGACCTATTTCAAAAGTTTTGGCCGATATTATGATTTATGCGGGCTGTTCCGAGGCTATGAATTTCGATGGGGGTGGTTCGTCGACATTCTATGTAAAAGGCGAGGGAGTCATTAACCAACCTAGTGACGGTTCGGAACGTTCGGTGACCGATGGATTGTATTTGTCTACCGATGCTCCTCAGAATGATGTGACGATAACGACTATCCGCTTTATGGATTACGCCAAGACTTTGAATCAGGGAGATGCATATACTCCGGTTATTTATGGTTATAATCAGTATGGAGTATTGGTCGATAGAAATGTAGAAGGTGTTACTTTGTCGTGTGGTTTGAGTTTGGGTACAATAACGAATGATGGAACGACATTGAATGCTTCGGGTAGCGGTACTCACATGTTGACTGCTGGTTATGGAAATTTGACTACTACATTGTCTGTGACGGTGATTGGAGAAAGCGGAATTTCTTCGGTCGATAACTCGCAAGCATTAATGATTTATCCCAATCCGGTAGAGCAGGGTACGGCGGTTTCGGTAGATTTGCAGGAGGTTTCCGACGCTTTGTTGTCTGTGTGTCGGAGTGATGGCGTATTGGTAAGTCGTATTGCGGTAAATGCAGGAGAAAAAAGTGTGAGCTTTGATACTTCCGAATGGGATAGAGGTATGTATATCTTGAATGTTATCCAAGATAAAAATGTGAAGTCTCTGAAATTGATAGTAAAATAACGAATAGTTTTTGTGTATGAAGTGTGCAGATAGAGTTTGGATTGTTTTAGGCTTTTTGTTTTGCTCCTTAGGAAGTGCGGGAGGAAGTTTGCGTTTGGCAGAGGATAATATAGATGAGATTGTCAGACAAATGTCGCCTCGTGAAAAAGCAATGTTATTGGTCGGATGCGAGTCGTTGGTTTCAAAAGATTCATTAACAGTTTATGTGCCGGGTGCGGCTGGGTATACAAAGTCCTTTCCGCAATACGGCATACCTTCGACTGTCATGGCCGACGGTCCGGTGGGAGTACGTATTTTTCCTATTAAGGTCGATGGAAAACGTCATTATTGTACTTGTTTCCCGTCTTCGACTTTGCTGGCTTCTACATGGGATACTCAGCTTGTGGAGACACAAGCCGGAGCAATGGGCGAAGAGGCTGCTGTTTATGATGTCGATGTCATATTGACACCCGGAATCAATATTATGAGAAATCCGTTGTGCGGGCGTAATTTCGAGTATTTTTCAGAAGATCCCGTTTTATCTGGGCTAATGGGAGCCGCTATGGTGAATGGAGTACAGAGCCGGGGTATCGGTACAAGTTTGAAGCATTTTGTCGCCAACAATCAGCAGGTGAATAAACTGAATAACGATTCTCGTATCCCGGTTAAGGCTTTGCGTGAAATTTATCTGAAAGGGTTTGAAATCTGTTTGCAGCACTCGAACCCGTGGACGGTGATGTCGTCCTATAATAAGATCGGTGGAATATTGACTCAATCGAATGCCGAATTATTACGAACTGTTCTTCGGGAAGAGTGGGGGTATGACGGTTTGGTCGTATCGGATTGGTACGGGAAAAGGAATAGTCCAGAGCAATTAGAGGGTGGTACTAATTTGTTGATGCCCGGAGAAAAAGCGCAACTTGAAGAAATAGAAGCCGGAATAGAGAGCGGTGCTCTTTCGATGGAGGTTATCGATGATGCCGTGAAGCATATCCTCGACTATGTGGTAAAGACCAAAGCTTTTCGAAAGGACATTCATGCCGCATTACCCGATTTGGAACAGCATGCTGCATTATCCCGTTCGGTTGCCGGACAGGGTATGGTACTTTTGAAAAACGACAGTTGTGTATTGCCGTTGAAAGGGATAAAAAATATTTCTCTTTTTGGTGCAACCGCTTATCACTCGATTGCCGGTGGAGGGGGCTCTTCTAATGTAAATAAATCTCATATTGTCGATATTTCGACAGGCCTCGAACAGGTAGGTTTTGTCTTGGATCGTTCTTTGAAAGATCTTTATACCAAGTATAATGCTTACCAAGAAGCGTTGTTGGTCGACCCGAAGGCAACCGATTGGGAACGTCTTTCGTATCGTCGGTATGTTTATCCAGAAATGGATTTGATGCCCAATAAGACACTGGTTGGGGAGCAAGCTAAATCGAATGATATGGCTGTTGTCGTGATAGGAAGAGGTTCGACCGAGGAGTCGGATAGAAAAGTGCATGATGATTTTAATCTTTCCGATTCGGAAATTTATATGATTGACAAGGTCTGCGAGGAGTTTCATGCTCGAAATAAAAAGGTCGTTGTATTACTTAATATCGGAGGTGTGGTGGAAACAGCTTCGTGGAAGAATAAACCCGATGCGATTCTTTCTGTTTGGTTTCCGGGACAGGAGTGTGGGCATGCTGTGGCAGATGTATTGACAGGAACTGTGAATCCGTCGGGGAAACTTCCGATGACATTCCCTGTAAGATATTCGGATATTCCTTCTTCTAAAAACTATCCGACTGTGGGAGAAACTCTAAGCGGGGAAAATTTTGATTATACCTCTTACGAAGAGGGGGTATGGGTAGGCTACCGATATTTTACAACTGCGGATAAAGCGGTTTCTTATCCTTTCGGGTATGGTTTATCTTATACCGAATTTTTGTATAGCGAACCCTCTGTAAAAAAAGAGAAGGGCAGGTGGGTGGCTAAAATAAAGGTTACGAATGTAGGAGCGGCAGAAGGTCATGAGTCTGTTCAGGTTTATGTGGGGGCAGAAAATAGAGCTTCGGAAAATCCTCTTCGTGAGTTGAAAGCTTTCGGGAAAACAAAATTGCTGAAACCGGGAGAAAGTGAGATACTTACAATGAATTTTACAGATTATGATTTGGCTCATTTCGATGAACCCTCTTCGTCGTGGGTATTGGAGAAGGGTCTGTACAAAGTAAGTTTCGGGGCTTCATGTGAAGATATAAGGTCGGTTCGGGATATAAAAGTGAAAAAACAACAAAGATGGGGTGTTAATCGTGTACTTAATCCTGTTGTCCCTGTCCAGACGATGACGATAGATTAGATAATTAATAATGGGAGATGAAGATAAAGTCTTTTTTGTGGATATTGTTGTTCGGGGTATTTTGCTCGAACAGTATGGCCGAGCTTCCTAAGGTGATAGCCCATCGGGGATATTGGAAGACACCTTCTTCGGCTCAAAATTCTTTACGGGCACTTGAACTGGCCGATTCGATAGGTGTGTACGGATCGGAATTCGATGTTTGGCTGACGAAAGATGACGTATTGATTGTAAATCATGATGCTGTTATAAACGGTATGGATATAGAGTCATCTTCGTCGAAAATGTTGTTGAAGCAAAAATTGAAGAATGGAGAGACTGTTCCTACGCTTGATGCGTTTTTGAATAGGGCTAAAAAGTTGAGTGTGCGTTTGATTTGTGAATTGAAGCCTCATAAAGATAAACAGAGAGAGGCCGAAGCCGTGAAACGAATTGTGGAGATGGTCAGAAAAAAAGGTCTCGAAAAACGGGTAGAATATATTACATTTTCGGCCGAGGGTTTGTTGGAACTTATCGAGCAAGCCCCCAAAGGTACACCGGTGTATTATTTGAACGGTTCTCGGCTACCGAAAGATTTAAAGTTTATCGATGCGGCGGGACAGGACTATCATATCAATGTGTTTAGAAAGCACATCGGGTGGATAAAGGAATGTCATGATTTAGGATTGAAGGTAAATGTATGGACGGTCAATTCTTTGGAAGATATGCAGTGGTGTATCGATAGGGGTGTCGATTATATTACGACCGACGAGCCTGAACGGTTGCAAGAATTACTTCGTTCACAGCGGTCGTTTCATGATGTAGCAGGCTTTCTTCCTGTATATGGAAAATTAAGAGATTGTAAGAATCCATTGTACTCTCGGCTTTCTTCCGATATGCAGCCGACAGTGCGTAAAGCTTTGTGGAATTTGAGCCAGAATACGGCCGGATTGTATGTTCGTTTTAGAACTAATTCTACGAGTGTGGGAGCTAGATGGACAGTTAAATATAATAATCAGTTCAATCACATTACAGCGACGGCAGTCAAAGGGTTGGACTTGTATTGTCTGCAAGACGGGAAGTGGCAGTTCGTGAATAGTGCTATTCCTACCGGGAAAGAAAACCATGTGACGATCGTTAAGAACATGTTACCCCAAGAAAGAGAATTTATGCTCTATTTGCCGCTTTATGACGGTATCGATAAGCTCGAAATAGGTATCGACCCGGGGGCGGAGATTGTTGCGTCGGAGTTGAACAGTCCCGATCGAGAGAATCCCATTGTGATGTATGGGACGAGCATTCTTCAAGGAGCCAGTGCATCACGTCCGGGAATGGCAGCTACTAATATTATCGGTCGCCGTTTTGACAGAGAAGTCGTAAATTTAGGGTTTAGTGCAAATGCTTTTTTAGATAAGGAGATCGCCGAATTGATGAGCGAGGTGGAGGCTTCGGCATACGTATTGGATTTTGTGCCGAATGCGTCGGTCTCTCAAATAAAAGAGCTGACAATTCCCTTTTATCGTATTTTGAGAAAAAAACATCGGACGACGCCTATCATATTCGTGGAAGACCCTCAGTTTCCGAGTGCTGTTTATAATCGGGTGTTGGCCGATGAGATACGTGAAAAGAATGAAGCTTTGCAATTGGTCTACAAGGAGCTGCAAAAAGAAAAGGAGAAAAATATATATTACGTCCCGTCTCAGGCTTTGATAGGCGATGATTATGAGGCGACGGTCGATGGAATCCATTTTACCGATTTGGGACAATTTCGTTATGCCGAGTGTATAGGCGATTGTCTGGAACGAGCATTTAGAAAAAATACCATAAAGGATTTGGCGTTGATTTATCAGGGCGGAATAAATCGAATGGACTGGACGGAGGAGCAGTTTCGTCCGTATGTAATGCATCAATTTCAAGATGGCCGAAAAGAATGGCTTTTTGACGGATTTCTCTTTTTGGAGTTTAGCGATGGGAAAGGCCGGCGTTATGCGCAAGGTTACGGTAAGGATGCAAGGAAGCAAGAATGGGAGTGGTTGTTACAAAGATTATTCGAGGAGGGAAAATCGTTGTCTGCTCTCGATGCTTGTATTGAGACTGTGAAAAAAGAGATAGGCGAGCCCGAATTTCGTCATCGGGTTGTTATCGGGTTACCAGCTGCCATGTTTAGACAGAGAGATTGGGGTGAACTGAATGGTAAAACATTGTGCTTTTTGTATCGGGAAGACCAAGTAGCCGCCACACGGTGGTACGTCGATAGGGTTTTGGAGTCTTTCCGTAATGCCAATTATAAGAATTTGGATCTTGCCGGTTTCTATTGGGTGGACGAGGATATTGCTTATAACGGTGATTTATCCTTGTCGGTGAGCGAATATATACATTCGAAGAATCTATTGTTTTATTGGATTCCTTATTGGAAAGCAGTGGGTTATGATAAATGGAGAGAGCTTGGTTTCGATATGGCCTATCTTCAACCCAACCATTTTTTTGAAGAAAATATTCCAGATTCGAGATTGGAAGAGGCTTGTAAAGAAAGTGAAAAGAACGGAATGGCTATCGAGATGGAGTTCGATTCTCGTGCATTATCTGATTATGAGCCGGTTTCTTTTCGTTCTCGAATGAAATCGTATATCAATGTTTTTAAGGATAATGGAGTCTTTTCTGATCTTCCGATTGCATATTATAGTGGAAGTAGAGCCATTTATGAAATGTATAAATCCGAAGATGAAAGAGATAAGGAAATCATGGACGAGTTGTGTGAATTGATTGTAGAACGACATAAAAAGTAAAATTATGAATAAGTTGATGAAAAGTTTATGTGGAACATTATGGATTGCTTTAATGTGCCAAAGTTGTGATTCGGCCGAGAGTTATGATCCGCCTATCGACTTGCAAAAGAGCTGTGTGGTGGAACGGATTGGAGATGCTCTTTATGTATCGTCGAAACTTGATGAAAGTAACGATATCGTATATGTATTTGAGAAATGTATGTTCAATAAGTTGTACACTTTTTCGAAGGTGGGAGTTGTTGCGAATAGTTCGAGTAAGCCGGTCGCTCACTCTCAAGATGTTGCAAGTATGACCTTATTGAATGAGGCAACTAGTGATAACATTGGTCCGTTTGAATTGATGGCTGGTGGTTGGTGTGGGGGTAATCATTCTTATGCAGATGATAATACGACCCGAACGGCTTTTACAGATAAAGTCATTATTAAATGTAACGATAAAGAGTTGACCGGAGATGCTGTGTTGAATGCTACCGATGTGAGAGTGTATGTGTGGAGTTATATTTACAATCCGGCTAGCGCCTATCAAGAAGATGGGAAATATCTTTTTTCCGATACCTTGTGTAAGGAGTTTAGTAGTTATAATATCTGCCGAAATACTATAAATGTAGAGGTGACTCATACCTATATGAATAAAAGTAGTGTTACTGTAAATCGTTATTATGGCATGCAATCGATGTTTAAAGACGAAGAATATACTTTTACGCCAGAAGGTGAATATATAGGTTGGATTCCACAGGCACAGGTCGATAGGTTTACAAAGACCAATTATCCTAATTTTCACCGATTTATAGAGAAAAGTTCGACCGCTTATCAGTCGGCACACATGTTTAATGAAGGTTTGGGAACAAGAGGAGAGGTTGATGCTTCGGACGTAGTATTTATCGGTAATTCTTATGGAAAGAGTTATCATAAAGTCATAGGCAGCAAATCGCGTTCGAAGGGTGATACGGACTATTGGAAAGGGGCTTATACATGGTTTGTCTCTCCTGTGGCAGATGATGAAGATTTGCTTTGTTATTGCGGATATATCAGAGACAAAGAGGCTGTTTACATAGATTTTAAAAAAGCGGCTAATAGACAGATTACTTTGCCGGAACGTTTTGTTGGTAAAGACTTTGCAATTTATGAAAGTAGTGAAGGTGTTTCCTGTAAGTGGAGTGAAACACAAGGAACTATAAGTGCAGTAGCGAATGAGGCAGGTAGCTGTGTAATCGTGTTTTGAAATGGTATAGTAGATGTAGTAGAGGCTGAACTTATTGAAGTTCAGCCTTTTTTTATTAAATTGTTATTGGTATTTGATTTTTAAATGTAATTCATTCCTTTTTAAAGTAATTGGGGTGGATTGTTATAGATGTATAAGCAGGGATAAATTTTATGTAAGGTATCGGAGTTTCATTAAAATTTAGCATCTTTGCATGAGATGTGAAAATGGGATGCGGTTCGGCATGATTAATAAAAGACAGATGAACGTAAATAGTCCTTGTCCGGGGTATTTTTCGGGAAGGAAATTTATAATTTTGTAAGAAAGAGAGATAATATAGAAATCGATGAATAAGATTGTAGCGAAAGAATATTTTTCGGAAAAAGTTGTAAAGTTTGTCGTAGAAGCCCCTCTGATTGCGAAGGCTCGTAAAGCAGGTCATTTTGTTATCGTGAGAGTCGGTGAGAAGGGCGAGCGTATTCCGCTTACGATTGCTGCTGCCGATGTCAAGGCCGGGACAATCACTTTGGTCGTACAGGCGGTAGGAAAGTCTTCTTCGAAATTGTGTGCTCTTAATCCCGGGGATTATATTACAGATGTAGTAGGTCCGTTGGGCAGGGCGACTCATATCGAAAAATTCGGTACGGTAGTTTGTTGTGGCGGTGGTGTCGGTTGTGCTCCCTTATTGCCGATTGTTGCGGCGATGAAGGAAGCCGGTAATCGGGTGATTACGGTGTTGGCCGCTCGCACGAAAGAGTTGATTATTCTTGAAAAACAAATGCGGGAATATTCAGATGAAGTAATAATTATGACCGATGATGGTTCGTATGGTAATAAGGGTCTTGTGACACAAGGTGTAGAGGCTGTCATCAATCGGGAGAAGGTAGACCTGTGTGTGACCATAGGGCCGGCGGTGATGATGAAGTTTGTTTCTCTATTGACTCGAAAGTACGATATACCGACGGTTGCATCTCTGAATACGATTATGGTAGATGGAACCGGCATGTGTGGAGCATGTCGGATTACGGTGGACGGAAAAACTCGTTTCGTATGTATAGACGGGCCGGAGTTTGATGCCCATCAAGTGGATTTTGACGAAATGCTTATGCGATTGTCTTCCTATAAAGATTTGGAATCGAAGTAACAAGTTTTGTTATATTTATGAATAAAGAAGAATTATCGGCGCAACGTGCCGAAAAATGGAGAGAAGAGCTGCGTAAAAGTAGAAAGGCTAAGGAACGTACCGATATACCTCGGGTGAAAATGAAAGAGCTCGATCCAGCTTACCGCATAACTAATCGGGAAGAGGTGAATTGTGGGCTTACACGTGAACAAGCCGTTTTGGAGGCTACTCGTTGCCTCGATTGCGTAGAGCCTCTTTGTATGACAGGTTGTCCGGTTGGGATCAATATACCGAAATTTATTAAAAATATAGAACGGGATGATTTTTTGTCGGCGGCTCGTACGTTGAAAGAAACGAGTGCTTTGCCTGCGGTGTGTGGGCGAGTATGTCCACAGGAACGTCAATGTGAATCGAAATGCTTTTATACTCAAAAATTGAAAAAAGAACCGATCGCTATCGGTTATTTGGAGCGTTTTGCTGCCGATTATGAACACGCTTCGGGAGAGGTCGCTCTCCCTGCCATGGAGCCATGTAACGGAGTGAAAATAGCCGTAGTCGGTTCGGGCCCTTGTGGACTTTCTTTTGCGGGAGATATGGCTAAATGGGGATATAGAGTCACAGTGTTCGAGGCTTTGCATGAGATAGGAGGTGTTCTAAAATACGGTATACCCGAGTTCAGATTGCCCAACGAGGTTGTCGACGTTGAAATAGAGAACCTTCGTCGTATGGGAGTCGAGTTTATGACCGATTGCATTGTCGGGAAGACTCTCTCGTATGACGACCTTCATGAGATGGGATTTAAGGGTATCATGGTCGCCAGCGGAGCCGGCTTGCCGAGATTCATGAATATCCCGGGCGAGAATTTGAATGGGGTGATGTCGAGTAATGAATATCTGACACGAGTGAATTTGATGGATGCCGCTAATCCGGATTCTGATACTCCGGTGTGGAGAGGTCGTAGAGTGGCGGTTATCGGAGGTGGTAATACGGCGATGGATTCAGTTCGGACGGCTCGTCGGCTGGGAGCGGAAAAGGTTATGATAATCTATCGTCGCTCAGAGGACGAGATGCCGGCTCGTAAAGAAGAAATACATCATGCCAAGCAGGAGGGTGTGGAATTTTTGACATTGCATAATCCTGTCGAGTATATAGGGGACGAACGGGGAAGAGTTTGTCAAATGCGACTTCAAAAAATGGAGTTGGGAGAGCCGGATGCTTCTGGTCGGCGTTCTCCTGTCCCTGTTCCGGGAGCTATCGAGACCATCGATATCGACGAGGTGATTGTCAGTGTGGGAGTTTCTCCTAATCCGTTGGTCCCTAATTCCATAGAGGGCCTTGAAGTAACTCCGAAAGGGACGATTGTCGTCAATGCCGACACATTGCAGTCTTCAATACCTGATATTTATGCAGGAGGAGATATTGTGAGAGGTGGTGCTACGGTTATTCTTGCTATGGGAGACGGTCGGCGTGCTGCGGCTGCTATGCACAAGGCTTTGCAGGAGAAATAAATAAGTTTATATTAAAAAGAAAAGGGC
>OCAI01000312.1_pt1 | contig 54927 bp, 49 predicted proteins | sample 1538271 | NCBI WGS metagenome assembly OCAI01 (sample SAMEA2580269, study PRJEB22360) | human gut metagenome | biome: human gut; feature: human-associated habitat; material: faeces | place: Denmark | collected 2008/2010 | reverse complement strand
TTTGGGGGATCACTTTAAAGTGAACGGAGGGGGGCAATGGTGAGTGAATTTTCCAAAATCCGCTACATCTTATAACCACAAAAAGGACAACAAGGATTGATAACAATCTTGTCTCAGAGTCCTGTTATGATTTTTAGTAGATCAAGGGGCAGTATTATACCTCGACACATCAGTTAATTATTCTTCAATTTTTCAATCAAATATTTTGCACTATCATCATTCTCCAACGATAGCCAATCTTCAATGTTTATACCTGAGAAGATTTTATTCTCTTCCTTTGATGAAGAAGGATGGAAATCACGCTCGTCTTTCATTGGTTGTATAACTTCGACTTCACCCACATGCATGTATTTGCAACAGCTACTGAGCCTCTGCATATCAATCAGGTTGGTGTCTGACCATAGTTGTTTTTCGCCCAGATTACAAAAGAATAAAGAGTATCCTTCTTCTGCTAGAAATTTATTAAGATAATCTCTTCGAATCACAAGTCCATCAAAAGCGTCTCCTGGTATATTCCGGTTGAGTGCAATGATGTATCCATCATTATTGCGAACCACTCCACGCTCCGCATTATAAAGTCCAAACATCTCGTAAAATTCCGATAAAGGCATATATACTGTTGATTTTATGTCATCTTCGTCATCTATTGCAACCCTATCCTCTTGTAATTGGGCACTATATGGAAGTTTTATATTGCATGGCGCTTTATGCCCCCATATCTCTACCTCATCATTTTTTATCTGTTTGAATGTATCCGCCCAAGGATATTCATTCCATATAAACTCATAGTTGCCAGTGCTCTCTGGCATCCAACGACCATAAAAATCCTGTTCCTTTGCCCATGATTCAAACTTGTTAGCGCAATCGTCAGTATCCTTCACAAGACAAGGGGCATAGTATATGAAAGACTCTCGTTTCTCACCATCTTTCTCTTGGGTATATTTCTGATAACCTACGATAACGACCCACTCGCACTGATTTCGGTCTCTCAAGATAATATTTAAAGAAGGTAACACCTCTCTTGAATCTAACCATTCTCTACCATCTGTAATGCCAAACAAGTTTTCAGATGGCAAATAGTCAAACATCTCATTATCTAGCACTATTTGATTCTCAACGACCTTTAGTGTTGGATCAAAATAGAATGATCTATCAGCATACCATGGATAAGGAATTTCGGCTAGTTCTTCTGTAAACCTGTTCTTAGTCATCTTACAGATGTCACAAAGATAAGCCTTTACCTCTCCTAATGCTATCCACTGATATTTCTTGCCTATTCTCTCTTTCAAATGATAGTGCCTGTCCCCCCACTCTACGCTCTTATCATATTCTGATAAAATCTCGGAATACCCGTAAACGTGTTTTATACGATAGGCAACAGCTTTTGTTATATCATCTAACAATATTTTTCTATCGTTGAAGATAAAAGTTTTCGATTCATTGTTACTATTTGTGCCAATTATATATCTGTTAAAATCCCATGCAAACAAAGAATGCCTCAAACAATAAGCACCGCCCTCCGGACCAAAATAATCATCACCAAAAGTTTCTGTTGTCGGATATGTAATCAAATCTTCAGCTGGCTTATAAGGAGGCTGGGAATTATTCCAGAAATCGTCTTCAGGATTGATGTGATTATTGTACTCCAATATTTTCAGAGTCCATATACGTCCATCAATATCAGATGGAATTTTTACTTGATTCTCATAATGGTATTTATAAATCCGTTCTGCGACATTGTGTGTAAGTTGCCCGTCTCGATTTGTCAATAACACACCATAAATCGCTGCATATACTCCAGATAACACGTAAGGATCATTCACCAAATAGAAAACATCAATAATATCTTTGCACAACAAGGGTTGCTTTGACATCAATGAACGCACGACGCGTATCATACGGATACGAAGATTGGGATGCGAAGAAGTGAACATCCAGCACAACAGCCATACATATATTTTAATATCTTCAGCAGTCTTTAAAGAAACACTATTTATCGTATAAGAAAGTCTGTAGCTATCTAAAAGTCCATTTACTCCAATTGTCCATTTTTCATCTCTTTCAAGCATACTCATCGTCATCATTCTATCATGAAGATAAGGCATTAGCAACGTTTTGTACAGATTAAACTGCTCAAAAACACGAATAACATTTAAGAGATTTTCATCCTCTTTTAAGATGTTTTGGACAAATTCAGGATGTAGTGTATTTTTACTAGATGCTAAATTTCTTGTAGAAAGACTGCGAATCAGACAGGCTCTCATAAGACCGCCCTTAAAATCTGGTTTATCCCACAACTTTTCATCTGGGTTCCATACAGATAGGAAAGCCGTTACAGTGTTTAACGTCTTTACTTTTTCTTTTTGGGTCATTGTTCCTTGAGCACAATAACCAAGCAATCTTTTTATGTGCTCAAAACGTTCTTCGTCAGTCTTATCCTGTACGAATAGATTCGTTGCACGCACATAATCGCCCATATTATCATATTGGAATGTTGTAAACTGACAACCGTCTATAGTTCCATACTCCATAAGAAGGTTTTCCTTGACAGCACTATGATAAAGATTATTAGACCATAGTCTGTTGCGACATATTTTGTTTGCTATTCTAATTGCTATCCTACGGGGAATGTCACAGCAATGGTATTTTTCAAGAGACCTTCTGCCGATACTGTACATCAAAGTGGTAGTAACATCCCGCTGCGGATCTTCATCTGTCCATCTTGATACATTTTTATTGCACTTGCGGAAATACAGATTATACAACAGCAGAATATCAATCTCTTTTCGCTTATCTATTGGCAACAAATAGAATGACTCGCAAAATATTTTCAAGAGCAAGGGGTTTGTAAACTCTTTGCAATTAGAGTATATCTCAGGATCCTCATAGATGCCATAAACCTTAAAATATTTCTGTAATGCAGCTTTAGTATTACTGAATCCGCCTAAATCCAGTTTTTCCCAATCGCTCGCATTCAATATCGTATGCAGTTCATCATCTGACTCCATTGTTCTTACGGAAACTATGAGTTTTATATTCTGATAAGTTCTGAATGTTTCTACAATTTGTGGTAGTTTTTCTTTCCAATAAAAAGTACCCTCACCTTCATTAAGAGCATCAATTATGAATATTGCATATTTTCCTTTTTTGGCAACTTCATTGTTTAGGACTTTCATGTAATCAACATCTTCCCAACGTCTTATAGTCGCTATTGTTCTCAACGGATCTTCCATGGTACTAAACTCAGTACCAAAGAACAAATATATATTAACCTCTTTGCACAACTTATTCGTTATATGGCAAAGATGGTGCGTTTTTCCATATCCTGCATCACCTGTAATGTACAATAGCCTCCTCTTGCTGAGCATTTCCTTATCTTGAACATCCTGCAATTCATCCATTAAGTCTTGCAGGACATTATGATAGTAGCCTCTGATAAAATAATCCTCATGGTATCTAGGGTCTCTGCATGACCCAATCCTCTCTAAATCCAGATAGAAATCCTTATTTCTCTCACCCGTAGACAGATAATGAATAAATGCAGAATGTGCTTTACAAAACTCCTTATAGTTCTCTGGAAGAGTGTCGTACCAGTTACAGTATTTGATTCTGAGTTCCTCTTGTTCCTCTTTTATATCTAAACCACAAAATAATCGGATATTCTTCTCTAACTCTAAATCCTCAGAATGCAAATCTTCTCTATATCTAGAACTCATCTTCTTTAGAGATTCCTCTGTCGCTTTTATACAAGTACCTATTCCATAAGGCCGAGAATCAAATTCATCAGCATTATTTTCAACATTAACCTCTTTGGGAAGAGCTTGTACAATTGAATTTATAGACGTATAGCCCAATGACCTATGCAATTGATCTGTCACAACCCCAATGGCATATCCAAACTCATTTAACACAGGAGAACCAGAAAAACCAGAATACGAATAAAAACCAAAAGCATCAGTTCTTTGAACAACTATATCGAATCCCAGGGTATGATTACTGAGGTTTCTAACGTTACGTACACTAACACCAAAGTAATCTATACCATTACCTATTTCCTGAGGGTAACCAATGATTTCCAAATCCAGTCCTTTCTTGAACTCTATATTAAGTAATGGAATCTTCTCAATAAGATTTTCATCTATTGGCTCAAGACATCTCAGTAAGGCAACATCCATAATGTCCCCTATCTTCATTAACTCACATAATACATCTTTACCATCTATAGTGACTATGATTGAAGAACGATCGTATTCTGCATCAGAAACCACATGATAAGCAGTTAATAAATATCCATTGCCTATATAAAAAGCAGTACCTTGCACTTCTCTGCATTTAACTGGCACAACTGACTTACCGCCATAATTGTCAATATTCAAATTCAAGTTCATTATTTGTATCGATTTGGAAATTATATTTTTGTCGTAATTCTACAGATTCATCAGATGCCATATCTTTCATCAAGATATTTCTGTCATAGTTATAGTGAATAGTCCGTACTTTATTATCACCTCTGTCCACTATCTTAACCAAAGTCTCCATTGAAGGCTTATCGCCAACCGAACCGCCTGTAATAAAATAATCAAAGCTGTCTATTACTTCCATCAGTTCTTTGCTGGTGCTATGCTTACTTCCATGATGAGATACCTTTATGGCTTTCATATTATCCACCTTACCATATTTATTCACAATGGCAGTTTTTACGATATCAGGTTCTGCATCCCCCATGAAAAGCACTTTCGTATCTTTGTACTCCCAAATAAATGCAATAGAACCTTTATTCTCATCCGTTATGCCAGACGGCTCAAAATCTTTAGCTTTTTTCCATCTCTCAACTGAATATTTATCTATTAGGCCAGCAATTTTTTGCTTCTTGACGTATTCTCTTTCTCTAATTTTCATTGATACAAGTCGAGAGACTAATTCGAAAAGAGTTTCGCGTCCCTCAAAAGGTGCATTGATAACCTCATGTCTTGTCAATCGTAAATATTCACGGGCAAAATTCATATCCAGCGTTTTAAGTTCAGAACTTGTTGGAGAAATAAAAACCAACTGCCCCAAACCATCTCCCAATGGGTATGGCTCCAAACTGTTCTCTATATAAAATGTTTTCTCCCAAGCACTGTTCCATTGTGGATTTTTCAAAAGGATTGACGCAAGAACAGAAGCATGCTCCATATTTATTTTACCGTTTGTATCAGTACGCTGCTTGGGGAGATTTTGGGTTAGAATTTCAATATCACTACTAACAATCTTGGTTAGTGCCGCTATCTTCTCGCCAGATAACAACTGATAACAATTATAAAAAATCTTACCTATTGTAATCTCTGGCATTGCAATAAGCATCTCACATACTCCATTTATATGATCATCATCTATGTGTGTAACAATAAGAAGATCAATATGCTTATGCAGTTTCTCTTTTATGAATAGATTTATCTCAGGCGTATACTTACCACAATCAATCATAATACTGAACGTGGCATCGTCTTTTATCAGCCTCATAAATACACAATCACCAACTCCAGATTTGAATGTATTTAAAATTGCATGCATAAAAAAATTTTGAAGTTAAGACAATAATTAAGCAGAAACTGTTGTATCCTTATAATATCCAGTTACAAAGAACCACAAACGGTCCCTGCTATGTTCACCGAACGTGAAATTACAAAATTTTTCATATAACAGATAACTTCTGCAAAGTTTTTTATTACTGTCCGGTAAAAAACGGTACAACCCAATATTTAGCACTAATACAGCTATTTACATTCATTTCGTAAAAAAGGGCTTGTCTTTTTGTCCTGTGTAAAATTGATAGCATTAACATATTGACCTTGTTTTTATCATTTATGGTGCAATATTACAGAGTTATTATGAGGCCATTGGTTACTCAACCGTTGAGCAACCGACAAAAAAGGACAGAAACCGACAAAGAGGTACAAAAATAGCCGGAGGGTAATTCCGGCTATTTCACAATTATAAGAATATGCTTAAAAAGAATCTTTTGATAAGAAGAAACAGAAAAATATAATACAAACTTACTCTATAATCACATTACAGAGATAATTGAAAATCCATTCTGACCTGCGACATCTCACGTATCACCGTACGGTCTAACACACGTGCATAATGACGGGTCATCTGAACATTGGTATGCCCCAACATTTTAGCAACACTCTCAATGGAAACACCATTTGCCAAAGCAAACGTTGCGAAAGTATGACGGGCCACATGAGTCGTCAATGTTTTCTTAATGCCACAAATATCAGCTAATTCCTTGAGATACGCATTCATCTTTTGATTACAAAGAACAGGAAAAAGCACACCGCGACTTTTACAATATTCATTAGTGGAATACTTTCCTAGGATCTTCAAAGGCACTTCCATCAATGGAATATTACACATAATTTTGGTTTTCTGTCTCCCTTTGCGTATCCATTTGGCACCGTTCGAATCCTCTACTATGTGTTCCTTTTTCAAATCATGAATATCCGAGAAAGCCAAACCTGTGAAGCAACAGAACACAAAAACATCACGCACCTGACCCAACCGTGGAATATCAATCTCCTTTGAAATCAGTTTTTGAATCTCCGAATCTTCCAAAAAATCCGGTTCTACTTTATCCAGTGAGAACTTTATTTCAGAAAATGGATCATTCTTCATCCATCCCTTAGCCAAAGCTATACGGATTATCTTCTTGAAGTTCTTTAGATATTTAGTAGCAGTATTGTGACAACACTTTTTCTCTGTCTTCAGCCAGAACTCATAATCCTCAATAAACTGACGGGAAACATCTCCCAAAAGAATGTCTTTTTTATGATATGTTTCCCAAACAAAATCCTGGGTATGTTTCAAAGATGTTTCATAACGCTGTACAGTTGCAGGTGCCATGTCCGTACCAGACAATTGAGCACATTTATCATTATGTTCCCGAAAGACCTCAAACAAAGTACGCTGTACGGGAGCATCCTTACCCAAGAAACGCTCCAGGACACTATTGGCAGAAACGGATACACCCTCTATCTCCAATTCACGCTGAATCTTCATTATCCGTAAGCGGATTGAGTCAAGATACAAATTCAGTTCCTTGTACTCCCGTTTCTTTTCCAAAGCCTTTCCTTTTGCCGCACTCCAGAACTCCGGAAAAATTGTTTTCTTCACTGAAGCATCAACCCGGACTCCATTCACTGTAATTCTCATCATTATCGGAGCCTCACCGTTCCGATTCAATTTCGTCCTACGAATGTAGAACAATAGACAAAATGTTGTTCTTTCCATCTTACTTGTTTTTTAATCACAAAACTAAATTTCTAAGAGCAACAAGTCAAGATGCAAAATACTAATAAACAATGAATTATTCACCAAATAGGTGTACCTGACATTGAAGGTAATAAGGTACACCGAATAGTACACCGAAAGAATGCTTTAATATGCTTATTTTTGCTATGTACCAAAAATAAAAAATCCCCGTAAATTGTTAGTTTACAGGGATTTTCTTTCATTTGCATTCTATTTTTGCGGAGAGACAGGGATTCGAACCCCGGGTACCTCGCAGTACAACGGTTTTCAAGACCGCCGCAATCGACCACTCTGCCACCTCTCCAAAACTCCTCTTTTAAGAAGTGCTTTTCTCTTAAAGCGATGCAAAATTACTATTCTTTTTTGATATCACAAATATTTCGGCACAAAAATATTATTTCTACGATATTTTATAAACGTAATTTATTTTACGGAGAGTCTATACTTGAAATGCTCCATATATATATTGTAAAATAACAGAAAAGCATAAAACATGCTGTCAACAAGAAATCAACTTCCTGCTGACAAGAAGTTAATTTCCTGTCAACAAACTCTTAACTTCTTGTCTACAGAAAATCATCTTCTTATAAGTATATGATAATCAGTACAAAGTTTTATAGCAACCCATTTATTTTTGTAAACATTTCCATTTTCAATCAGCAAATGATATTAGTTCCGCTATTAACCTGCCATTTACCAATAAATGAGTAAAAGAGTGCAGATAATAAGCACAAAAAAACAACCTTAACTGGTAACTCCCATACCTAACAATAGTTATTTTATGTCGTACAACATAAAAACTGACTATTCATGCAATGCTATGTGGAAAAAAGATAGTAATTTTGCAGTCCTTATTAGGATAACAACCATTACCCACTAACAAAATGAATATTATGGAATTGAACAAAACCTTTATCGACGGGCTTTGGAGCAAAGAAATCAATGTCAGTGATTTCGTGAGTAAAAACATCGCGCCTTATACTGGAGACGCTTCTTTCCTGCAAGGACCTACCGAACGTACCAAACATATTTGGGAGCTTTGCCTCAAAGCACTCGAAGAAGAAAGAGCTAACAACGGAGTACGTTCTCTCGACCCTCACACTGTATCAACTATTACTTCACATCAGGCCGGCTATATAGATAAGGAGAATGAACTTATCGTTGGTTTGCAGACAGATGAGCTATTGAAACGCGCTATCAAACCGTTTGGTGGCATCAATGTAGTAGCTAAAGCTTGCCGCGAAAACGGTGTAGAAATAGATGATAAAGTAAAGGATATCTTTACCCATTATCGCAAGACACACAATGACGGTGTATTCGACGTATATACTGAAGAGATCCGCTCATTCCGTTCATTGGGTTTCCTCACCGGACTTCCCGATAACTATGCCCGCGGACGTATCATCGGTGATTACCGTCGTCTGGCCCTTTACGGCATCGATCGCCTCATCGAAGCCAAAATGGAAGATTTACACAATCTGACCGGTCCGATGACTGATGACCGTATTCGCCTGCGTGAAGAAGTGGCCGAGCAGATCAAGGCTTTGAAAGATATTAAGATAATGGGCGAATATTACGGACTCGATCTCAGTCGTCCGGCTACTTCCGCACAGGAAGCCGTACAATGGGTGTACATGGCTTATCTGGCCGCTGTAAAAGAACAAGACGGTGCAGCCATGTCTCTGGGTAACGTTTCTTCGTTCCTCGACATCTTTATTGAATATGATCTGGCACACGGTAAAATCAATGAAACATTTGCCCAGGAGCTGATCGACCAGTTCGTTATCAAACTCCGTATGGTGCGCCATCTGCGTATGCAGTCATACAACGATATCTTTGCTGGAGACCCGACTTGGGTAACAGAAGCCATTGGCGGACGTTTCAACGACGGACGTGTGAAGGTAACGAAGACTTCCTTCCGCTTCCTGCAAACACTGTATAACCTCGGTCCTTCTCCCGAACCGAACCTGACTATACTTTGGGGACCTGAACTCCCTGAAGGCTTCAAGGAATTCTGTGCACAAGTATCCGTAGATACCAGCTCCATCCAATACGAAAATGATAACCTGATGCGCGAAGTACGTAACTGCGACGACTATGGTATCGCATGTTGTGTATCCTATCAGGCTATCGGCAAGCAGATACAGTTCTTCGGAGCCCGTGCCAACCTAGCAAAAGCCTTGTTGCTTGCCATCAACGGTGGACGTTGCGAAAACACCGGTACCGTCATGGTAAAAGGCATTCCTGTATTGACTGGCGAAACATTGAAGTTCGAGGAAGTTATGTCGAACTACAAGAAAGTGCTGACCGAAATTGCCCGTGTCTACAATGAAGCAATGAACATCATCCACTTCATGCACGATAAATATTATTACGAAAAGGCTCAGATGGCATTTATCGATACGAATCCACGAATCAATCTGGCTTATGGTGTAGCAGGTCTTTCCATTGCCATCGACTCACTGTCAGCCATCAAACATGCAAAGGTTACGGCCCGTCGCAACGATATCGGCTTGACGGAAGGTTTCGATATTGAAGGCACATTCCCATGTTTCGGAAACAATGACGACCGCGTGGACCACCTCGGTGTAGACTTGGTATATTATTTCAGCGAAGAACTGAAAAAATTGCCCGTTTACAAGAATGCTCGTCCTACCCTTTCATTGCTGACGATTACTTCTAATGTAATGTACGGTAAGAAAACAGGTGCTACTCCTGACGGACGTGCCAAGGGTGTAGCTTTCGCCCCGGGTGCCAACCCGATGCACGGACGCGATAAGAACGGTGCCATCGCATCACTGAGTTCCGTTGCCAAGTTGCGTTATCGCGACTCACAGGACGGTATTAGTAATACATTCTCTATTGTTCCGAAATCTCTCGGTCCGACACCAGAAGACCGTGTTGAAAACCTGGTAACAATGATGGACGGTTACTTTACTAAAGGTGCACACCACCTGAACGTAAACGTGCTGAACCGTGAAATGCTGGAAGATGCCATGGAGCATCCGGAGAAGTATCCGCAACTCACAATTCGTGTTTCCGGCTATGCTGTGAACTTCGTGAAGCTGAGCCGCGAGCATCAGTTAGAGGTTATTAGTCGTAGTTTCCACGAAAGAATGTAATATGATAAACGTACACTCCTACGAAAGTATGGGAACATTCGACGGGCCGGGTCTCCGGCTCGTCGTTTTCCTACAAGGCTGTCCGTTCCGCTGTTTGTATTGTGCCAACCCGGATACGATAGATGCAAAGGGGGGGACACCTACCCCACCGGAAGAAATTCTGCAAATGGCTATCAGCCAGAAAGCATTTTTCGGAAAAAAGGGTGGCATCACATTCTCGGGTGGTGAGCCTACATTACAGGCCGAAGCGCTTATACCTTTGTTCAAAGATTTGAAAGCAAACGGCATTCACATCTGCCTGGATACCAATGGTGGCATCTGGAATGAAAAAGTAGAAGAACTATTGAGCCTGACGGATTTAGTGCTGCTGGACCTCAAAGAATTCAATCCCGAACGCCATAAGAAACTAACCGGATGCAGCAATACAAAAACTTTGCATACGGCAGCTTGGCTGGAGGAACAGAACCGGCCTTTCTGGCTACGCTATGTATTAGTACCGGGATATAGTGATTTTGAGGAAGACATTCGCAGTTTAGGCGAACATCTCGGCCAATATAAAAGTATACAGCGGGTAGAAATTCTTCCTTATCATCGTCTGGGCGTGCACAAGTACGAAGCTATGGAATGGGATTACCAATTGAAAGAGGTAAAAGAAAACACTCCCGAACAACTAGAACGTGCAGAAAAGCTATTTAAGGAATACTTCGAAACGGTGATGGTAAACTAAGAGAAATAAAAGAGTGATAAGGTGATAGAGTGATATAGTAGCTGCGCTGTATGTCACAGAGCATTATCACCCTATTACTTTATCACTCTATTACTCTATCACCCTACCACTCTTTATTCATACTGATTAGTAAGTCAGACGGATACCTGCCTGCAACGTAAAGTTCGTCGGATTTTCCTTTCGTATAGTCTCTATCGGAGAGCCATCGTCAAAGAAATAGGAAACACCTGGCTCTACATATATGCCCACTCTGTTACTAATATTATATTGGGCACCTACCGCACCCATTACCGAAAGTTGCACAGGCTTCACTGTTTCCTTTTCACTTCCTACCTTACCATAAACACACTTCTCTATTGCACCACCGGCAGATACATACACCGTGAAACGTTTATCATTAACGAAACTCCAGTTCGCACGCACCGGAATACCGATATAGTGCAGTTTCTGATCTGTCTTTTCCGAACTGTTTTCGTAAGTTATCTCAGATGACAGCATCGTATAAGTCACACCGGTTTCCACCGAGAAGTTTTTCGGCAATGCTTTCCGCACCGATACACCGAAACTGAGCGGTTGCTTATGCTTGATATCCTTAACCTGACGCAAATTTTTCCGCAAATAAGGCACACCACCTTCAAAAACAAGTTCCTGGCCGTCAGGAATATTCAGAATACCGTTAGATACATCCGGCAAGTCTAACTTATCACTAAACATCGGACCGGAGCTAGGATCGGCCTGCATATCATTTCCCATTGTATTCATGGCAAGTGCTCCTGTATTTCCAACAGACATACCAATCGCCCAACCTTTATTTTTCGTAGAAGATTTCTTTTCGGTCGGCAAATGCAGTTTGTCTCTGCTGGAAGGACGGTATACCTCGCGCTCCTTTCCTTTAGAAGTTGAAGAAGAGTTTGATGGAACGACATCGTCTCCATTCACCTTTTCTGTGAGCACTTCAGTGTCCTTTTCCTGTATCTGTGCACCCATTTCCGATATATTCTTTTCTGTTTCCAAATGTTGTGCCACAAGAGCTTGACGAGAGCTTTCCTGCTCAATCACCCTTCTGATAACAAACTCCGGTTCTTCTCCCTGCACATCCGGCTCTGCAGGTGCAGGCAGCGCATCAGGTATAGCTGCTAAAGCCGGTTCGGCCGCACGACGCACATCGTCCACTACCGGACTTTGCAGCAACCAAAGACTGACGGACGACACAGCCACCAGCGCAACCGCCGCAGCCGTCATCGCCCAACGGCGGAACAGAATCTTTTTCTTTGTCCCGACAACAGACATGGGTGCAGAAGTCGGCAACGCCTTCTCCAATCGCTCCCAGCCGGCATCAGGTAGCGGCTCGGAGTAATCATCCAACCGTTCCTTTATCTTTTTCAACCACAATTCATCATCTTTCATCATACGTCCTTTCCTTTAAGCATTGTTTTTCATCCACTCCCGCACTTTAGTAGCCAAAGTAGCTTTGGCACGCGTCAGCTGCGAAGCTGATGATTTCTCATTAATTCCCAGCATCTGGGCAATTTCCCTATGAGATTTATCTTCAAATATATACAAGTTGAATACGGTGCGATAACCAACAGGCAATTCACTGATAAACTGCATCAGCACCTTCTGAGGAATAGTATCCACTGTCGAAGCATCAGGTTCTTCGTACGTTTCGGGTACGTTATCCAATCCTTCCGACTGGTTTATTACATCATTCTTGCGCAAGTATTGCAGCGCCGTATTCACCATAACACGCTCCATCCACGCCCGCAAGGAACCATCACCCCGCCAAGTGAATTTATCAAAAGAATCGAAAAGTTTCAGGAAACCGTCGTGCATCAGGTCTTCTGCCGTTTCACGGTCGCCCGCATAACGGAGGCACACGCTGAGCATTCGCCCAGCATAGCGCTCGTACAGTTCTTTCCTGGCAAGGTTATCCCCTTGCCTGCATCGTCCTGCCAGTTCCTGTTCTTCCATTCTTTCCTTTGACACGCGTTTACCTTATAAATGCAGCAAAGATAGAAATACTGCACGTAGCGAACAAGAAATTAATTCTTTTGTTTCTTTAACAGTCAGACGTGCAGTATTTCCCCTCATCACGCATTTTTAAAATACATGGGAAAAATAAGATTAACTCCAAAAACATGCAATTGATGAAAAAGCTGAGATTTTATTCGGTAATACTTCTGCTTACGTTTTTAGCAGTATCGATGTTACAGTCTTGTCTGAGTGATGCTGATGACACTTCTAATGGTACTCTTTTTACAATCGGTACCATAAAGGTTATTGAAGATAAGGAATACTATTTTAATCTAGATGACGGTGAAAAGATGTATCCCAGCGATACAACATATATACATAATTATACTGTAAATGACGACCAACGCGTCTTCATTCATTTTCTTCCATTGGAAGAAAGTATTCCGGGATATAAGTATAACGTAAAACTGATTCAGATAGAAGACATTCTGACAAAGGATATCATTCCGCTGACTGAGGAGACTGCCGACAGTATTGGTAATGATCATATTAATGTCGTCGAGTTGTGGATTACAGGAAATTATCTAAACATAGAACATCAATTCTTCCACAACAATAATAGCAGTAAAAAACACATGTTGAATCTGGTCATCAATCAAACAGAGCAAGCATCTGCCTCGGAAGATGATTATCTCACATTGGAGTTCCGCCACAATGCTTATGATGATGAGCCACGCACACTGGGTTGGGGAGTTGTATCATTCAGATTGAAAGAGATAGCCAATCAACTGGTGGGAAAGAAAGGATTAAAAATTATCGTGAATACGATTTACGATGGAAAACAAACTTATACGGTGGACTTGAAAAAATAACAGATCAAGTTAAACGAAAAGATATCAACCTAAACTATGACCTATTGAAGACGAAGAGGGTACATCCACTTTAGGAATGTACCCTCTTTTACATTTATAGCTGTACCAGGATACGGAATACCTTTCCCGGATTAGCTACCCACTCCGTCATTGCTTCCAATGCATTTTCGGGTACTGCAACTTTCGTTATTAATTCTTCTACCGGACAAGTACCTGCCTTCATATAGTTAATTACCGCGCGGAAATCGGCCGGCAACGCATTTCTGGAGCCTCGTATATCCAATTCTTTCTGAACAAAATACTTGGTCTGAAAAGCGACTTCACTTTTTGCATAGCCAATGCAGACTACACGGCCTGAGAAAGCTACTTCATCGACAGCCATTACATAAGTCACAGGACTACCGACTGCTTCAATCACAACATCAGCCCCAAAGCCTTCCGTAATTTCTTGTATCCGGCTATGTATATTTTCTGTCTTAGAATTTACTGTATAAGAGGCTCCCATTCTCCGAGCCAACTCCAACTTCTCATCATCCAGATCCACAGCAATAACAACGGCACCTCTAAGCGCAGCACGTACAATAGCACCTATACCAATCATACCACACCCGATGACCATCACATATTCATTATCAATCACCTGACCGCGTGAGACAGCATGAAATCCCACACTCATCGGCTCAATCAGAGCACAATCACGAGGAGAGATGTCACCTGCCGGAATTATTTTAGTCCAAGGCAATACAGCATACTCACACATCACACCATTTCGCTGCACTCCCAATGTTTCATTATGTTCGCAGGCATTGACACGGCCATTACGGCACGAAGCACACTTACCACAATTAGTATATGGATTCAGAGTCACATTCATTCCTTTCTCGAAACCAGCCGGAACATCCGGACCTATTTCTTCAATTATCGCGCCCACTTCATGTCCCGGCACTACAGGTAATTTCACCATCGGATTACGTCCCAGGAAGGTGTTCAAATCAGAACCACAAAAACCTACATATTTAATTCTCACCAACACCTCACCGGCACCAACCACCGGTTTTTCAAGTTCAACCACCTTCATTTCAGAGGGATTGACTATTTGAACTGCTTTCATTTTATATATTTGAAATTAATTGTTTAATCAATAACTTTATAACCTTTCCAGCCATAGTAGGCACAGAAAATAAAGCAAATCATCGGCACACAGTAAGCTGCATAATAGATATGCTCATTGGCATGCATGAAATAAGCCGTCAGTTGAGGGAGACATGCATTGCCGACAATAGCCATCACGAGAAAAGCCGAACCACTTTTTGTCTGGTCGCCCAATCCCTTCAAAGCCAGAGAGAACTGTGTGGGATACATAATAGACATGAAGAAAGAGATAGCCAGCATAGCATATAATCCTACCATACCTCCCCAAACCATTACCACTCCGCACAAAAGAATATTCATTAAGGAATAAACCAATAACATATCCTGTGGACGGAACTTCACCATCAATCCTGTACCAATCCAGCGTCCTACAAGGAAAGCAAGCATATAAAGTCCGAAGAAAGTTGTTGCGGTTTCTTCCGGAAGTCCTGCATAAGAACAGCAATAGACAAGAAACAAACTATTAATCGCCGTCTGTCCGCCATTATAAAAGAACTGCGCAATTACCCCCCAACGCAAGTGTGAATGTTTCAGCACACCAAAATCAATCAGCTTTTCTTTCTTTGAACCTGAAGAAGGAGTTTTACTTTCATCTCCTATCTGTGGCAATTTAGAAAATACGAATACCACAGCTATGATAATCAGCAATAAAGCCAGCATCAGATAAGGAAACTTCATGGCATCCGTCTCTACCTGTATATAAGCCTGCCAGCCACCCGGATAATCTACAGGCAATGTATCACGTGTATAATGCGTGCCGCTCAGAATCAGTTTACTCAGAAACATAGCAGAAATAAAGGCTCCGAGTCCGTTGAAAGATTGCGCCAGGTTTAGCCGTCGCGGTGCTGTTTCGGGCGCACCCAAAACGGTAACATACGGATTGGCAGCAGTCTCCAGAAAACACATACCGGTAGCAATGATAAAGAATATGCAGAGGTAGGCCCAATAGGCTTTCAGCATGGCAGCCGGAAAAAAGAGCAAACCTCCCAATGCCGCCAACAATAAACCGAAAATAATGCCCGCTTTGTAGCTATAACGCTTCATGAACATAGCTATCGGGATCGGAAAAATGAAATAAGCAAGCCAATAGGCAGTTTCTGTAAATGACGCCTCAAAGGTGTTTAGTTCACAAGTTTTCATCAACTGCCGTATCATTGTAGGGAGCAGATTACTGCTAATTGCCCAAAGGAAAAAAAGGCAGAAGACCAGGGCCAAAGGTATCGTATAAGTATTTTTTTTCATGGTATTATTATCTTCTTATTCAGACATGTTTTTGATATATGGCAATATGGGAAGATCAGTAAATCCATAAAATTTCCGGGCATTCTCTCCGAGGAATAGCCTTTTCTCATCTTCCTGCAAATCGGGTGATTTCACTATAAAATCATATGACATCTTGTAAGTGATTGCGGTAATGGTACGCGGGTAATCCGATCCCCACATCAGTTTCTCCATCCCGACCAGTCCGGCAGCTTCCCGTATAGCTTTTACTGCTCCCCTAAAGGGATAGAATTCATCATTGAAAAGCCAGGTGATTCCTCCGGATTCAATCATCACATTGGGATGAAGGGCTAACCGTATCTGTTCTTTCCAATCCGGACGCGTCACCATTCCGAAATGCCCGATAGCAATTCTCAGCCGGGGACATTCCTGAATGACCTCCTGCATCTCGGGAATTTGCGTTGCTCCGTCCGCCAAGTCAATAGAAAGCATCACATCCCGTTCTTCCATATAATGGAACATCTGCATCATTTCTTCACTATTCAGCATCACCCGCCCTTCTCTAAGCAACAGACGTTGAGCCGGGATCTTAATAGCTTTAAAACCTGTTGCTATCAGTTCTTTGGCCTGTGCCAGAAACCCGGGCTTACGGAACTCACACATTCCGCAAACAAAGAAACGACCGGGATAACGGGAAACAACCTCTGCCAGATATTCATTCTGAATACCGTCTATAAATTCTTGCGTAATGACGGCAGCAGATACTTGCGCATAGTCCATGTTCGACAGGAAAACTTCTGCACTGTTCACCCCGTCCACCATAAAGGGAGGAACCATCTGACGGATTTCTCCCATAAACAACGAACGTCCGTTATCCAGCGTACAAATGGGTAGGTCATCTACCACTGTATCTTGCCGTAACCATAAATGAGCATGCGCATCAATTATTGTATAGTCCATATAGACAGCTATTTTTTTTAAGAGTTAGCCCAACTTACACGTTGCTGTTCTCCAATAATCTCCCGTACTTCACGTACCAATTCCCAGTCAATCGGTTCTTCTATAAAGGATACGTTCTTCTTTACATTCAGCGGATTAGCCGTACTGAACAAAGTGGTCGCAATTCGTGGATTACTTACAGAAAATTGCATAGCCAGTTTTTCTATAGGATAGTTCTTTGCCTTACAGTGTTCCATTGCTTTACGACAAGCCTCCACCAGTGATTCAGGAGCCGGATGCCATTCAGGAACGCCACGCTCGCTCAATAATCCCATTGAAAGCGGAGAAGCATTGATCACTCCTATTCCTTTCGACTCAAAATAATCGAGAAAATCAATCAGTTTATCATCGCACAAACAATAATGGCAGAAATTAAGGATCGATTCTACCGTACCACTCGGCGAGTGGTCAATCACCCATTTCAGGTTTTCGAGTTGTAAGTCGGTGATCCCCACATGCCCAACAATACCCTTCTCGCGTAAGCCGACTAATGCCGGTAATGTTTCATTTACAATCTGATTCAGATCGGCAAACTCAATATCATGTACATTTATCAAATCGATAAAGTCGATGTTCAGACGCTCCATACTCTCATACACACTCTCTACTGCGCGTTTTGCAGAATAATCCCAGGTATTGACCCCATCTTTTCCATAACGTCCCACTTTAGTAGAGAGATAGTATCGGTCGCGCGGAACATCTTTCAAGGCTTTCCCTAAAACAGTTTCAGCTTTATAGTGCCCATAATAGGGAGAAACATCTATAAAATTCATACCTGCTTCGATGGCAGTAAACACAGACTCAATTCCTTCTTTCTCTTTAATATCATGGAAAACTCCTCCCAAAGAAGAAGCTCCAAAGCTGAGAGATGACACTTTCATCCCTGTCTTTCCGATTTCATGGTATTGCATATCAATTAAATTTAAAAGTTTTTAGATACGGCAAAAATAGGGCAAGAATAATTTCAAGACAGCATGTAAAGTACAAAAACAACACGTAATGGTTTACGTAAAAAAAACATCCTTTCATACCATCTTTTATCTGGGAATATGCTTTCTTTGTAAGTGAATCTAATAGCAGACTTTAAAATGGAATACCAGAAACATACTTCACTTAAAGATCTCGCCAAAGCATTAGGCGTATCCATTCCCACTGTATCCAGGGCACTAAAAGACAGTCCGGAAATCAGCAGTGAACTTCGTGCAAAAGTCAAAAAGCTGGCCAAAGAGATGAATTACCGTCCCAATCCTTTTGCCATGAGTCTGCGAAAAAACACTCCGCGTATCATCGGAGTCGTTGTGCCGGATATCGTTACCCATTTCTTCGCATCCATCCTGAACGGAATAGAAAACATGGCAGTAGCTAACGGATATTTCGTTATTATTACCACTTCACATGAAGCATACGAATACGAGAAAAGGAATATCGAAAATCTGGTAAATATGCGAGTAGAAGGCATTATCGCCTGCCTGTCTCAGGAAACAAGAGACTATTCACATCTTGCCGCCTTAAAGGACATTAATATGCCACTTATCTTGTTCGACCGTGTTTGCCTGACCGACCAGTTTTCGTCGGTAGTAGCAGATGGTGTACAATCCGCACAAATGGCTACCCAACATTTATTGGATACCGGCAGCAAGCGGGTAGCTTTTATCGGAGGAGCCAATCATTTGGATATCGTAACCAAACGAAAGCATGGCTATCTGGAAGCTCTGCGCGACAATCACATTCCTATCGAAAAAGAACTGGTAATCTGCCGGAAGATAGATTATGAGGAAGGCAAAATAGCTACGGAAACTTTATTATCTCTCCCGCAACCACCTGATGCCATCCTTGCCATGAATGATACATTAGCTTTTGCCGCCATAGAGGTTATTAAAGAACATAGACTTCGTATCCCCGAAGATATAGCCATCATCGGATATACAGATGAACAACATGCCAATTATGTAGAACCGAAATTATCAGCTGTATCACATCAGACTTATAAAATGGGAGAAACGGCTTGTCAATTACTTATAGATCAAATCAAAGGGGATAAAACAGTCAGACAAGTGATTATTCCGACAAATTTGCAAATCAGGGAAAGTAGTAGAAAGAAATGAGAAAATGGCTTCTCAACCTGCGGAGAGACGGGGATTCGAACCCCGGATACCCTTTAGGGGTATACACGCTTTCCAGGCGTGCCTCTTCAACCACTCGAGCACCTCTCCTTATTCGGAGCGCGAAGATAGAGGAAGTTTTCGGAATAACAAAATTCCAAACCAACTTTATTTCAAGATTACAGTTGTGTTACCTGATCATTTTAGTCGCACATCCCACGAGTTTTTCGCAATATCTATTTCAAAACTTTACATATCAGCCTTCCATTAAATACCGTTTCTTATAGTTATTTGTATAGACGGCTTACCATTAACAAAAATCTTCTCCTCCAAATAATTCTTTTTGTGAAAAATGAGTATATCATTACTTTGAACTTTTATTTCATATTTTCCATCTTTATCCGTAACAACAAGTATTTTCTTTTGTAGTGTTGAGAAAATATTTACTCCTTGTATCGGAGTTGCTTGTGTATCGCGAACAATGCCTTTAACAGTAATAACTGCTTCTCCGCAACTGTTCATTGTATCCAAAACCGTTTCTTTGACCTGGTAAGTTGTATCCTGAAATCCAATCTGAACTGTATCTCTCAAGAATATTTTATCCGAAGAATCTCCCACTTGTAATTCAAAATCTCCAGACTCTAGAACCATTTTTCCTTGATTATTAGTAAAAGCCAAATCTTGAATCGCAACATTCAAAGAAACCTCTATTGTTTCCTTAGGTTTTAGAAAAACCTTGGCAAAAGCTTTCAACTGTTTTACAGGAGTTACTACAGAACTATAAAGATCGCGTACATAAAGTTGCGGAACCACCTGTCCCGCTCTCTCGCCGATATTTCTTATACATACAGACAACATTATCGAATCTTCGCGTTGCTCAATCTTCATATCCTCATAATCAAAAGCCGTATAGCTCAATCCATGTCCAAAAGCCCATAATGGTTTTGGAGAAGAAAAAACGTAATCTCTTCCCGGCACTTCATAACTTCCCGGTTGACGGTAGTAACCATGATCAGTAGGAAGATAATTGTAATGAGCTGGAAGATGACCCGCACTTTGAGGAAAAGAAACGGGAAGACGACCTGATGGGACTGTTTTTCCAAAGAGAATATCTGCCACAGCATTTCCTCCTTGTTCTCCGGCATACCACTGGACAAGAATAGTTGGTACATGTTTCTTTTCCCAAGGAATGGAAAAAGGCTTACCGGTAACCATTACCAAGATCAAAGGCTTACCAGTAGCATGAACATCCCGAATCAATTTCTCCTGAGCTCCTGAAAGAGATAAATCGGTCAAGTCAAAACCTTCACCACAATTCACTTCCCTGTAGTTCCTAGCCAACGAGGCACTAGCACTGCCACAAAACAACACTGCCACATCGCTAGCTCGTGCAGCAGCTACTGCAGCAGCAATATTAGTGGTATCTAATGACATAATGCTACACCCTTTGGCATAACGAACTTGTACACCAGTACCTGCAAGCAATGAACGTATCCCTGCAAGAGGGGTAACCCCGTCTTTATTGTCACGGCTCCATGTATAATCTCCAAACTGTACCTGGTCCGCATTAGGCCCTATAACTGCTATCGACTTCAACTTAGAAGGAACAAGTGGCAGTAAATCCCCGTCATTTTTCAACAGCACAACCGATTCATCTGCAATACGACGTGCCAATTGCCTGTTTTCAGAAACATGTAACTGGTCCGCCTGTACCACTTTTCCATAAGGATTCTCAAAAAGGCCAATCCGAAATTTTGCAAGTAATACTCTATATACAGCCGTATCGACTAATGCCTCATCTACTTTTCCTTGTTCTATCAAAGGAACCAGATAAGGATAGCATTCACTGGATGCCTCCACATCTAGTCCTGCAGTAAGTGCTTGCACGGCAGCTTCTGATAAAGTTGATGCAGTATGATGAAAAGTATGTAACATATCAATAGCTCCCCAATCGGAATATACATACCCCCCAAATCCCCAACGGCGACGCAAAACTTCCGTCAGCAAATAATAAGAAGCTGAATTAGGAATTCTATTCCAAGAATTATAAGTAGACATAACAGCTTGTATCGGTAAAGTCGTTATAACTCGCTTGAACGGATACAAATAAACATCATGTAACTCGCCTATACCACAATGAACAGAAGCCAAATTCAATCCTCCCGTCGGATTGCCATGCGGACCATAATGTTTCAACATGGGCGAAATTCCATTATCCAAATATCCCCTTACCTCTTCACAAGCTAAAATTGCATTCAAAAACGGGTCTTCTCCGTAACTCTCTTCCACTCTGCCCCAACGCATATCCCGAACCACATCAATGCAAGGCCCCAGTACTTGCCGTATGCCTTGATAATGTAACTCGGCAGATATTCCAGCTGACTTCTGATAAGCTAATGAAGGATTAAAGGTGGCTGCCAGAGCTATATTCTGAGGATAAATCACAGAACCCTCATGGACAGAGCCATGTAAAGACTCTCCTATCGTGAAAATCGGTATACCGAGCCGAGTATGCTTCAACATATATTCCTGAATCCGGTGTAAATGCTGATGGCAGCTTTCACCCGTAAGAGGAAAACCTTCAACAAATCCCCAACACTTGTCCTGAACAAAATCTTTCAACTTTTCTTCATTCAGCATTTGTCCGTCAAATATATGTCCAGAATGAATATGACGTATCTGAGCTACCTTTTCTTCCAAATTCATTCTTTGCAGTAAATCGACTGCCCTAAGTTCAGGAGAAAGTTTCGCATTTTTATAAGGTTGCGCCTGCAGAGGTACCAAACTTACTCTGCCAAGTAGGAAAACCATAACAATGATATTAAAAATCAATTGTTTTCTTTGCATATAAATATTCTTATTAAAGATAGATGTTTATTGTTTTTTTAACCATTTCTCCACTTTAGCCACCATCGGGATCTCATAATAATACATCCAGTCGCTATTGTTTGTTTTGGCTGCTAAATGATTATGTCCGTTCATATCTAAAACATATCCATCAGGATTCTGCATAAAACGTGTTTTGGAATACACTTCCTCCAAGCATTTGCGCATCACTCTAAAGTAAGTACACTCATCACAAACTCTTTGTAAGGCAGCTTTTCTGTCTGTTTCACTATCGGCGGTATCATATCTATGCAATGCTAGCAACAGACGTGTAGAATAATTCTGCAGATAATTGATTTGTTCATAGACATCCAGTGTATAACGACCACGCAAAGCATATATTTTTGCAGACTTCACCCCTCTATCTATCCTTATAAACCTTTTAGCCTCCTGAAATGCTTTATCAATCTTTTCCTTATACATACGACTCCACTCCCCAGGTTTACCACTGTCAGGAAGTTCAATTAGACTAATCAGTGTATGAGGAACACCCGATGCAGGGTTACGACATCCAGCCACGGCTAGTGCCCCATCATAAAAATAAAGAGCTTCTTCCAGTTCATCTAGAAACTGCATACGCCGATCGGTAGAGCGAAAACCAAATTCACGTTGTGCATGTGCCTTTTTAAACTCTTCTACTGTACGTCCTTCTGGATTCCAGCCAAACTCTCCTTGTGCAATATAACCACGCCATACAGTTTCCAAATGTGGAGAGCCATCATCCCAACTTGTAGCCAAAATTCCTTCTAATTGATTCTGTGCTACCAAACGACTAAATCCCTTAATATAGCCAGCTTTGGTATCTTCACGAGGCAATACAGGTGAGTTACCCGAAGAAGCAGCCGTTGCAGCCATCACACGAAGCCCCTTATCATGATACCACTTTAATATACGTTGATGTCCTGGCCTGGTAGCATCACGATAATTCCAACGCATATAAACGCAATCTTTAGGAAACAGGTCTATCACACTATCCAATTTCTGAGTATCCCAGTGGAGATCATCCGTATCATTATCCCCATGAGCCATATCCCACAGACCACCATATTTCAAAGGCATATCATCCCAAAAGATAGGAATACGCCCATTACTCTTAGCAAAATCACAGACCTTACGCAACCATCCCATTTGAAGTTCAAAAGCACTTTTATCAGTTGCTTTACAACGCTCATCAATTCCGATAGCCATTGTTTCGTCACCACCGACATGTAGAAAACGTCCATAAGGCATAGCCTCTAACGCATCACGATAAAGATCAAATTGGAATTCATAAGTTTTGGGATTAGTAGGACAAAACTCCCAATCACTGGACGGATTCTCACGTAATTCCCAATGATGTTTCAAGATGAAGCCTGCATGTCCTAATCCTTGTACCAAAGGGGATATTTCTACATTCCTTTCTTGAGCATAACGGCAGATAGCCTGCATTTCTTGTTTACTGATAGCATTCCCAGCAGCCACCTCAGGTCGACGAGTATACCTCAGTTTATCCTCAAGTTCCCAAATAACAGCATTTATTTTATATCGTGCCAAGCGATCAATGGCACGATAATAATATTCCGTTCGGTCTAAATGATGTTTGACATCAAAATGAACAGCACGATAGGATATAGCCGGATAATCCGTTATCGTCATCTCTGGAATAGGTATACGAAAATCCCTACTATCTTCCATTAGTTGTTCAAGTGTCTGGCAACCATAAAAAAGCCCTTTCATTGTTTTAGCAGATATAACAACCTTATTTGCAAAGACTTCCAACAAATATCCTTCCTCAGAATCTGGGACATTTTCTAGCGAAATCCTTAGGATAAGAGGAGTCCCCTCTTTAGCTGCATATGGCAAACCATTCAATAAAGTCCCCACAACCGGAACAGATGCTCCATTTTCAGTCTTTATATAAGTTAGTTCTCTATAATCCAACCCTTTCCCACCTTTCAATTTTACGTCTTGGGGTTTGGGAATAATCTGAAATGCTTCTTTCTGCTCTTTCTGAAATATCTCTATAGTATTCTTCGAAAACAAATGTTCAGCAAACAACAAAGTAAAAATAAAGAGGAATATTCTCATAAAATAACTATTTATTTGTCAATACAATACTAACTGGATAATGGTCGGAAATTCCTTCCAAACGTTCGACTACCCCCAATATACACCGATGCATCAATGAGGGAGAAACCAAAATATAGTCCAAACGCGAACGCAAATCTGGTAGTCGCTCATCTTCCACTTTCCAACGATAACGGAAAGCAGAAGGATGTGTCATCCGTTTTTCAGCCGGACGTACCAAACGTCCAATCGGATCATCCATTCCAGCAGCCAAAAATGATGAAATAACAGACAAGTCGAATTTTCCATCATTCAAATTATTATAAGCTGGTCGAGAAGCATCCCCCCGTTTAATATTTCTAATCCATGTTTTATGAGTTATTATCTCGTCAGCATCCAATGGAGATATTGCATTGAAATCTCCTGCCACAAAATAATCTTCCAGTTTCAAGCTATCCACATAGCTAATAATCATTTTAGCCTCCTTTTGACGAAATTTCCAGTCGAAAGGACTCAGATGAGTGGCTATCACATCAATCCCTGCTGTACGTACATGCAACATTCCATGCCAGAATCCTTCCATACGCCTGCATACTACTTCAATAGGTGTTTTAGACATAACCCCCAACGGATACCCATCCTCTTTCTGTAAAGCTGTATGCATATAACCACATAGATTTCCTAAAATCTCCAAATCATGAGCTTTAAATCCCACTAATTCTGTAAGCACCAAGATATCAGCCTCATTTTCCTTAGCCCACTCCACAAATCTTTCATATCGTAAGGAGTCTTTATCAAAACCGTCCCAAATATTATAAGACGTAATTTTGGTCTCTTGCCCACTTACCGAAAGGGAAATACCCCAAAATAAAAATAATAATAAAAACTTCGGTAATCTTATTTGTTTCATAATATATATTCTATTTTAAGTGTCCTTTTTTCACATCCAAAGTTCGAGGAATCCACACACGATACCTCACTTGCTTATCCCAAGTGTTGCCTGCTGATGCAAAATCGCAAAAAGAAATGTTGCGGTACATGCCAACTCCTTCCAAATCTGTACCGACGGTTACCGGCACCTTCAAACGCATCCATGCAAAGCCAGGAACCGAATCCACCTCCGCCTTCACAATGCCGTCTTCACTGTCAACAACTAAAGTCTCATCCACAAAACCGTCATTGAATCGACTGTCACGTGCCAACACAATCGGCCCCCTGACTATAGCTTGCATCTGATTTTGTTCCAATAACCTGGCAGGCATATCCAGAATAATTTGAATATGATCTCCTTTCTTCCATTTGCGAGTAATAGCATGATAAGTTCCGGGACAAATATCTTTCAATTCTTCTCCGTTCAAAGTAATTACGGTCTGTGCACTCCAAACCGGTACACGCAAGTGTAAACCAAAAACATTCTCCTTTGTAACATCTATCGTAATATCTATCACATTTGACACAGGATATGTAGTATGTTGTTTGACAAGAACCTTATTATGTCCATTTTCCAAAGAAGCGGACATGTCGCCATAATAGTTTACATAAACTTCATTTCCCATTTTTTTTACTGCAAAATCGGGTATCAGTGCAAAAGCTCTCGGACCATTGGCATTACAACAATTAATATGCATACCACACTGTTCTTCTCCTTCGCAACGATGCCCTTCCATGGGACTGTACTTTGCAATTTGAGAAGCATCATCCTTCAGGGCAGCCATTAATGCATTATAAAGGCTTTTCTCAATCTGGTCCGCATAAAAAGGATTTCCGGTCAGCGCCAGCAATTTGTCACACAATTGCATCCAAGTAAACGTAACACAGGTTTCCATCGTATGATACGTAGGGGAAGTTTGATATTTTCGTCCGCTATACCAAGATTCAAAAGCACTCCCCGAACCGGCTACGTTAATTTCAGTATTTGCTATATCATTCACCGTTTTCTGCACAGCATCCAAATATGCGGCATTGTGCGTCACCTTGTAAAGTTCAAGCAAACCAATATAACAGGACATCATTTCATAAGCCTTTTGTCCATTTTCAGGCGAGAACCAGTCGAAAGGATGTGGAAAACGAGCTGCAACAGGTACTCCGTTAATTGCTTTCGTTATAAGCTGTGGTCCTTCAGGTGTTTCCCATTGAGCAACGATATATTTAGCAAACTGCAAATATTTATAGTCGCCGGTATACTTATATAAATACATTACCGGCTCGAGAATGGAACTGCTTGCCATTCCATAGTAATTGCCTGTGGTTACAATATTCGTTCCACCTTCTCCAACTTGGGTCATCAAATGGTCTATAACTCTGCATGCTGCATTCAGCGCTTGTTTTTCTCCTGAAATTTCATACCAAGAAAGCAATCCCAATGTAGTATATTTCCGTCCCCAAATGTCCCAACTTTTAAGTTGGGCATCCAGGCGATAATTTCCTATATATCCATCTGGTTGTTGAGTACTTATTATGTCATCCACACTCTTTTTAATCTTGGCATATAGCGCCACACTATGATTATAACGATAGGAAGCAATCGCTCCTTGCACCCACTTACCCCAAAATTCCGTCTGCCACGATGCCGTATCATTTTTCGTCCGAAAAGGAGCAGTCAAATGATCAACATCCTGCAACTGTACACGAGTCCTTATACAATCCTCTATGCGCCCCCCTACATATCCTCCAATCTGCACACTCTCCATCTTCAACTTTGTCTGAGCATAAAGTGACGAAGTGAATAAAAAAAACAATATTATCAGTTTCTATAGCTAAAACAATGTATTTTGATTTAACTCTCTAAGAATTAGAAAAATACAGAGAGTTTAAAAGATGCGGGTAACGATTTAGAGACGAAAGTCCTGCTTCGGGTTGCACCGCTTTGCATAGTTTCAAATAACTCATATACAAAGATAGCCAATGTTTTAAATATAAGCAAATAAACAGCTATTTATTTTCGTATATATTTGAGCCTTAGATTATTAACCGATATTCTTATAACATTTTAATCACCTTCATCTTTAGAATAGCCGGAAGCTGTGTCTCCGGCTATTTTTCTGTCTCAATTTGGCGTTTTCTGTCTTTTTTTGGCGGTTGCTCAACGGTTGAGTAACCAATGACCTCATCACAACTCCGTAATATTGCACCATAAACGATAAAAACAAGGTCATTATGAACAATAGAAGAACTGTTCCTGGTGCCGGAGTTACCCATATGCTCAGCACCATACTTGCCAAAGTGAATAACATCGAGAAGCTGCTTTCTCCTTCGGTTGAGAATATACCGGATAGTGAGATACTGGACTCGAAAGGCGTGCGCCTGCTGACAAAGATGTCGGACAGGACATTGCTGAGAAGACGTAACGACGGTACATTACCTTTCTACAGAGACAAGGGAAAAATCTACTATCGCCGTTCAGATGTACTGCGTGCCGTATTATTGGAAAAAACAGAAAACTCTAAAAAATAAGCGTTATGAAAAAGATGATTAAGATTGAAAGCAGTTCTTTCGCTGCACTCGTGAGAAGTTATAAGAAGTCATTGAATATGCTGGCTGTATTGCAGCATATCTGTCAGGAAAATGATGTGGCATTGTCCATGTTGCCGGATGAAGTGTGCGAGTTGATTAACCTTGATCCTGCTGAAATAGAAAAGCAGCGTTTGAGAGGCCGCCTGCGTTTTGCCGAAGAAGAAAACGGGACAAGACATTATTCGATTGTGGATATAATCAATCTGAAGGATACAATTGATTGCAAGACCATAAACAGACAAGTTGAAGAACTTTCTTTTGAGGAAGAAGAATGACGTAAGTGTTTCCCTCTACAGACAAGGGCACGGCGGGCAAGGTCGGATTTATCCGGGTGCCCGCCGTGCCTTTGTCCTTTCCTGAAAAGCGGCTCTTTGCTGTAACCTGCGGAAGTGGAGCCTGCGTAGCTTCCGGGGTTACAGCAATGTGCCGTGGGAAACTTTAGGATATTTTCTTCAATTCCCTTGCCGGGTTTTCTATTTTCATGGATGGGACATGTTTTGCCTGCCGTGGTAAATCAACACTAACATCACTGCCATTGACGAGTTGGTGTTCCTTCATTTCCGTCCCCTCACCGTCTTCACTTTCATGCTGCCCTACCGGCTTTAGCGTGAGTTGTATCTTTCGGTTCAATGCGGCAAGTTCTTCACCCAACTGTTTGATTTCTCCTTCTTTTGGCCATGAGGCCGCCACTATCTGCTTCAAGACCGGTATATCTTTTGACAGCTCCGCATTGTCCTTTTCCCGTTTCTCTATCATGCCGGGAATACGTTCCAGAGCATTGATGAAATTCATTACGGCCAGTTTCGGGTCTTTGGCTATATACCCGTTATGATAGGTATATTTGATACCGTCCAGCCCCTCAACCATGAACTTGTTCTGCAAGGCTTGTGTATCTCCGTCATAGGTCTTTTCGGTACGCACAAGGATGCGGAAATCGAACAGAGTACCAATTTTCATGTAGTCATCCTCCGTCCGGGCCTTCTGATTGATAGCTGCAAGCCGGTTGCCGAGTATTTCGATATTGTCCGAATCCACACCGTCCAGCCGTAAAGGATTGGGCCGGAGTCCGGTTTCTACGTCCACGGGAGCCACCTTGTTCAGATATTCCCAGTCTCTGGTGAAGCGTCCGATAAAGACATTGTTCTTCTCTATTTCGGAAGTCTTTTCATTCAGCTTGCCTTTTGCATTCCCCTTGTTGCGGTGATATGCCAGCCTTTCGCTTTCAAGGACAGCCAGTTTCTTTTCCAGCTTTGTCTTTTCCAGCAAATCGTCATTACCCGAAAGGATAGCCACGTATTCACTGAAATGTACGCCGCCGCTTTCATCCATTGCCCCCTCGTCAATGGTACGTGTAGCCAGATTGCGGCTTTTGAGCTGGTTGATGAACACCTGCTTGTTATGCAGCAGGTTGAACTTATAACTGTCCAGTGACTTCTCCACCGCATAGATAAAACAGTCCACCTTGTTGTCCGCAAATTGTTTGGCTACGATATTGCCTTTTCTTACCGCACGTCCGTTGCGTTGTTCCAGATCGGACGGCCTTCAGGGTATGTCCAGATGATGGATGGCCACGGCCCGTTCCTGAGCGTTGACACCCGTTCCCAGCTTCTGTGTGGAGCCGAAAAGGAAACGGATGCGGCCGGAGTTCATATCTTTGAACAATTCCTTGCGTGCATTGTCACTGTTAGCTTCCTGAATGAATTTTATCTGCCTTTCCGGGATATTATGGTCTTCCACAAGCTTGCGTTTTATTTCGCTGTAAATGTTCCACTGGTCGGGCTTATAGGTACTCAGATCTGAAAAGATGAACTGCGTACCCTTCTGGTCGAGATATTCATAGTAATACTTCGCTATTTTTGCTGCACAGTGGGATGCCTTGTTGCCCGGATGGTCACCGTATTCGGGGTCTATCAGGCGCATGTCGAGCGACATCTTGTTTGAATAGTTGGTTGCAATCAGCATTTTGGCCTTTTCCTCCGCTTCGGACAAAGGCTCCCTGTCTATATAAGTGGCATCTCCGGTTTCGGCGAACTTCATCAGCTTCTGAATGAAAATCTCCTGCTGGGGAGTGGGCGGTATATGATAAAGCTGTTCGTTGAGTTCCGGCCTGTCAACTCCCACATCCTTTGCTGTCTTGTAATCGGTAATCTCCGCATAGAAGTTGGCAAGTTCCGGTACTTTGATGAAATAGCGGAAACGTTCCTTCTGTACGATCTGGTTGGTTACGGAAAACTCGAAGTCCGTACTTTTCTTTGCATACACTGCCGCCCAGCCGTCAAAACATGTAATTCCCTGCCGTTCCATTTCTTTAGGACGGAGATATTTGAAAAGGAGATAAAGTTCGGTCAGGCTGTTGGAAATGGTGGTACCGGACAAGAATGTGGCTCCCAAATCCCTGCCCGTGCGTTCCTGTATGGTACGGACGGCGAAAAGCAGGTTCATGGCTTTTGCGCTTCCTTCAGGGTTCCCAAGTCCGGAAACTCTTGAGTGGCGGGTGTTGAACATGAGATTTTTGAAGGCATGCGATTCGTCAACGAACAAGTGGTCAATGCCCATTTGTCTGAAATCGGTCACGTCATCCGTCCTCTCTTTTATCTCCTGATCCAGCTTTTCGAGTTTGGCTTCAAGGTTTTCTTTCCTTCTTTCCAGCCCCTTCTTTATCCAGCCGCTCACTTCATTGCCCTGCTGCTCGAATACGGCGAGATTCTCTTCGATGCTGTATATTTCCTGCGCATATATCTCCTGCTGTATTTCGGGAGACTGGGGTATTTTTCCGAACTGGTCGTGTGTCAGTATAATGCAGTCCCAGTTGTTGTTTTTTATATCATGGAATATTCCGATACGTTTCTCCGGGGTGAAATCCTCCTTGCCCGGATACAGCACTTTGGCATTCGGATAGGCCCTTTTGAACGTGTCGGCTATGTCATGTACGTTGCTTTTGAGTCCGATAATCATCGGTTTGTTTGCCAGTCCGAGACGTTTCATCTCGAAGGCGGCCGTACACATGATAAGTGTCTTGCCCGTGCCTACGGCATGGTCGATTATTCCGCCTCCGTTCATTTTCAACATCCATACGGCGTTCTTCTGGCTGTCGTATAAATCAGGTATGCCCAGTCCTTTCAGGTCAAGGAACGGGAAACTTTGAAGGGAGCCGTCGTAATCGGGACGCACATAACAATTGAACTTGCGGTTGTACATATCCGCAAGGTGCTGTTTAAATTCAGGTAACTGTTCGTTCAGCCAATCGGTGAAGGCCGAACGTATCTCATTGATTTTGGTATCGGCAAGCTGGATGGCATCCGCATCACGTACCTTTATATCCTTGCCTTCCTCATCTTGCACCGTTTTTGTAATGTCGGGCACCGTATTATGCAGGGCATGTTTCAACAGGTCGTTTCCATAATATCCTCTTTTCTCCCCTTTCACATAATACTTGTCGGTGATGTTCGCATTGGTTCCTTCAAAGCTCACGCTGAACTCGTCGATGGATTCCGTATAATGGATACGGGCCTTTGTCTCAAAGAGGTATGCAGCAAATTCTTCATATACGGACATGGGTATCCACCTTTCTCCCAGGTTAAAGTCAAGCAGTTCGAAGCTGATGGGTTCCGGAATGGCTTCCTGCAAGGCTTCCAATGATTTTTTGCTTGCATCATCGTCGGGATAGTCTTTCAGGTAGTTCTCTATCCATTCGGCTTTGGCCACCACATTGCCCGCTATGAACCGATCTTTGATTTCATAGTTCTTCATCATGGGATTATAGAAGATACGGGTATCCAATTGTTTGAGCAATTCTTGCCCGTCAATCTCGCTGAGGTTCTCCATATATTCCAGATTGACTTCACCGAACTTGTTCAGTGACGCCGCAAGCGCTTCCTGCGGGGTGTCCACATGTTTTACTTCATTGGCATTGAACGATACGGGTACGGTGAATATATCCGCCTTGCATATCTTTCCGTTTATGGAACGTTCCAACGAAAGCATTTCCCTTCCGCCTGCGTCCATAAGCAGGAACTTGGCGTTATCCTTGCCGTTCAACTCCCTGAACATACGGTAAAAACTGTCATACCGCTTAGCCAGCTCTTCCCGTAGTTCCGGCTGTTCCGTTTCCGTTTCAGCTTCCGCATTATAGAGGTTGTGGTACGCTTCCCGAAGGGGGATATAATAGGCGGCACGGTATTGCTGGGTGACTGTCAGTTTGAGCGGATGGAATTGTACATCCGAACTACCTAATCCCCGCAGATACCCGTATTGCTCACCGGCTTTCACGAGTGAGCCGTCCTTGTATTCCGGGCGTATCTCTCCGGTAAACTGGCGTGGCTCCATTTCTTTCTTCCGTTCCTCTTCAAACTTTTGTCTGCGCTCCTGCCACCGTGCTTCCGCTGCCGCCCGTTCTTCGGTCATGTCCTCCTGCGTGGCGGCTTCATCATACATATTCTCCTGTGAGAAGAGATTGAACATTTCGGGTTCACTCTCTTTTTTCTTGCGGGGTGATGATGCTGCCCGGCTTGGTGCTGGTCTGTTTTCCGGAACTTGTATCTCCGCTTCCTCTTCTTCCGCATAAGCAGCAAAAAGATTAAGCATGGGTTCATAAGGTTTGGCAGAAAGAATGTTTTCGGTGCTTTCTGCTTGTACTTCTTGCTGTTGTTCCACTACCGCTGTTTCCGGCTGTGTTTCAAATTCAGTTTTGTGAGTGGTAGAAACGGTCGGTCGGGACAGATTTTCCTCATAAAGTTTCCGGTCGAGATGATTTTCTGCATCTTGTACCAATAACTTTTTGAGATGTTCGGAAATGGCTTCAATGCCTCCTTCATGGATGAAATTCATGGCAGGCTGACCGTACATATTTTTGCCCACCAGTACGGATGTATGAACGATATGGTCTAAATCGGAGTAGCTGTTGTTGATATTGATGCTGCCGGATATCAGACGGGTTTCAATGAAGCTCCGTTCCTTTTCGGTCAGTTCCGTTTTTCGGGTATTCTTCTGCAATACGATCAGGTCACTGCTTACTTGTGTACCCGCATCAATGAACAGATTGTCCGGCAGGCGGATAGCGGAGACAAGATTGGCATGGTTCACCAGCCATTCCCTTACGGGACGGTTCTGTGGTGAATCCATGACACCTGATGTCGTGATATAGGCCAGTATTCCGCCTTCCCGTAACGTATCCATGCCTTTGAGAAAGAAATAGTTGTGCACGGCACCAAGTGAGGACTTGCGCACGGGGTCATCACTCCGGTCAAAGTCACGGTCGTACACTCTGGTATTTCCAAATGGTATATTGGAAGAAACAACATCGAAGTAGTTGTTATAAGAAGGCTGTATGGACTGGAAGCTGTCTATGGTTACTCTGCTTTCCGGATAGAGGGATGAGAGTATCTTTCCCGTGAGCTTGTCTTTCTCGAAACAATGGACTTCGGGAATATCCTTTAGACCGCTGATAAATACCCCTGCTCCGGCAGAAGGGTCAAGGAAGCGTTTGGGGAGGATTCCCGATTCCTGCAAAGATTCCTGCATGGCCGATACTACCTTTCCCGGTGTATAAAAGGCGGTGAGGACGGAGTTTTTCAGACTTTGAACGTATGCCTTGTATTCTTTCTCGTCTTTGGAATACTCACGCAGCAGTTCATGAAGCAACCTGACTTGGGGGAACAACTCCTTGTCCGTTGTTCATCTTTCAATATCCGTGTCCTTTTCTGCCGGATTCAGGATGCACTTCAATCCGCCAAAACCGGAATAGCCGTTTAAAACTCTGCGCCCCTCTTCTGTGAAGCAAGCCTCCGGACGCATGAATATCCATTCAAGTGCGGCTATATTGTCCGCTAAATGTTGTCGTTTATTATATGCCATATTTCTCGATATAAGATTGTATGAAACCTGTAAGTTCAATGGTAAGGGTACGATAGGACGAGGATATTTCGAACCGGTCGTCTATGGGATATTTGCTGAATACGGTTTCTGCGAGCGGCAGAATTTTCAGGCAGAACTCCGTCCGTCTTCCGGGTCGGACTTCAGGGAACCATTCCGAAACGACCTCGAATACCGTGTCGAATTTGGAGAAGCGCAAGTCCTGATAGAGAACGGTGTCAGCCAGTTGCAATGCCTGCGCAGGGGATAATCCGTCGCGTATGGCGCGTTCATACGTACCTGCCGCTTCGTCGGCTCGTGAACGGACAAGTTCTCTGTCACCGGCAATATACGGATGGCTTTCCTTTAAATAAAGAAGGAGAGTCGTCTCAAAATAAGACAATTCTCCGGTTGCGGTATTTTTATCTTGTATAATCATCTGTTGTCGCTTTAAAATGTTGATTGGATATTTAAGCATATACCCGGTTGCCATAAAAGAAAACCGGGTATATATCTGATGTAAACATGGATAGTTTTTCTGCTACATGACGGACAGGCTCTTTTTCGGCTGCGCCTTTACGGATGCCACATGACGGGGTGCCTGCTGTTTCACGTCCTTTTTCTTGTCGTTCTTCTTATTATCAACAGTCGGCTTGTATTCACGGGCGTTGCGTCCTATCAGCAATTGGTTGCTCTTGTTGCTGAAACGCACGTCATCGGAGAATACCCTGCCTTTGTAGCGCATATTCTCGACGAAAACCATTTCATGGTTCTGGAGCATCTTTTTCTGTTCGGGAGTGATTTTGGCACCCATTATGGTGTCGCTCACTTTCAGTTGTTCCCCGGACTGCTTGAATGCGATGTCCATTATTCTCGGATCGACGAAAGCAACGCCCGAAAGTAGCGTGTCATTTTTACGCTGTATGTCGTTGATGGGAAGCTGACCACCAGATGCGAGGATTTGCTTCTGTTTGTCATCCAGCCTTTTCCCGTAGATATAATCCGGTATCTTGATGGCGTCCACCGGCATGGTAATGATGCGGTTGCTCGGTTCATGGAAAGATACATAGCAGTTGCAGACTGTTCCCGTGTGGGTGTCCTTCATTTCCTTGACAGCTCCCAAAGTTCCGGTATCTTTAAGCGACTGCTTTTCCTCGTCCGTGAATACTCCCTTATAGGCAGGCAGGTCATACTGAGGTTTGTCGAGTCTGCTCAGAGTTTTCAGTTGTACCTTGCCGTCTTCGCCTTTGACACAGAGGAAGCAGGCTTCTCCCATATCCTTCTTTTCACCGTTTACTTCCTTAGTGATAGGAAAAGCCTTTGAGGTGATTCTTCCTTTAAGCATTTCGCCCATGCAGTGATTCTCAAATAACAGTTGTTTGTCAATACCCAAAGCACCGAGTTCTTTCCACGGCAGTTGGTGTTCGTCGAACTTATACCTTCGGGCAAGTTTGGCGATGCGTCCCTCATCGTTGAGTTCGCTGTTTTCAACCAGTTTCTTACCTTCCAATCCGGGATCTTCCCCTTTTCGGATCTGGACTACGGCATTCAGTGTCTTCTCCAATAGGACGAGTGGTACAAGGAAAAAACTGAAACTTGTGGGATTGTCGTACTGGTTCTTGAAATTCGTGAAGAACAGTTCCAGCGGTGAGGTACGATCCAGTTTGAGGAAGCTGCTGCTGTTCTTCTTGTCGGGTGGCACGATTTCGAGACTGCCGTCCTGCTCGTTCATTTTGGAAACGACTGCGGTCTTGTTCGTTCGCTTGTCGAGGATGGCCATTACATGCTCGTCCTGCTTCTGTTCTTGTTGTTCTTGCTTTTTCTTAGCCATAAAATCAAAAATTTAGTGATACAATAATTAATCAATACCGGGTAAACTTTAGCCCGTCGGTGCGAATGTAGTAGATTAATTAATAAGATGTTATGTTGTCGAAACAGATGGGAACAGATGGCGGTGTTTGGCGTTCTTTGACGTTTTACAATATCTTTCAGTAGATACTTCTATTATATGAATCATAAAACTACAGTTACAATTATTTCATTAGACGTGTTTATATCAGAGTTTTTTTGTAATTTTGTTCTACTACACTTTTCTTTGCATAAAAAGAAAAGTAAAACTGAAACAATCAATGATTTTGTATAAAATAAGATTTTTATTAGGAGTTTTGGAAATATGAAAAAGATAAATTTTGAAGAACTTGATTTAGGAGACGAAGTTGTTATGCCTATTCCATTCAGTGAAAGAAAATCGATTTCATTGCTTCTTGGTGCAGGCTTTTCTGCACCCAAAGGCTATCCTGTCGGTAATACAGTTAATAAAAAACTGTTAGAGTATCATACTTATCCTATTAGCTTTTCACCAGCGGGAGAAATTGCAACTACAAAAACAGGAGAAAAACCTGAATTTGGCGTTATGGGTTATCAAAATAGATATGAAAAACAATATAGTTTTTGCCTTGATTTGATTAAGTATTATAATGAAAATAATAAGAACTTTGATTATGAAATATTCTATGATTTCATAAAAAGTAAAGAAATATATGCTGAAGAATATCAGCATTTGGCATCTAAATATTTATCTGAAATTGTTGATTTTGATCAACTTGTATTTGGCTTGCCTGCAATTTATAATCAAATGGTTGCCTATATCTTGAAAGATGATAACTCCAAGCAATGGTATGATGATATTCCATATCATTTAGGAAAATATGATGGATATACTGGTTTTCTAAAATATATTCAGGAATTAGCAGAAAATTATATTGTAAATGTTCATACTCTCAATCATGATTTATTCTTTGAATCATTGAATAAAACAGAGTATATAAATGGAAATATATCTGATGGTTTTGATGAATATGGATCTAATTACTATGGTATTTTAGATATTAATAATATTAAATATCACTGTCGTTTAGAGAGATATACCGGACATTACCTTACCCCTATCAGATTATATAAATTGCATGGTAGTTTAAACTATGTTTTATACCATCGCACTAAAGGGATTTCACTAATACCAGATAAATATGTGAAAATACGCTATGGAATGTCTGCTTCAGATTTACTACGTGGTATTGGTAGCAAAAAACATTATGAATCATATCCTTTTGCCTATCATGCAGACTATTTAACTGGTACTACGTCTAAAATATTAAGATATAAAGAACGATATTTATATAAAAAATTATTCCATAAGTTTAAACAAAATTTATCAAGATCAGAAAAACTAATTATAATCGGTTATGGAGCTAAAGATGCTGAAATAAATAAGATTCTTATGAAATACTTTGACTATAAAAGCAAACCGGTTTATATTATAGACCCCTATGCTAAAGGAAATGATATTGTTGAAAAATTTGCAAAAGAAATACATGCACAAATAATTACCTGTCAAATAGAAGATATTAATAAAGAAATGTTTGGTTAAAATGAAAAATGAAGCCACTCTATATTTACAAGAGCAACACAATGTTGAATGTGGTAGTAAACACATACAATATTTCATTGCAACTTTTCTTATTAAACCATATTCGATTGATCCAACAGAAGGTGATATACATGATTATAATAATTGTGACAGTTGCAAAAATGTAAGAAATGCCATAACTGAACTTTTAAAAAAGAAATATGAAAAATTCCCATTTTGTTGCAAATGGCATCAAAACCTATTAAACATTAAAGAGTTTAATAAACTGGATTATATTAATGGGCCTCAAATGTCTGCGGATAAAGTTATATACTGTTACCAGCATATTTTAAATAACCAAGACAAGGATAATTGGAAACAGGATATAACTAATTATTTAGAATATGCGATTGAAAGTTTTGGTAATTTTCCTGAAGGATGTGGTATCCCATTATTTCTTCAAGAATTTGTTGAACAACTTCTGTATCGTATAGAAAACAATAAAGATATCAGATGTGATGTAAAACAGTACATTAAATTATATTTTGATGATTTTATGAGACCTGCTGCATCTAATAAAAAGATAAATCCTTTTAATCTCTTAATATCTAAATATAATGTATGGCTAAAATTATTCCCTTTCGATTTTCCTGAATTTAAGGATGCTAAAAAACATTTTGAACAGCAAACACCTTTTTTTATAGAGAGTGTAACTTATAATCCATACTCGAAATTATCCAAAGGTACATTAATTACTGAGAATAGATTGGTAAACTACTTAGGTGATTTGACATACCAGTTGCTCAAAAAAATAGACTTTACCGATTTGTCTAAAAATAAAGAACTTAATGACTACTACTCTATAATAATTGATAGTGAATATAGAATAGAAAATAAAAAATTATTTGCATCTTTTTCAAATAACGAATTAAAATATATAGATTTTATCAAAAGATGGCTTGAGGTTCAAAAAAAATATTTTCAACAAACAAAAGAACTATTCAACTTAAATCATCAATTAAAGGGAGATGTATATAATGATTCTTACAATGAAGCATTGGAGAGAATTAGTTATTTCAAAAAATTTATAGAAGACAAAGATGGGTATATTCTTTCTTGGCAGCAAGATAAAGTAAGAGAAAAAGATGTCCAAATTTCTTTTAAAGCGGTTTGGTACAATACAGCTTTTGATGTCAATAGAGAAGTTGGGAATGGTAGAGGTTTTGTGGATTATACAATATCGAAAGGAATAGATGATAAAACATTAGTGGAGTTTAAATTAGCATCTAATAGTAAAATAAAGTCTAACTTACAACACCAATTACCTATTTACGCAAAAGCTAATGATACAGAAAAGTGTATATCGGTTATTATGGTTTTTACAGATAAGGAAAATAAGAGATTAAATAAAATATTGAAAGAATTAAATTTAGAAAAAGCTTCTAATATTATTGTTATTGACGCAAGATATAACAATAAAATATCAGCTTCAAATATATAAAAGGATAATATTTTATTTATATGATTTCAGAACTGCATATTATATCAAGAATGATATATAACAAATTTTGAAAGATGTTTGTCTCTCAAAATTTGTTATAATTATTACGAAATGCAATTACTGGTTATAAGTAATTAATCCATATTATTGCCACCTAATAAATGTTTGAGTTCCGGATCATTTTCAATGCGAATCAGCTCATTCTCTACAAGCTCCACAATATCCTGCTTGATTTGACGGTAGTTCGCTTGTATCTGTTGCTCCATTGTATCATTTCCGTTTTCGTCCAGAAAGCTGCTGATTTCAGGAATGGGTTGATAGGCTGCTGTTTCCCTCTGCACAGCTTCATTATCCACTACAATCTGTGCATGGAAAATTTTCTGGTCGATTGTTTCACCAAAATTGTCAGCTACGGCTCCAACAAACATACCTTGAGACAGTGTGCTGATTTTACTTGCAGGTATAAGACTGTCCAATTGGGTATTGATAGAAGTTGATGTATCACTGCGATTGATGCTCATGGATTCCCGTTTTTGCAGGATTTTCCCGAACCGTTCCGATAATGTTTTTGCTGTCTCGCCTACTACTTGACCGCTAAAAACATTGCCGACAGTTGACATGATTACAGCGGCCTCTTTGTCTCCGTAGTCACGCTTTAACTGGCTGAAGTCTTGAAAACCTAATACGACCGCCACCTTATTGCTTCGTGCCGTGGCAATCAGGTTATCCAGACCTTTAAAGAAGATGGTTGGTAGCTCGTCAATAATCACACAACTTTTCAGTTGTTTCTTCTTATTTATCAGCTTGACGATACGGGAGTTATAAAGTCCCAAGGCCGCGCCATAAATGGAAATTCTGTCAGGATTGTTACCCACACACAGAACTTTTGGCTCTTTCGGATTATTAATATCCAGTGTAAAATCACTGCCGGACATTACCCAATAGAGTTGCGGACTTATCAGTCTGGATAACGGGATTTTAGCACTTGCAATCTGGCCCTGGAGCTGCTCACTTGCTCCACCTTTCCATGCATCAATAAACGGACTAAGATAGTTTTCCAAATCGGGGTAACTTGTCAAGATAGTAAAGACGTCTTCATACCTTTTATTAAGCAATTCGATGGCATGAGGGAACGTACAGTACTTGCCTCCTTCATAGATTTTCAAAAACCAGATTATCGCCGTAAAAAGCACAATCGGAGATTCTACAAAGAAGTCTCCCTGCTTTTGCACCCAACTTTTATTGAGGTTCAACATGATAGTATAACTGGATTCGTAGGCATCCGAAATATCCGTCATCAGTTCAGGAGCCAGCGGATTACAGCGATGGCTCTTGCGTGGGTTATCGAAGTTTATCACATAGAACTTGGGTGGTATCTTGTAACGGTGCCGATACTTGATCAGATGATTGTAAGCGATGACCGATAAATCGTCAAATTTAAAGTCGTATATATAGAGTGCATAGGACTTCTCGATTGCCTGCTTTATATAATTGTTTACCACAGCATACGATTTACCACTACCCGGTGTACCTAAAATCATACTGGCCCTAAAAGGATTCACTACGTTTATCCAGCCTTTCCATTCCTTTCCCCTATACCAGAATTTGGTCGGCAGATTAACGGAATATTCGTTTTCCATTAACTTGGTTTCTTGCATGAACGATTCGTTCTCACGGTTGAAAACATCCTCCAGCAGATTGCTTTTGAGTAAACGACTTATCCATAAGCCGGATGCCAACAGAGAAAAGAAACCTCCGGTTAAAGTTGCGGTATATAGTACCGCACAAACACCCGATGAAGCATTGATGGAGAGCAGCCACCAATTACAGAAAAAGAGTATTGCGCCCGCTATGGCCGCAATGATAATCTGCCTCCATGTGATTTCATGTTTCTTCACTCCCTTGTTTCCCATACAGGAAAGACCGAGGAAGAGAATACAAAACAGCTTTGTATACAGCAGGGATGAGAACAGTCCGGTGGTACGTTGGAAGTTGGAAAGTATCCGGTCTACTATACCGAGCGTTCAGCCCATTTCGTAAAGCCAGCCGTAACAAAACCAATAGATATGAATTGCCATAAATAAAAAACTGATGGCCCGCATAAAGTCCGTGACCTTTGCCAGACCTCTTAAATCATCTTCATTCTGCATAATCGTAAATTTTAAATTAGACTTCTGTTCTATACATTATTAGATTATAATCTGCGTCTCCGCTTTTTCTTCTTTTTCTTTCGTCCATAGCGGAAAGACGGGTCGATATACTCGTGTGTATGGTTCTCTTCCATAAGCATGGAGAATATATCAACGGCTCCGAGTGCGGACGTGTCAATCAGACTACCGGAAGTTTCCGACTGCGGACGGTACTGTTGCTCCTGCCTTTCTTCCCGTTCCGTATTTCTATCCTGCCGGGGCGTTTCCGGCTGGGTTGGCGGTATCAGCCGTTCACGGTCTGCATTCGGGTTGTTGAACAATTCATTGAACACATTGGCAGAAAAAGCTTTGCCCAGACGTGAACCGTTGAACACAGTCCGACTGGTATGGTCTATGAAAGTAATGCCATACAAACGTCCTTCCGGATTGATACGGTAAATGACCTCTATATCGGCTTCTTTCAGTCTCTGGGCAAAATCCTCTTTCGTGCCTATGCCCTGCATGGCTCTGATGATTTCCTGCCTTGTCCTTTCTGCAAGGTTGTTTTTCTTCACCTTTTCAGCGGAAGCGGCAAACTTCTTTTGCAACGCTTCATGGCCGAATGCCTTGCCGAACTTGTTGGATTTGAAAGGCGTGCCTACCTGCTGTCCGTTGTCATCTAAAGCTCCGTACATGATACCGTGGTATTCCTTTCCGTCCACACTTCCCCTGACTTCATAAACGGTTACGTTATACAGGTTCAGAAGTGTGTTGTACTCCGCAAGCGAGTGGCAGTTGTAGCATTCCAGCAAAGTACGGGCGGTATGCTTCACCTGCGCTTTCACATCACCTTTCGGATAATCCACTTTTTGCAGATTTACCGGTTCCCGCTCGCCATGTTTTCCGAGTGTGGGATGAAGCCCGTACTTCACTTCCATTTCCCGACAGATATTCTGTGCCCGGATGGCTTCCCGGTTGTGGTCTATCTTTTCTCCTTTCTCGTTGATGCGTACCGAAACGATGTGCATGTGCTTGCGGTCGATGTCTTCGTGAAGCCAGACTATATAAGGCTGGTTCCCGTAACCGAACTTTTCCATAAACTCCTGCGCCAACACGGTCATCTGCTCTTCCGAAAGAATGTCTTTCGGGGAAGGATTCAATGAGATATGGATAACCGGTTTCCTGACGTGCGAATTGAGTGCGATGTAAGGTTCAAAAGCCTGCACGCAGTTTTCAATCGGTACATTGCCTGATGTATCTGCCGCAATTCTCGGATGTCACAATACCTTTGCCGTACCGTCGTCCACCTTTATCTTATTATAGGCAATCACTCCGTAGAATGAACTGCCTGATGTAATCTTTGGCACCATGATGTTATTCCTTTTTAGTGAGATACTCCTTTTCGTACCGCTTTGTCAGTTCGATAACCTGCTTGCATACTTCTTCCAGTTTACGGGTTTCTTCCGTAAGTTTGTAGAGAAAGGCAAGCGATTTCTTCTCTCCATAAATGGTATGGATGGTTTTTACACATTGGTTGTAGTTGTTTCCTATACGGCGGAACTGCTGATAGAAAGCAGTGAGCTGGGCGTAATATTCCTGCGCTTCCTTATCAATCTTCACTACCTTGAACTCTCAACCGAAGATGCGGGCAAAGATAAATTCAGCTTTGTTTTTCATGCCCGATTGCTCGAACATGGAGATAAACTTTTCGTTCTCTCCGTCATTGAGACAGAGGTAATAGCGGTGCGTGCGCGGGTCTGCCAGCACCTTGCGCCCTGCGGCGCCACGGATTCTTGTTTCATCTTTCATAACATGAATAATTTAGGAAGTTCGACTTAGGAGAACTGACACCCCCGAAAGAACTTTCGGGGCGAGACTTTCAGCGGGTGGAAATATTTTCAACCGCTGAAAGTACACCTCGCTATATGCTGACGCATATTAAAATCCGGCTGGGCCGGATTAAAGGTCTAAAGGATTTGTTTAACGTTCTCTTTTCGAGAACGGGCTGCGCTCTCCCGGCGACAAAGGTAGATAGTTTTTTCGGTATGGGTATTATCAGGCGTTACGCCAACAGCCGCCAATAAATGACTTTGAAACCACGGTTATGTCACGGATGTTCTTTTTGAGGTTTATTTGCAGCCGGATAGCTATTCAGTTACTTATTTGGATAGATAAAAAGGTAGTTATCAGGATAGCTATCCGGACGATTTTCTATCTGAATAGCTTTCTGTCTGAATAGCCATTTGATTAAGTATGTTTTCAGACAAGCATTCATAAGGCTATTTATTTGCTTGTACAGCTATATATAAAGATATATAGACGGGCAGGTGGATATTCGGATAAATGGATATGTAAAAGGATTATTAGCTAAATATTTAGACAGACAGCCGGATAGCTATGTAGCTACATAGCTGAATAGACATATAGCTATATAATTGAATAGCTATGTAAGTATGTAGACAGATAGCTTTATAGCTAAGTAGCTATATAACTATTAAGCTAAACGGATAATGAAATGACTGAACGGATAAGTGGACAGGTATCTATCCGCTTAATTATCAATAAATCAAATCATTCACTTAAAATCAGGTAACAATGGAAAAGAGAAAGGAAACGGTATTCATTTCGTTCGCTTCCCAGAAAGGGGGCGTAGGTAAATCGACATTTACGATTTATGCGGCAGCATGACTGCATTATGTGAAAGGACTGAACGTAGCGGTAGTGGATTGCGACTATCCGCAACATTCGATTATGAAACAGAAAAAACGGGATATGGAAGTGGTGAAAACCACCCCCGTTTATCAGAACCTCTTGATAGAGCAGGCCGGGCGGTTGAAGAAAAAGGCTTATCCGGTCATCGGAAGTACCCCGGCGGATTGCATGGCGCACTGAAGGGCATTTGAAGAGAAAGCGGATACGCATTATGACGTGGTGCTGTTCGACTTGCCCGGAACAATGGGAAGCGATGGAGTTATCGCTGCAATCAGTTCGCTCGATTATCTGTTCGTACCGATAAAGGCTGACCGCCTTGTACTGGAAAGCACGCTGAACTTTGCCACCACCATTAATGACCGGCTGATAAAGACCGGCGTGTCCGCTCTGAAAAGTCTTCATCTGTTCTGGAACATGGTTGACCGCAGGGAACGCACGACATTGTATGATGTGTATCAGCAAGGTTTTTCCCTGTTAGGGCTGGATTGTCTCAAAACACGTATTCCCGTGCGCAGTAACTTTACTAAGGATTTGTCCGCTACGGGCGGCCCCGTTTACCGGAGTACGCTGTTCTCTCCTGATGCAGCATTCACTAAAGAGTGCGGTTTCGATACGTTTATGGATGAAATCATATCTATACTTAAAACCGAATAGTCATGGCAAAGAAAACAAGCGGACAAAATCCGGTGGATGAAGCGTACCTGCGCAGCCTGATGGCAGGGGTCCCTTCGGAGCTTCCTTTATCATCTGTACCTTCAACCGGCGGAGGTAATGGCGAAAATAGAGAAACCGCTTTATCCGATGAGAAAGGAAAAGCGGATGGCACTGCAAATGAAACAGTCAGGGATGTTTCCGATGCAGGTGGTGCCGACCGTTCGGAAGTGGTTACGGAAAAAACGTCACCGAAAACGATTCGCACGGCTCTGGCTGACTTTATACGCAGATTCCTCACCCCTTATAAATGTGAAGGCAGACAAGGGGTGTATATAGACAAGGAACTGCACCAGAAAATATCAGTCATCGTGGGCATTGCCGGAAAACGGCAGTTGACGGTAGGAAACTACATAGACAATGTATTGAAGGAGCATTTCGAGAAACATGCGGATGAGGTGAAGACCTATTTACAAAAGAGTTATAACAAAATATTTTAGGGTATGGATATACAATCAGGTTACTATGAAGCCGGAATCGTTTTGTTCTGGCTATTGTTCGCCTATCTATTCATGGACAAGTTCGTGTTCAGAGGACAGCTTGGCGAAATATGTTTCGGTAAGGCACGCCGCCGCATGGCAAAAGCGCTGCGGGGCATTGCCGGGTGGTTTGATCCGGTAAAGGAGAAACAGAAAAAAGGGCGCAGACGCACGAAAGGGAAAGCGGAAAAGAAAGAGGTTCCGGTAGCGCCGGAGCCTGAAAAGAGGAATGTCATGACCGTAAAAGCGGAAGTGAAGGACAAAGGAAAGGCTGAAGTCAAGGAAAAGGCAGAGGGCAGGAACATGGAAAAACCTCCCCAAAAACGCTCTGAAACAGACAGCCTTGTCGTTACGAAAAGCTACGGGACACGCCAACGGCCGCCAATAAACGCCACCGGTTCCTGGGCTATTGCAGGTAAAGAAAATGCCTCTACTTTTGCTGGCAGAAACGAAGAGACAGCGCCACAAAAGGCAGCACAAGTGCCGCCGGAGCGCATTCCGGAACTGTTCCGGGACAAGCGCGTGGAAGAGTGGCGGGCTTCTTCGGATGAGAGTTCCGGCAAGTGGGATGGCGATAGCGGACAGGGAGGAAACGGTGACGAAGTGGATACGGACGAGTTGAACGAGGAACTGGATGATTTGAACTGTATCCGCGAAGATTATTCGGGCGAGGCAACCGGCATAGGGCCGGAAGAGATCGACCTGATTATCGACCTCTGCAACGGCAAGGATATTCCGACAGACAAACGATTGTCCCTTTTAAGGGCGATCCACCATATCAAGGATACGCAGATTGAACGCTCGATACTGGAAAGTATCAATGGCAGCGACAGCCGTATCAGCAAATTTCTGGATGAAGCCGAGCAAATGGGCGGGGCTGCTCCGGACAGTGATTAACCGATTAAAAAAGGAGGTAACAATGACAAGAGGTTATTTTGATACGGGTTGACAGCCCGTATCACCTTAAAGAGAGAAATTCGCTATGGTATTAATGACTGAATAAACCAACAAAACCATGTATATGACTTATTTCGATTCGGGTTGATAAATGGATGTTCCCGCTTGGTAAGGGAACACTCCGGGCAAGAAGAGACAATACCTTTGGTAACTTACTTATAAAACAGAATGGCTATGACAAAAGGTTATTACGATTCGGGATGACAGACTGCCTGCGGCATTCACCCGGTAGGGCAACAAGAACTATTCACCATTAAATTTTATCCGTATGAATATAGGACTGGTAGATGTGGACGGACATAACTTCCCCAATTTTGCGCTGATGCGCCTTTCGGCTTATTACAAGGCAAAAGGACATCAGGTGGAATGGGCGTTACCGGCACAGCGGTATGACAAGGTGCTGGCAAGCAAAGTGTTCACCTTTAGTTCCGACTATGATTACAGCCTGCCGGATGCGAAGGAAGTCATTAAGGGCGGAACCGGATATGACATTACGGGCAGGCTTCCCGAAGTTGTGGAAAACAGCCGGATGATGGACTATTCCATTTACTCCCAATATCCTTTTTCCCTTCAGTTCTTTTCAAGGGGCTGCATCCGTAAATGTCCTTTCTGTCTCGTTCGTGAAAAGGAAGGATACATTCAGAGCGTGGAACCGGTGGAACTGAACCCGAAAGGGAAATGGATTGAGGTGCTGGACAACAATTTCTTTGCCAATCCGCAGTGAAGGTCGGCAGTGGATTATCTGATGAAGACCAGGCAACCCGTTAAACTGCACGGTGTGGATGTAAGGATTATGGACGAGGAACAGGCCTGGCATCTGAACAGGCTGAAGATGAAACAGAACATCCATATCGCCTGGGATTTGCCCCGACTGGATCTGACCGACCGTCTGAAAGAGATGGTCAGGCATGTGAAACCTTACAAGATAACCTGCTACGTGCTGATAGGATTCAATTCGACCGTTGAGCAGGATCTGTTCCGGTTGAACGTACTGAGGGAACTGGGGATTACTCCCTTTGTTATTCCTTTCCGAGATTATGCAAACAAGCGAACGCCTACGCAGTACGAGCGTGACCTTGCCCGATGGGCGAACCGGATGTGGCTGTTCAAGTCCACCTCCTTTGAAGACTATACACCCCGCAAGGGTTTCAAGTGCGGGGAATACCTGAAATAACCTGATAAGGACAGTAAAGACAATGAGAACAAAAGGCTATTACGATTCGGGATGATTCGCATTCCGTTTCCACGAGAGAATTAACAAGAGTGTTTCACCACAAAATCAAGTAACGATGCGAACAACATATTATGACTCCGGCTGATTTCCTGCCGGAACTTACCCCCTGAATCAGTAAACCATAAGCGGCCACGGCTGCCTTATGGGGATAGTGAAAGGGGGCAGTCCGTGGCTTTTTTAATCACCTAAAAAATCACGGAAATAAATGAAAAAGAAAAGATTGATTATGATGCTTGCCGCTGTTGCGGCAGTAAGTGCTGCAATGGCGCAAGGAAACGGGCAGGCAGGTATCACCGAAGCGACACAACTCGTGACGGGATATTTCGACCCCGGCACAAAATTGATTTATGCAATCGGTGCGGTAATCGGCCTCGTCGGTGGAATCAAGGTCTACCAGAAGTTCAGTTCTGGCGACCCCGATACTTCAAAAACAGCCAGTAGCTGGTTCGGCGCCTGCATCTTCCTGATAGTCGCCGCCACCATCCTAAGGTCGTTCTTCCTCTAAGATTCATGCCAAAGACAGTAACTTATGGCTGATTTTGAGATAAATAAAGGTGTGGGCCGTGAGGTTGAATTTAAGGGTCTTCGGGCACAATACCTGTTTGTTTTCGCTGCCGGTCTGCTTGCCGTGTTCGTGATGTTCGTCATCATGTATATGGCAGGCGTCGGACAGTGGATCTGCATCGGTTTCGGGTTATCGTCGGCTACGGTGCTGGTATGGCTGACCTTCACGCTGAACCGTAAATACGGAAGTCACGGGCTGATGAAGCTGTTCGCGGCCCGGAGGCATCCCCGGAGAATCCTATCACGAAAACGTATCACACGTCTGATTAACAAACAACAATCGTAAATTATGAGAAGTATATTAAAAGCATCCACACTGGAAAGCAAGTTCCCCATCATGGCGGTGGAACATGGCTGCATCGTCAGCAAGGACGCCGACATCACAGTTGCTTTCCGGGTCACGCTCCCGGAAGTGTTTTCGGTATCCTCCGCGGAGTATGAGGCGATGCACGCCACATGAGCAAAGGCAATCAAGGTGTTGCCGAACTATTCGATCCTGCACAAGCAGGATATTTTCATCACCGAGAAATACGAGCCGGACATCCGAAAGGACGAACTCAGTTTCCTTTCCCGCAGTTTTGAACGCCATTTCAACGAGCGTCCCTACCTGCACCACACCTGCTACCTGTTCCTTACCAAGACCACCAGGGAACGCTCACGGCAGCAAAGCAACTGGAACACGCTCTGCCGTGGTTTCCTGGTGCCGAAGGAAATCAGGGACAAGGAAACGGTGGAACGTTTCATGGAAGCGGTGGGACAGTTTGAAAGTATCGTTAATGACAGCGGCCTTGTCAGGCTGGAACGGCTCACCACGGAAGAGATTACGGGAACGGAAAGCGAACCGGGCATTATCGAGAGATACCTCACGCTCTCGGCTGACGGGATTACCATGTTACAGGATATGCAACTGAACCCGGACGAGATGCGTATCGGTGACAAGCGGCTCTGCCTGCATACGCTCTCCGACCTCGACAACCTGCCGGGAAAGGTAAGAACGGACGGTCGGTACGAACGCCTCTCGACAGACCGCTCGGATTGCCGTCTCAGCTATGCCGCCCCTGTGGGCGTGATGCTGTCCTGCGACCATATCTACAACCAGTGGATATTCATAGACGACAGTGGCGAGAACCTCTCCCGTTTCGAGAAGATGGCAAAGAACATGCAGTCGCTTTCCCGGTACAGCCGCAGCAACCAGATAAACAAGCAGTGGCTGGACGAATACCTGAATGAGGCGCACAGCAACGGACTGCAATCCGTGCGCTGCCATTGCAACATCATCGCATGGGCGGAAAACGGGGAGGAACTCCGCAAGGTGAAGAACGATGTGGGAAGCGCACTGGCATTGATGGAATGCACCCCGCATCACAACACGACCGACCTTCCGGCTCTCTATTGGGCGGGCATACCGGGAAACGAGGCGGACTTTCCGGCAGAAGAGAGCTTCTACACGTTCACCGGGCAGGCGCTCTGCTTTTTCACAGCGGAGACCTGTTACCGGAACTCTCTTTCCCCTTTCGGCATCCGCATGGTGGACAGGCTGACAGGGAAGCCCGTCTTCCTCGACATATCGGACCTGCCCATGAAAAAAGGGGTGGTAACGAACCGTAACAAATTTATCCTCGGCCCCAGCGGAAGCGGGAAGAGTTTCTTTACCAACCATCTCGTGAGGCAGTATTGGGAACAAGGGACGCATATCCTGCTGGTGGACACCGGAAATTCGTACAAGGGACTCTGTGACCTGATTCATCAGAAGACCGGAGGGGATGACGGGATTTATTTTACCTACAAGGAGGATGATCCGATTTCCTTCAATCCGTTTTTCACGGAGGATTACCAGTATGACATCGAGAAACGGGACAGTATCAAGACACTGATACTCACCCTTTGGAAAAGGGAGGACGAACCGCCCCGACGCTCGGAAGAGGTGGCGCTATCGAACGCGGTCAGCCTGTATATCGAGAAGATAAAGAAGAACCGGAAGATAAAGCCGAACTTCAACTCGTTCTATGATTTTGTAAAAAAGGACTACCGAAAGGTGCTGGCGGACAAGAACGTAAGGGAGAAGGATTTCGACGTGGACGGTTTTCTGAACGTGCTGGAGCCTTATTACAAGAACGGCGAATACGGCTATCTGCTGAACTCGGACAAGGAACTGGATTTGCTTAACAAACGGTTTATCGTCTTCGAGTTGGATGTCGTGAAAGATAATCCGATCCTATTTCCGGTCGTCACGATTATCATCATGGAGACGTTCATCAACAAGATGCGACGTTTGCAAGGTATCCGCAAGATGATATTGATTGAGGAAGCTTGGCTGCGACATGTAAGTCTTGTATATGATTGTTTAACATTCCATTCCACGCGCTGGAAATAGAACGATTAAACCTGTTGTTTCGTCAACAGTAGCCTATGGGAGCGTGCGATAGTAAGCAATGAGGTCGTGCGATAGCAGAACCAACAATGAAGCCCTTCCGAAAGGAGAAGTCAGAACCGCGAGGGAACGACAACTGCCATTAGTATCGAATGGCAGGGGAGCTAGGCTGAATGGTATGAATAACGTAATGTGAACCGTTGATAAACGTCGTAACTTCGAATGAGCTGCTAATGATACTGGGCTCTAACCCAAAAGGGATGCAGTCGGTTAACCTTCTCCATGCTAAGGTTACACGGACATAACGACTGCCGGCGGATAGACGGATTCTAACCCATTCGTTTGTCATATACAAGAAACATGGTAAACCCGTATTTCTCCTGTATAACAGCAGGTAAGCAAACCGTAAGGAAAGCCGAATGAAATGCGGGCAGAGGAATGTGGAAAAAGCGAATGCCGTTCTGTAATGGAGCGGATAGAGGTTGAAACATCACCTCACACGAAAGTGGGCTGACTTCCGCAAGGTGACTTTTTACAAGAAACTTTTAGAACTTATTCAAAGGAGAAAAGCAAATGAACGAAAGTAAGACATCGTGTGCATCTACTGACCAAAAGTGGAGCACCTGGGAAAGTATAGACTGGAACAAGTGCGAAATAGCGGTTAATAAGCTACAAGCACGTATTGTAAAAGCTCAGAAAGAAGGCAAACACGGCAGGGTGAAAGCCTTGCAGTGGATGCTGACGCATTCGTTTTACGCTAAAGCTTTAGCGGTAAAACGTGTTACATCGAACAGAGGCAGTAAAACTGCGGGTGTTGATAAAGCTGTGTGGGCAACTTCCAACAGTAAATTCAAGGCCATCAGCGAGCTGAGAAGAAGAGGCTATACCCCTCAGCCTCTAAGAAGGATACATATTAAAAAGAGTAACGGGAAGTTGCGCCCATTAGGGATTCCGACGATGAAAGACAGGGCAATGCAGGCATTGTATCTGCTCGCATTGGAACCTGTGTCAGAAACAACTGCTGACAGCAACTCCTACGGATTCCGTAAAGAGAGAAGTGCTGGCGATGCAAGAGAACAATGTTTTTGCGTCCTTGCCAAGACAGCTTCTCCCGAATGGATTTTAGAAGGAGACATCAAAGGTTGTTTTGACCATATCAGTCATGACTGGCTGTTGGAAAATATTCCAATGGATAAAGTCATGCTGAAAAAATGGCTCAAATGCGGTTTCGTTTTCAACAAGGAATTATTCCCTACGGAAGAAGGAACTCCACAGGGTGGAATTATCTCGCCAACTCTTGCCAATATGACATTGGACGGTCTGCAAGCAATGCTCGCAGAAAAGTATTATAGGAAATCCGTTAAGGGACAAGTATATTATTCAAAGGTTCACATGGTTCGATACGCGGATGATTTTATCATTACGGGAAGGACTAAAGAAGCATTGGAGCAAATAAAGCCGTTAGTGGAGAACTTCCTTGAAAGTCGGGGACTTACTCTATCAGAAGAAAAGACAAAGATAACCCATATTGAAGAGGGCTTTGATTTTCTCGGGTACAATATCCGTAAATACAATGGAATACTTCTAATAAAGCCGTCCAAAAAGAGTCTGAAGGGATTCATGGAGAAAATCAGAGGAATCATTGATTCCAATAAAGGTAGTAAACAGGAATCTCTTATAAGACTTTTGAATCCGGTAATAGTCGGTTGGGTGAATTACTACAAGAATTGCGTGGCTTCGGACACATTCAGAAAAGCTGATTACTTGATATTTGAAAAGCTATGGCAATGGGCCAAGAGACGACATCCCAAGAAAGGTAAATATTGGATTGCCAGCAGATACTTTACACGAATAAAGAATCGTAACTGGTGCTTTGTGGCGAACTTCAAAAGGGGTAAAGCGGATGATAAGATTGCCCTCAAAAGACTGTACGACACGAAAATCACCCGATACGTAAAAGTGAAAGGTGAAGCCAATCCTCTCGACCCTGAATGGAAAGAATATTTTGAAAAGCGCAAGACTTACAAGATGCTCAAGTCGCTTAATGGTAGAAAATCATTGCTGTATATGTGGGAAAGACAAAATCATTTATGCCCCATATGCGGAGAACCCATAGACAAAGAACACTCGTGGGGAACTAATGAAAGAATTGTCAATGGAAAGAAAGTTAATTTCTTGGTACATGACAGTTGCAGAAGAAAAGTCATTCAACTTAAATAGATGTAACAATGAGCTGGTTTCTATTAGATAGAAATTTAAAGTTGCTTGAGCCGTATGATTGGAAACTTTCACGTACGGTTCTTAGGGGGGAAAGGGGCAGTAATGCCCCCGACCTACCCGGCAAGGCAATCGCCAAGGAAGGTATGGCATCCTACATAAAGTATCTCTTTAAAACGGTTAGAAAGTTTTACGGAGAGGCGGTTGTAGTGACGCAGGAAGTGGATGATATTATCTCTTCCCCCGTTGTGAAAGAGACGATTATCAACAACAGTGACTGCAAAATACTGCTCGACCAGCGGAAGTACCAGAACAAATTCGACCAGATACAGAACCTGCTGGGGCTGACGGACAAGGAACGCAGCCAGATACTTTCAATCAACCTTGCCAATGCAGCGAACCGACTTTATAAAGAGGTCTGGATAGGGCTTGGCGGCACGCAAAGTGCGGTATATGCGACAGAAGTTTCGGCTGAAGAATATTTGTGCTACACCACCGAAGAAACTGAAAAACTGGAGCTTACCCGCCTTACTGAAAAGCTGGGTGGAAACATCGAGCTGGCTATCAAACAACTTGCCGAAAGCAAACGGCAGGAGAAAAAGTAACCATTTTAATTCCTGATAAGACAATGAGTAAGAAAGATTTATTAAACCAATGCAGGGAAGCGCTCGGAGACGCTACCCTGACCAATCTGGATTTATTAAACCTGATTGGAGAGATGAAAAAAGAACTGGAACACGACCGCATCTGCGGTCACTGAATGAACAAGGAAGGCGGCTCAACGCTGACTATCCGCAAATCCAACCGTGTGACGGACGGTTTCAAGGGATACAAGGCCACGCTGTTCGCCGGAGAAAAGAGCTATACCGAAATCAACATTCCGCTCCGTGGGGGTGACGACCTGTTCCTTCACGGGAATAAGGATGCCGGATGTATCGGGTATTTCAGCGGCAGCGAGGTTCTGCTCTTCGGCAGTTACGGACTGTTTGCCCGTGATGACGACAGCCGGTATTTATTGACTAAAGAAAGGAGATAGACGCATGAAAAAGAGAATAACAATCCTATTCCTGGCATTGCTGTCCCTTTCAGTGACAAGCAAAGCACAGTGGACGGTCTTTGACCCGTCAAACCTTGCCCAAAGCATTGTGAACTCTGCCAAGGAAATCGTACAGACATCTTCTACAGCCCAAAATATGCTGAACAATTTTCAGGAGACTGTAAAGATTTACCAGCAGGGAAAAGCCTACTATGATGCGCTTAAATCGGTGCATGACCTTGTGAAAGGTGTCCGGAAAGTTCAACAGACTATCCTCTTGGTAGGTGGCATCAGTGATATTTACGTGACCCATTTCAATACCATGATGGGCGACCCTAACTTCACCGTGGAGGAACTCTCGGCCATCGCTTTCGGGTATAACAGGTTGCTCGAAGAAAGCAGCAACCTGCTGCTGGATTTGAAGGAAGTGACTACGGCTACCGGACTTTCGATGACAGACAAGGAACGGCTGGACATCATCAACCGGATATACGGCGAAGTGCTGGAATACAAAAACCTGACATGGTACTATACCCGCAAGAATATCGGCATATCGTACCTGCGCAGCAAGAAGAAGGGAGATTCCCAAAGGGTACTCGCCCTGTACGGGACACAAGACCAGCGTTACTGGTAATCATTCATCACTAAAGGAACAAAAAAACTATGGTATTACTATCAATAGACTGGACGAACCTGCATGAGTTGCTGCGTTCGCTTTACGATGAAATGATGCCCCTGTGCGAGGATATGGCAAGCGTGGCAAAAGGCGTGGCCGGTATCGGCGCTTTGTTCTACGTGGCCTACCGGGTATGGCAGTCCCTTTCAAGGGCGGAAGAGATAGACGTGTTCCCCCTTTTCAGGCCCTTCGTGCTGGGGCTTTGCATCATGTTCTTCCCCACTATGGTGCTGGGTACAATCAATGGAATACTTTCTCCCGTATGCAGCGCTACTTCCTCACTGGTGGAACGGCAGACCTTTGACATGAAGAAGTATCAGGAAGAGAAGGACGAACTGGAACGGGAAGCGATGCTGCGTGATCCGGCAAAGGCCTTTCTGGTTAGCGATGAGGAATTTGACAAGAGGATAGACGAACTGGGCTGGTCTTTGGGAGACATGGATACGATGATAAACATGTACGGGCAGAAGGCGGTGTATGACATGGGGGAAAAGGTAAGGCAATGGTTTCGGGAGCTGCTGGAACTGTTCTTTCAGGCAGCCTCGCTCCTGATTGACACGCTAAGGACTTTCTTTCTGATCGTGCTGTCGATACTGGGGCCTATTTCCTTTGCACTGGCCGTCTATGACGGGTTTCAGAGTACGCTCACCACCTGGCTGTCACGCTACATCTGTATTTACTTATGGCTACCCGTGGGCGACCTGTTCGGGGCCATCCTCTCACGTATACAGATTCTGATGTTGCAGCAGGACATCAAACAGATGCAAGACCCGGCATTCATACCGGACGCTTCAAACAGCGTTTATTGTATCTTCATGATTATCGGTATCATCGGTTATTTCTGCGTGCCCACGGTTTCCTCGTGGATTATCCAGGCAGGCGGTGCCGGAGCTTACGGCCAGAAAGCGAACAGCGCCGGAAAGATGGCCGGTAACGGTGCGGCGGCAGTCGGCGGGGCAGTCGGCGGATCGGTAGCCGGGCGCATCAAGAAAATGTTTTAACGGACAATTAATTAACAGAAAAAAGATATGGAATTTAAATCATTAAAAAACATCGAGACATCGTTCCGGCAGCTTCGGCTGTTCGGAATGGTATTCCTGGGAGTATGCGCACTGGTGGAAAATCCAGTGTAAGCTGCCCCCTAAAACCAAGCGATTCTGCCCCCTTAAAA
>OCAI01000293.1_pt1 | contig 58458 bp, 60 predicted proteins | sample 1538271 | NCBI WGS metagenome assembly OCAI01 (sample SAMEA2580269, study PRJEB22360) | human gut metagenome | biome: human gut; feature: human-associated habitat; material: faeces | place: Denmark | collected 2008/2010 | reverse complement strand
ACTGCTGGATGATCGGCAGCGTAAGTCCTGCGATGCACAAGTACATCTGGAAGCCCGCCACTTGGGTTCTGGTACACAAGTTCAAGGCTCTGTTCACCAAGCATCCGTATAGCATGTATGAGCTGAAGATCTGCCGTGACTACCGTGATGGCAAAGTTTCCAAAGAAGATTTGGATAAATGCAGCACCTGTGATATGAACTGCGTGATTAACAACGGTCTGAGCGAGGCAAGTAAAGAGCAGCTGAAGCATAAGACTGGCGAGGAAATCGTGGATGCTGATATTGCACAGCAGATGGAGACGAAGTGATGAATATCCTGTATATAGCTTATTCATGTAACCCTTTTGCTGGAAGCGAAGATAAAATCGGTTGGTGCGTTCCTTATGAAAGTTCAAAAACAAATAAAGTTTATGTAATCACAAAAGAAGAGCAACGTGAACCAGTCGAAAAATATTTGCAGAGTCATCCACTTGAAAATATAAAGTTTTATTATGTGGACATCCCGAATTCTTACAAGAAAATCTTCAAGGGATTCATGTATTCTGGAAGACTTAATGTGTGGAATAAACGGGTGCTTCCTCTTGCGAAAAAAATCTGTGCGGATCAAAAAATTGATGTTATTCATCAGATTACGCCGATTGAGTTCCGTGCAATTGGAGACTATGGAAAGATAGAAAATATCAAATTTGTCTGCGGGCCTCTTGGCGGAGGAGAGTCTTTGCCTAATGGGTTGAAAGATTACGCAAAGGGACATGAAATCATTGAAGTCGTCCGTTCAGGGATAAATCGCTGGTATCGTTTTAAGCTGAGAATCACGGGGAAACTAAATCGCTGCGATTATATTATGTTTGCAAATAAAGAGACTCAAAAATTCCTCGTGGGGGGCAGAGAACTGAACTGTCCGTATGAATTAGTCTTTGACAACGGATTGAGACCGGACGAATTAGTGAACTGGACAGAAAAGGAAAAGTGAATGAAGAACTACAATGTAAGTGATGAACCAGTAACTAAGGTAGCGGTAGATATAGACGATATTAAGGATACTAGCAGAGAAAAAAGCTTAAATAAAGAATGCGTTTTTCTGATTGCTGGAAGAATGATATATCGAAAGGGCTTAGATTTCCTTTTTGATGCATTGATGAGAATTCCGCAGGAAACTAGATATCAGGTTAGGGTTGTAGGCGATGGCCCAGAGCTTGAGCATCTGCGTAAACGCTGTAAGGATGACTTGAACTTGTCTGAGCATGTGCATTGCATGGGGTCCATTCCCTATATGGAAATGGAAAAGGAATATGCATGTGCGGATGTATTTATTATGCCAAGCATTCGAGAGACAACAGGCACGGTCTTATTGGAGGCAATGTCAAAGGGTATTCCAGTTATTACTATTAACAAGTTTGGTGGAGCAACTCTTTTTGATGAAAATACCGGTTGGCTTTATGAAGGAAATTCGAAGGAAGAATACATTGAGAATTTGAAAAAGGCTATTCTTGAATGTATTGCTAATCCTGGTGAAGTAATAAGACGTGGAAAGAACGCACGAAAGAAAGCAGAAAAGTATACTTGGCAGGAAAAAAACGAGAAGTATCAGGCAATATATGAGGAACTGCTGAAAGAGTAAGATGTGCAGCATAGAGGAGAGGTTAAAATGGTTGGAGTATGCATAAAATATATGCATGAAAATTACGGAGGCATATTGCAAGCATATGCAACTGTTAGTTATTTGGAAAATCAGAATATTGAGTATGAGCTGGTTCGATATACTAGAAAGAAGACTATGACAGAAGCACTGAAAGACGTGCCGCGTCTTTTTAATGCAGTTTGGTTTAATAGCAGGTATGAGGGAATTCAGAGAAAGCTTAGTCTGAAAAAGCATCCTGAGTATGCAAAAAACAATGAAGTTCGTATGAAAGCATTTGCGAGTTTCAAAAAATGGGCTTTTAAGGATTTCTCCGATGAGTATATCGGCTATGCGGCATTATGCGAGGGTGGAAAGAAATATTCGGCGGTTATAACAGGAAGCGATCAGCTTTGGAGTCCGGCAGGATTGCCGACGAATTATTATAATTTGATGTTTGTTCCGGATGACACGCTAAAAATTTCAATTGCTTCTAGTTTTGGAGTAAAGGAAATTCCGTGGTATCAAAGGAAAAGAACGGTACAGTATTTGAACCGCATCGAATACATTAGTATGCGTGAAAATCGAGGAAGTGAGATTGTCAAGGAACTGACTGGTCGAGATGTTCCTACGATTTTAGATCCTGTTTTCTTTTTGAGTAAAAATGAATGGCTGGAGAGAATTCCTAATAAGAGAGAAATCAATGAGCCATATATTTTTGCATACTTCCTTGGTGCCACACAGGAATATCGCAATGCAGTAAAGAAATTAGCTCATGACAAGGGCATGAAAGTCGTTGCATTACGACACATGGATCAGTATGTAGAAGAAGATGAAAACTTTGGAGACTTTGCTCCGTATGATGTGAGTCCAGAAAGATTTCTAAATCTTCTGCGAAATGCAGAGTATGTCTGCACGGATTCTTTCCACGGGACAGCATTTTCTATTCTTAATGAAAAGCAGTTTGTGGTATTTAACAGATATGCTGAAAATTCCAGCTTTTCAAAAAATTCTCGTATTGATACCCTGTGTGTGAATTTTGGTCTAGAAAGTCGGCGCTATAAAAATGGAATGGACTTATCAGACGTTGTAAAAGATGATATTGACTATAAAGCTGTAGGGGAAAAATATAAAAACCTTAAGATGGTAACAGATCAATATTTAAAGACTGTATTGAAAGAAATTAGAAAGCGTGTGTAATCGTGCCGAAATAGGAATATGAAATAATGCATGAGATTGTCGCCGCGAAAGGATAAATATTATATGAATAATGAAGTAGTTAGAGTATTGGTGACATCTCCGCTTGGCGTTGGAGGTGTAACTAATATGATGATTCATATCCAGGAACACCTGGACAGATCTAAAATAAATTTTGACTATCTTGTTTTTCATGATAGGCACGAACCTATGGAAGACAAAGTTCTTTCATTGGGAAGTAAAAAGTATGTTGCTTCAGCTGATAATGTGAAATTTAGACCTTTTAGAAGAATTTGGAGAATTAATGAAATTCGGAAAGTCTGCAAGAGAAATCATATTAAAATCCTACATTATAATGCGGATTGTGCAGCAGATATGACAAATATTATTGGCGCAAAATTGGGTGGGGTTCAATATATTACAATACATAGTCACAATGCTGGCTTTGGAGCAGCAGGTAATGGAATTCGATTTATGAGCAAAATCTTAAAGCCATTAATTCCACTCTTTTGCGATAACTTTTATGGCTGTTCAGAACTAGCTGCAAGATTTCTATTTCCGAGGTCGATTATTGAATCTGGTAGGTATTCAGTACTTCCGAATGGAATTGATTTGGAGAAATATGATTATAATGAAGCTATTCGTCGAGAAATACGAAAAAAGCTGAATCTGGAAGGTAAGTATGTTGTAGGACACGCTGGACGGTTTTCTGATCAAAAAAATCACAGCTTTTTGCTGGACATCTTTCAAGCAGTACACCGAAAAAATCCAAATACTGTGTTACTTTTATTTGGCGTTGGTGAACTACAAGAAGCGATGAAAAATAAGGCTAGGACATTAGGAATTGAAGACGCTGTAATTTTTTATGGAGCTTCAAATGAAATGAATAAAATGTGGCAGGCAATGGATGTTTTTGTAATGCCATCTTTACATGAAGGTCTTCCGGTCACGGGGGTTGAGGCACAGGCGAGCGGATTGCCATGTGTTTTCTCAGATGCAATAACAAAAGAAGTAGGCTTAACTTCAAATACAGAATTCCTTTCTCTTCAAGAAAAACCTGATGTGTGGGCGGAACATGTTTTGAAGTATATGAATGTGCAAAGGAAAAGTGAAAGAAAAATATTGGAGCAGGCAGGTTATGATATTCAGCAGACAGCAGATACACTTGCACAACTGTATTTGAATGTTGCTGAAAAACTATAAAGGATGGAAGGAGAAAGTGCTTAATGATTGTAGTGAAGAATAAAGCAGATTGCTGTGGATGTACGGCATGCTATAGTGTATGCCCGAAAAAAGCTATAAGTATGCAGCAGGATCAAGAGGGCTTTTTATATCCATTCGTGGAAATTTCAAAGTGTATAGATTGCAAATTGTGCGATTCTGCTTGTCCTATTGAAAATAAAATCGAGTCTAAAATGTTTGATAGAAAAGCATACGTACTCAGAGCAAAGGACGTAGAAATTGTTTCTACAAGTACCTCTGGAGGATTTGTAACACCGTTAGGCGAATGGATCCTAAATCAGGGAGGTGTTATTTGTGGCGCAACTTATAATGAAGAATATAAGGTAATTCATAAAATTTCCGGGGGGGGGGGCAGAAGAGTTTCGAGGTTCAAAATACGTGCAGAGCGATTTAGGCGATTGCTTTTCTGAAATAAAAAAACACTTGATGCAAGAAACGAAAGTGTGCTTTATTGGAACGCCGTGTCAGGTGTATGGATTAAAATCATATCTGAGAAAAGAATACGATAATCTGGTAACCGTAGATTTGGTTTGCCATGGTACACCGTCGCCGAAACTTTGGAAAAAATATTTAGACGAACAAAAAGACAAATATCATTCAGAAATAGATGATATTGTTTTCAGAAATAAAACATATGGATATCATAGTGGCACCATGCGTATAAGATTCAAAAATCAGTTTGTTTATTATGGAAGCGCCCGTGTGGATCCAATGCTTAAGAGTTTCTTTGCTGAAATTTCGTCAAGACCAAGTTGCTATCAATGTCACTTTAAATCAGTGGAACGATGTAGTGATTTCACTATTTATGATTGCTGGCATGCAAATAACTTAGTGGAAGGTCTTGTTGATGATGATAAAGGCTTTACTAATCTGATCGTGCAGTCTTCAAAGGGAGAAAGGATTCTGGATAGAATTGCAGACAGGTATGAGCTTTATGCAACAAATTTGGAAAAGGCTATAGAATTGGATGGCACGATGATTTGCCATTCAGCAGAGCCTCATCCAAGACGAGATAAATACTATCTGAATTTAGATAAAGAAACCCTAAGAGCACATATACAAAAATTTGTACCAATCAGAATAAGGGATTATTTAATAGAGAAATCTAAAGGAATCTTTTATCGGATGGGTGTGTATAAGTTTCTGAAGAACAAGAAATGAGAATCTGTTATTGCTTCTGAATGATTTGGATTCAGGAGGATATATGATTCAAATAAAGAGCAAATTGGATTGTTGTGGCTGCACTGCCTGTGCAAGTTCTTGTCCTAAAAGTGCAATTACGATGGTTCCTGACGAAGAAGGTTTTCTGTATCCTAAAATTGATATGAGACGTTGTATTGAATGTGGAGCATGCGAAAGAGCATGCCCGATTCTTAATAAAAAAACGGTAATATCTGAAAAAACAGAAGGCTATATTATTAGAATTAAAGATAACAAAATTCTCTATGAGAGTACCTCTGGTGGTGCATTCACAGCTCTAGCTGATTATATCCTTGAGCAGAATGGTATAGTTTATGGAGCTGGATACGACAATAACATGAGAGTAGTGTGTAAAAGGGCTACTACAAAGCAACAGTTGCAGGAGATGCGAGGCTCTAAATTTGTTCAAAGTGATCTTGGAAACATTTTTCAAGATATTAAAAAAGAATTAAAAGAAGGCACGACTATTTTGTTTTCTGGGACACCTTGTCAAGTGGCAGGGCTGCTAAGCTTTTTAAGGAAAAAACCAGATAACCTTTTATGTGTGGATTTTGTTTGCCGAGGTGTACCATCGCCTGGCTTGTGGGATAACTATGTGAAGTATATGGAAAACAAATACAGCTCGAAAATAGTTGGAGCCCGTTTTAAACATAAAACATATGGGTATCACACGAGCACGATGAAAATAGATTTTGCAAATGGAAAAACCTACTATGGGTCTGGTAGAGTCGATCCATACATGAAGGCATTTGTAAGAGAAATCTCATCAAGACCATCTTGCGCAGCATGTGCTTTTAAAGGAATAGAAAGACCAAGCGATATCACTGTCTTTGATTGTTATGAATATTCAAAAATCACCGGAAGAAAAGATGATAATAGAGGGTATTCATCAATATTTGTGCATACTGAAAAAGGTGGAAAGATTTTAGAGGCCATAAAATCACATATTGAAATACAAGAAGAAGATGTAAATAGTCTTGTGACGGAAAATGGTGTTATGGTTTGCAATAGTGCAAAACCACATCCTAGGCGGGCTGAATTTTACCAGCTGGCTGAACATTATCCAATTGATAAGGCTTTGAATAAAATTGATCCAATTACATTAAAGGATAAAATAATTGAAAAATCTAAAAGATTTCTATTCAAAACAGGCCTAATAACTGTTGCACGCCATTTAAATAAAGGAAAAAAAGTTGAGGTTGTTGAGAATAAGTAATTGGATTGCTTCGATTTATTCACACACATATTTGAAGATGGAGAGTGTAAGATTTTTCAATAGAATGATTCTATGGGAGGACACCAATGCCACATATTAGTGTTATTATCCCTGTCTATAACGCAGGAAATTATATAGTTGATACTTTAAATTCAGTTTTGCAACAAACATTGAAAGATATAGAAGTTATTGTCGTAAATGACGGATCTAATGATCAATCTCTTGTTGAATGCTATAGATTACAAGAGATTGATAAGCGCATTATCATAATAAATCAAGATAATCAAGGCGTATCAAAAGCTCGTAATGTAGGAAAGCAAAATGCAACAGGTGACTATATTATTTTTATAGATGCTGACGATGAACTTGATTGCAGAATGCTTGAGATTTTATATACTCAAGCAAGGAAAACTGATTCAGATATATCTGTGTGTGGAGTTGATAGGATTTTTGAAAAAAAGCAAGAGGAGAAGAAAAAGTATCATTGCAATTATGAGGAAATTACTGTTGATCAGGCGATAGAATGGCTGTTGTTGGGCCAAAAAATTGAGTCGGGCGCATGGAATAAGTTGTTTAAAGCTTCTACGATCGAGGATGTTCATTTTGAAGAAGGTAAGAAGATAAATGAAGATAAATATTTTGTATTTAGATCTCTGCTGAAAAGTAAAAAAATAGTCTATTGTGCTGAAAAATTGTATTATTATTATTGCAGGGAAAATTCGGTGACTAATCAATCCTTCTCTGAAAGATGGTTCGATTCACTGTACTTTGCGGATAGAATATATGAAGAACTTAAAGGCCGTAATAATTTGGAAGTCTTTGCAAGATATCAATTATTGATTGCATACTACACTGTTCTACGTAGGATGTATCCTTTCAGAGATCAATACAAAAAGGAGTATCAGCTAGTTATTGATAAAATTAAATCTACTAGTTTTAAATCAGTGCTTTCATATATGGACAAAAAACAAGTGTTTGGTGTTTTATCTATAAAATATTGCATTCTTTTGTATAAATTTATGAGGTGTGTTTCAAAATGATTGTCTTGAAAAAACGTGCTGCAGAGAGAATGTATTTTGTATGAAAAATCTATTTGCTAGATGGAGGGATATAGATGCAATTAAAAGTTAAGAAACATGAACTACGACTTTTACTCCAATGTATACCAATTTTGACTTTTGCTACGCTAGCGTCTCTTGGTTCGCTTTTGCCAAGCGTAGTTCAGTTCAGTGCTGCAGTTATTTTGGCGGGACAAGTTGTTTTTATATTTGGCACTAAAGGTATAAAAAAAAATATTGGATTATTGTGGATACCATTAATGATATTCTTTTATGTACGAAATAATCCCAATATTAAATTCTATAGTCTAACGTATATCCAGGTTTTATTGCTTTTTGTCTGCTGTATATTATTTTCAGCATCGGGAGGTTTCAATGATCGGTGTTGGATGATAAAAATGGTAAGCTCTTGGCGATATCTTTACTTTATTTATATTGCATTTACCATTTATATGTTTTTAGATAGTTCAGCGATAAATTTTGTATGTAATTTGTTCCCGGATGCTGCGAGTACAATTCTTAATCAGTATCATAATGCGGGAATCCCAGGGTTAACAAAGCACTATTCAACAAATGGAATGCTTCTTGCTGTTGGGACGATGATATTTGGAAGCTATGCATTGACTGAAAAAAGACGTTCTGACTATTTATTGTTTTTGATATCGGTTGCTGCATTGCTTTTATCAGGAAAAAGAGCACATACTGTTTTTGGACTTACTGCGTTGTACCTCTGTTATTTTGCATATAATTCAAATGCTAAAAAAAGTCGACTCGTAAAATGCATAGGCGTTTTATTGGGAGCATTAACTGTATTTGCTGTAGCAAGTTATTGCGTGCCGGCACTTGCAACTGTTGTTTTTCGTTTTATTGATACTGCAGAGACTGGGGATATGTCAGTAGGTAGAGTTGATGTATGGTTAAAGGCGTTTTCTATGTTCGGCAAGCATAGTCTTGTTGGTATAGGTTGGGGACAGTATGTTAACCAAGGTGGCTGGTTCTGGAATATTCATAACATATATATTCAGTTACTTGTTGAAACCGGTATAATAGGATTTATAATCTATTGTGGATGGTTTCTGTTTCATCTAGTAAGGACATGGTCGACGTATTCAAAAATGCGTGTAAATTCACAAGATTATATGAATAAAGATTATTGCTTGATGAATTTTTCGTTGGCAATGCAAATATTTTTTTTATTATATGGCTTCACAGGAAATCCTTTGTATGATCGTGAAATGTTTGTGCCGTATTTTATTGCATGCGCAATAAGTGTTAATTATGCTAATAATGATGATGGGAGTGAATTAGAGTAAATTATGAAAATAGGAATAGTAACTCCGTATGATTCGGCGAACTGCGGTGCTTATTTGCAAGCATATGCTAATAAATGTTTTTTAGAAAAGAATAACCATAATGTGTGTTTTATACGGTGGAGAAATGAAAAGCAGCGAAAAAAGGAATTTTTTTCTAAACCCAAGACCATAAAGGAATTGATTAGGTGTATTCAACGATATCCCTTTTTATGTGCACGTTATAAGCGCATGACTCAGGCATTAAAGGAATTTGATATTCAGAAAAATACTGATGATTTAGATTGTATAGTAGTAGGTAGTGATGAAATTTGGAACATAAAGGTTTCACAATTTCAAAATCCGATTTTTTATGGTGGTGTGGAGCAAAAAAGCTGTATAGCATATGCACCTAGTGCAGGACAGGCAGCACTCAAGGATTATAATGATTTTCCATGGGTTAGAGAGTGCTTGGAAAAAATGACGTATGCGGGTGTAAGAGATGAAAATACTAGGAATATTGTTGGAAAACTTGTTGCAAAGCAAGTAGAAATTGTTTGTGATCCTACGATGTTACTGCCTATTAATGAATTCGATTTTCCGCACGAACGTAAGATTAAAGATAAATATATGATTGTTTATTCATATAGCGTTCCTAAAGAACATCAGGCATATATAAAAAGATATGCAAGAAAGAATAATTTAAAACTTGTATCGATATGTTTGTATCAGTCCTGGTGTGATTTGAATATTAACTGTCACCCGATGGAGTTTAGTTCATATATTCGTTTTTCTGAGTGTGTTTATACAACGACATTCCATGGGACGATTTTCACATTGTTGAATCATAAGAAGTGCGCTATCTATAGCTGTTCAAAAAAATTGAAAGATTTACTTGAGTGGACACATAAAGAAGAGACAATGTTGTCATTGACAGCTACATATGATGAATTTGAGAGCCTGATTACAAAACAACATAGCTATGAATTATTCGAGACTATAATCGAAAAAAAAAGGCAGGAATCACAAAAGATATATATAGACGCTCTTAAATCATGTGAAGTCTGAAACGGAAAGTGAGTCAGTAATCAACAATCCAAGGAATGAGTCGATAGGAATAGTATCCATGGGGGAGGACACCCGCTTGATAGCCACTATAGTTATAGGTAAAGGCAGTTAGGATTTCTGGAGACAATGATATTCTTGATGGATATGGAAGATATATTTCCATAGAGAAATGGAGATACGCTAGGAATGGTTAAACGAACATCAATGAAGGTTAATTTCGAGTAGCCTTCTGTTGCCATTTTAGTATCTGACGCAGTGAAGTGCCTATAGCTTTGGCTCATTCACTGAGATATTGAGAACTGAAAAATTCTACACAGTCAAAAAATACTTAATTATATGAGGAATAATATTAATGAGTCGTAAAACAGAATTAGCAAAAAATACGGCTATACTTACAGTGGGAAAACTATGCACACAATGTATTAGTTTTTTCCTTCTTCCTTTATATACGGCAATTTTGTCAACGGAAGAGTATGGCACGTTTGATTTATTGGTCACATATTCAACATTATTACTTCCACTCGTAAACTGGCAGTTGGATCAGGGACTGTTCCGATTTATGCTTGATTATCGTGGAAACAAAGAAGAACAAGGAAAACTCTTTTCTACGCTGTTACTATCTAGTACAATACAAAGTATTATTTACATTATTCTTTTTGTTTGTGTAGAACCTTTTTTGAAAATTCAAAATGCATATTTTTTGTTGCTGTATGTGGTGTTGCATGTCTACACGGCATTGTTTCTTCAATTTGTTAGAGGATTGGGAGATAGTGTTAAATATACAATTGCATCGTTTATATCCGCTTCGGCAACAACAGTTTTAAATGTCATTGCGCTGGCTATTTTGAAAATGGGGCTGCAAGGATTGTTCTTGTCCACTCTGATAGCTCAGTTTTTGACGTTGTTGTATTTGGTGTTTACATCCAGAGCGTGGGAGTATTTTTCTGTTAAGAGTATTCGGCCGACGGTATTCAAACGGGTTGGTGCTTATTCTATTCCTTTAATTCCCAATAATCTGGCTTGGTGGGTTGTAAATGCGTCGGATAGAACTATAATTGCACATTTTTTAGGAACCGCTGCCAATGGTATTTATTCTATAGCAAATAAGTTTCCTAATGTGTTTATCAATTTTTATAATATCTTGAATTTGTCCTGGACGGAGACAGTATCATTACATTTTGATGATGAGGATCGCGATGAATTTCTAACGGAAACAATGACATCTCTTTTTAAACTGTTTGCAGCTGCATGCTTTGGCATTGTTGCGTGTATGCCATTTGTATTCCCGATTTTGATTAACGAGAAGTATGTCGCTGGATATGATCAAATCTTGATTTTGATGTATGCAATGCTTTTTAGAGTGCTCGTCGGATTATATAGTTGCATATATGTAGCTCAGAAAAATGCAAAAAAGATTGCTTATACTTCTATTTCTGCAGCTATAATCAATATTACAGTGAATTTGATTTTAATAAATAAAATTAAGATTTTTGCAGCATCAATATCTACACTGGTTGCATTCTTTTCAATGTTTATCATTCGTTATATTGATGTAAATAAGACTGTGCATATGCGAATTCGGAAGCCAATTATTATCGGAAGCATTCTAATTGGTACTATGCTGATGGGAACATACTATTGTGAAAATAAGATGATTCAGTTCATCGCACTTTGTATCACAGCAATCTACGCAGTGCTGACGAATGTTGATATGTTGAAATCTGGCATGAAATTAGTAAAGAGTCATCTTGGGAAATAGGTCTTGGCTGTGATTAAAGAGAGTATTTCACATGATTTAATATTCTCCATTCGATTCTTATTACTGCTTTTTAGGAGAGTAGTAGATAAGCTCGAAGTTCAATCGATTTATAGATATATTGCGCTAATTTTATGTGTAACAATTATATTTCTTATTGTTCTATAGAAGAAGGTCAAAACTGTAATTAAAAATAAATAATAAGAGGAGGAACAGCTTATGGAGGAATTGATAGATACAATAGTATATGCAGGAAGGTTAAAAGACAAATCTGCCTTGATGAGCAGTTCTTCTGGTGGCGCATTTACTGCACTTTCGGATGCTTTTCTGAAAAGCGGAGATGCTGTGGTGGCTGCAGTCTATAATTATGAGAATCATACTGTGGAATTCCAGATGATTCTGGATGAGAAGCAGCGTGAAAGAGCAAAAGGCTCAAAATATATGCAGAGCAAGCCCGGTGATATTTACCAGGAAGCGTATCATTGGTTAATGGATAATCCAAAGAAAGAATTGCTCTTTGTTGGCATGGGATGTCAATCAGATGGATTTCGGAAGTTCAGTGAAATAAAAGGAATCCGTGATAGGGTGTATATCGTAGACATTATCTGCCACGGCTCTCCAAGTCCGAAACTGTGGAGAGAATATGCAGAATCAATACAAAAGAAGGATGGAAGGATAACTTATCTTACCTTCAAAGACAAGCGCAATGGTTGGAAATCGCCTACAGCTTACGTGAAAGTCAACGGGTCAGAGAGACCGCTTAAAGATTATGTTAAGGTGTTTTATAATCGGTGTGCGTTACGGCCGTCTTGTTATGAATGCCCTTATGCTACGACAGAACGAAAAACAGATATGACCATTGGGGATTTCTGGCATATTGAAGAGACTATTCCAGATTTTTATGACCCTAATGGTAATTCTCTGTTCTTGATTCATACTGACCGGGGTGAAGAATTGTTTGAAAAGATTCGAGATAATTTGGATTATAGATTAAGCAATACAACACAATGTTGGCAGGCGAATCTTGAAGCGCCGACTCAAAAGTCTGAACAAAGAGATGCATTCTGGAACGATTATCAAAAGAAAGGAATTGATTTCGTGATGAAGAAATATGGAACAGTTCCAATGAAGACAAAAGTAAAAAATAAACTCATCAAAATTTTGAGGGGGGGGGGTACGAACTAAATAACCTTGATTATGCTGATTACTCCGAAAGGAGGGCGGCATAATGAATTGGAAGCAGCCTAAAGTATATGCAGTAAGACATAAGGATGAAGCAACAAGAGCAGCTTCCAGATCGGGTGGTATTTTTACAGCTCTTTCGGATCAGGTTTTATCCAACGGTGGTGTGGTCTATGGGTGTGTTTTGACGGATGAATTTGATGCCGTACATATTCGCACTGATAATGAGGAAGATCGTAATCGAATGCGAGGCTCAAAATATATCCAGAGTAAACTAGGTGATACATTTAAAAGTGTCAAAACAGATCTCGATGCTAAGAGAAGTGTACTTTTTTCTGGAACTTCCTGTCAGGTAGCAGGATTGAAAAGATACATTGGAAAAGAGTATGATAACTTGTTCTGCGTGGATATTGTCTGTCACGGAGTACCAAGCAAAAAAATATGGAAAGCATATCTGCGTTGGCAAGAGCAGAAAATGCACTCTAAAGTTGCAAGTGTGGACTTCCGAAATAAGAAAGACTTTGGATGGCATGATCATGTAGAAACGCTTTGTTTTGAAAATGGAAAGTCTACGAGTAGTCAGGTATTCAAGGAACTTTTCTATGGGCATACCGTGCTGCGGCCGAGTTGCTATGAATGTCTCTATAAGTCTGTAATACATCCAGGAGATATTACAATTGCAGATTACTGGGGGATCGAGAAAGCCGCACCAGAGTTTGATGATAACAAGGGCGTTTCATTGGTGCTAGTAAATAATGAGGCTGGAGAAAAAATCTTTGAAAAAGTAAAAAAGAGACTGATTTGGAAGCAGACAAAGCTAGAGGACAGTATGCAGCCACCTCTTAAAGCTCCATTTTCAAAACCAGATAATAGAGAGCAGTTCTGGAGTGACTTTGAAAATAAATCGTTTGAGTATGTTGCCAAGAAATACGGTGGCATCGGACTAAAAAATGATGCTAAGTTGCTTTTGAGAAAGATTAAGAGAAAAATTAAAAAGTTGGTGGTAAAAGGTGGAAAGAGAGATTCCAATATTATATAAAAGAAAAGAAGAATGCTGTGGATGTACGGCTTGTTATGCCATCTGTCCGAAAGAGGCTATTTCTATGGTCGAGGACGAAGAAGGCTTTGAATATCCACAAATTGATGAAAGTAAATGCGTGCGGTGCTATCAATGTATTAAAGTATGTCCGATAAAAGCAGCACGAGCACAGTAAGGAGAGAGTTATGAAAACAACATTGCTTATTATGGCAGCCGGTATTGGCAGCCGCTTTGGAACGGGAATTAAGCAGTTGGAGCCGGTGGATGCTTCTAATCACATCATCATGGACTATTCCATCCATGATGCAATCGAAGCAGGCTTCAATCATGTGGTATTTATCATCCGTAAGGATATCGAGAAGGAGTTCAAAGAGGTCATTGGTGATCGCATTGCCTCCATTTGCTCCTCTCACAACGTAACTGTAGACTACGCTTTCCAGGATATCAACGACATTCCGGGAACTCTGCCGGAAGGACGTACAAAGCCTTGGGGGACAGGTCAGGCAGTCCTTGCAGCAAAGGATGTCATCAAGACTCCGTTCATTGTCATAAATGCAGATGATTACTATGGAAAGGAAGGTTTCAAAGCCGTCCATGAGTATTTGGTGAATGGTGGCAAGTCTTGCATGGCGGGCTTTGTGCTGAAAAACACACTGTCCGATAACGGCGGCGTGACTCGTGGTATCTGCAAAATGGACGAGCAGAACAATCTGACTGAGGTTGTTGAGACTAAGAACATTGTAAAGACGGCAACCGGAGCAGAAGCAGACAGCGTAGTGGTTGATGTGAATTCTCTGGTTTCCATGAATATGTGGGGCTTGACTCCTGATTTTTTGGATGTGCTGGAGGAGGGCTTCAAGGAGTTCTTCGAGAAAGAAGTACCCAGCAATCCGCTGAAAGCAGAGTATCTGATTCCTATCTTCATTGGTGAACTGCTGGAGCAGGGAAAGATGTCTGTCAAAGTATTGAAAACAAACGATACCTGGTACGGCATGACCTATCACGAGGATGTAGCAGCAGTAAAGGATAGCTTTAAAAAGATGCTGGAGAACGGTGTGTACAAGGCTGACCTGTTCAGTGATTTGTAAACAGCGATGAAAGAAACGATTGATTTACTCGGAAAGATCCTCACAAACATCCTGACTGCTCTCTATGAGCCATTTGGATTTTCACTCCTGCTTTCCTTTCTAGCCATGTTTTTCTATCTTTATGCTTATGAACCTACCGAAGCCGGCAAAGGTTGGAAGAATGCCATAGTGACATGGTATCAGAAGTTCAAGGAGAGTGTGTTCTTTCGGAAACTGTTCTTCCTGGCCTTTGTGACTTCACTTATTCTGTTCCGAACCCTGTTAAACCGCAATCTTTGGATGAATCCTTTATCCGATGTCATGGGTGGCTGGGGCATCTGGGAGACTGTGAATGGCGAACAGAAGCTGACCACCGAGTGCATCGAGAACGTGATCATGATGGTGCCGTTTTCAGCAGTAGTGATGTGGACGTTCGAAGAAAAGGTGGGTCACGGTTGGAAGAAGAAACTGTGGCAAAGCAGTAAAATAGCATTTATCTTTTCTGTAAGCATAGAGATGCTACAATTATTGCTTCGCTTGGGTACATTCCAGCTATCGGACATCTTCTATAACACAGTCGGCGGAGTGCTAGGCGGATTGATGTATTGTGCGGTGATGAAGGTAAGAAAGCGTCTGTAAAACTGGATGAAATTGTGATATACTGGGAGCGGTAGCTCCCTACACTGCTCGTAATAATCACACACCTCTTCGTGGTGAGCAGCAGGCAACGATCTTAAGATCGGCTGAGATGTGATTAAAAAGTTAATGATTAGTCGAAGGAGGAAAAATAGTTGGCAAATGAAAATTTGATTAGGCTTATTGAGCAGACTCCAGATATAAAAAAACGATTCAAAACGGAGTACATATCTTTTGGAAAGCCAGCCGGAAAGCCTGCTATTCAGACTCCATATCAAACGATTCATAATGATGAAAAATATTTACTGTGGAAAGCAGAAATAGAGGCGGAACTTGAAAAACTTCCACAGAGCAAAACAGTCCAAGATGTAATTCATCTTTTTTCAAAAATGGGAAAGAACTTTAGTGAGAATTCAACATTTGCTCAATTAGAGGCCAAATTAACAGTATTAGGAAAAACACTATCTGAATCAGTAGAGGAGGAAAGTAGGATGGATAAACCACATAAATTATTTATATCACACAGTAGTAAAGATGTTGATTATGTTGAAGCAATTGTGGGTTTGCTTGAAATTCTGGGGTTAAGAGATGAAGAAATAATTTGTTCATCAGTTCCTCCGTATTGTATTCCACTTGGCAATAAGGTGTATGAGTGGCTTGTTAATGAATTTCAGAATAGTGACCTTCATGTGATTTATGCTTTTTCAAAAGATTATTATAGTAGCGCCGCATCATTAAATGAAATGGGAGCTACATGGGCAATGAAACATAAATGGACAGGAGTTTTACTGCCAGGATTTCAATTCAATCAGCTAGATGGATGCATTGATAAGACACAAATAGCAATTAAATTGGATGATTCAGACAACAGGACATTAAAATATAGATTGAGTGAGTTTAAGGATGAACTTATAAAAGAGTTCAATCTTCGCCCAATGTCTGAAGCAACATGGGAAAGACAGCGCGATGACTTTTTAGATAGAATATCTAATATTACGGAAGCTAGGGCAAGAGAATGTAAAGATACAGAGGAGGCTGATCAACAACACGTGCCAACAGTAGGGCAAGATGACGTTGGTAGCATTCCAGTTGAACCAGCGTTTCTTTTAGTATATGCAGCCGAGGGAAATGGACAAATTTTCAGAATTGCTACATTAGGTTCAGTGATTCAGATCTCAGCTGATGGCAAACAGTTTATGGCTGATAATTCACAGAGAGAATCTGCCAGATGGCAAGAAGCATTGGATATGCTTATTATGTGGGGCTGGGTTAAGTCTGTCGGCCGAAAAGGCGAAGTATATGAAGTGACGGGAACGGGATATACGAAAGCAGACTGGCTGAAAGATGGTATGTGTATTGATACGAGCAAGGAACCACTAGAAGAATTAAAACAGTTTGAAGTTTAAAAGGAAAGAGGTTATCACCTATGCCCAGAACAAAAGGCAGCAAAAACCGTTCCAAAACTACCCATACCGACTACGCATCTCAAATTGCGGAGAAGCAGGAATCTATCACTTCCCTGACTGCTGAGATTGCATCCATCACCGCAAACATTGACACTTTGAAGGCTGATCTGAAAGAGAAGAAGACTGCTCTGAAGAAGGCCGAAAAAGAAGTGGCCACTCTGGAAGCAAAGAAGGCAAAGGCAGATGCTAAGGTTGCAGAAGAAGCAAAGAAAGCAGAAGCGGAATCCGTTCTGAAGAAGTTGCTTGCCGAGGGCATGAGTGCCGATGAAATCCTTGAAAGACTGAAATAAACAAGAACCCAAGAAAAAATAAATGCCGTGTGGACAAACTGAACTCCAGAAGTTCACACGGTATTTTTGAAGATTACCGTATAGTTTATAACGAAAATAAAAGAAGAACAAAATTTACAGGAATGGAGCGTGAGAAAAATGAACTTATCCGAAATACATCATATTGCAATCATTGTATCTGACTATGAAGCAGCTAAGGATTTCTATGTGAACAAGCTGGGCTTCTCTGTCATCAGGGAAAACTATCGCCCGGAGCGTAAGGACTGGAAACTGGATCTGCGTGTCAATGAATACACAGAGCTGGAGATTTTTGCAGAAGAAAACCCGCCGAAGCGTGTGAACCGCCCGGAGGCCTGTGGGCTGCGTCACCTTGCATTCTGCGTAGACAGTGTGGAGCAGACGGTGAGGGAGCTGGCGGAGGTAGGAATTGAATGTGAGCCAATTCGTGTGGATGATTACACCGGCAAGAAGATGACATTCTTCCATGACCCGGATGGACTGCCGCTGGAGCTGCATGAGTAAAATGAAGAAAACAAGAAAACCAGGTGGTGGCCGGAAGAAGTTAAAGCCGGAATACGATGCTGGGAAGAATCTGAAAGATCAGATGGATGCGGCTGTGGCGCTCTATGAGGAGGACTGCTCCCTCCAATCCATCGCCGATGTGCTAAACCTAAACCCAATCAAAGTGAGAAAGCTGCTCATCACAGCCGGTGTGTATGAATCTGAAGTGGCGGAGGAGGTACAGGACACGTTTGAGAGATATCGAAAAACGCAGGACTATAAAACTTCCATTCTCTCAACGGCAACAGTCCTTGGCCTATCCAAAGCCTCTGTTACCTCGTATCTGCCTTATAAAAAGGGCGTGTACTTCCAAAGTACAGAAAAGGAGAAAATCAGTGTTGGAGCAGAACGGCAGCGGAGATACAGAGCGGTAAGAAAACTGAGAACCGAGCCGACAGAAGAGCATCTGTGGGAGGTGGTTCTTCTTTATGCAGGTGTGCGTTTAAAAACGTACTCAGGTTTACCCTTTACCTATGAAATACGAAAGGGCCGGAATGGGCAATACACTAAGGAACTGTGGATCGATCGCAGAGAGAATAGTAAAAGCCTGGCGTGGAGTTCCGTGCTGCTGGCTCTGGGCAATATTAAAAAGGTAGGAGAAGTAGTTGAACGTCCTAAAGCGCTGGGCGATATCCGGGGTGTGACCTATATATACGGAATGTTCTATCGATTCGGACTGATCAATGTGCCGGATGAAGCAAAAGAAAAGATGAAGAAAGCATTCGGAAAATCGTTCTGACACGGATGCCGCAGAGGGGGGGAGAAGCATCACCCAATGTTTGAGGTCATTGCGTGACCCGGAGATCACAAAAAAATCCGCCTGCAGAATGAACCACAGGCGGCTGAAATTACATTATAGCTTATTTAAAAAGTTTTCCAGAACACGGTTCCACTTTTCGGGGTACTCATAGAACATCAGGTGACCACCCATGACGTAGGTGTCGTAACCGGGAAGCTGTGCTTCGACAAAGGGCTTTGCAATGTCCTGCCAGTGTTCTGCAATGAACATCAGGCTGGGCATCGTTGCACCGACATCTTTTGCGATTTCAAGATAGTTGGAGAACACAGCGTCGCAGAACAGCTGACGGCAGATCCAGTATGGTGTGCGGCCGGAAATATCCAGCAGATACTCCAGCTCATCAGGCTCCATCTTATGCTGGATCATGATGCCAGTCGCATATTCGCTGAAGAATTCACGGCAGCCCTCAGAAGAAGTCAGCACCTGCGTGGCGACCTGAGACAGCTCTTCAATCGTGCCCTCAGTCCACCACTTCGGGTCAGGGGAGAGCGGGAGCGGAGACATATCGATAGTCACAACGCCGCGCAGCTTGTCTTTGCCGAACTGCTGCACGTAGCTCCATGTGTCAAGGTTGCCCGTGCTCCAGCCAATCAGGACAATATCTTTGAGACCCAATGCATCAATCAGACCTGCTACATCGCGGCCGTGAGTCAGGTAGTCGTTGCCATCCACGGTTTTGGCAGAATAGCCTTGGCCGCGAGGATCGATAGCAATGACACGATACTCAGAGGAGAAATACTCCAGTTGGTTCTTGAAAATCTCACCAGAGAAGGTCAGGCCGGGAATGAAGACCAACGGTTTACCTTCGCCTTTTTCCAAGATATGTAACTCCACACCAGGGGCCACAGTGACATACTTGCTTTCAATACGATCTTTTGCCATGAGAAAACCTCCCAACAAAACCTATAAATCGAATTGGCTTGTCTGAATTATATATCTGGAAAAAGGGAAAAGCAATAGCTTGATAGAAACTGCACTGCTGTAATCTGCAAAAATTTTCAGTGCATGAATATCAGTAACAGTTACACAATATTAAAATAGCAATATGTCCACGATGAGCAGGCGCAACACCTGTCTGCCGCAGTATTTTTACTTTATAAGACATCTCTATGGATGACGGTAAGGTTCGATTTTGAACTTTTCCGTTTTTCTTTTTATTTAAAATTATAAATTTTTTCAGAACTGTATTCCAAAACGGCTCTGCGGATTCCTATTAGTGTAGGGGTTTTCAAAATCTTTTGTGAAACGGATTTCCTCTAGTTTTATGAGTGGAAAATAAACAAAATCTATGTTCTAAAATTAGGTAGTTCAACAAAATTAAAAAAAACTGGTTGCCATAAATCCATTTTAGATTGTTATAGGTAGAGGGGAACGTTGGAAAAATGAATTTTCTTTGAACTTTCAAAAGACCCGGTTTAAAAACACCCCTTAAAGTTTGTATAGGGCATAGGAAGTGTTTTCAAAAGTAAGCCAATTCACTACGGTATCACTGATGAAATTCCCCGATTCCTTACAAAGTCACATCGCACCTTGAAAATCGCATGAGCCACCCCAGCAGGATACCTACGGTACTGAATGTGCATTCTGCGCGTCTTACCAGAAAAAACGTCGGAGAGAATCGGGCAGGAACGGGCTGGGACAGAGTGGACGGTAGTTAAGAGCAAGATTCGCCTTTGTATACGAAACCGCTCCTACGGGCGATTTTTCTACGGCGGCATCTTGATGGGGATTGTGCTCCCCATACCCTCACATCGTGCAAAATCACATGATTTTGCCTGTTGGTGGCCTGTCGCAGCAGGTCACAGCCGGAGTGCAGATGCACTGCCGGGAAAATCAAATTCTTGATTTTGGAAAGGAGAACCCATGCCACGGACGAAGAAAAAAGTGAAATCTATCGTAAAGACAAAAGTAATCTCCGCACGAGTTACAGAAGTAGTACATGAACTTTTACACCAGCAGGCCGAAGATGCCGGAATGACGCTCTCTGAATTTGCAGCGCAGATGCTGATGAAAGGTCGCGTGAATACCTCGTATGTGTTCTATGTCCACCCAGACGAAATTGAAGCCATCACACGGGAGTTTGCCGCCATCGGGAACAACTTGAACCAGATTGCAGGGTTCTTCAACAGCGGCGGTATTCAGTCGCGTGCTATGCTCGAAAACATCAACCATGCGATTTCCTGCATTTTTGAAATGCGGGAGCAGGTCGCAGAAATGGCAGGAAAGAACTATGGCAATCTTAAAGCATATCGCAAGTAAGAGTTCCAACTATGGCGCTGCGCTGGAGTATCTGATTTTCAAGCATGACGAGCTTCGGAAAACTCCGATCCTTGACCAGAACGGAAATCGTATCATGCGAGATGAGTTTTATCTGGACGGTCTGAACTGTGAACCCTATTCCTTTGATGCGGCCTGCCAGCAGTTGAACCGCGAGTACCAGAAAAACAAAAACAAGAATGAAATCAAAAGCCACCATTACATCATCAGCTTTGATCCACGGGACAGCACAGAAAATTGTTTGACGGGGAAACGGGCACAGGAGCTTGGGCTGGAATACGCAAAAGCAAATTTTCCGGGGCATCAGGCATTGGTCTGTACGCACATGGACGGTCACAATGGCAGCGGCAACATTCATGTACATATCGTAATCAACAGCTTGCGAAAATTGGATGTGCCCCAGCAGCCCTTCATGGAGCGACCCATCGACTGCAAGGCAGGGTACAAGCACCATGTGACGAACGAGTACCTGAAACACCTGCAGAAATCCCTCATGGATTTGTGCCGCCGCGAATTTCTGCATCAGGTCGATTTACTGTCACCATCCAGAACGGGTGTGACCGAAGCGGAGTATTGGGCACAGCGGCGGCTGGATGAGAAAAAGCAGGAAATCGAAGAGAAAGGATTTACGCCAAACCCGACAAAATTTCAAACGCAGAAACAGCTTATCCGGGATGCCGTTGCCGCTGCTCGTGAGAAAGCAATCTCGTATGAAGATTTTCAAGACATCCTGCAGGATGAATATGACGTTTTCGTCAAAACACAACGTGGACGTTACAGCTATCTGCCACCGGAACGGAACAAGTTCATATCGGAGCGTTCCTTGGGGGACAGTTGCAAAAGAGAATGTCTGGAAGGATTCTTCATTCAGAACGCAGAGAGAAATCTACGGTACAAGGAAGACCCCATACTGATCTTTACGACCAGAACCAGACTGCGGCTCGTTGTGGATCTGCAGGAGAATGTCAAGGCACAGGAAAATCTGGCCTATGCGCTAAAGGTCAAAATCAGCAATTTGCAGAAGATGGCCGAAACGCTGGTATGGGTACAGGAAAACAACATCAACGACCTGACGGAACTGAACGATCTGTGTAAGACAGCACAGGCCAACGCGCAGGCAGCGTATGAACGGCTGTCACAGGCGGAGGATGAACTGTACAAAACCAATGAACAGATTCATTATGCGGGGCAGTACCTTTCCACAAAAGAGGTCCAGCAGCAATTTACGAAAGCAATTTTCAAGAAAAAATTCCGTGCAGAGCATTCCAAGGAATTGGACGCCTATGCAGAATCCGTGAAATATTTCCGGGAAGAGAACGATGGAAAGCTGCCATCGCTGAAATCTTTGAAAAAACGGAAAGAAGAACTGACCAAAGAAATCGCGGAGAGGAAAAAGGCATACGCTCCCTTAAGGGAAGAATCCCGGCGTTTGGAAATTGCATCGGATAATGTGTACAGCATCTTCCGAAAAACCAATGAGATGAAATCCGACCTTGCATGGAAACGCGAGTGGGAGGCCAAAGTCCGCGAAAAGGCAAGGCAGGAGCAGGCTCGACAGGAACAGCGCGAGCGTCAACCGAAACGCAAGAAGCGCAGCTATGATATGAGCCTGTAAATCAGCAGGGTCTTCCACCCCGCACCCCGGAACCCTGCCGGATGCGTAAGCCCGTGCAGGGCTTTCCCATTCGGCAGGGACTTTTGAAAACGATTAGGAGGAAGTTTGAGTAAAGAGTACATCAAAGCACAAACCCCACTGCCCGCATATTTTCCTTATCCGAAATTTCTGCTGCAGATGAGTCTGTCCCATACGGCGAGGCTGACCTATGTTCTGCTGCTGGACCGTATGACCCTTTCGCAGAAGAACGGCTGGGTGGATGTGCAGGGCCGGGCATATGTGCTCTATCCGTTGGCAGGGCTGGCGGAAGATCTTCAGAGCAGCATTTCCAGTGTCACCCGTGCCTTGCGGGAACTGGAAGCCGCACGGCTGATCGAACGGCGGTCCAATGGCTTTTCCAAGCCAAACCAGGTGTTCCTAAGCTTCCCATCTACTGCGCAGAAATGCACAGTCGAGATGGTCAAAAATGAGCAGCCTGATTGCTCAAAAGTGAGCAACACGATTGCGCAAAACTGCACACCTAACCAAATAAATAAGAACAACCTAAGATGGAACAAAATAAATAGAACCAAAGAAGCATATGGGCGTTATCGGAATGTTTTTCTGGAAGATTATTCGGAACTGAAAAGCGAGGTAGCAGAGTTGGACGTCCTGATCGAAGACCTTTCGGTCTATATGCAGTCTACAGGCAAGAAGTACGCAGACCACGCAGCGACCCTGCGCAGCTGGTCAGCACGAAAGAGAAAGCAACAGAAAGCGGGAACGGGCATCCCGGACTATACCTACAGCAAGGAGGAAAGTTTATGACGGAAACAATCCAGACAGCGATGGACAGGCTTATGACGATTTCTGCAGAGCCGCAGGACTACATTGCGGGAGATGGGCTGCTGTACTGCGGCAGCTGCAATACCCCCAAGGAAGCGTTCTTCCCAAACGGAAGAAAGCTGTTTGGGCGTGACCGCCATCCGGCTGAATGCCAGTGCCGACAAGAAGCTAGGGAAAAGCAGGAGGAAGAAGAGCGGGCAAGGCTGCATCACGAGAACGTGCGGCGGTTGAAGCTGCAGGGCTTTACCGACTGGGCGATGCAGCACTGGACATTTGAAAACGATCATGGGCAGAACCCACAGATGCATCTGGCGCAGCGGTATGTGGACTATTGGCCGGAAATGCGGGGAAAGAATGTGGGCCTGCTGCTCTGGGGCGGTGTTGGTACAGGCAAAAGTTTCATGGCAGGCTGTATTGCCAATGCCCTGATGGAGCAGGAAGTGGCGGTTTACATGACGAACTTTGCCCGAATCATGAATGAACTGAACAGTGCTTTTGCCGGACGAAACGAAGTTGTGGACAGACTGTGCAGGTATCCGCTGCTTGTTATTGATGATTTCGGCATGGAGCGCGGCACGGAATATGCGCTGGAGCAGATTTATAACATCATTGACAGCCGCTACCGCAGCCGAAAACCACTGATCGTCACCACGAACCTGACCCTGACGGAGTTGAAGAACCCGCAGGATACCGCTCACGCCCGTATCTATGACCGTCTGCTGGAACTGTGTACCCCGATTGCCTGCACAGGCCCCAGCATGAGAAAGGATATAGGACAGGCAAAATTGAACTTGCTGAAAACACTTCTGGCTTGAATGGGAGGAACGCGATTGCAAGAAAACGGCAGAATGAATTGGCTGGAGCAGATCCACCAGATGAAGAACCGGGATATCCGCACGATAGAACAGCATGAACTGCAGGAACTGCCGCAGGATGCAGTGGAACACAGATTGCCGCAGGAGGAAAGGCTGAAAAATCTGCTGGATAAGGTCGGAAATCCTTACTGCTATCTGGACAACGGAATTATTGTGAAGCTGAATTTCGCACCGAGAGGGAGCAGCACACTGTCTGAGCGCATTGGCAGGTGCTTTCAGTCTGCCAGCTGAAAAGGCAGAGAAACTTTCGGCAAGCTGCTGAAAAAACACGCAGAAAAATTTCACACTTTAATGCGATAAAGCACTGGACAAAAGATGATGATTCTGGTAAGCTGTTTACGGGTAAGAAAATAGGAATGTGCCAACTGAGCAGAACTTGCTCGGTAGGCTTGTTCTACATAGAAAATGTGGAGCCTTTCGCTTCTCTGACGAACAGTATTGCCGATTCGTTAAGGAGGTGGAAGGCTTTTGTTATACCCTGATATCTATTCGCAGAAAAAACTGCAGCAAAATACAACCCGATACCGTACAGCCTTGTACTTGCGCTTGTCTCGTGAGGATGGCGATAAGACAGAGAGCGACAGTATTGCAAACCAGCGCACACTACTGGAAGCCTATGCCATAGACCACCCGGAACTGTGCATCGTGGATGAGTTTGTGGACGATGGTTGCTCCGGCTCGAACTTTGAACGGCCTGCGTTCCAAAACCTGTTCAGGGAACTGGAACAAGGGACTATCAACTGTGTTCTGGTGAAAGATCTGTCCCGCTTTGGACGAAATTACATTGAAGTGGGGCGTTATCTGGAACGTATTTTCCCGGTCATGCGGGTCCGGCTGATTGCAGTGACGGATAATTATGACAGCCAATCTGCGTGGAAGACCAGCGATTCCATCATGGTTCCGATGCGGAATCTGCTCAACGATGCCTACTGTCGGGATATTTCCGTCAAAATCAAGAGTCAGCTTGCGGTCAAGCGAAAACGCGGCGATTTTGTGGGAAGTTTTGCAACCTATGGATACCAGAAGGACCCCAGCAATCATACCAAGCTGATCGTGGACGAACTGGCAGCGGAAACAGTGCAGAACATTTTTCACTGGAAGATCAATGGCATGAGCAATCAGGGCATCGCAAATCGTTTGAATGCGAAAAAGGTACCGTCCCCAGCTGCACGAAAGTTGCAGAGCGGTGCAAAGCTGAGCCTGCATTTCCGCAAGAGCGATGAGCCGCCGTGGTCTGCCAAGGCAGTGGACCGCATTCTGCACAACGAGGTCTATATCGGAAAGCTGGTACAGGGAAAGACACGACGACTGGATTATCGCTCCAAAAAGAAAATGAACGTGCCGATGCGGGACTGGGTAATCGTGGACAACACCCATGAAGCAATCATTCCGGCAGAGCAGTTTGAGCTGGTGCGGCGGATTCTGGAAACAGAAACTCGCAGGCCGAACGATGCCGAAACGGTGGCCCTGTTTGCGGGATTTCTTTACTGTGGGGACTGCGGCAGCCGGTTGGTGCGCAGGTCGGCCAGCTATAAGGGAAAGCGGTATGTCTATTATCAGTGCTCCGGCAGCAAACAGAACAAGGGCAGCTGCACGAGCCATAACCTGCGGGATGAAAAGCTCTATAACATTGTGCGGAATGCGCTCCAGATGCAGATCCAGATCGTGATGGAGGAAGCAGAGTTTGTAGAAAGCATCCGGCAGGCCCAGCAGGAACCCTACCGTGTGCGGCGCATCGAACGGCAGATTCGGCAGCTGACTGCAGAAAAGGCCCATACACAGGGCATTAAGGAAAAATTGTATGGGGATTACGCAGAGGAAATCCTCACACGGGAGGATTTTTTGAACTACAACGAACTGTACAGCAAGCGGATTGAAGAGTATGACCGCAAAATCACAGAACTGGAAGCGGAACAGCGAAATTTACAGACTGCTCCAAACGCTTATCCGTTTCTGGATGTGTACCGTAAGTATCGAAAATTGGAAGAAATCACCCGCCCGATGATTGTTGAATTGATTGAGAAAATCGAAGTGTATGAGGGCAATCGGGTGGAAATTACGTTCCGATTCCAGGATGAAATTGCAGACCTGCTGGAAGAACTGCATCAAAAGCAGATGGGGCAGCAAGAAGTATCTGCATGAAAGGAGAAGCCGACTTATGGCAAGAGTAAGCAAGAAAGTAAGTACGGCGCAGCGGGAAACCGAGAACGCGCAGCATCGTATCTGGAAAACCGCAATTTACGCACGATTGTCTGATTTCGATGATGTGCTTCGGAATACGGAATCACTGGAAGTGCAGATTTCCTATATCAAGGAGTACATCAATCACCGGGATGATTTGATGCTGCTGGATGTATTTGCGGACAAGCGGTGTACAGGGATGAACTTTGACCGCCCGGAATTTGAGCGGTTGCTGAAAGCATTGCAGGAGCGGAAAGTCAACTGCATTGTGGTAAAGGATTTCTCGCGTCTGGGCCGTAATTTCGTGGAAACAGGTCAGTATCTGGAACAGGTGTTTCCGTTGTTCGGCGTAAGATTTATAGCCATCAACGATAACTATGACAGCCTGAACAGCCAGAGCCGGGACGGGATGCTGGTGCCGATCAAGAGCATGATCAATGAAATGTACTCGAAAGACCTGTCCCAGAAGATTCAGTCGTGCTTTCGTTCCAAGGAAGCACGGGGAGAAATCTATACCCCTGTTCCATTTGGCTACAAAAAGGATCAGAGGAATCATTTGGTTCTGGATGAGGAAGTCAGCGATGTGGTAGTTCGGATTTTTCTCTGGAAGAAATCCGGCATGAAAGAGCGCGAGATTGCAAAGAAGCTGTCTGCGCAGGGAATCCAGACACCTTTTACACGCCGCTGTCAGCTGGGATACCTGAAAAACACCTTGCGGGTAAAGGACCCAGCATGGCAGACCGTTTTCGTGACAAAGGTGCTGGAAAATCCAATCTACACAGGAACAATGGTCTATAACCGCATCGCCTACGATGAAGCGAATCGGAAAATTGGGCAGAATCCACGGGAAAGCTGGCGGATGGTGCCGGATAGCCATCCGGCGATTATCAGCTGGGAACTGTTTGATGAAGTTTCCGCATTACGGGAAGCTGAGCAAGCAGTCAAGGAAGAACGAAAAAAGTGGTGCAGACAGCGCAGAGAGAACAATCCGAACATCTTCAAAGGCAGAATCTTTTGCAAAAAGTGCGGAGAAAAATTGGTTTGTCATTGGCAAAGTGATGGTACGCTGTATTTTTACTGTGCATCTTGCCATATTTCAATTTCAGAGAAAGACCTCTGGAACGGCATTAACAAGGAGTTGCGCCAGCGGATGGAAGAACACCGTGATTTGCAGAAGCTGGTACGGAAAAGCTCTGGAAAAAGCAAACTCCAATCAAAAGAAATAGCTACAAAACGTGAAATTGAACAGGCGTCAGGCAATATCGTTCGACTGGAATCACAGAAGCGCAGCGGCTACGAGCAGTATGTCCTTGGAAAAATTTCAAAAGAAAAGTTCTTGAAATTGAAGCAGGATGCAGAGAATGAAATTGAGGCATTCAGACAGACAAAAGCTGAAAATGAGAAAGAACTGGTCGTTGTTCAAGAAGAATTGCAGCAGAAAAAGCAAATCGCAGGCAACACAGAGGTTCTTTTAACGGCAGATAATCTGCAGCAGTATGTAAAGAAAATTGAAGTGGATCACAAGAAAAATACTTACACGGAATTTGTGTTCTAACGAAAAAGGAGGACAGACAATGAAAGAAAAAATCTATGATGCCCGGACAGGAATGGGATATGTTTTGGTGGGTGATTATTATCTGCCAGCCTTGAAACTGCCACGGACCCGTCCGATTGGCCGCTGGGGGATGCTACACAAGGCGTACCTGAAACTGCGAAAACCAGCCTATTATCAGAGCCTGCTGCTGAGTGGAAAGCTGGATACTGTTTTGGCAAATGTGGAAGAGCAGGCTGCAGAGCGGTATAAGGTCTTGATCGAGCAGATGAGTCAGCGTGAGGAAACTTCAGAAAAACTGAAAGAAGAGAACCAGATGGAATGGGTACGCCGTATGAATAATCTGGAAAATCGTGCTGCGGAGATTGTAAAGGCAGAATTGATCTATACGTTTGAAAGGCGGTGAGCAGCAGATGATCGGAACCTATTACCGGCTTTCTCTTGCGGACGAGGATGTGGGAACAGATAAGACCGAGAGCAACAGCATTCAGGGCCAGCGCGGACTGGTAGAGGGGTACATCATGGCCCGCCCCGAACTGGCAACAGAGCCGCGTCAGGAGTACGTGGACGATGGCTACTCCGGCACATCTACAAGCCGTCCTGCGTTTCAGCGGCTAATTCAAGATGCACAGGACGGAAAGGTGAAAACGATTATCGTAAAGGACTTTTCCCGGTTCGCCCGTGACTATATTGAAGCAGGCGATTATATGGAGCGAATCTTCCCGTTGCTGGGCGTTCGCTTCATCTCCGTCAACGATGGTTACGACAGTGGAATGCAGATCAGAAACGATGTATGTGGACTGGAAGTAGCCATTAAGAACATCATCAACGCATCCTACAGCCGGGACCTCTCCGCTAAAATCGCAGCAGCAGATCATGTGATGCAGAAAAAAGGAATGTATCTCGGAGGATACCGCCCGTTTGGATTCCTGCCGGACCCGAGCGATTGCCATAAGCTGATCCTCGACCCGGTAGCCAGTCGATATGTGCGGTTGATCTTTGAACTGGCATTGCAGGGCAACAGAACAGGCACCATCGCAAAAATCCTGAATGAAAAGCAGATTCCAACTCCGGCAGCGTATCATGTGGCGGAAAGCCATGTGTACAGCGAGCAGAAAGCATGGGATCTGCAGCGCAGCCATTGGACAAGTGGAACGGTTTACCATGTTCTGAAAAATGAGAAGTATAAGGGAACCTATGTGGGCGCGAAATTTATTATGCCGGTTCCTTGCAAGCATCGGGTCCTGCGCGCTCCCTTGGAACAGCAGGTACGAATTGAGGACAGTCATGCCGCCATTGTGACCCCGGAGGAATTTGAACAAGCACAAAAGGTTATTATGCTGCAGCATGGGAAGCATCAGGCCGGGAACTACACAAAACACCAGTATCCCTTGAAAGGCAAGGTCTATTGCGGCTACTGCCAGAAGCTGATGAAATATCGTGTACTCAAGAAGCTTGGCCCTTCTTTTAACTGCAGATTTTCAGCCACAGCGGCGGACAGTCCCTGCAAGCGAATCCCAATCTCTGAGAAAGTACTGGAAGAGATTATCCGAAACGCGCTGACAGCGCAGATAAAGCAGGCAGAGTATGTACTGGAAATCCTGCACGAGCGGGAACGCAAGGCGTTGATTTGCTTTTCCGCACTGGAACGGCAGGAAGAAAAGCTGAGTGCAGAAAAGGCAGAGATTGTAAAACAGCGCGTTGCACTGTATGAGCAATACGCCGACGGGAATATGAGTAAGGAAGAGTTCATCCGGCAGAGAGATGCCTACAGAGTGCAGGAAGATGAAAAGATGGAGCAGATTCAAAGGCTGCGTACCGAGAAAAATCAAGCTTTCCAGCCTGTGAAGAAGGACACTGATCATTTGCAGACTGTCATGAGTACTGTAGAAGAAGCAGGCGATGTGATGTACTTATCACAGAATGTGGTAGAAACCTTTATTGACCGCATCGAGGTTTTCAACGATGAACATGTGAAAATTCATTTTACATTTGAAAATGTGTTGGCAGACTATGCCGAATGAGTCGTAGCCAGAATCAATGCAGTAAGCAGAGTTTTTCTTGTAAGAACATGAGTTTCATGGTATCATAGAAGCAATAAAAAGTCTGTGTGTGGCTACGCGAAAGGAGCAGCAGAGATGAAAAAATTGAACATCCCAGTTGGTATTTCGGACTTTGAGAAGATTCGGAACGGTGGGTTTTATTATATTGACAAATCTGGCCTGATTACGGAAATTTTGGACGAAAAAGCAGAAGTGACACTTATCACTCGACCACGGCGTTTCGGTAAGACGCTTGGCATGAGTATGCTAGAAAGCTTCTTTGACATCCGTAAAGACAGCAAAGAACTGTTTGATGGGCTGGAAATTGCAGAGCATCAGGTATTATGTGATGAGTGGATGAATCAGTATCCTACAGTCTTTATTTCATTCCGACAGGTAGACGGTTTGGATTTCACTGGGGCATACGATATGCTCACAATGGTGATAGCGGATTTGTACAACAAACATCTTTATTTGCTTGATAGTAAAAGTGCTACAGAATTCCAAAAAACAGCGTTTGAGCATCTTGCACATGGCAATGGTTCTATAAAAGAAGTTAAGAGCAGCCTTATGCTTTTGACAACGATGATGCAGAGCTATTATGCAAAGCCTGTAATTCTTCTTATAGACGAGTATGATGTCCCTGTAGCAAAAGCAAATAACAACGGTTATTATAATGAAATGCTCGATGTTATGAAAGGCTTGATGCAGGCCCTAAAAGACAATCAAGCACTTCAGTTTGCAGTTGTTACGGGCTGCTTAAAGATTGCGAAAGAAAGCATTTTTACGGGAACAAATAATTTTGTATCGGATACTATCACAAATTCTCGTCTGAACGAGTATTTCGGATTTGTACAAAGTGAGGTTGACCTGCTGCTAAAGGATGCTGACTTGACAACGCAGGCTGAGAACATCAAGAAATGGTATGATGGATACCATTTCGGAGCCTTTGATGTTTACTGCCCGTGGGATGTAATGAATTATTTGCTGGAACTGCAGCGCAATCCGAAAGCTAAGCCTATCAGCTACTGGAAGAACACCAGCGATAATGCAATCATCCGTTCCTTTATTGACTATGCGGGGAGTACCATCACAAATAAACTTGAAATCCTGATGGCTGGCGGCTGCATTGTTCAGCGTGTGGATGAAAGCCTGACCTATGATTACCTGCATTCCTCAGAAGATAATCTCTGGAGTACGCTGTATCTGACAGGGTACTTGACCAAGGCGCGTGAAGAAGATTATAAGGGTGAGTTGCCGGATGGCATGGTTGCCCTTATGATTCCGAATGCAGAAATCAAAGAGATTTTTGAAACAACAGTTATCAAATGGTTCGATGACAGTACGAAGAAGTGGAATCGAAATGCTTTGTTTGATGCAGTCTGGAACGGTGACAGCGAAGGCATTACCAAGGAAATGAATGCTCTGCTCCGGCGCACCATAAGCTACCATGACTATCGGGAAGACTTCTATCATGCTTTTCTTGCGGGCATCTTCACGGGTGCCGGATATATGGTGGATTCTAATAAGGAGCATGGCGAAGGCCGAAGCGATGTAGTCGTTTACGATTCCATTAATGCCCGCGTTGCAATCTTTGAAGCAAAGTACACGAAGGCTTTGGAAAATCTGGAAAGTGAATGCGATATAGCCTTGCAGCAAATTGATGATCGGATGTATGCAAAGGAGTATGAGGATGATTACGATCAAATTCTTTGCTACGGCATTTCGTTCTTTAAAAAACGCTGCATGGTAAAGAAAAAGTGATTCACAGCAAATCTTAACTTGAATTCTGTATTATAACTTAAAATAAGTTAAAATACAGAAAAAGAATTATAAGAGAAGCTCGCATAAACCACAGACAGCACCCAAGATGATTCGAGGGTGCGTCTGCGGCTTATGCGGGCCTTTTTATTTTGTGATTTTAATACGGATGGATGTTAAATTCCAAGGCTGACAAGAGTGGCCTTTAACTCCTTCGCCGTGCGGATAATGATTTCCTGCTCAGTTTCGTTGCAGTCCAATAACAGACGATGCAATTCGGTGTTGGAAGTTGAAACGGAATAGTGAAGACTGTCTATCAACAAATCATCAATGGAAATGCAGAGGGCGTCGGCAATATCGACCAGAGTGGCAACGCTGGGGTGTTCTGTGCCTTTTTCAATTTTGGCCAGAAATTCACGACTGCGATTGATTTTAGAGGCTAAGGCTTCCTGGGTGATATTACCACACTGCATTCTGAAATAACCAATACGTTTTCCCAAAGCAACATAATTGACGGACATAAGTAAATCTTCCTTTCAAATGCCCGCATAAGAGTACTTTTATTATTTGACTTGTGGAAAAACGAATCAAGAAGAACCAAAAAAGCAGTCTGCATAAAAGTCAGAATTCTTATTTTTCCCTGTTGGCGGAGATGGCTTCTGAGCTCAAAATGTGAACCAGCAGTTCACATTTTGAGCAGTAAGTGAACTGCTGGTTCACAGAAAAAATCATCTGACAGGCGTATAATAAAACCATAAAATTGAACAGCACGATAATGTGAGTGAGAACGAAGTGAAAAAGTTACTGACGCTGTACAGCGGGGTTCAGTTAACGGATGTACTTTCATTTGTATAGAGAAAATGATGAAAATGTGGCTCAGAATTTGGCGGGACCACCCCTAGCGGTCGTGTGTTCTGAGGCAATTTTGTGAAGTGTTACATCACAATTTGCTGCACATGTGAAGTGCCACTTCACAGAAAAAATCATCTGATAAGAGTATAATAAAAACATGAAATCAAGCTGCGAAAATAAAGTGGGGAAAACGAAATGGAACGGCTGCTGACACTGTATAGCGAAGTTCAGTCAACGGATGTACGGTGGCTGTGGTATCCCTTTATTGCAATCGGGAAAATCACACTTCTGCAGGGTGATCCCGGCGATGGAAAATCTACCCTGATGATGAATCTGATTGCGGAACTTTCAACAGGAGGTAAGACCACGGATGGCTGTAAGATCGGCGTGCCGCAAAAAGTGATTTATCAGTGCTCCGAGGATGGCGTTTCGGATACGATTAAGCCCCGTCTAGAACGCTGCGGAGCAGACTGCAAGAAGATTGCTTTCATCAACGAAGAAGTTTATAACGGCCTTACATTGGACGATGAGCGCATCCGTCAGGCAATCATTGAATTTCGACCGCGATTGGTTGTGATCGACCCGATTCAGGCTTATCTTGGCAGCGATTCGGATTTGCAGATTGCAGGCAGGGCACGGAAACTCATGCGCCGTCTTGGAATGTGGGCTGCTGGCTACGACTGCGCTATCGTTCTGATTGGACACCTCAACAAAAAAGAAGGCTCCAAAGGGCTGTACCGCAGCCTTGGCAGTATTGATGTTGTGGCAGCAGCACGAAGCGTCCTGCAGGTGGAGCGAGATACCGAGAATCCTGATATAAGAATCGTACATCAAATCAAAAACAGTCTTGCGCCTACGGCAGAAGACATCCGCTTTTCCATTTCTGCCGACAAGGGCTTTCGATGGCTGGAATGCAGGCCACAGCTTTTTGAAAAACAACAGCCGGACGCCGAACCTGAATTTGATACAGAGCAACAGAAAGCTGCCTACTGGATCAAGCATTTCCTTGAAAAAGGCGATATGAGCGCGAATGAAATTTATTGCCGTCTGGACAATGAGGGTGTAAGCAAACGAGTTGCGCGGATGGTAAAAACAGAAATGGGAATCCACTGCTATCAGAAAAAGCGGAAATGGTATTGGAGTGTTCAGCCGGAAGAAGGTGCTATGAATGGATCGCAAGTATAAGGTTGGCGGCTATGTGAAACTTGCAAAACTGTGGGAACGCTCTAAGGATGCAGCAGTGGCCTATCACAGTTCCTACTATGCTGAAAAGTTCAGGGATGATGCGGATAAAAGGCTGGTTGGTGTCTATATTGACATCACAGGGAATAAGGAAATTTACAAACGCCCGGAAATGGTACATCTGCTTCAGGACTGTAAAAAAGGAATAGTTAATCTGATTTTCTCGCAAACAAGAGCCTACCTTGCGGCGAATACCTGTGATTTCTGTTTCCTGTTGAAATATCTGTTTGACATACCGATGCGAGTGGACGTTGTTACGGATGATGATGACCAGAGAATCGACACCATTCTTGATGTTGATAACCAACGGCAAAGTCTGAAAGAATTAGCCGAAAAATACACATCAATCCGTGAGAAAGAATATCTTGCATGGAAAGCACGACTAGAACATGAAATGGAAAAGGCAGATGGAAAATGAATGAAGGACAGTATGATTCAAAAAATGTAGAACATATTTCAATAGAAAATATCGAAGTTGTGTCCAATGGAATGGATTGGAAAAGCAGGCATTTGGAAGCTGAAAAGAGAAAAGCCGAAATCCGCGACAGAATCCATAAGCAGACTGAACAGGGCCAGAAATCAGCAAAAGATTATTTCCGCCCTGCAAAGCCGACACCGTCAATTTACGACAGTGACCTGAAGCGTGTAGCGGTTTATGCCCGTGTCAGCACCTCTAGCGAAGAACAGATTTCTTCCATTGAAAACCAGACTCTATATTACACCAAAAAGATTGCAGAAACGGAAAACTGGAATTTGCAGGACATTTACAGCGATGAAGGAAAATCGGGTACTTCACTGCGGAAGCGGGATGCGTTTAAGCGAATGATGCGAGATGCCAAAGACCAGAAAATGGATTTGATTATCTGTGCCAGCATTTCACGTTTTGCTCGGAATTTTTCAGATTGCATGACGCAGATCGCGGCCCTGAAAACCATGCACCCGGCACATCCCATTGGCGTGTACTTTGAAACTGAAAACATCTACACGCTGAATCCAAGCAGTCAATACAGTCTTGACATTCAGGCTCTTTTGGCAGACTGGGAATCGGGCAACAAGAGCCGCCGGATGATCCTTTCGTATGATCAGCGCATTATGACAGGTCAGTACCCGGTGGCTGACCTGATGGGGTATCGGCATACTAAGGATGGCCAGTTGGTGATCGAGCCGGAAGAAGCAAAGACGGTGCGGTTTATCTTTCTGGCATTTATTCAAGGGTATAACTACGATCAGATTGCAATGATCCTGACGCAGAAAAAGCGCAGCACCCTGCGCGGCAGGCAGGAGTGGAACAGTGTGATGGTAGCAAACATCATGAAAAATGAACGCCGCTGGGGTGATCTGGAAGCCCGGAAGAGCATCGTGGTGGACTACAAGCTGGGCAAGGTCACAAAGAATAATGGGAATCGCTGCTCTGCCTATGTCCCGGAACATCACGAAGCGATTGTTTCGCCGGAGATTGCACGGGCTGCACATCTTGTGGCATCCAGCAGCAAAAAGTGCGGTGTGCAGGATATTGTGGTAATCCGACAGGGAGCATTGAAAGGCTTTGTGGGTATCCATCCGAACTGGAACGGTATCAATGCCGAAAGCATCCGCAGCCTTTGCCTGAGCACCTATCTGCCGGAAGAGGTGGCGAAACTGAACAAGATGGCAGAAATGCGGTCTGGAAAGAAGTTGGATATGGCATTGCCATCTGATTATTTGACTGTATCTGGCATATGTTTTATCAATCAAAGCAGCCCGGTTATGACGATTTCTAAAAATGGAATCCGTTTCAGCAAGGCTTGCCACACCCGGCTGGACAACTGCGAATATGTGGAACTGTTCTATCATCCGATTCTGCAGGTCGTGATTTTACGAAAGAGCGATCATGGCTCTTCAACGGCGATGCACTGGCAAGATGACAATGACGTTCATAGTGCCTTTTCAGCCAGAGCGTTTTCTGGCCTGATCCTTCAAACGTTGAACTGGAGAAGGAATTGCCGCTATCGGTGCCGTGGTATCTGCCGGGGTCAGGGAAATGCAAAATTTCTGATTTTTGAATTAGATGAGTCCCGGATTTTGACTGGGAAAAATCAGTATGAACAAGAAAATTGTTCGATGAATCTGAAATGCCGGTTATATCGGAGTAAATGGGTTCAGAGCATTACAGTTAGTGATGTGATGGAATCTGGCCAAGTCGTAGAAAATCCTATGATTGGTGCAATTCCAAGCAGAAATGAAGTTCAACGTGAACTGGATGATCTTTTGATGTCGATGTAGGAGGAACTTATAGAATGGAAGAAAAAAGCAGGGCGCAGGAACTGAGCGTTCGGGAAATCTCCTTGATTCGTGAACTTGCACAGATACGGAAAGAACATAAAAGAGAACTGGAGTACGAAAAGTTCGATGGCTATGAACTTCCGCCGCGCACCCAGTTTTCCATGCTGAATAAACCTGCAGTGAGCATAAAATATGGTGTTATGAAATTTAATATGGCGTGCATTCGGCTTTTTGAAGGAATCAAGTATGTCCTTCCGATTTTGCACCCCAATAAGAAGCGGCTTGCGTTGATTATGTGCCCGGAAGAGGACAGCGCGTCTGTTGAATGGGCACGACAGAAAGACGAAAACTGGGTGAATAAGGATATTACATCATTGGAATTTGTGGAAAATATCTTCAGGCTCATGAACTGGAATCGGGAATGCCGTTATAAAGTGCTTGGACGAGTGGCTAATTCGGATCAGGGCCTTTGTATGTTGTTCGATCTGGAAGAAGCAATCATGTTCACACCGAAGCCACAGGAATATGCGGACCCGCTTACTGGCGAAATGAAGAAAAAACAGATGAAATTCTTCCCGGATACTTATAGGAATCGCATCGGAAAATCTTATAATGACTACATTGCAGATCATCAGATGAACATGTTTGAGGACTTCATTGGGTATCAGAGTTCTACTGTATTGGATGAGCTCGAACGGGAAGCAGGCACTACTTCAATACCGATTCCGCAACGTGAAGAATCTGAAAATATACCTTCGCCAGATTTACCGGAACAGCTTGAAAACGTACAACAATCAGGCAATGAGATTGCTGAGAGAGGAATGCAGACATGAATTCGGGACGAATTATGAATTTGCTGGTGACAATTCCGGCTGAAAGTCGAAGAATGAACGTGGGAAAAGATGTTATTCGTGTTCTTGGAAGTCCAGCCTATATCTGCGTTTTGCAGAGGAAAGATCGGAAGGCTATTGCAATCACGCCGTGTGCTGCGGAGCATCCCATGTCATTTAAGGTCCCGGGTAGGCTACTGACCGATGGGCAGTGTCGGATGATGATTAACGGAATACAGTTCATTCAGGTATTGCTGGAAGCAAATGGTCTGGCGGCAGGAAAAGACCATCAGTTTAAAGGACGGTATGATGCCGAGAAAAATGCAGTTATCATTTCGCTTGAAAAAGATGAACAAAGTGCCCTCTCGACTCAAAAGTGTACAACTTGACATCACGTCCATTTGGTCGTATAATACGTCCAAATGGACGTGATGAAGGGAGCTAATACTATGAGTGCCGGAATTTTAGATGGCTTTCAAACGATAATTCCAACGGCAGCAGCTGTCTTATCGGAAAAACGACAAATATTAAGGCTGACGCAACAAGAGGTTGCTGATCGCGCAAAAATAACATTACGTCAATATCAAAGGCTGGAATCTGGGGAAAGAAATATTTTGACTTCTTCTTTTGGCTTGGCGTGTCGAGTAATTGAAGCTCTTGATATGGATGTTTCTAAATTCTATCATGGTGACTATTACCTTGAAGAAGAGCTGAAGACAACGAGAGGCAAAGGATTTAGCAGTAGGAAAAAGCTATCGATTTAATGGACGGCATGATGCGTGAAAATCCGATATAGACAAATCTATGTTGAATTTTTTACATCTGTCAGCTTGATATTCGTAAATCTTTTCGGCTATGAGGGTGTTTCATTCCGTAGGAATGGGAGCGGTACAGGTTGAGAGTTTCTACCCATGCGAACAGATTTGCTTTGGTGGAGCTGGAGTTAAGCACTTTTCCGTGCCTCGTATCTGATGCGTTTCTGAAATTGGAAAATATTGAACCCGATAAAATAAAAGTTTCCGAAACGGGAAAATAATTTGATGTTCTGCGTATGATATTCAGGATAACTATGAAAAGATTGTCCTGACACTGGATCGTTTTTTACTCGGAAATTACGATGGCATAAAAGTTGTGAATGTCATCGCCTGGCTTTTGGGATGAGGAATCTGCATCTGGGTTTGTACACACCAAACCAAGGAGTTCCAAAACACTCTGGTTCGTTATTCCATTCGACCAGAGCAGTCCCAGAGAAAATTCTTGAAGAAGAATTTGGCGTTGCAATGAACGAAGAACTGGAAAGAGAGGTGCTTGTTATGTGCAACCTTAGTCAGGGGGTAAAGGCCGAAGGCATTAGCATTGGTGAGATGCAGATGCTGGTTAAGCAGGTGAGAAAGGGCCGTGTGACGATTGAAGAAGCAGCGGAAGACGCTGGAATGACAGTAGAAGAGTTCAAGAAAATCTTGGAAAATACGCCACTGCAGGCGGTATAAAATAAGAATTATATAGAGCAAACAGTCAAGCCCTACAAGGTTCAGATCGGTTTGAAACCGACTGAAAGCCTTGTAGGGCTTGTTTTTTTTTTTTTTGTAAAATTTTTTGTTCCTTACTTGACAACCGCATAGGGTCAACCAAGAAAACCTACGATAACTAAATGGTTTTGACGGCTTGAGTTGTCCTTCAAATGTTTTATTTGTTGAAAAACTGCAAGAAGCGGGAAATCCTGAGGGTTATATGTAGGTGGCTTTTGGAAGCTCTGTTTTGACCCACAAAAAGGAGCAGCAAATAAAGATTGCAGGAGAGTTCAAGCCTACGGTGGATTGCCTTTGTGCGATCCGCCGTGGGTTTGTTGCTGTTTATATATCCGTGTTTCCACGGATAATGATGAACAGACTTCTTCGTATGAACTTCAGAAAAACTATTATGGCATTGGTTCGCATGATTTACGGGGATTCTGGGTGGGACAAGAAAATGTCCTATCGGCTGATCGGAAGAGCTTTTCCACAGCAGCGACTTATTTCGTTTAAGATAACGGATGCGATGCAGATAGAAAACGGGAGAGTACTGACTGAAATGTGAATCTCACATTAGTGGGTTCTGAAATAATTAGTTGCCTATGATATAACAGTGGCGAAGAATGCAATAATATGGACAACTCCGTGCAAGGAAAGTTTACAGTTGGTTGCTTGATATGGGCGGTGAATTATGGTAAGATGGAAGTACGATAGGAGAGTTTACGCTCTTGTTGAATCTACTGCGAGGAAGTGAATGCCGATGGAAAAACAAGGCACGGTGGAAAATCAGCTTGCCCACACGATAGATCAGACAGAGTATGATTCGAGGTATGACAGAACAGCGAAAAAGCTGTTGGCAAACAAACAGATTCTGGCACAGATCATGAAAGGCTGTGTGAATGAATACAGCGATTGCACCGTAGATGATATTGTTGAGAAATACATCGAGGGAACCCCGGAGGTTGGCTCTGTTGGTGTTCATGTCGATGATACGAACAGACCCAAAAAGTCAACAGATGTAATCAAGGGTAGTAACAACGAGGACTCTACGCTGACCGAGGGAACATTGTTCTACGATGTTCGCTTTGACGCAATCGCACCGAAATCTGCGGACAGTGCAGAACAGGAAGAAGTCATTCGTCTGATTATCAATGTGGAAGCACAGACAAAATTCAAGCCGGGATACCCATTGACGAAACGGGCAATCTATTATTGTAGCAGAATGATTTCTGCACAGCACGGTCCGATTTTTACAAAATCTGAATATGGGAAGATTCGTAAGGTCTACTCCATCTGGATTTGTACTCAGCCGTCAGATGGTTTTGAAAATACGCTTACCCGGTACTCCATCAAACCCGAACAGTTGATTGGAGAAGCGCAGGAAGAAACCGAAAACTACGATTTGATGAGTGTCGTAATGATTTGTTTAGGCAAGCCAGGGACGGAGAATCATAAGGGAATCCTGAAATTTATGGAAGTGCTGTTATCTTCCACAAGATCAGGTTCGGAGAAAAAGAAGATTCTGGAAGAAGAGTTTGGCGTTGCAATGAGCGAAGAACTGGAAAGAGAGGTGCTTGAAGTGTGCAATCTTAGTCAAGGCGTAAGAGCTGAAGGCCGTGAAGAAGGCCGTCAGGAAGGCAGAATCGAAGGCATCGGAATTGGCGAGATTCGGATGCTGGTTCAGCTTGTTCGAGAGGGTGATTTACCGCTGGAGCGTGCTGCGGCAAAAGCAAAGATGACAGTTGAGCAGTTTAAGGAAACAATGGAGAACACCCCATTACAGGCAGTGTGAAAATAAAATAGCATAAGATAACGGATAGCCCTACAAGGCCCTGATGATTCAAAGAATTGTCAGAAAAGCCTTGTGGGGCTTATTTTTTTGCTTTTTTTGAGAATTTTTTGTCCCTATCTTGACATCAGGGGGACTTGCTGCAGTCAGCTCCTCCGCATTTGCGGCACTTTATAGTGCATTTGGAAAATACGATGTGGTGCACATCCATATCGAAAAGTACATCCATGAATTCGGCAACAGGGGATGAAACAGGAAGAACGCAGGAGGATTTGGAAGCAAATGCCTTTGCAGGGCTGCTTCTGATGCCGGATCAACTGCTCCATGAGCAGATTCTGCTGTATTTGGTACGGCAATTTTACTTGTGGGTGATGCGAGAGCCGGAGGCTGCAGCGCAGTGGCTGAAGGGTGAAACTGAACATAAGAAGGTGTGAAAATGGGACGACAGGAGAATGTTGAGATTTTTGAAGATCAAGGATTATGCGGAGATCCATGACAATAAGCGAAAAATCGTGTTAATGCACTATCCGGTATTCTGCTATAACGGCCAGTTTCGGCGTGGGGCAGATGGAACACCGCTGACCTACATGCTGCATGGGCATATCCACAAGTCGGAAGATCAGGTGCTGGTGGATCGGTTCAGTACAGAGACCAGAGCTATGATGCGGAAAAGTGCCCATCAGAAAACAGCGCAGCCAGTGCCGTGCCAGATGATCAACTGCTTCTGCATGTATTCGGATTACACGCCGCTCACACTGGAAGAGTGGGTGGAGTGTGACCAAAGACGACGCGACAAAGCTGATTGTGACTAATGCGGGGAACGGAAATTGAAATATAAACAAGATTACTGAATTTAATATTCGATTTTCGAAATTCGTGTTGCTATTTTCCGAAGAAGTTGGTATACTAAAATCGGAGGTGGTATCTGTGAGCGAAATGCCGATTGTTCGGATTCAACGGGCTGCTATCAGAAATTTCAGAAACGTGGAATCCGGAGAAATTCGTTTCCCCTGCAATTATGGTGAAGATATTTTTGCGCCCAAAGCAGATGTTCTTGGAATTTATGGTCAGAATGGATCGGGTAAGACTACGTTTATTGATGCGCTGGAGATTTTGAAGACGCTGCTGTGCGGTCAGAAAGTAGGAACTGAATTGTCTGACTGCATTTCTTATGGACAGGAGCAGGCAGAGCTGCAATTTGAGTTTAGTATTCTCAAACTGGATAAAGGCAGCGTGTCATACAGGCGACGGTTTATCTATTCTGCTATTCTGAGCAGAGACACGATTGATGAATCGGTCAAGTGTGTTACGCCCAGCAGTGCTCCGGAAAAGACCTCTCGAATTAAGACTATTTTTGAGTGTACCCATGAGGCGGAGAACGCCGTGTTTCTGCCGCAGGTTAAATTGGATTCTCTATTTGGTACAAAACAGAGTGCAAAGGTGAATGAACTTCGTGTCACTAAACTGTTGTGCCAAAAGGAGCATCGTTCCTTTTTGTTCTCTCCTGAATTTTTAAAGATGCTCCACGATGCCGCACAGAAAAACGATAACGACGTTGAACCATTATTTGAGATCGCATATTTCGCAAAGACATCTTTCTTTGTTATTCTAAACCGCAATAATGGACTTATTTCGTTAGATGCAGCAATTCCTGTCAATTTCAGAACAGAAACGGCGGGTGGTATGTTTACGCTGCCAATTGACCGACCAACGACGATTCCGAGTAATCTCTTGGAGATTGTCCAGCAGGTTATATCGACTATCAGTATGGTTCTCTGCAAAATCATTCCGGGTGTGAAATTGACACTTGTAGAACTTGGCACTGAGCTGATGGAAGATGGAAATCAGGGTATAAAAATTCAGCTGGCGCGCGAACTTCTCTGTGCGAATGGAGAAACGCATCGACTGCCTTTGAAGTATGAATCTGAAGGCATTAAGAAAATCACGTCCATCTTGCATTTGCTGATTGCGGCATATAATAATCCATCCATCACACTTGCGATTGATGAATTGGACTCTGGTATCTATGAGTATCTGCTTGGAGAATTGCTGCGCATTATCCAGAATTCGGGCAAGGGGCAGTTGATTTTTACTTCCCACAATCTTTATCCTCTGGAAACATTGGATAGCGATTCTATTGTTTTTACAACGACAAAAAATGATGACCGTTATACACGCATCAGAAGTGTGAGAGCCACGAATAATCTTCGTTCTATGTACCTGCGTGAAGTGATCCTTGGGAGCGATAATGACGCAGCACTGTATGAGGAAACCAATGTGTCTGAAATTGCCCACGCAATGAGAGTTGTTGGTAAGCGTATGGAGAATATCTCTATGAAAGAGGAAACGTCCTCGGAGGTGTCCCATGGCTAAAAAGAAGGTTATGCTCTTTATTGTAGAAGGTCCAACAGATGAAACCAGCCTCTCCACAGTTCTGAACCGTATTTTTTCATCCTCAACGGTGAAATTTCAAGTTGTTCACGGTGATGTGCTGACTCGTGATTTTACGTCGTCGGATAAAATTGTGGCTGCGGTATGGGATCAAGTCAAAGCCTTTATGGGTGAAATCTATAAGAAGAGCGACATTTGCCGCATCGTTCACCTTACCGATATGGATGGAGTTTTTGTTCCGGATAATGCGGTTGTAGAGGATAATATGATGGCAGATGGTGCTCCACCGCATTACACAGAAACTCAAATTCAAACACCAAACCGTGTGGGCATTTTGGATCGGAATAAGAGAAAGCGGAAGAATGTCGACCGACTTTCTGCTTGCCCTAGAATCGCAGGCATTCCATATAGTATGTACTATTTTTCCTTGAATCTTGATCATGTCCTTCATGGGAAAACGAATATTTCCGCATGGGAAAAGGTTCGGTGTGCCGAGGAATTTGATTTGAAGTACGGGGATGATCCAGATGGCTTTACTCTTTTTATGAAAGGGTCATCTTTCTCCGTATGTGATGATTACCGTAGCTCATGGGCGTTCATTAAAACGGGACTGCACTCATTAGAGAGACACAGTAATTTTGGTATAGAGCTGCCACCTGTAGAAATCAAGGAGGATGAAACCACCGAGTGAATTTCTTGGAATGAGTAAAATTTCAAGCCTAAAACACCTCGTTTAAAATTGGGGCACAGATACCGATTATTAGCAAGTGTTTTGAAAAAACTTATTTCAGATTGATGATTATGGAACGCTGCGAAAAAGTGCCCATCAGGAAGAAGCCAAACTGATATCTTCCCTGGTATATGGCGATTTTCTTTAAGCAGGAGCAACTCTCCGAAGGATTGACTTACGAAGTGGACTTAAGTGGACTTTGAGTGCATATAAGGGATTCAATGAAGTGGAGACAATCAAATGCGTAAAAAAGCTGATTCTGTGAATATCTGGAGCAGATATCTTAAAGGAACGCCTGCCCAGGAAATATATACTCGGTACAAGAAAGCACTTTCTGAAGAAAGTAGAGCAATGCAGTTTTCACAAAAGATGGAGTTCTATTTGATGGCAAAGGATGACGATGAGTTGATGGCTGCAATAGCATGTTTTACGCCACCTCAAATGGACACTGTCTTAAGAGGGGTGCACAAAATAGTTTGTAATGATCCAACAATTGTAGCAGATATGAAGAATGTACACCAAGAAGAAAAAATGAACGCATTTCTAAAAAAGACAGTTCAGTATTGGGGAGCAGTAGAAGACGAAAAAGTCAATGAGGCGATTGGAGCTTTTACGAATTTTGAAAAGATCACATTGCTTCGGGTGCTCCATAAGCAGTGTATCTCTAGCAGGCTATAGCTTCATTGCAAGTATATAGTCGAAAGGAAGTGAGAGTATGATTGTAGCAGAATTAAAAATTTATAACTTTCGTCAGTTTAAATCGGTGAACAACAAGCCTGGATTACAAATTTCTTTTCACAAGGGATTAAACGCGCTGATTGGCGAAAACGATTCGGGAAAAACCGCCGTAATTGACGCATTAAAATTAGTCTTATTGACGCAGAGCAATGAGTATATCCGGCCGTCAGATGAGGATTTTTATAAGCCTGTTGGCGAAGATGCGTGCTCAGAGTTCAAGATCGATTGTACGATTTCAGGTTTTACACAGAACGAAGCAAAGAACTTTATCGAATATCTTTCATTCAACCAAACGGAGAATGGCATTGAATATACGCTTGAACTTCATTATCGCGCATGGAAAGAAGGACATAAAATTTATCAGGAATTGCGTGTGGGCGATATAGACGATGGAATTTCGATGGATGGAAAAGCAAGAGAATTGCTGAAAGCTGTTTATTTGAAACCGCTCCGTGATGCCGAACGGGAAATGAGATCCGGACGTGGTTCCAGAATCTCGCAAATACTTCTAAATCACCCCGTTTTCAAAGATAAAAAAGAACATGCGGTTCTCGATATTTTTCGAGATGCGAACAAACGCATTGAGGATTATTTTATAGGTGATACGGATGGAAAACGCATTCTCCAGACGATCCGTAGTAATTTAGAGTCGTTTAGTGATAAAGGCCAAGCCAGTGATGCAGAATTAAAAACCTCGGATATTCAGCTAAAAGCTATACTGGAGTCCCTGTCATTGAATGCTCCTGAGATCAACCCCGGGCTTGGGGAATTGAATCTGCTATTTATTGCGGCGGAGTTGTTGCTCCTTAAGGATGATACAGATGGTGGCCTGAAACTGGCTCTAATCGAAGAATTGGAAGCCCATTTGCATCCGCAAGCGCAACTCCGGCTAATCAGTTATCTCCAGAATGAATATAACGAGAACGATGTTCAAATTATAATATCCACACATAGCCCTATTCTGGCATCAAAAATCAACCTCAAGAATTTGATTTTAATGAAAAATGGCACTGGATATGATTTGGCGGAGGGGCGAACAGGGCTACAAAGGGGTGATTACCTGTTTCTCCAGCGTTTTCTCGACTCGACAAAAGCTAATTTGTTTTTTGCTAAAGGTATCATAATGGTCGAAGGCGATGCAGAGAATATTTTGATACCTGTCATTGCAGATATTCTAGGCTATCCATTGGAAAAATACGGTATATCTATTGTAAATGTTGGAAGCACGGCTTTTCTTCGATATAGTAGAATTATGGAGAGAAAAGACGGTGCAGATATTGGGATACCGGTTTCCGTAGTAACGGATTGTGATGTAAAACCGGAGTATATTATCAATCCGGTAACACACAATAAGGAATTCAACGAAAAAGAAACTCAATCTGTACAGAAGCAAGAAGAAAAAAATAGTAAGTATACAACTGGGTCTATCCGAGGATTTACTTCACCTCGATGGACGCTGGAGTATTGCATCGCCCTGAGCAGCCTTTCGGATGTTTTCCATAAGGCGGTTCATTACGGGAAGAAAATTCTGAATGCGCAGGAGCATATTTCGCTGACTGATGCCAAGATTGATGAAGCAAATCGTGACGCCGAAGCAGAAGCGCAGGAGTGGAAGGGATTCTCCGCTGCTGAGAGGGCATACCATATTTATGGTTTAATGCTTAATGGCGATGGAAAAAGCAGCCTGAAAGCGATCGTTGCCCAGTGCTTAGCTTCGCTTTTGCGTTGGGAAGTATCCATAATTCCAGATGGGTTGGCGCAAGAAAAGATGTTTGATCTCGACTTGTATGGATTCAAAATCGACGAAAGCAAAGAGGCAGCATTGAAATCTGCAATAGAGAATGATACATTTTTAAACTATATTGTGAATGCCATCAAATATGCAGCAGGAGAAACGGTGTAGATAGGAGGATTCTATGATGGAATGGCAGATTTCCGGCCAAGATATTCAAGCCGTAGAAGAAATCCTTTTGCCGCATGGCGCACAGTTTCCGGAAGATGCAAGGAACGTTATACGTTGTTGGCATTCAACTGATGTAGCAGCCTGTCCCGGCAGCGGAAAGACAACGGTTCTTCTCGCAAAACTGAAATTGTTAGCGGATCGAATGCCACTCGAAAACGGTGCAGGAATCTGTGTGCTTTCTCATACAAATGTCGCCGTCAATGAGATCAAAAACCGGCTTTCCGATTATGCGGATAGGCTTCTTGGCTATCCGAACTATATGGGAACAATTCAATCCTTCATTGACAGATTTGTGACTATGCCATACCTAAGAAATGTTTCCGGACGAAATGTGCAGGTCATTGATGGTTTCACTTACGCTCAGCATATGCTGAGCAAAATTGAATGTAATAAGAAGTATTCTGCATTAAAATATATAATCGAATTAAACTTCAAGCCTGGAAATCAATTTAATACAAAAATAGATTATATACAGGCATTGTACATACGAGGAGATGGAGACCTTTGTATAGGGAAACAGCACAAACCGTTAGCGAGTGCTAAAAAACTTTCTGCTGAACAGTACAAAAAGCTGTTGATAGATATTCTCAAAGAAGAGGGCATAATACGGTATCAAGATGCCTATACATGTGCCCAAATTGCCATTGATAAATTACCAACAGAATATACAGACTTCTTTTCATCACGATTTCAGTATGTGTTTATTGATGAGTATCAAGACTGCAATAATATTCAGAGACAAGCAATAGATTCAATATTTGATTCTACAAAATGTGTGGTATTTAAGATGGGGGATTCAGATCAAGCAATCTATAATTCGGAAGAAGATACAACGCCAGACTGGGTACCTCAATCGGGTTTCTTATCACTGATGACTTCTTGTAGATTTAGTCAAGAAATTGCTGATGTGGTTTGCAAGTTGAAGAAAGATGATAAAGGCATCGTGACACTTGTCGGAGAAACGGGCGTTAAACCAGTGTTGCTTATTTTTTCTCCTGAGAAAATTGACAAAGTTATCACTGGATTCATCTCTGCGTTGGAGGCCTATGGCCTTTCTGACAAAAATGGGATATACAAAGCTATTGGTGCAATCAGAAGTGAGAATGCGTCTGGGTTGAAAATTGGCAGCTATTGGTCTGAATTTGATGGAACGGCAAAAAAGAAAAGCGAGTATAATTATTGGACGTTGGTGGACGAGATTGTTCAATCTTTATCTAACGGAAAATTATACAAGACAGAACAAATCGTGCGTAAACTGTTGTGTCGAGTATTTCACTATACTGGAATAAGGAATCCCACATCAGGGAAAGATTATACTTCAGCAACAATCAAAAAAGTTCTCGAAGATAAATACAGAGAGCCATATCGTCAATGGATGTATGAAATGTCGACTTTGCAAAAAAATGATAGACAAGCAGTAAATCAAGTGATGAGAAAAAAGATAAACGAATTACTGAAAATCAACAATCCAGAGACAACTGATATATTTGCCGACCTTCCGGAGCACTTTCTTGACGAGTCTGCTGTTATAAGCTATACAAATTTGCTTGAAAAAAACGTATTGATTGATCCAACTAGAGGACGTCGGATTGTGTTTGACACCATTCACGGAGTCAAAGGTGAAACACACGATGCTACTCTGTATCTTGAGACTGATAGAAAAGGAGCATCGGATTTAAGCCGAATTCTCCACTGTTTTGGTGTTGGAAAACAAGGAAATTCTACACTATATGATTATAGTCGCAAACTGGCCTATGTTGGTATGAGCAGGCCTAAAAAGCTGCTGTGCGTGGCAATGCAGGCGAAGACATACGAAAAAGCTAAAAAAGTGTTTGAACATGAATGGGAAATCATTGATTTGCGAGATGGAACTGAAGCTTAAGAGTTAATGAGCTTGGTTTTGTTAAAAAAGGAACTTGTTATATTTGGAGATTTCATAAGTGAAAAAATGAACTGGATGAATTTAAGATAAAAATTTGAAAGCTTCAAAAATATTTTTGCATTTTGTGGCACGTTTAGTTGAATAATAAAACGAAAGTGTGTAATAAACAGGACTTCTTTGAATGGACAAAAGTGACTGAAACACATCCGAATAAGTATTATTTTGAGCGAATTGACGTATTTGATAATGCGTTGATTCGCTCTTTTTTTGTCAACCGGGGGCCGGGGTCACTTCTCTACGGTGAAGTTACACGGAGACCGGTGGCCCCTTTTCTGTGAAAAACCGCAAAATTCATAGGCCGGGGGTCAGAGGAATAACGGCGCAAAATGAAACAGGAAAATGTACAGGCATCGGAGCTTTCGTTCCGGTGCCATTCTTTTTCCCCGAAATGAACCAAAGTGTGTGAAACCTCTCGTAAACAGGGAGCTTTCGCACATTTTATCAGGCACTTCCGTACCATTATATGAAAGCCTTGGGTGTGGAGAAAAATCCTGATCCGCTGCCGGGTTCACTGGATGTTTTACAGTGCAAGAACGGCCTTGATACCATCGTAGAGGACTACAAAACGGTTCCGGGCTGGGATAACCCGTATATCCAGAACCACGTTGTCCAGCCGTTACAGGGGGCGTTAGCCGTGCAGGATGTGGAACTGGCCTACGAATTGCCGGATGCCTATTTCCATATCCAGACCTGTGAGGACGGTTTCGACTATGGAAGCACTTCAAATGCTGATCGGAGGATTTGTGATTTTTATGATTCCGCAGGTGGTTGGCAGCGTGGCTGTGTTTTTGGAACTGGTGGCAGCAACGATTCGGCAAGTATGGTACATATAAGGAAAGGTGAAACCTAGAATATGAAATTAGCAGCGATTCATCATGTGGCAATCATCGTTTCAGATTATGAGAAATCGAAAGACTTCTATGTGAATAAGCTGGGATTTGCGATTGTACGAGAAAACTTCCGTAAAGAACGGAATGACTGGAAACTGGATTTGCGTGTTGGTGAGGGTGCTGATGCGATTGAACTGGAGATCTTCGCAGAGCCGAACCCGCCTAAGCGCGTGAATCGACCGGAAGCCTGCGGACTGCGGCACCTAGCATTCCGGGTGGAGGATGTGGAAGCCACTGTAGCAGAACTGGAACAGATGGGGATAGGATGCGAACCGATTCGATTGGACAGCTACACCCAAAAGAAGATGACATTTTTCTTTGATCCAGATTGTGTATCTTGAACTTTCACGAAGGGGCGGCAAAGTCAATATCGGAAAATATGGTTCTACTGAAGTTGACTTTGTGACACAGAAGGAAGGCGTGCTTACCTATTATCAGGTGACCGCTGATATGACGGCGGAAGAAACCTTTGAGAGAGAGATGAGACCGCTGCGGAGCATTCAGGATAATTATGAAAAGATTGTCCTGACACTGGATCGTTTTTCGCTCGGAAATTACGACGGCATAAAAGTTATGAATCAACAAATCATCAACGGAAATGCAGAGGGCGTCGGCAATATCGACCAGAGTGGCAATGCTGGGGTGTTCTGTGCCTTTTTCAATTTTGGCCAGAAATTCACGACTGCGATTGATTTTAGAGGCTAAGGCTTCCTGGGTGATATTACCACACTGCATTCTGAAATAACCAATACGTTTTCCCAAAGCAACATAATTGACGGACATAAGTAAATCTTCCTTTCAAATGCCCGCATAAGAGTACTTTTATTATTTGACTTGTGGAAAAACGAATCAAGAAGAACCAAAAAAGCAGTCTGCATAAAAGTCAGAATTCTTATTTTTCCCTGTTGGCGGAGATGGCTTCTGAGCTCAAAATGTGAACCAGCAGTTCACATTTTGAGCAGTAAGTGAACTGCTGGTTCACAGAAAAAATCATCTGACAGGCGTATAATAAAACCATAAAATTGAACAGCACGATAATGTGAGTGAGAACGAAGTGAAAAAGTTACTGACGCTGTACAGCGGGGTTCAGTTAACAGATGTACTTTCGTTTTTGATTAGAAGAACTGTATAGAGAAAATGATGAAAATGTGACTCAGAATTTGGCGGGGCCACCCCCAGCGGTCGTGTGTTCTGAGGCAATTTTGTGAAGTGTTACATCACAATTTGCTGCACATGTGAAGTGCCACTTCACAGAAAAAATCATCTGATAAGTGTATAATAAAAGCATGAAATCAAACTGTAAAAATAAAGTGGGGGAAACGAAATGGAACGGCTGCTGACACTGTATAGCGAAGTCCAATCAACGGATGTACGGTGGCTGTGGTATCCGTTTATCGCAATCGGAAAAATCACACTGCTGCAAGGTGATCCTGGCGATGGAAAATCAACCATGATGATATCAAAGGCTGGAATCTGGGGAAAGAAATATTTTGACTTCCTCTTTTGGCTTGGCCTGTCGGGTAATTGAAGCTCTTGATATGGATGTTTCTAAATTCTATCATGGCGACTATTACCTTGAAGAACTGAAAACTATTGAAGGTAAATGATTAGTGGCAGGGTAAAATGCCAATTTAGGGGATGATATGACGCGGAGAAAATGCTGCTATAATTTTGCTCGAAAAGATGAAAGGGAATGTTAGTACAGACAAAGAAAAAAGAGCCTGCTAAATGAAGCAGACTCCGTGATAAGAAATTACACGGTAGGATTGACGGGAGAAACAGTAAGCGTTAATCCGAGGTGCTGGAAAATATTCAAGAGGGTTCCGAGATTAGGCGTTGTTTTGCAGGACTCGATTCTTGCAACAGAGGATTGCGGCAGACCGCACATGGCGGCAAGTTCGCGTTGGCTTAGGCCAAGAGCATTCCGCTGCTCAACCATGGCAGTGACAATTGCAGCCACTTCCTCTGTTTCTTTGATGTCCTTTGCTGTTTCAGGGTCTACAGTACGAACGTATTCTTTGTAATCATTCCATGTTTTCATAATTTAGCAGTCTCCTTTCTGCGAAGATAGTCGTTGCGCTCTGTTTTTGCTTTCTCAATTTCTCGTTTAGGCGTTTTTTGAGATTTCTTTCGAAACTGATGAAGTAGTACATAAGTATTATTTTGATAGAAAAAGTAGAATACGCGATTGTTTCCAGGTCGAAGCTCCCAAATGCCATCGTCAAGATGCTTCGTAATCTCTGCATTCATGTGGGTTCCATTTTGCTGAAGTAGCTCAATGTAGAGGCTTGCCTGTTTGTGCTGTATCCGTGCATCTTTATTGGTAGGAGCCTTGAGGCGTAAAGCTTCAAGAAAATCCCAGATAGGACACTTTCCATCTTCTGTTTCGTAAAATTCAATCTCATACATTAGAATATTGTCTCCAAAGTGGCAATGTGATTTTCTATTTATATGATAGCACAAATGCTATCACGCGTCAAGAAGGAGAGAAAAGCTCAAATCGAAAAAATAACAAGAGAAGTCTTTCTGAGTTTGAAACCATATCGGTTTCGACTCGGAAAGGCTTATTTTTTTTTCATAAATTTTTGTTCCTTACTTGACAACCGCATATGGGCAACCAGAGAAAAGCCTGATTTCATGCGGGTTTGCGCGGCTTGACCTTTTCACCTCAACTTGTTTCTGCTTGTCATGGTGCGTTACGGCTAGCGTGTTTTCAGGGGTTAATGGCTTCTGGTTGCGCTCTATACTTAACCCACCACAGCGAAAGCTGATAGAGCAGAAAACAAAATAAGGAGGTACGAGGACAAGCCTGCGTATAGATTGTTGCTGCAATCTGTATACAGGCTTGTTGTTGTGCTATGAAGTAGGAAAGGTGAATAGTGAAAGACGAGCATGACAATTTAAGGAAAAGAACTGCTGGGATTGTGTATAAGCCTAGGACAAGAATAGAAACTATGGAATGACGGTTGGAGAGAAGTAATGGAAGAAAAAATCAGACTTGCGGTTTTCGGACAGAAACGTCTTTCGCGTGAAGGCGGGATAGAGATTGTTGTAAAAGAGTTATGCACCCGAATGGCACAGAATGGTTGTGATATAACTTGCTACAATAGAGCAGGCCATCATGTGAGCGGTGCAGAGTATGACAAAACAATTGAATATGATGGCATCCGTCAAAAGGTTGTTCCGACCATTGAGAGGAAGGGACTTGCAGCGGTAAGCTCTTCCTTTTTCGCAGCACTTTGTAGTGCATTTGGAAGATATGATGTGGTGCATATCCATGCGGAAGGTCCTGCTTTTTTCTGTTGGATGCATCATATATCTATGCTAACCATCGTGAGAGTGGCCCATATCAGTTTGATGAGTTTCTCAATAAATATGAGACGATTTTTGAGTACCCAGATGAAAATAATGCGATTGCTGAGGTAAGAAAGTATATTGATGATCTTAGTGCAATTGTTAACCAATACATTTAAAGGTTGTTAAAGAGGAAGATGGGGTTATACACCTCTAAGTAAAAAGAAAGGCTGATTTTTATGCCCAGAACAAAAGGTAGCAAGAATAAGCCCAAAACTGTGACTGCTGATTTTGCGACACAGATTGCAGAAAAGCAGTCCGCAAAGGAAGCACTCACAGCTGAGATTGCATCCATCGCCGCAAACATTGACACTTTGAAGGCTGACCTGAAAGTGAAGAAGGCTGCTCTGAAGAAGGCCGAAAAAGAAGTGGCCACTCTGGAAGCAAAGAAGGCAAAGGCAGATGCTAAGGTTGCAGAAGAAGCAAAGAAAGCAGAAGCGGAATCCGTTCTGAAGAAGTTGCTTGCCGAGGGCATGAGTGCCGATGAAATCCTCGCTAAACTGAGATAACAGAAAACCCGTAATGAACGATCATCGTGTCTGTTCATTACGGGTTTTAGGTTTACAAGAATACGGATTCATCCGGCGGCATCAAATCGATAATATTCCGGCAGGTTGAGTTGCTTGATAAATGCATGGTGCTGGGCGTGGTAGTGCCGCAGATCGTACCCCAGATGATGCAGTTCAAGAAGTTTCACCAATACCAGATTGATATGAATGCGTTTGGCAGCGGCAATCTGAGCAGCATCCATCTTGTGTTTCGTCATCTGATAGACTTCCTCGCTGTCCAGCATCAGATGAGATGCAAAAGCGTTTGGCTCATAAAGACGGATCTCCTTATCTGTAATTGCCAGAGACTTATTCAGCGTGTGCAAGTCCATAAGAATCTGATGCTCCAGATAATGCCCCAGAGCGTACCCGCAGACCATCTGCTTTGTCTGCGAATCAAGATGACTGTTGATAAGAACCAATGGCTTATCAAAGTGGAGTGAAAGAAAACCCAGCACATCTTTGAAGCGAGGTGTTTCAAGGATGTCCAGGCTGCAGCTTCGCGCAATCCGTTTGATGTTGCGGGTGCCGGTATTTTGGACGAGGTCATTGGCTGCTTGGTAAATAAGAATGGAATCCATAATGTGCTCTCCTTTCGAGGATGGCATAGTGAATGGAACGGGATTTTATAGGTTCAATATCCGTTTTTTTTCACGTTCTTGCTCGCGGTATTTAAAATAGGCTTTGTGCATTTCATACATGATGCCGTCCATATCCTGCGCGGTCAACTCTCCGCTGGCGAAAAGCTCAGTAAGCTCGAATGCGAGATGCTGGGCTTCTATTTTACCCTTTTTTCCGTAGGTTGCTGCAGCGCGTTCAATGAATAAAGACTGATCCGGTTGTATGTAGGTCAGAGGCACATGGAATATATCGGCCATTTTTTCAAGTATTTCAACATTGCGAGGGTAGCGACCATCACGTTCCCATCCGATGATTGTTCGTTTGCTGACACCCAGACACTTTGCCAATTCGTCCTGTGTTAAGGAATTTTTCTTTCGTAAATCACGAACTTTCTCTCCAAATCTCATGTTTGCAACCTTTCTATGGAGCAGTTATCGTACTGTAACAATGTGCAACGGAATTTGTAAATATTCAATTCAGAATGTGCAATAATATTTCACATTTTCCTCTTGACACCGCAACACTACTTGCATATAATATATGCTATATTCTTTCAACTTTTATGGCTATTATACTGGAAAATGCGTAAATATGCAAGTGAAAAAGATGAAATTCAAGAAAAGTTCAGAAAAGTCCATAAGTTGAAATCGAATGAACGAAAAGGTGAAATTCAAACCATAAAAAGGAGGCCGTGAAAAAGATGAGTAATGGAGAGCATGAGATCCGCACTCCGAAGGGATTGCGGATTGGAAATCGCAGTGTCGTTGATGGGAAAAATATGCTTCAGATCAAGCGTGGAGGCTGTGAAGATTACATTTCTGCTGAATCTCTGGTGGAGCGCATTCACGGTCTGCCTGTGAAGAGTATCGAGTTTATCACAGAGGAGAATCAGCGAAAAGACGCCTGAAGCAGAATCCTTCATCGGACACTGAGAGTGCAGAGGTGGAAGTTTAGGCGGCACTTAGTTAGCCGACCAGCTCCACCAGACGTTCTTTTGGGTCTACAATATAATATCTGCTTGTTTAGAGCGATACCATAGCAATATGGAAGAAAAAATCAGACTTGCGGTTTTCGGCCAGAAACGTCTTTCTTGTGAAGGTGGGATCTTCTCGGCTATGAGGGTGTTTCATAAGCCCTTTATCTCTGATTTTCCGCAAACATCCGGCCAAGCTGCGGCAGGATATCATGCGGCAGCATCCCGTACTCCCCGCAAAGCGCAGCAGCACGGTCAGCTGCGGCACCATGCAGGTACACCGCACAGGAAGCAGCTTCAAACGCAGGCAGACGGCAGGCCAGCAGGGCTGCCGTCATACCGGCCAGTACATCCCCGCTGCCGCCCCGGGCAAGGCCCGGGTTGCCGGTGGGATTCACGCATGTACGGCCATCCGGCGCAGCCACAATGGTGCGGGAACCCTTGAGTACCACCACGACGTTCCATTTTTTTGCATACTGCCGGGCAATTTTCTCACGGTCGGCGCTGAGCTCTGCCACGGATAGGCTGGTGAGCCGGGCCATTTCACCGGGATGCGGCGTAAGAATCAACTCGCCCGTCGGATGGGGCAGCGCCTTCCCCTCAGCCAAAAGCTGCGCGGCGGCATTCAGGCCATCAGCGTCCAGCACTGCACTGCCCGCAAAGCCCGGCAGAAGCCTTTGTACCAGTACGCGTGTCTCTGCTGCGCGGGCTGCACTCTGGGCCGTACCGCCAAGGCCCGGGCCCAGCAGCAGCACTGTGGCCTTCTGTCGCTGAATAAACGGGATGCTTTCCGGTGAGATGCCGCCTTCGGCCCCTGCGGCGCACGGGCACAGACAGCACTCCGGCAGGCGGGCTGCGGCAGCAGCGAGCACCGGCTCCACACTGGCAAGGGTCACGATGCCCGCACCGGTGCGCAGAGCTCCCTCGGCGGCAAGCAGGGCTGCACCACGGTAAGAGGCACTGCCCGCAACGGCCAGAACAGTGCCAAAGGTGCCCTTGTGGCTTTCACGCGGGCGCGGCGGGATGGCCTGCCAGACAAAATCTTCGGTTATTTCCACAGCCATAAAGGCACCTCCAGAAAACGATTTAAAATCTGTTGTTTCTCAAAGCTCACGCCTGCCCCTGCACAAGGGCGCGAATCTGCTTTTCCACGTTCTGCACTTCCTCGTGGAACATACGGGCCGAGACGCGCAGTGCACCGTGCCCCAGAATGATGATCTGTTCCATACCGTCGGAAGTGGCCACGCGCACGCGGCGTCCTTTGCCGATCTCGTGGGTGACATGTTCAATGAACATGTCCGCCGTTTCTGCTTCCTTTGTGTAGACCACATGGATGTTGTGGTACTGCTCGATGGAGCCCGGACTGCCCGGCACCCGGTAGGCGTCGAACACAAGGATGAGGTTGCACTTCTGGTAGCCCTGATAGTTGCACAGAATGTCCATCAGCTTATGCCGGGCGGCTTCCAGACTGTCCTTTGCAAGGGCGTTCAGCTCGTCCCATGCGAAGATGATGTTATAGCCGTCCACCAGCAGATATTCCGGCAGAATCTCCCACTGCTGAGCGTCAAAATCCGGACGTTCCCGCTTTTGCGTCGGGCGGAATGCGGCCAGCGGGTCCCGCTTGATGGGCCCATAAGTGCGCTCAAAAATTTTGAGCAGTTCGGCATCCTCTTCCAGAGTGGCGCGGTAGGCCATGGCCCGGCGCTGCGGCACAGTCTGCGCCTCCGGTTCCGGGCGCGCGGCTTTTCCCCAGCCGCTGTCCACATGCATGTGACTGCGCACCTGATCCCATGGCACCACAAAGCCTGCTCCATGGGCGCAGAACACCGAATCTGCGGGATTTTCAAGGTCATGTTCCGGCTCGTAGCCTGCAGCTTCGATGACCTGCGCTGCGTTGTGGCAGGGCCGGCAGCCATCCGGCGTCAGGGTCAGCCGTCCACGACCGCGGGTATAGCTGACCACTTCCATGGGGTAGCTGCGCATGGAAGCTACCGGAGCAAAACCGGTAAGCACAGCAGTTTCTTCTCCGCTTTCCGGCGGGTCAAAGCTGCCTTCCATGCGCTGGATATCGGTCATGGCACGGCCAAGGCTTTCCACTGGCACTTCCAGCCGGAAGGCGTACCACGGCTCCAGCAGCTGGCTTTTGGCCATCATCAGGCCCTGCCGCACAGCGCGGTAGGTCGCTTGCCGGAAATCTCCGCCCTCTGTGTGCTTCAGGTGGGCACGGCCCGCAATGAGGGTGATCTTCACGTCTGTCAGCGGTGCTCCGATTAGCACGCCAAGGTGCTGTTTCTCTTCCAGATGGGTCAGCACAAGGCGCTGCCAGTTTTTGTCCAGCACTTCTTCCCGACAGTCGGTGGCAAACTGCATTCCGCTGCCGCGCGGCAGCGGTTCCAGCTTGACATGCACTTCTGCGTAGTGGCGCAGCGGCTCATAATGACCTACACCCTCCATGGGCTCCGTGATGGTCTCTTTATAAAGGATGCCGCCGGGGCCGAACTCTACGTTCAGGCCAAACCGCTCTGCCAGCAGGCTGCGCAGCACTTCCAGCTGGATCTCGCCCATGAGCTGGACATGGATCTCGCCCAGCGTTTCGTTCCATACCACATGGAGCTGAGGTTCCTCTTCCTCCAGCCGATGCAGCTTGCCCAGCGCCGCGTGCACATCTGCGTCCTCCGGCAGCAGCACCTGATAGCTGAGCACCGGTTCCAGCACCGGCAGGTCGCTGTCGCGTTCTGCGCCAAGGCCTTCGCCCTGACGGGCTTTGGTCAGGCCGGTGACAGCACACACCTGCCCGGGGTGAATGGTCTCTGCCAGTGTATATTTTGTGCCGGAGTACAGCCGCAGCTGGTTGGCCTTTTCGGCCCAAGGCTCGCCGTCCGCTTCGCCCGAGAGCTGTGCTTTCACCTTCAGCTCCCCGCCGGTAACGCGCAGCCAGGTCAGGCGGGCACCCTGTTCATCCTGCGAGACCTTGAACACCTTGGCCCCAAAGGTATCCAGTGCAGGAGCCGGGCGTGTAAAGCGGTCCAGCCCGCCGAGAAGCTCCTCCACACCGTCCAGCTTGAGTGCCGAGCCGAACCAGCACGGGAAAACATGCCGCCGGGCAATGGCCGGGATGATCTCGGCATCTGCCAGCTGTCCAGCCTCCAGCATCCGGTTCATCAGGTTTTCGTCACATAGGGCCAACGCATCATCCCGGTCTGCCTGCGGCATACCAAAATCCACAAACCCTTCGCCGAGGCGATGATTCAGCTGGGCCAGCAGCTCTTCCTTGCTCTTGCCGGGCAGGTCGGTCTTGTTTACAAACACAAAGGTGGGCACATGGTAGCGCCGCAGCAGCCGCCAGAGCGTTTCGGTGTGGCTCTGCACGCCATCGGTGCCGCTGACCACCAGCACGGCATAATCCAAAACCTGCAGAGTGCGCTCGGTCTCGGTGGAAAAATCCACATGGCCGGGAGTGTCCAGCAGGGTGATATCCGTGCTGCCTGCCGTCAGCAGTGCCTGCTTGGAAAAAATAGTGATCCCACGGGCTTTTTCCAGCGCGTCTGTGTCCAGAAAGGCGTCCTTGTGATCCACGCGCCCCAGTTTGCGGATCGCGCCGGAACGGTAGAGCATGGCTTCCGAAAGGGTGGTCTTGCCAGAGTCCACATGGGCCAGAATGCCCAGAACGATATGCTTGTGAATAGTTTCCATCCGCTTCTCCTACAATTCAAAATTCATGTTTATTGTAGCACGGATGGGGAAAAAAGAAAAGTTTTGATTGAAAATGGCCTCCGCTGCGCTCTGGCAATCTTCAGCGGAAAGTTTATTTTCATTTTGAGTTTGTTGCGGCCTGCGGGCCGCTCCAAATGCCTTTTCACGAATGGGGCCAAAACCGGAAGATTCAGTTTCTATCATCGACTTTTTTCATGAAAAAACAGCTCTGGAAAATCCACGGATTTTCCAGAGCTGTAAATATAAAAATGAATTTTCCGCTATTGATGCAACAACGATGACCGCCGCCAGTGGCG
>OCAI01000222.1_pt1 | contig 71476 bp, 59 predicted proteins | sample 1538271 | NCBI WGS metagenome assembly OCAI01 (sample SAMEA2580269, study PRJEB22360) | human gut metagenome | biome: human gut; feature: human-associated habitat; material: faeces | place: Denmark | collected 2008/2010 | reverse complement strand
TCCCCGGCCGGGAACCGCACTGCGGGACCTGACCGGGGAGTTTTGCTGTGGTTATTTGATTTGAGAAGAAAAAAGTGGAGAACAAGTTACTTTCTGCCGTGCAGGATGGGAGACAGCGGCTTGTAGATCAGCAGGCACAGTGCTGCGTCCAGCAGGCCCTTGACCAGCGTAAAGGGCATGTTAAAGATGACCAGACACTTGATGAGGCTGTCTGCGGAGGGCAGGATCGCCTGATACATGCCAAGGATCGCCTCCAGCGGCATGTGGTAGAAGGTGACATAGGCCGGATAGGTGATAAAGTAGTTGGACGGCACACTGAACAGGGCCATCACCACTGCACCGGTCACAGCACCCATGATCGCGGTCTTGCGGCTCTTGTTTTTCTTGTAGATAAAGCCTGCAGCTGCCGAGAAGGCTGCGCCCAGCATAAAGTTGCACAGCTCACCCACACACGCGGTGGAGGTGCCCTTGATGACGATGTGCAGCAGGTTCTTCATAAAGCTGATGACCACGCCGTACACCGGGCCAAGTGCGAATGCGCCCAGCAGAGCGGGCAGGTCGGAGAAGTCCATCTTGACGAAGGACGGGATGAGCATCGGGATGGGGAACTCAATGAACATCAGGATAAAGGCCACCGCGCTGAGCATGGCGGCAACGGTAAGATTGTGGGTCGTGTTCTTTTTCATGGTTATGATTCCTTCCCGGGCAAAAGGCCCTGTAAAAATGTTCCGAAAGCTCTTTTCGTATCGCAGAAGCTGTTCCCATAAGCATTGCACACCGCCTGAGCGTCTTTGTCATTCGGTACGCCCTGCTCATGAAAGCAGTTTCTTATTTTGGAACGGGAAGGACAAACAGAAAAGCGCCCTGCTGCAACAAAAAACACTGCAACAGGGCGCGTAGACAACAATTTGCCTGCCGTTTCTTACATCCGGACTATACCGTTGGTCCCGGAATCGCACCGGGTCAGCACCCACAAAAGGTGGTCGCGGACTTGGAGATCTCTCTCATTGTCATTGCACGCCGTTTGAACTTTTTTGTTCCTTTGGCACGCTCTGGCAACGAAAGCAGCTTCCTTACCGCCAGTGGGGAATCACACCCCGCCCTGAAACGAACTTTCTGGCACAGAGTATAGCGTGCCGGCCCCGGCTTGTCAAGAGGAAACTTTTTGATTTGTATATTTTTTATCAAAGTATTCCTTTTTTGTTTTCCTCTCAGCCTTGCTCCGGCGGGTGTGATATGATATCATGGATGCGCTGTAAAAATTCAGGAGGTTAAAATGATTTTCTCGATCCGTGATCTCTCGTTTGAGCTTGGCTCGCTGCTTCTGGAAGGCTGGCTGGCGCTGGCTGCGCGTGCAGTGTGCGCCCTGCTCATCCTGCTGGCCGCATGGCTCGTGCGCCGCTGGCTGAACAAAAAGGGCATTCCGGCGCTGCTTGCCCGCAGCTGGTATTTTACCGGCACGCCCATCCTGCTGCGCAGTTTTTCCACCCCCATCCTGCGCATGTGCAGCGTCATTGGTGTGTATCTGGCCGCCGCTTCCCTGCCATGGGCCATTTCCGGCATTCCAAAGCTGCTGCTGCTCTGTTTCCGTCTCGCCATGACCCTTCTGGTCTGCGAAGGGCTGTATGCCGCATCCAGTCTGGCCGACCTGCTGCTGGCTTCCTGCAGCCCGGAGATCCGCTCCAACAAAACGCTGCGCTCTCTGCTGGATACCGCCTACAAGGTGCTGGTCATCGTGCTGTGCGTGGCTGCGCTGGCGCAGGAGGTTGGCTTTCCCATCGGCAGCATCGTAGCCGGTGCCGGACTTGTCGGCCTGACCATTTCGCTGGCTGCACAGGAAAGCGCCAGCAACCTGTTTTCCGGCATCGTCATCCTGCTGGATAAGCCCTTCTCGGTGGGTGACTGGATCACCGTGGGCAGTGTGGAGGGCGAAGTGATCGACATCAATTTCCGCTCCACCCGCATCCGCTCTCTGGATAAGACCATCAATGTCGTCACCAACAGCCAGATCTGTGCCTCCACGGTAAAGAATGCGGCCCTGCGCACCATGCGTCCCTATAAGTTCAACCTTGGCGTCACCTACAATACTACCCGTCCCAAGCTGGAAAAGCTGATGAAAGACCTGCAGGCCATGCTGGATGCCAGCCCGTATACCAACAAGGGCACCAACATCGTGCAGCTGGCAAACTTTGGGGATTCCAGCATCAACATTCTGGTCTCCGCCTATCTGGTGACCAATGTCTACGCCGAGTTCCTGCAGATGCAGAACGACCTGAACCTGAACATCATGGATATCATGCAGGCTGACGGTGTGGATTTTGCCTTTCCCTCCACCAGTGTGTATATCGAAAAAAATTCCTGAAACTTCTGTGCAAAAAATGCCGTTCCATCGAAATCGGAACGGCATTTTTCTTTTGTTCGTTTATTCGTTTGCAGCCTTATCCAGCTGCACCTCGGCAGCTTCTTACGCCTCTTCTTCCTTCTGATAGATTTCAAATGCCGACCACATGGGGTGCAATGTCCCTGCCGCAGAGCCGGCGCTCAATACAGGACCGCCAGCACCCGGCCCAGAGCCCTGCAGCCCTTCTTGGCCCCCCAGACCACTCCATTGACCGCGCTGTTGATGCTTGTGATGGTATCCAGCATCCTGATTTCCCCCTCTTGTTAAAAAATGCGGGCAGGAACCTTTCAAGGCTCTGCCCGCATGTCAGGATGCTTATTCCACACTCCGGTGCGCACCTCAGCAGGCAGTCACACCTTTGTGTCTGTTCGTTCTTGCCCCGTATCCTCTTGCGGATACGGGGCATACAGGGTATCATAAAATTTCCGCATAGGCAAGATTTTCAGATAAAATGCAGGAATTTTCAGTTTGACCTTGTCTATGCTGAATTTTGTTATCGTATGACTTTTCATCGGTTATAATGCCACATCAAGCGCCATCATCAGCGCAAACCCCAGCACGATGCTCACCACACCGGCAGGCTCATCCTCTTCCACCGCCTGCGGGATCATCTCCTGCGCGGTCACGCACACCATGCAGCCTGCCGCCGCACTGAGCAGCCACGGCAGCGCAGCACCGACCTGCTCCGCAAGGGCGAAGGCCAGCAATGCGCCCAGCGGCTCCACCAGCCCGGACGCAGCGCCCGCCAGAAACGCCCGAAGCCGTGTACAGGAGCCATGGGCCAGCGGCAGACTGACCGCCGCACCTTCCGGGATATTCTGCAGGCCGATGCCAAGGCTCAGTGCCAGTGCCCCGCTGATGGCATCCGGCTCCCCAGTCAGCGCCATGGCAGCGGCAAGCCCTGCCACCATGCCCTCGGGCAGATTGTGTAAGGTCACAGCCAGGATCATGCGGCCGCTGTGTCCTGCCCCGCCTGCCAGCAGCTGCCCGGCAAACTGCTCCACCTGCAAAAGGCCCACTGCGCCCAGTACGAGTCCTATCGCCGATGGGATCCACGCAGGCAGTGCCAGACCGCGTCCCCGCTCAATGGCGGGCAGCAAAAGGCTCCACACGCTGGCCGCCAGCATAATGCCTGCCGCCATGCCGCACAAAATACGCTGTGTGCAGGGCCGGGCCTGCCGCCGCAGCAAAAACACACCCGCGGCGCCCAATGTAGTGCACGCCGCCGGAAACAGCAGCACCCATGCAGTCAAGATCATCCGGTTCAAAACAGCATTCCCCCTTTGCCCGTTGTATGTGCGCAAAGGTAAAAAGGTGCAGAGCTGTCCGGAACGCCCTGAAAAAGCTTTCCCATGCGATGCATCGGCCGCATCCGCACCCGAGATTCTCTCAGCCTTATTTCTGTCCGGAGCAAAGTCTTATTCCGCATGTTTTATCCAAACAAATTATACGACCCTTCCGCCCTCATAAAAAGTTGTTCCAGCTCATCTGCCGTTTCTTTGCCTCCCGGTTCAATTTTGCCAAAAAGCCTTTGACTTTTGTCAACAAATTATAACAAAAGCGTAGATTTTCTTGAGGATATCACTTCTTTGCCCAAAAAGCTCTTGATTTTTCAAATAAAAAGACTAGAATATCTTCTTGCAGCAAGGCTCCTCCTGTGGGGCAGCTGCAAGAATACTTTTGCATGAAGCAAGGAGATTTTAGATATGAAACTCAAGAATGTTTGTGTTGCTGTTGTCGCTCTGGCTCTGGCTGTCGGCATGACTGCCTGCGGCGGTTCTGCTTCCTCCACTGCTGCATCCTCTTCCGAGGCTGCTTCTACCAGCACTTCTGTTGCTGCTGAGGCCGAGGAGAGCGCTTCTTCCGCTGTTGCAGAGGAGAACGGTTCTTCTTCTGAGGCTGCATCCAGCGAGGCTGCTTCTTCTGAGGCCGCTTCTTCTGAGGCTGCTTCCAGCGAAGCTGCTTCTTCTGTTGCCGCATAATTCAGGCAGCACTCTTAGTTCAAGGAACGATCAAACCGGGCACGGAACTTTTTCTGTGCCCGGTTTTTTGCAGCAAAATGCGCCGGAAAGGTTTATTGGGAACCTCCCGGCGCATTTTTCAGGAGCTGCCATCCGAAGCAGGATGCCCCTCAGGCAGCGTGCAATGCTTATTCTTATATTCCCCAGAACAGGATCCCCAGTCCTGCAGAGAGCAGGATCATCCCAATGGGCGGTGGTGCTTTGCCCTTTTTCCGGCGGCAAAGGACATGCAGCCCCCACAGCAGCAGGAACACCACAATGGAACGGAGATCCGGTGCAATGCCTGCCTTGTCCGCTGCAAACCCGGCCAGCGTAGAAAGCGCCATGTTGACAGCAGTTGCCAGGATCATCGCCACCACACAGGGACGAACGCCGCCAAGAACTGCGTTGACTCCCGCATACTTCATCAGGTTCTGCAGCACCGATGCAACGAGCAGGATAATAACAAAGGACGGCAGCACCACGCCCAATGTCGCGCACAGCGCACCCCAGAAGCCGCCCTGCGAAGCACCGATGAAGGTGGCCATATTGATGGCCAGCGGGCCGGGTGTGGATTCCGACACAGCAATGAAGCTGAGAAATTCGCCTTCCGTCAGCCAGCCGTGTCCTAAGACCGTTTCCCTCACCAGCGAGATCATCCCGTAGCCGCCGCCGAAGGACAGTGCACCGATCATGAGGAAATTCCAGAAAAGTTCTACATAGATCACGGCTTCTTCTCCCCCTTCCGCAGCTGCTGTACTGCATACACCAGCAGCCCGGCCACACCGCTGAACAGGATGTAAAAAATGGAAGAGAAGGACACTGCTGCAATGGAACAGCCCACCATCGCTGCCGCAACCGTGGTCAGGATGACAATATTGAAGACGCTGTGTTCCAACTCCTTCAGCATCTTCAGTCCGGCGGAAAGGATCAGATAGATCACACACACCTGAATGCCGTGGAACGCACTTGCCACCACCGAAAGGCAGAGGAACTGGTCAAAGAACAGCGAGATCAGATAAATGACCGCGAAGGACGGGAGACACACCGCCACCGTGGACGCCGCCGCGCCTGCTGCACCCTCGATCTTGTAGCCGATATAGGTGGCACTGTTCACCGCCACCGGGCCGGGCGTAGACTCCGCAATTGCCACCATGTCCAGAAATTCTTCTTTTGTCACCCACTTTTTCTCTTCCACAAATTCATTCTGCAGCAAAGCCACCATGGCATAACCGCCGCCAAATGTGAACGCGCCGATCTTGAAAAACGTCCAGAAAAGCTCCTTTGTTTTCGACATAGCTTTCTCCTTTCTTGCGCCTTATTATATCATTTTTTGTTTTCATATGATATACTTTAATGGAATATGCTGCTTTCTTTGGAAAAAGCAGAAAAAGGAGTTTAGGATATGAAAACAAAATTTGGTATCGCAGGCTGCGGATTTCTGGGCAACATTGTGGCCGATGCATGGAAGAACGGTCTGCTGCCGGACTACGAGCTGGTGGGCGTGACCAGCCGTACCCGTGCTTCGGCAGAAAAGACTGCCGAAACAGTAGGCTGTGCCGTGTGTGACGATGTGGATGCCCTGCTGGCGCTGGAGCCGGAGTACATCGTGGAGACCGCTTCGGTGGAGGCTGTGCGCGCCATGGCTGTGCCTGTGTTGAAAAAAGGCGTGAACCTGGTCATCATTTCCATTGGCGCGTTTGCAGACCTTGCCTTTTATGAGCAGGTCAAGGCCGCTGCCGCAGAGGGTGATGCCAAGGTGCATCTTGCAAGCGGTGCCATCGGCGGCTTTGATGTACTGCAGACCGTCACCCTGATGGCTCAGGCCCAGCAGCTGGCCGAGACCGCAGGCATCGAGACCCACACCGGCGCAAGGGGCTTCCGCAACACGCCCGTATGGGAGGAGCACCTGCTCACCGATACGGAAAAGACCACTGTGTTCACCGGCAATGCCAAGCAGGCCATTGCCACCTTCCCGCGCCGGGTCAATGTAGCCGTGGCCACCTCTCTGGCCACCACCGGCCCGGAGATCACCGGCGTGACCATGCATTCCGTCCCCGGCTGGGTGGGTGACGATCACCGCATCACTGCCGAGATCGAGGGTGTGAAGGCTGTGGTGGACATCTGCTCTTCCACCAGCGCCATTGCTGGCTGGAGTGTGGTTTCCCTGCTGCGCAATCTTGCTTCCCCTGTGTGTTTCTATTAAAAGGAGGATCTGCACATGTTCCATAAACTGGTAGCTATTGAGCCGGTCAGCCTGATCCCCTCCGCTGAGCAGGAACTGCATCAGTATGCAGAAGAAGTGACCCTGTACCGCGATATCCCGGCGGACGATGACGAGATCGTGCGGCGTATCGGGGATGCAGATGCCGTGCTTCTGAGCTATACCTCCCGCATGGGCAAAAGCGTGATCGAGCGCTGCCCGAATATCCGTTACATCGGCATGTGCTGCAGTCTGTATTCGGAAGAGAGCGCCAACGTAGATATCGCCTACGCCCGCACCCGCGGCATCAAAGTGCTGGGCATCCGGGACTACGGCGACCGCGGCGTTGTGGAGTACGTTCTGCACGAGCTCATCGGCATCCTGCACGGTTTTGGAATGCCCATGCTGCGGGACGAGCCGGTGGAGATCACCGGGCTGAAGGTCGGCGTCATCGGGCTGGGTGTGTCCGGCAAAATGATCGCCGATGCGCTGCAGTTCATGGGTGCCGACATTGCCTATTACAGCCGCACCCGCAAGCCTGATGCCGAAGCCTCCGGCATGACCTACAAGCCGCTGGCACAGCTGCTGACCGAGAGCGAGGTGGTGTTCACCTGCCTGAACAAAAATGTCCTGCTGCTGGGCAGGGACGAATTTGCACAGCTGGGCGAGGGAAAGGTGCTGTTCAACACCTCCATCGGTCCGGGCTTTGACTCGGCCGCACTGGAAGATTGGCTCACTCTGCCAGGCACCCATTTCTTCTGCGATATCCGCGCCGCTGCAGGCCCGGTGGGCGAGGGCTTTTTTGAACGCGAGAACGTACACTGCACCAATGTTTCCGCCGGGCGCACCAAGCAGGCCTTTGTGCTGCTGAGCCAGAAGGTGCTGGCAAATATCCGCACTGTTCTGGGAGAATGATATAAAAAGGGAATGCTTCCCGGCCGTGAGAAGCGTTCCCTTTTAGGCTTTATTCAAAATTGTTGTGATCTCTTCCAGATTCGCCGCAAATCGGATGCCCCGCTGGCGCTGCGGCGTGGAAAGGCCCTTCTCGATCATTTTGTCCAGCAGTGCCTTCAGGCTGTCGTAGTAGCCGTTCAGATCATAAAGGATGCAGGGCGCATCCAGCTGACCCAGCGAGACCCGGGACATCACTTCTGCAATTTCTTCCAGCGTGCCGGTGCCGCCGGGGAATGCGATAAAGGCATCCCCCAGCTCGATCATCTTCGTCTTGCGCTCAGCCATGTCTCTGGTAACGATCAATTCGGTCAGGCCATCATGCTGCAGCTCCTGCTGAATAAAAAACTGCGGCTCTACACCGGTCACGGTGCCGCCCGCATCCAGTGCGCTCTGCGCCAGCAGGCCCATCAGACCGCTGCGGGAGCCGCCGTATACAAGGTGATGCCCGTTTGCACCGATCCAGCTGCCCAGCTCCCGGACAGCCGCTGCCAATGCCGGATCGCTGCCTTCATTTGCCCCAAGATAGACTGTAATGTTCATGGTGTTTCCCCTTTTTGTTTTTTCTCATTTTACCACGTTCGCTATGCATTGCAAGGCCCGGCACTACTTGCAAATAAAGCTGCACTGTGGTATGCTTGTGCACAGAAAAGGGAGCTTGCAAAAGCAGGCTGAGAGTGGGCTGTCTGCCCAGACCTGTGACCTGATTTGGATAATGCCAACGTAGGGAGATACCACTGCTTCAGCATGCGGAAATGTCTCCCTGTGGGCATTTCCGCATTTTGATACAAAGGAAGTTATTGCTATGAAAACCGCATTGACCATTGCCGGCAGCGATTCCAGCGGCGGCGCCGGCATTCAGGCCGATATCAAGACCATGACCGCCAACGGCGTGTATGCCATGAGCGCCATCACCGCCCTGACCGCTCAGAATACCACCGGCGTTACCGGCATTTTTGAAGCCACCCCGGAATTTCTGGCGCAGGAGATCGATGCCATTTTTACCGACATCCACCCGGACGCCGTCAAGATCGGCATGGTGTCCTCGGCTGAGCTGATCGGGGTAATTGCTGAAAAGCTGCACAGCTACGACGCAAAGCATATCGTGGTGGACCCCGTGATGGTAGCCACTTCCGGTTCCAAGCTGCTGCGGGATGACGCCGTGCAGGCGCTGACCGAAAAGCTGCTGCCCATGGCAGAGGTCGTCACCCCCAATATCCCGGAGGCCGAGATCCTCTCCGGCATGAAGATCACCGACGCGGCAGGCATGGAAGCTGCCGCACAGCGCATCAGTGAAAAATATCACTGCGCCGTGCTGTGCAAGGGCGGCCACCAGATCAATGACGCCGACGACCTGCTGTGGCGGAACGGCTGCGGCAAGTGGTTCCGGGGCAGACGCATTGATAATCCCAATACGCACGGCACCGGCTGCACCCTGTCCAGCGCCATTGCATCCAATCTGGCAAAGGGCTATGATCTGGATACTTCTGTGGAGCGGGCAAAAGCCTATATTTCCGGCTGTCTTTCTGCCATGCTGGATCTGGGCCATGGCTCCGGCCCCATGAACCACATGTTTGCACTGAAGGGAGAATTTGTTGGTGAGTGAGCAGTCTTTTGTGCAGCAGCTGGTACAGGAAAGTCTGCCCGTGTGGGAGCAGTGCCTGCATTCGGAATTTCTGGAAAGACTTGCGGACGGCACGCTGGACGAGGCCTGCTTTAAGGGCTACATTGTAGAGGACAGCCTTTACCTGCGGGAATATGCCAAGGTGTTCGCATGGGGCATGACCAAGGCGGCAGATATGCAGACCATCCGCACCTACTATTCCCTGCTGTCCTTCGTAAACGAGAGTGAGGACGCCGAACGCCTGCGCTGCCTGAGACAGTTCGGGCTGACCGATGAGGGCATCCAGAGCCTGCCGCTGCGGCCGGAGAACCGCGCCTATGTGGACTACATGATCGACACCTCCAGAAACAGCGAGGGCGCAGCCGAGTGCATGATGGCCTGCCTGCCCTGCATGCTGAGCTACAGCTGGATCTTCCAGAAGCTGCTGAAAGAGCATCCCGCTGTGCAAGATGCCCCCTATGGTGCGCTGGTGGCAGACTATGCAGGCAGGGACTACGAGGAAGCCTGCCGCGACTGGGCTGCATTTGCAGAAAAGACCTGTGAGGGCCTGAGCCCGGAGCGCCTTGCCCGCTGCCGCGAGATCTTCCATGCCTGCTCTGTGTATGAGCTGGATTTCTGGGCCATGGCGGCTTTGCCCCGCAGCGACCTGTAATGATTCTGAGCATAAAAATGCACCCGGCGTGTGGGCAGAGCCACAGCAGCCGGGTGCATTTTCTTTTGTGCAGGCAGACAGGCATTAAAAGTCCGACTTCTCGTGATTTTTCGCAAAATCTGTCCGTGGTGCAAACCACTGCGGGCAGTTTCTGTTTTTCCACGGAGTACACTTCTTGCAAAAAGTGAACAAAATGCCGTTGCAAAAAACGCGGCAGATTCTTCTCATCTGCCAAAGTTTTGCCCGGAATGCATTTTTTGCTGGACAATGCCGCCCGGCTGTGCTAAAACAATGTCAGGAACCCGCAATGGTGCAGACCTTCAGGTCAAGTGCGCCATTGCGGGCTTTTTGTTTTTCTGGGAAAGTGTTAAGAAATTAGAGGAGGCGTTTCTTATGAAAGCATTCATTTCTCGCCGTGATTTTCTGAAAGCTGCAGGCATTACCGCAGCTGCGGCAGCTCTGGCAGGCTGCTCTTCTGGCGGTTCTGCAAGCGGCTCTTCTGCAGGCGGCAAGACCATCCGCGTTGGCGTGTTTGAGCCGGCTTCCGGTGATAATGGCGCAGGCGGCAAGCAGGAAGTTCTGGGCGTCGAATACGCCAACAGCCTTGCTCCCACCGTGGAGATCGGCGGTGAGACTTATAACGTTGAACTGGTAGAGGTGGATAACCAGTCCAGCACCGATAAGGCCGTGACTGCTGCACAGGAGCTGGTCTCCAAGAAGGTGTCCATCGTGCTGGGCAGCTACGGCTCCGGTGTTTCCATTGCAGCCGCTCCCACCTTCCAGTCCGCTTCCATCCCGGCCATCGGCTGGCCCTTGCCCCAACCCCCCGGAAGCCGGCCCCCGCGCCCCCCCCCGCCCCACCCCCGCCGTGACCGAGGCCAACCCCTACTACTTCCGTGTCTGCTTCCTTGACCCGTTCCAGGGCTCGGTCATGGCAAACTTTGCAAAGGATGAATTCAGCGCTGCCAACGCCTACGTGCTGAGCATGCTGGGCGAGGACTACGGCTCCGGTCTGGCCACCTACTTCGTCAACGCTTTTGAGGATCTGGGCGGCACTGTTACCAGCGAGCAGTTTCCCGAGGGCACCTCGGACTTCTCCGCCTACATCCAGAACGCCATCAACGCCGGCGCAGATGTGATCTTTGCACCCTGTGCCACCACCTATGCCGCCCAGATCATCACACAGGCCGCCTCTGCAGGCTTTGACAAGCCTATTACCGCAGGCGACACATGGGAGTCCAGCGTTATTCTGGACGCACAGAAGGGCACCAGCGTGCAGGTCTACTGCTCCACCTTCTTTGATGAGAACGATGATTCCGGCGCAGCCAAGGAGTTCGTCACCGGCTTTAAGGAGTGGCTGAACTCCGACAGCCAGAAGCTGACCAACAACGGCGGCAACGACATCGTGGCAGCTGTTTCCGCTCTGGGCTACGATGCCTACATGGTAGCTCTGGAAGCCATCAAGGCAGCAGGCAGCACCGACGGCACCGCCATCCGTGATGCCCTGTACAGCGTAAACTACGACGGCGTGACCGGAAGCATCACCTTTGACCAGACCACCGGTGATGCCAACAAGGATATGGCCTACATCAAGAAGGCCGCCGACGGCGCATTCGAGTTCGTCAAGACCCAGAGCGTGGAAGGCTGATAAGCTGATCAGGTTTTAGACCGCAAAACGCAGGCAGGAGCCATTCCCCGCCTGCGCTTTGCTTGTATCAAAATAAAAGTTGTAAGAAATGGAGGGTTCCCCTTATGGCTGCAAAGTTTCTGCCCTATTTGCTGGCAGGTATCTCGGTGGGCGGCCAGTATGCATTGATCGCCATTGGCTACACGATGGTGTACGGCATCCTGCGCCTGATCAACTTTGCTCACGGCGATATCTTTACCGTAGCCGGTTTTCTGATGGTGTACGCTACTGCTTTCCTTCCGCTGACCATTTCCATCCCGCTGGTGGTGGTGGCAACGGTGCTGCTGGGCATCGCAGTGGAAAAGATCGCCTACAAGCCCCTGCGCACTGCGCCGCGCATGTCGGTGATGATCTCCGCGATCGGTATGTCCTACCTTTTGCAGAACTCCATGTGGTATGTCACCGGCGGTCTGGCCAAGCAGTACCCGGCTCTGCCCTGGATCAGCGACACTGTCACGGTGCTGGGCTGCCAGACCAAGCGGGTCACGGTCGTGACGCCGTTCCTCGTTATTGTGCTGGTGGCTGCGCTTGTCACCCTGATCCAGAAGACCAAGATCGGCATGGCAATGCGCGCAGCTTCCCGCGATTTTGAGACCGCTCAGCTGATGGGCATCAAGATCAACAATGTCATCTCCTTTACCTTTGCAGTAGGCAGCTTTCTTGCGGCCATCGGTTCCATGATGTATTTTTCCAATTACACGGCGGTCACGCCTACCGTGGGTGCCATGCCGGGCCTGAAAGCCTTTGTGGCAGCCGTGTTCGGCGGCATCGGTTCCATTCCGGGCGCTGTCATCGGCGGCTTCATCATCGGCATCTGCGAAAGCCTGATCAAGGGTGCCGGTGCCACCACCTTCAGCGATGCCTTCACCTTTGCACTGCTGATCGTGGTGCTGGCGGTAAAGCCTACCGGCCTGTTCAGTGAAAACCTGACCGAGAAAGTGTGATGACCATGAAACAAGAGAAAAAACGCATCTATCTCCGGGCTGCGCTGGCGCTGGCCGCCCTGCTGCTGGTGCTGCTGGCACTGGATAACCTGAGCTTTGTGCCCTCCATGCTGCTGACCGTGCTGCGCAAGGGCGCCATTTATGCGCTGGTGGCGGTGTCTATGAACCTGCTGAACGGCTTTACCGGCCTGTTCAGTCTGGGGCAAGCAGGCTTTATGCTGCTGGGTGCCTACACCTACGCCATCCTCACCATTCCCGCCGCTTCGCAGAAATCCATCTACCAGCGCTACGCAAACGGCGGCATCGGCTTCTCCATCCCGGAACTGCTCTCCAAACCTCTGGGCGGCTTCGGCCTGCTGCTGGGCGTTGTCTTCTGCCTGATCCTGGCCGGTTTTATCGCAGCGCTGTTCGCCTTCCTCATCGGCCTGCCGGTGCTGAAGCTGAAGAGTGACTACCTTGCCATTGCCACACTGGGCTTTGCCGAGATCATCCGTGCCGCCGTGGTTTACGAAGGCTTTGGCCCGCTGACCAATGGCTCCAACCTTCTGTACGGTTTCACCAGCTTTGCCAGCTTCAACCTTTCGCTGGGCGGCACGACCCTGCATCTGGAAACGGTGATGCCCTTTCTCTTTTCCGGTGTGTGCATTGCCATCACCCTTCTGCTCATCAACTCCACCTATGGCCGTGCCTTCAAGGCCATCCGTGACGATGAGATCGCTGCCGAAGCCATGGGCATCAACCTTGCCAGCCACAAGCGCATGAGCTTTATCATCAGCAGCTTCTTTGCCGGCATCTCCGGCGCAATGCTGGCCATGTATCAGGCCAGCGTGCAGGCCACCACCTTCAAATCCAGCATGACCTACGAGATCCTGCTGATCGTGGTCATTGGCGGCATCGGCTCGGTGTCCGGTTCCATCATCGCGTCCTTCCTGTTCATCGCCAGCTCCGAATGGCTGCTGCGCTTCCTCGACAACGAGACCTACATCGGCGGGTTCCGTCTGCCGCTGCTGCGCTCCGGTTTCCGCATGGTGGTGTTCAGCATCATCATCATGGCTGTGGTGCTGTTCTTCCGCAAGGGCATCATGGGTGACCGTGAATTGTTCCAGAAAAAGCCCGCATCCACTGCAAAAGCTGCCAAAAAGGAGGCGCGTTCCAAATGAGTGAAAACGTATTGACCATTGAAAACGCCACGATGCAGTTTGGCGGCGTGGTGGCTGTGGATAATCTGAACCTGAAGGTGGATAAAGATCAGATCGTCTCCCTCATCGGCCCCAACGGTGCCGGCAAGACCACCGCGTTCAATGTTGTTACCGGCGTGTATGCACCCACCAACGGCGCAGTGTGGTTTGAGGGGCGAAAGATCATTGAGAACACGCCCCACGGCAAGATGAAAAAGCTCTACAAGGGGCAGAACGCGGGAACGTATTCCCACATCATTGCACCGACTCCGGATAAGATCACCCGGATGGGCATTGCCCGCACATTCCAGAACATCCGTCTGTGGAAAAGCCAGACCGTATTTGAGAATGTGCTCATTGCCAAGCACTGCCGCTGTTCCGCCAACCTGCTGAGCGCCACCTTCCGCCTGAATGCCGACGAAGAAAAGCGCCAGCGCGAGGAATGTGAGCACCTTTTGCAGGTGCTTGGTCTGCAGGAGGTCCGCAACGAGCTGGCCACCGGTCTGCCCTACGGCTTACAGCGCCGGGTTGAGATCGCCCGTGCGCTGGCAACTGAGCCAAAATTGCTGCTTCTGGATGAGCCTGCCGCCGGTATGAACCCGCAGGAGACCGAAGAGCTGACCGCTTTTATTGACCGCATCCGCACCGATTTCAACCTGACGGTGTTTATGATCGAGCATCACATGGATCTGGTCATGGACATTTCCGACCGGGTCTATGTGCTGGACTTTGGCCGCCTGATCGCCGAGGGCACACCCGCCGAAGTACAGAACGACCCGCGGGTCATCGACGCTTATCTGGGGGTGGACGAAGATGCTTGAGATCAAGGATTTACACGTTTCTTACGGCGGCATTCAGGCGCTGCGCGGCGTATCGCTGACGGTTCCGGAGGGGAGGATCGTTACCCTGATCGGTGCCAACGGTGCCGGCAAGTCCACCCTGATGCGCACCATCTCCGGCCTTGTCAAGGCACAGAGCGGCTCCATTCTGTGGAACGGTCAGGAAGTGCTGGGCAGGCCCATCGACCAGATCGTAGCCAGCGGCATTGCCATGTCGCCGGAGGGCCGCAGAGTATTCGCCGATCTGACGGTCGTTGAAAACCTGAAGATCGGTGCCTATCTGCGCCGGGACAAAGCTGAGACAGAACAGGACCTCGAGTGGGTGTACAGCCTGTTCCCCCGCCTGAAGGAGCGCAGCTGGCAGAGCGCCGGTACCCTTTCCGGCGGCGAGCAGCAGATGCTGGCCGTGGGCCGCGCTCTGATGAGCAAGCCGAAACTGCTGATGCTGGACGAGCCCAGCCTCGGTCTTGCGCCCATTGTGGTGCGGGAGATCTTTGACATCATCCGCACCGTGAACCAGCAGGGCATCACCGTGCTGCTGAACGAGCAGAACGCAAACATGGCCTTGAAGGTGGCCGACTATGCTTACGTATTGGAGACCGGCACCTTGACCCTTTCCGGTACCGGCACCGAACTGCTGGCAGACGAAAGCGTCAAGGCAGCTTACCTTGGCAAAAAGCGCAATTGATTTTTTGCTTTCAGAACGATTTGAATGCTCTCCGCTTCGCTCTGAGCATAAGCAGAGGAATTTATAATTTTATTTGTGGTCTGGAAACAACTGCGGTTGTTTCCAGACCACTTTTTTCACGAGAAAGGCCGTTTCGTTCAATGCATTTTGAGCTCCAAAATTTACAGCAAAAAGCGAAGAGGAAATGGCCCCAAGTCATTTTCTCTTCGCAAACGGTAAAGTTATATTCTACGAATATTCTTACCCTCTTACAGCATCCTTCATGCGCTTGACATAGGCACCGATCTGCTCCGGGGCATCCTTGCCGTACTGCTCCAGCAGCTTGATGACGGCAGAGCCCACGATTGCACCATCGGCGATGCCCGCCATCTTTGCCGCCTGCTCCGGTGTGGAGATGCCAAAACCGATGGCACAGGGCACTGCGGTGTTTTCCCGCACCACCTTCACGATGGACGCAAGGTCGGTCCGGATCTCGCTGCGGGTACCGGTGACGCCCAGACTGGACACGATATACAAAAATCCCTCAGCTTCTTTGGCGATCATGGCAATGCGGTTTTCAGAGGTAGGAGCGATCATTGAAATCAGGTCCACACCGTACTTATGGCAGGTGGGTGCAAACTCCTCTTTTTCCTCATAGGGCAGGTCGGGCAGGATCAGCCCGTCAATGCCGATCTCTGCGCAGGTGGAGATGAACCGCTCTGCGCCGTAGGAGAACACGACATTTGCATAGGTCATGAACACCATGGGGATCGAAACATCTTTCCGCACCTCGCGGACAAAGTCAAAGACCTTATCCGTGGTGGTCCCCGCTTTCAGGGCGCGGATGTTGGCCCCCTGAATGACCGGGCCCTCGGCGGTGGGGTCCGAGAACGGGATGCCCAGCTCGATGAGGTCGGCGCCGTTTGCCGCCATGGCGCGGACGGCGGCGGCAGTGGTTTCCAGATCCGGGTCGCCGCAGGTGATGAACGGAATGAACGCTTTGCCGTTTGCAAAGGCCTTTGCAATGTTACTCATGAAGATCCTCCCCTCTGTAGCGGGCAATGGCGGCGCAGTCCTTATCGCCGCGGCCGGAAATGGTGATGACGATGATCTGTTCCTTGTCCATAGTGGGTGCCAGCCTGATGGCATGGGCCACGGCGTGGGCCGATTCAATGGCCGGGATGATGCCCTCGGTGCGTGCCAGATACTCGAATGCGTTCACGGCTTCGTCGTCCGTAATTGCCACATACTCGGCGCGGCCGATATCATGCAGCCATGCGTGCTCCGGGCCGATGCCGGGATAATCCAGACCGGCAGAAATGGAGTAGACCGGCGCAATCTGACCGTATTCATCCTGACAGAAATAGGACTTCATGCCGTGGAAAATACCCAGACGGCCCGTATTGATGGTAGCTGCAGTCTCGAAGGTGTCGATGCCGCGGCCTGCGGCCTCACAGCCGATGAGACGCACGGTTTTGTCGTTGATGAAATTGTAGAAACTGCCAATGGCGTTGGAGCCGCCGCCCACGCAGGCAATGACGGCATCCGGCAGGCGGCCTTCCTTTTCCAGCATCTGCTCCTTGATTTCCTTGGAAATAACCGCCTGAAAATCACGCACGATGGTGGGGAACGGATGCGGGCCCATCACCGAGCCAAGGCAGTAATGGGTGTCGCTGATGCGGCTGGTCCACTCGCGCATGGCTTCGGACACGGCATCCTTTAAGGTGCCGGTGCCGCTGGTGACAGGAATGACCTCCGCGCCCAAAAGACGCATCCGGTAGACGTTCAGTGCCTGACGTTTGGTGTCCTCCTCGCCCATGAACACCACGCACTCCATACCCATCAGGGCAGCGGCAGTGGCGGTGGCAACGCCATGCTGACCGGCACCGGTCTCAGCGATGAGGCGGGTCTTGCCCATCTTCTTGGCCAGCAGCGCCTGCCCGAGAACATTGTTGATCTTGTGCGCACCGGTGTGGTTCAGGTCCTCGCGCTTGAGGTAGATCTTTGCACCGCCGAGGTCCTCTGTCATCTTTTTTGCATAGTACAGGCGGCTGGGACGGCCTGCGTACTCGTTGAGCAGTTCGGTGAGCTCCCGATTGAACTCCGGGTCATCTTTGTAATGGTTGTAGGCTTCTTCCAGTTCAATGACGGCATTCATCAGCGTTTCGGGGATATATTGTCCGCCGTGGATGCCAAAGCGTCCGTTGGGGTTTGTCATGGTCGTTCATTCCTTTCCTGATTGGTCGTTTTTGCGTACCGCGGCCACGAATGCCGCCATCTTTTCGGGGTCCTTCTTCCCTGCCGTCTCAATGCCGGAGCTCACATCCACCCCATAGGGGTGCAGACGCTCCACAGCATCGGCCGCATTTTCCGGGCCAATCCCTCCGGCAAGAAGATAATCCCGCTTGAAATTTTCCAGCAGCGCCCAGTCAAAGGCCCTGCCCGTTCCGCCTGCGCCGGAATCCAGCAGAACAAGGTCTGCCGGGCTTTTTTCCGCCTTTGCAAGGCTTTCTGCATCCGTCACGCGGAAGGCCTGCCAGAGCGGCCTTGCGGTCAGGCTGCGCAGCCGGGCAAGGTAAGCGGCATCCTCCTGCCCGTGGAGCTGGGCAATATCGACAATGCCCGCATTCAGCAGGCCCGCCACCGTTTCCGGTGCTTCGTTCACGAACACGCCCACGGCCTGGATCCCGGGGGAAAGCTGTGCTTTTAATTCTGCGGCCAATTCCCGGGAAACATACCGTCTGCTTTTGGGGGCAAACACAAAGCCGATGTACTCCGGCTGCAGGGCATTTGCCGCTGCGATATCCTCCGGACGGGTCAGGCCACATAATTTGATCCTTGTCATAGCAGTCCTTTCAATTCCCGCAGCTTTGCGGCCTTATCCGGCGCACGCATGAGCGTTTCGCCAATGAGCACTGCATCTGCCCCGATGGCTGCAAGCCCGGCAACATCTTCGGCAGTTTTTACGCCGCTTTCCGAGACAAAAAGCACATTCTGCGGGATACGGGAGCGCAGGCGGCGGCTGTTTTCGGTGTCCACCGTGAAGGTTTTCAGGTTGCGGTTGTTCACGCCAAGGATGCGTGCCCCGGCGGCAAGCGCACGGTCCACTTCGGCGTCATCATGCGCTTCCACCAGAGCGGAGAGTCCCAGGCCATCACAGATGGCAAGATACTCTTTGAGCTGTGCATCGTTCAGAATCGCGCAGATGAGCAGCACTGTCGAAGCGCCCAGAAGCTTTGCTTCGTAGATCATGTACGCATCCACGGTAAAATCCTTGCGCAGGCAGGGTATGGAGACAGCAGAAGCGATCTCTTTCAGATAGGCGTCACTGCCAAGGAACCACTTTGGCTCGGTCAGCACCGAGATGGCATCTGCCCCGGCGGCCTCGTATTCTCTGGCGATCTGCAGGTACGGGAACTCCGGTGCGATGAGCCCCTTGGAGGGCGATGCTTTTTTACACTCACAGATGAAGGCAAGCCCCGGCTTTGCAAGGGCTTTTTCAAACCGGAAGTCCCCTTTGGGCAGGGACAGCGCCTGCCGCTTTATTTCGGCCAGCGGCAGGCGTTGCTTTGCCGCTTCCACCCGCTGCCGGGCGTGTTCGGCCAGCTGGTCTAAGATGTTCATGCATTTTCCTCCGGGCGATTGCTCACTTCGATGAACTTTTCCAACACAGCCGCCGCCTTGCCGCTATCGATCAGCTGTGCAGCCAGTGCGATGCCCTCTGCCACCGTCTCGGCCTTGCCGCCGATGTAGAGGGATGCGCCCGCGTTCAACAGAACGGCGTCACGCTTGGGGCCCTTCTCGCCTGCCAGAATGGCGCGGGTGATGGCGGCATTTTCTGCCGGGGCACCGCCCACAAGGTCGGCCTTTTCGCAGCGGGTCAGACCGAACTGCTCCGGCGTGATGGTGTAGCACTTGTACCAGCCATCCTTGATCTCACACACTCTGGTGGGAGCACTGAGGGAGATCTCGTCCAGCTTATCCTTGCCGTAGACCACCATACCGCGCCGGACCCCCAGACTGATGAGCACCTGTGCCAGCGGCTCCACAAGGTATTCATCGTAGACGCCCAGCAGCTGCATGGCAGGCGAGCCGGGATTGGTGAGCGGTCCGAGGATGTTGAACACGGTGCGGAAGCCCAGTTCCCTGCGGATGGGGCCCACATACTTCATGGAGGCGTGGTACTTCTGGGCAAAGAAGAAGCAGATACCCACCTCGTTCAGCAGCTCTACGCAGCGGGCGGGGCTCTGCTGAATGTTCACGCCCAGTGCTTCCAGACAGTCGGCGGTGCCGCACTGGGAGGAGGCAGCCCGGTTGCCGTGCTTGGCCACCTTCATGCCGCCTGCCGCCGCCACCAGCGCCGAGGTGGTGGAGATATTAAAGCTGTGAGCGTTGTCGCCGCCGGTGCCTACGATCTCGAAAAGCTCCATGCCGGCATCCACCTTGGTGGCGTGGTCCCGCATGGCAGCGGCGCAGCCTGCGATCTCGTCGGTCGTCTCCGCCTTGGCGCTCTTGGTGGAGAGTGCCGCCAGAAAGGCTGCGTTCTGGGTGGGCGTGGTCTCGCCGCTCATGATCTCGTTCATCACGGCGTAGGCTTCGTCATAGGTCAGGTCCTGTTTGCTGACGATCTTCACGATTGCTTCCTTAATCATTTTCTTAACCCTCCATAAAATTTTTCAAGATCGACCGGCCCTGCGGGGTCAGGATGGATTCCGGATGGAACTGCACCCCATGGATGGGGTACTGTGTGTGCTGCACCGCCATCACCTCGCCGTCAGCGGTGCGGGCGGTGACCCGGAGCTCCGGCGGCATGGTGGCAGGGTCTGCTGCCAGCGAGTGATACCGCGCCACCAGCAGCGGGGCTTCGCAGCCCTGAAACAGCGGGCACTCCGGGTCAAATTCCACCTCGGACTGCTTGCCGTGCATCAGCTGTTTTGCGTAGGTGACGCGGGCTCCAAAGGCTGCACAGATGGCCTGATGACCCAGACAGACGCCCAGCGTGGGGATCTCTTTGCCCAGTGTGCGGGCAGTTTCCAGCGTGATGCCTGCATCCTCCGGTCTGCCCGGCCCCGGCGAAAGGATGATGCGGGCCGGATGCAGAGCACGAATCTCTTCTATCGTCAGCTCATCGTTGCGGATGACCCGGATGCCGGGGTCCAGCTCCCCCACCAGCTGGTAGAGGTTGTAGGAAAAGCTGTCGTAGTTATCAATGAGCAGTGTCATAAGCCTTCCTCCTGCGCCTGACGGAGTGCACTGACCACGGCCTGTGCCTTGTTGATGCACTCCTGATATTCCTTTTCGGGCACCGAGTCTGCCACGATGCCGGCACCGCTGCGCACGAACACCTGCCCGTTTTTCCGGTAGGCGATGCGGATGGCGATGCAGGCGTCCATATTGCCGGTGAAGTCAATGTAGCCGATGGCCCCGCCATAGATGCCGCGCTTGTTGTTTTCCAGCTCGCCGATGAGCTGGCAGGCACGTATCTTGGGCGCACCGGAAAGGGTACCGGCCGGGAGTACGGCCTCAATGGCGTCCAGTGCATCGCACTCCGGCCGAAGGACGCCGCGCACCGTAGAACCAATGTGCATCACGTGGGAATAGCGTTCGATGGAGTGCAGCTTTTCCACCTCCACCGTGCCGAACCGGCTCACCCTGCCAAGGTCGTTGCGGCCAAGGTCCACCAGCATGTTGTGTTCAGCCAGCTCCTTTTCGTCGGACAGAAGTTCGACTTCCAGTGCCTTGTCCTCCTCGTCGGTCTTTCCGCGGGGGCGGGTACCTGCCAGCGGAAAGGTGTGCAGCACGCCGTCTTCCAGCTTGACCAGCGTTTCCGGCGAGGCCCCGGCCACCTCCACATCGGTGCCGGAGAAATAGAACATATACGGCGATGGGTTGATGGTGCGCAGCATCCGGTAGGTCCCCAGCAGACTGCCTTCAAAGGGGGCCGCCAGCCGGTTGGAAAGCACGATTTGAAAGATCTCGCCCTCGCGGATGGCGTGCTTTGCCTTCTCCACCATCCGGCAGTAAGCAGACTTGTCAAAAAGCGGCTTTGGTTCGTCCAGCAGTCTTCCGGCGGGTTCCTGCTTTTGGGTTCCGGTCTGCAGAAGCTGTGCCAGACGGTTCAGCCGGAGGACGGCTTTGTTATAGTTCGTTTCCAGCGTGTCCGGCTGCAGCGGCATATTCACGATGAGCACGATCTTCTGCCTCAGGTTATCAAAGGCAATCACCTGATCGAACAGCATCAGGTCCACATCCTTGAAATTCTCCGTGTCCTGCGCCTTTGTGCGGGCCTTTGGCTCACTGTAGCCGAGGTAATCGTAGGCAAAGTAGCCTACAAAGCCGCCGGTGAAGGTGGGCAGGTATGCAAAGCGCGGGCTTTTGTACTGGGCCAAAATCTCCCGCAGCACCTGCGAGGGGTTTTGTGTTTCAAAAGTGAGTTCCCCGGCCTTCATCACGCCATTCCAGCAGGTGACCTCCATTTTGGGATCCAGACCCAGAAAGGTATAGCGGCCCCACTTTTCGCTGGGCTGGGCGCTTTCCAGCAGGTAGCAGTGGGTGGAGACGTTCTTCAAAATTTTCAGCGCTTCAATGGGCGTGCAGATATCTGCCAGGATCTCACAGCTGACCGGCAGCACCTCATATCTGCCTGCCGCCGCAGTGGTTTTTACTTCATCCAGCGTGGGCTGTATCTTCATGGCCGCTTCCCCTTTCTGTAAAAACAAAAACTCCCCCGGCTCTTCTGCCGAAGGAGTATAAAACAAAATGCCCCCGACAGAAGAACGCTCTTCTGTCAGGGACGAATAAAGCTTGGCCTTTTATCCGCGGTACCACCCTGATTTCATGGGTATGACCCCATGCACTTGGCGGGATGCCAACACATCCCCGGCAACTGACGTACGCCCTCACGTTGCAGAATACTATGCGGCAAAAGCGCCGCAGTTCCCTGCACCCTCAGCGGTCCATTTCGGGAAAAGTGACGCAAAATCACACTTTCCTTGACGAACTGTTTCCGGTCTGCTTCTCAGCTGCGCAGGCTCTCTGTACAGGCGTGGTTCGCCGTTATCTCCGCTTCAACGGTTTAGTGTATTGAATTTGGCTATATTAAACCACGGATTTTTCGTTTGTCAATCCCTGTTTGCAAATTTTTCAAAATCAGCCTATGTTTGCAGTGGGTTCAGTGCTTCCGGCGGCCGTTCGTGCTGGAAAACTTCACCGCTTTTGCCGGTCTGCGGCGGCTGTGCAGCGCACTGTAATAGCCAAAGGCTGTGCCGCATAAGCCGCCCACAATGTGCATGAAGTTTGCCACATTATCATGCACAAAAATGATATCGTACACCTGCTGACCGAAGTACAGCGCTGCAACCAGCAACATGGTGACCGGAATGCCTCCGGAAAAGCCCGCCAGCGAGGAGAGCATGATGAGCATGAACACGATGCCGGACGCGCCCAGCAGCCCCGAACGCGGGAACAGCACGCATTGCAGCACACCGGTGACCAGAGCGGTGAACACCATACCGCACAAAAGCGGCTTGCTGCCGTATTTTTCTTCCATTGGCGGGCCAACAACGAGCAGCAGCAGCATGTTGTTCAGAAAGTGGTCCCAGCTGGCATGGCCCAGCACATGGCCGAACAGCCGGATGTAGAACAGCGGGTCCTTCAGCGAGGAGCGGTAGACACAGAACAGGTGCATGGTTGTCCACCCGTCCGTCCACTGGTCGAGGAACAGCACCAGAAGTGACAGCAGGAAAAATGTGAGGATCACAGGGGAGTTGTATTGCAGCTCCAGTTTTAATTTGACTTTTTTCGTGAGTTGTCATTCCCTTCTTTGTATATCTGTAGGACATGCCAGTGTGTCGGCAGCCTTATCAGGGCTGCGGGTCGGGAGTTTCTCCGAGGCCCCCTCACCCCCTCGTTTGCACCCAATATTCACCCATGCTCTGGCCGGGCTGACCGGTCACCTCATCGCTGAGGTATGCACCAAGGCCGCAGTTTTCCGGCTGCCATGCAAGGGCCGCTTCCACCGTGGGGTACTCTACCTCGGCATACCAGAACTCGGTGGGCTGGCCTTCGTCCACATGGTTCACTTCCAGCACAGAACCGTCCGGCAGGGTGTAGCTGCGGCGCAGCTTCGGGATGAGAGGTTTGCCGATGATCTTGTGTTCCAGATCCTCAAACAGCGCTTTGTCGATGCTGCGCTCGATCTCCTCGCGGGCAAGGCCGCCCCCGGATTTGAAGCAGAGGATGTAGTCCGTTCTGCCGCCGGTGAGGGCTTCTTCCCGGATGCGCACGGTGGGCCGCACGCTGATATAACCCTGCCGCATGGCAAATTCCTCTCTGAGGGGCAGCCCCTCCGGCCAGCCCTTTACCATCCATTTGCGTTCGATTTCCATAATGCATCCCTCTTTCATGCGGTTTTTTGGCATTTCTTATTTATAATAACATGATTTTGTGCTATTATAAAGGGTAGATTTTTACTCCTTCTGTCTGCAAACGCGGGACGAAGAGAGTTCGTTCATGATAAGGAGAACCATATGAAAGAACGCGCTTACCCTGTGTATACCGTCAACAAACACGCCGAGGGCCTGCTGGTGGGCGGGCATCCATGGGTGTACGAGAACGACATCCTCAATTCCCCGGAAAATGAGCCGGAAAACGGCACTCTGGCCGATGTGGTCAGCACCAAGGGTTCCTACCTTGGCACCGGCTTCGTTTCGCTCAAGAGCAAGATCCGCGTGCGGCTGATCTCCCGCAACGCCAATGACACCTTTGATGCAGCCTTCTGGCGCCGCCGGGTGGAATATGCATGGAGCTACCGCAAAACCGTGCTGGAACCCGCAGACCTTTCTGCCTGCCGCGTCATTTTTGGCGAGGCCGACCAGTTTCCCGGGCTGACGGTGGACCGGTTCAGCAACATCCTCGTCACCCAGACCCTGAGCGTGGGCATGGAAAAGCTCAAGCCCATCCTCTTCCCCATTCTGGCAGAAGTCCTGCGTGCCGACGGCCAGACCATCGATGGCATCTACGAGCGCAACGATGAGGCTCTGCGCGCCAAGGAAGGTCTTGAGCAGAACAAAGGCTGGTTTGAGCTGCCCGGTGAGACTCATCCGGCAAGCACCCAGACCGAGATCTGCGAGAACGGCGTTTACTACCATGTGGACTTCGAGAATGGGCAGAAGACCGGCTTCTTCCTTGACCAGAAGTACAACCGCCGGGCTGTGGCACGCCTTGCCGCAGGCCACACCGTACTGGACTGTTTTACCCACACCGGCAGCTTTGCACTGAACGCCGCTGCGGGCGGCGCTGCCCGTGTGACCGCCGCCGACATCAGCGCCGAGGCCATTGCCATGGCGCAGCGCAATGCCCAGCGCAACGGTCTGACCAATATGGACTTTTTGTGCGAGGACACCTTTGAGCTGCTGCCGAGGCTGGAAAAAGAGGGGCACCCCTACGATTTTATCATTCTGGACCCGCCAGCCTTTACCAAGGCGCGCCGCACCGTAGAAAATGCCATGCGCGGCTACAAGGAGATCAACTACCGTGCCATGAAGCTGCTGCCCCGCGGCGGCTATCTGGCAACTGCCAGCTGCTCCCACTTTGCCACCGAGGAGCTGTTCATCAAGATGCTGCGTGCAGCGGCAAAGGATGCGCACCGCCAGCTGCGGCAGATCGAAGTGAAGCAGCAGGCTCCGGACCACCCGATCCTGTGGGGCGTGCCGGAAACGAATTATCTGAAGTTCTTCCTCTTTCAGGTGATTTGACGATTTGAATGCCCTCCGTTTCACTCTGGGCATCTTCAGCGGAAATTTTATTTTTAATGTTTGAGCTTCCGGAAAATCTGCGGATTTTCCGGAAGCTCTTTTTCACGAAGCGGGGCCGTAGCGGGCAATGGCACCGTATATTAAAAACACATTTTCCCGCCGGGGCCTTTCGCGTGAAAATGTGTTTGGAGCGGCCCTGCGATTGCAAGGCAATGAAAGCCCCGGTGGGGCTTTCAAGCAGGCGAGCGGTCTGCGCCAGCAGATGGAAGGGCCTTGCCCTGACAAGCGTCGAGGCCGCGACAAACACGAAAACAAAAAATATAATACATTAAAGGATGGCAGAGCGCAGCGGAGCCATTTCTAAATCGTTCGGCCGGACAAAAGGCATAAATCCCATCCGATAAGTCATACCAAGTGCGGATGCTCCAAAAATGCCGGAGGCTGCTTGTGCAGAATCGTCAGATTTGTCAATTGCCTTTTTGTCCGGCAGCGGCTATAATCAAACCATAGACAGCAACGGCGCTGTGGGTCACCTCCTGACTCGCAGCGCTGTTTTTGTTAAGAAGCTTTCGTACTTTTGGGTGCGGCATTGCGGCAGACCAGAATGCAGACGAAAGGGTAAGAAAAATAAGATCAAGTAAGGAGTAGGATTTATGGCAGCGAATGTTATGGAAATCTACGGCAGCAAGGTCTTTAACGAACATGTGATGAAGGAGCGCCTGCCGAGCGCAACCTATAAGAGCCTGAAGAACACCCTGCACAAGGGTGCTCCGCTGGACATTGAGGTGGCAAACGTTGTGGCCAGCGTGATGAAGCGCTGGGCCATGGAGCTGGGTGCCACCCACTACACCCACTGGTTCCAGCCGCTGACCGGCATCACCAGTGAGAAGCACGATGGCTTTGTTTCCCCTGTGGGCGACGGCACCGCCATCATGGAGTTCTCCGGCAAGGAGCTGGTGCGCGGCGAGCCCGATGCATCTTCCTTCCCCTCCGGCGGTCTGCGCGCCACCTGCGAGGCCCGCGGCTACACTGCATGGGACCCCACCAGCTACGCATTCGTGAAGGATGATGTGCTGTGCATCCCCACCGCATTCGTCAGCTACACCGGCGAGGCTCTGGATAAGAAGACCCCCCTGCTGCGTTCCATGAACGCACTGTCCAATCAGGCGATCCGTATCCTGAAGCTGTTCGGCAAGGATGTGGATTACGTCTCCACCACTGTCGGCCCCGAGCAGGAGTACTTCCTTATTAAGAAGGAGGATTACGAGGCCCGTCAGGATCTGATTCTCACCGGCCGCACCCTGTTCGGTGCTCCCTCTGCCAAGGGCCAGGAGCTGGAGGAGCATTACTTCGGCGTTATCCGTCCCGAGGTGTCTGCGTTCATGAAGGAACTGGACGAGGAGCTGTGGAAGCTGGGCGTACCTGCCAAGACCAAGCACAACGAGGTAGCCCCCTGCCAGCATGAGCTGGCCCCCATCTACGATACCACCAATGTGGCCATCGACCACAACCTGCTGACCATGGAGATGATGAAGAAGATCGCTCCCAAGTACGGTCTGGTCTGCCTGCAGCATGAAAAGCCCTTTGAGGGGGTCAACGGCAGCGGCAAGCACAACAACTGGTCCCTGTCCACCACCGAGGAGAACCTGCTGGATCCCGGTGACACCCCCATGGAGAACCTGCAGTTCCTGGTGTTCCTGGCCGCAGTCATCAAGGCTGTGGACGAGTACGCCGACCTGCTGCGGACCTCTGTGGCCACTCCCGGCAACGATCACCGTCTGGGTGCAAACGAGGCGCCTCCGGCCATCATCTCCATCTTTGTGGGCGAGGAGCTGGAGGCTGTCATTGACGCCATTGCCTCCGATTCTCCCTACGCCGGCCCCACCAAGATGAAGATGGACCTGGGTGTGGACGTGCTGCCCAAGTTCAGCAAGGACACCACCGACCGCAACCGCACCTCCCCCTTTGCCTTTACCGGCAACAAGTTCGAGTTCCGGATGCCCGGTTCTTCTCAGAACCTCAGCGACTGCGATACCATCCTGAACACCGCTGTGGCCAAGGAGCTGAAGGGCTACGCCGACGAGCTGGAAGGTGCTGAGGACTTTACCAGTGCCGCCATCGCTTTGGTCAAGCGCACCATCCGGGACCACCGCCGGGTCATCTTCAACGGCAACGGCTACACCGCCGAGTGGGAGGCCGAGGCTGCCAAGCGTGGCCTGCCCAACATGAAGAACACTCCTGCTGCCCTGCCGGCCCTCATCGACCCCAAGAACATCGCCCTGATGGAAGAGTTCGGGGTGCTGACCAAGGTGGAGATGCACAGCCGCTACGAGGTGGAGCTGGAGCACTACTCCAAGGTCATCAACATCGAGGCCCTGACCATGCTGGAGATGGCCCGCAAGCAGCTGCTGCCTGCCGTCAACGCCTACATGAGCGAGGTTGCCAACACCGCCGCCTCCAAGCTGGCGGTCAGCGAAAAGATCAGCGTCCGCAGCGAGACCAAGACCCTGACCAAGCTCTCTGCCGATGCCGATGCTATGAGCGACGCCGTCGATACCCTGCAGGATGCAGTGGATGCTTCCAAGGCATTGCCCACCGAGGCAGAAAAGGCCGTTGCTTTCCACGACAACGTGCTGCCTGCAATGGATGCTCTGCGTGCCGCTGCGGACGACGCCGAGACCATCTGCGGTGAGGATTATTGGCCTCTGCCCAGCTACAGCAAGATGCTCTACTACGTCTGATCTTTCATCAGCGTAACAGCAGAATAGCATCCGTAGGCTGCGGAATTTAAAATTGCCATTCTCCTTTTCCTATTTCTTACACCAGCCTAAAGACCTGCTCCCATTCTGAGGGCAGGCCTTTAGGCGTTTTATTTGAAAGGGAAACCATTATGAGCTATTCGACCCAACAGGACATCCTTGATTTTGTGGAGGACAACAACGTTAAATTTGTGCGCTTTGCCTTCTGCGATATCTTTGGCACTCAGAAGAACATTGCTGTGCTGGCAAACGATCTGCCCAAAGCTCTGGAAGACGGTGTCTGTTTCGACGGCAGTTCCATTGCCGGCTTCATGAAGGTGGAGGAAAGCGACCTTGTGCTGCGGCCGGATCTGTCCACCGTGACCATTCTCCCCTGGCGCCCTACCGAGGGCCGGGTGATGCAGTTCTTCTGTGATGTGGAAAAGCCGGACGGCCAGCCCTTTGGCGGCAACTGCCGCGGCTTTCTGCGCAGCGTGAACCGCAAATTCAAAAAGCTGGGCATCACCTGCAATGTGGGCGCAGAGTGTGAGTTTTACCTGTTCGAGAATGATGACCGGGGCCGCCCCACCCGTATCCCCATCGACTTTGGCGGCTACTTTGACGTGGCCCCGCTGGACGCAGGCGAGAACCTCCGCCGGGACATCTGCCTGACCATGGAGCAGATGGGCATGAGCCCTCAGCACAGCCATCACGAAAGCGGCAACGGCCAGAACGAGATCGACTGCCACCACGCAGGTCCCCTCAAGACCGCCGACAACGTGATGATGTTCAAGCAGATCGTGCGCGCCATTGCCACCCGCAGCGGCATCCACGCAAGCTTCCTGCCCAAGCCCCTGCCGGATCAGGCGGGCAGCGGCCTGCACATCAACCTGTCCCTTTACATGGATGGCCGCAACCTGTTTGAGGGCGACATTGCCCCGGACAGCATTGCCGGCAGCTTTATGGCCGGTGTGCTGGCCCACAGCCGGGAGCTGACCGTGTTCACCAACCCTCTGCCCAACAGCTATCAGCGCTTTGGCTGCGACGAAGCGCCCCGCTATGTGAGCTGGAGCCGCCAGAACCGCAGCCAGCTGGTGCGCATCCCGCAGGTAAAGGGCGACAACTGCCGCATGGAGCTGCGCAGCCCGGACCCTGCCTGCAACCCCTATCTGGCCATTGGTCTGGTGCTGGCTGCCGGATTGGACGGCATTGAGAACCGCATGGTGCTTTCTGCCCCCGTGAACAAGAATCTGTTCGACCCCTCCATGGCTGAGGGGCTCGGTCTTGAGACTCTGCCCGCCAGTCTGGAAGAGGCCGTGCAGGCCGCTGAGGAGAGCGAATTTTTGCGCAGAGTGCTGCCCGAGCAGCTTGCCACCCGGTACTTCACCGAGGAGCTCAAGCGCTGTGAAGCGCTGAAACATGCGTCCGACCCTGCTGAATACGAGCGCACCCATTACTTCAACGCCATCTGACCCCTGCAAAAAAGAGTGTGTAGGAGAAAGGAGCGAAGGAAATGGGACGTGCACTGATCGTAAGTGCCGGTGCAAGCTCCAACGAGTATATCGCTGCACGGCTGACCGAAATGGGCTACAGCCGCCCGGTGATCATTCCCAGCGGAGCCGAAGCCCGGCGTCGCATGACGGAATCGGATTTTGAGCTGATCGTGGTCAACTCTCCCCTGCCCGATGAATTCGGGCATGAGGTGTGCATCAATGCTGTGGAAAAAACAGATGCCGGCGTTGTGTTTCTGGTCAAAGCCGCACAGGCTGAGCAGCTGCTGGGCCCTTTGAGCGAGCAGGGGGTATTGCTGCTGTCAAAGCCCTTCAGCACTTCCCTTTTTGTGCAGGCCATGCACATGGCAGCGGCTAGCAATCACCGGCTGCAGCGTGCCCGGCAGGAGAACGCCCGCTTACAGGAAAAGATCGCACAGGTGCGGCTGGTCAGCCGTGCAAAGTGCTGCCTTGTGGAGCACGAGCACATGACCGAAGCCGAAGCACACCGCTACATAGAAAAACAGGCCATGGATACCCGTCGTGACCGCACAGAAATTGCACAGGAAGTCCTTGAAAATTATGAGGACATGGGTGTATAATATTGGATTGGGAAAAGTATCCTTGCTTTCACCGGCTCATTTTTGGAGAGGCAGAGAGCAAAACCGTTTGCCTGAAAGGATTTACAAAGGTTTATAAGGGAAAGAATTCAGAAAAGCAAAAATAGAGGAGGAAATTCTATGGCAGAGAAACAAACCAAATTCATCTTTGTCACCGGCGGTGTCGTATCCGGTCTGGGCAAGGGCATCACGGCCGCATCGCTGGGCCGTTTGCTCAAGTGCCGCGGTCTGAAGGTGGCCAGCCAGAAGCTGGACCCCTATGTGAACGTAGACCCGGGTACCATGAGCCCGCTGCAGCACGGCGAAGTGTTCGTGACGGATGACGGTACCGAGACCGATCTGGATCTGGGCCACTACGAGCGCTTCATCGACGAGAACCTGAACAAATACTCCAACCTGACCACCGGCAAGGTGTACTGGAACGTGCTGAACAAGGAACGTCAGGGTGCATACCTGGGCCAGACCGTGCAGATCATCCCCCACATCACCAACGAGATCAAGAGTTATATCTACAATCTGGCTTCCTCCACCGAGGCTGACGTGGTCATTACCGAGATTGGCGGCACCACCGGTGATATCGAAAGCCAGCCCTTCCTCGAGGCCATCCGTCAGGTGGGTCTGGAGCAGGGCCGTGACAACTGCTGCTACATCCATGTGGTGCTGGTGCCCTACATTTCCGGCTCGGACGAGTACAAATCCAAGCCCGCACAGCACTCTGTGAAAGAGCTGCAGGGCATGGGTGTGAACCCCGACATTATCATCCTGCGTGCGGACGGCAGCGTGGGCGGCGATATCCGCCGCAAGATCAGCACCTTCTGCAATGTGAAGCCGGAGTGCGTGATCGAGAACCTGACCATGCCCAGCCTGTACCAGTGCCCGCTGATGCTGCACACCGGTGGTCTGGACGAGGTCGTGGTGAAGAAACTCAAGCTGGACGTTCCTCCTGCCGACCTGACCGAGTGGAAGCAGGTGGTGTCCCGCATTGCCACCCGCAGCAAGACCTGCAGCATTGCACTGGTGGGCAAGTACGTCAAACTGCATGATGCTTACCTCTCCGTGATGGAAAGCCTGTATCACGCCGGTTTTGAGAACGATAGTCAGGTGGAGATCCGCTGGGTGGAGAGTGAGGACCTGACCGATCAGGCCGCCTGCCGGGAGGCCTTTGCAGATGTGGACGGCATCATCGTGCCGGGCGGTTTCGGCGACCGCGGCATTGAGGGCATGATCCAGGCTGCACAGTATGCCCGCGAGAACCATGTTCCCTACTTCGGCATCTGCCTTGGCATGCAGATCATGGTGATGGAGTTTGCCCGGGGTGTGCTGGGCTACAAGGACGCCAATTCCAGCGAATTCACCCCGGACGGCAAGCACAATGTGATCGCGCTGATGGCCGACCAGCAGGGCAACATTCCCAAAGGCGGCACCATGCGTCTGGGTAAATATCCCTGCAAAGTTGCACCCGGCACCAAGATGGCCGAATGCTACGGCGAGGCCGAGATCTGGGAGCGCCACCGCCACCGCTATGAGTTCAACAACGAATTCCGTCAGGAAATGCAGGATGCCGGTCTTGTCATTTCCGGCACCAGCCCGGACGGTCGTCTGGTGGAGACTGTGGAGCTGCCCGGCCGTGACTTCCATTTGGGCGCACAGTTCCATCCGGAGTTCAAGAGCCGTCCCAACCGCGCTCACCCGCTGTTCAAGGCCTTTATCGCTGCTGCGCTCAAGTTTCGCGCCAGCGAGCAGCGCAGCCTGCTGCACATGTAAAGTCTCCAATAAATGAGGGTCGCTGCGGCAAAACAGCCCCTCAAGAATACACCGCACAAAACCCGGAACCCTTTCAAAGTCAAACGACTCAGAGGGCCCCGGGTTTCTTTTGGTTTTTTATATGGCTGACAACAAGGTTGAAAAGCCCTGCTTCAAGATGGCCATCGATAGACTGCGGGTCCGTTCTGATGGCGGATAGCATATTTATTTTCTGCTCAGGGGCCACCTGCCGGATTCTATTTTTATTACTGCTTTTGTTTTATTGCTGATAAACCTCTCTGTTCCTAGAATGTGGTTGGCAAACCCACACTCTATTCTACAGAGAGGTTTCTCTTTGTCTAGGGCTAAAGCCGTTTTTATTCCACCAGCTTAGCTGGTGGTTTTTCTTCACTCAAGTTCTTAACAACAAAAATGCCCTCTGAAAAACTTACCGTTTCTCAGAGGGCATTCTCATGTCTCTCTTTGTGAATAATCGCCTGATAGTATCAAAGCAGTATCAGAAAGCCTTTCGGCTCTCAAAATATCGCATTATATCAATACTTTTCAGGTTTTGCAGATTACTCGAGCTCGATCGTTGCCGGCGGTTTGCCAGTGCAATCGTAGAACACGCGGTTCACATGCTTGACTTCATTGACGATGCGGCTAGTGACAGTGCCCAGAACATCCCAAGGCATATTGTAACTCTCGGCCGTCATAAAGTCGGTGGTGGTCACAGCACGCAGCGCCACAGCGTAATCATAGGTGCGCTCGTCGCCCATGACGCCCACACTGTGCATGTTGGTCAAGGCTGCATAGTACTGGCTGATCTCCTTATCCAGACCAGCCTTTGCGATCTCTTCGCGCCAGATGGCATCGGCGTCCTGCACGATAGCCACCTTTTCCGGGGTCACCTCACCGATGATGCGGATGCCAAGACCCGGGCCGGGGAACGGCTGACGGCTGACCAGATATTCGGGCAGGCCCAGCTCACGGCCGGCCTGACGCACTTCATCCTTGAACAGGTTGCGCAGCGGCTCCACCAGCTCCTTGAAGTCCACGGTATCGGGCAGACCGCCTACGTTGTGGTGGCTCTTGATAACGGTAGACTCGCCGCCCAGACCGCTCTCGACCACGTCAGGGTAGATCGTACCCTGTGCGAGGAAGTCCACCTTGCCGATCTTCTTGGCCTGCTCTTCAAACACACGGATGAACTCTTCACCAATGATCTTACGCTTGCGTTCCGGCTCCGTGACGCCAGCCAGCTTGCTGAAATAGCGCTCGCGGGCATCTACACAGATAAAGTTGATATCAAAGCCATTGGCATTGCCCGGGCCGAAGACCGCGCAAACCTCTTCCTTCTCGTTCTTACGCAGCAGACCGTGATCCACGAACACGCAGGTCAGCTGCTTGCCGATGGCCTTAGCCAGCATAGCTGCCAGAACGGAGGAATCCACGCCGCCGGACAGGGCGCACAGCACCTTGCCATCGCCGATGCGCTCACGCAGGGCCTTGACATTGTTCTCCACAAAGGAATCCATCTTCCAGTCTCCGGTGCAGCCACAGACGTTGTACACGAAATTGCGCAGCATCTTTTTGCCTTCCGCAGTGTGCAGCACTTCCGGGTGGAACTGGAGCGCGTACAGGCCCTTTTCCTCGTTCTCTGCCGCAGCTACGGGGCAGTTGACCGTGTGGGCTGTGATCTTAAAGCCCGGGGCCGCCTGCTCAATGTAGTCGTTGTGGCTCATCCAGCAGATGGTGGACGGCTGTACATCCGTGAACATTTTACTGTTATTGTCCACGAACACCTCCGTCTTGCCGTACTCACGCTCCGGTGCGCGACAGACATGACCGCCCAGCAGATGCATCATCAGCTGGCTGCCATAACAGATGCCCAGCACAGGCACACCCCATGTAAAGATCTCCGGGTCGATCGTGGGAGAATCCTCCAAATAAACGCTGTTGGGGCCACCGGTGAAGATGATGCCCTTGGGATTCTTTGCCTTGATGACCGACAGATCGGTTTTATAGGAATAGATCTCACAGTAGACATTGTTCTCGCGGACACGGCGCGCGATCAGCTGATTGTACTGGCCGCCAAAATCCAGCACGATAACAGTTTCATGCTGCATGATATTCTCTCCTCCCTTATCCATTCAATGTGTTTCTACAGATAACTTTAGTATAGCACATCTGCCAAATAAAAGCGACATCATTTGTGAATTTTCCTGTATTTATTTTTTCACCGGATGCCGCAGCACCGTTTTCAGTGTCCCCGGTGCAGCACGGCGAGGATCGCTCAGATAAATTTCGTGGTGGAAGCGTGTCTCTGAAAAATCAAGCCTATACCCCTGCTCTACGGCAAAGGCATCCATCTGCGCCAGCGTTTTCGGTTCTTCATCATAAGGGCCGATATGCAGGCACTGAACGCAAAGTCCCTCGTCATAGGTCAGGAATTCCGCCTTGGAAAAATCCTTTTTCTTTTTTGCCGTTGCTTCCTGTACGGCCCAATCAAACGCTTCCAGCGTCACGAATTCTGGCAGTCGGATCATGGATGTCCACTCAAATGTTTCTTTATGTGCATAGTCAACGCCATCCACACCCTTCTGATGCCACAAGCCCTCCAACGGTGGAACCACATATTCAAAATAGCCGTCCATCTTGTGGCTGCCCTTATAGCTCATTTTGATGGTGAAAGCAATGCCGTACAGCACTCCCATAGCCTCCTGATAGGCTCCACCCGGAGCATTCGGGTCGCCCTTGCCGCGAACTGCCACAAAATTCATACGCGGTATCGTAATCAGATGCGGCTTTTTCGGCGGGAGATAAAATTCCCTGTACTCTTTCTTATAATCAAACGGCATTACTCTTCACCCCTTCCAGAAGTTCTCGCTGTTTCTTTTTGCTAAATCCCCTCAGCACCAGCCGATAGGACTTTTCCAGCATTTCCTGCAACAGTTCATCCGGCACATTCCCCTCCGCTTTGACAGAGCTCCAGTGCGTTTTGTTCATATAATAACCCGGGATGATATCCTCATACTGCTGGCGCAGAAATTCGCTTTCTGCGGGATCGAGCTTCATGGTAATATAGACCGGCTTTCCGCTGGAATCATCCAGACAGACCGCAGCAAACATTTTGTCTCCGATCTGGTAACGCACCCAGTTCCACTCTGCCTGTAAGTTCTTTGTCACACCGGGCTTTGACAGCAGATATTCATCGATCCATAGATATTTCATCCATCAGGCCTCCATTCAGATGCGCATTCTCTTTCTGCTTTTCAGTATACCAGAACAACCTTGTTTTGTAAACAAAGAGTTGTGACATGCCGCAAAAAAAATCCCCTGCCCTTACGGACAGAGGATCCAAAGCAAAAAGAGACCTTCCCACTCTCCGGAATGGGAAGGCCTCTCGTAAGTTTAACCTTTAGCCTCAGGAAAGGCGCGAAGGGTCAAAATCACTCAATGATCTTGCCAACAACGCCAGAACCAACGGTACGGCCACCCTCACGGATAGCGAAACGCAGGCCCTCTTCCATAGCAACAGGGGTCAGCAGCTCAACGTGCATCATGACGTTATCGCCGGGCATGCACATCTCAGTGCCTTCAGGCAGAGTGATGATACCGGTCACGTCGGTGGTGCGGAAGTAGAACTGAGGACGATAGTTGGAGAAGAACGGGGTGTGACGGCCGCCTTCGTCCTTGGTCAGAACGTAGACCTGAGACTCGAAGACCTTGTGGGGATGGACAGAACCGGGCTTAGCCAGAACCTGGCCACGCTCGATCTGGGTACGGTCAACACCACGCAGCAGAGCGCCGATGTTATCGCCAGCCTCAGCGAAGTCCAGAGACTTACGGAACATCTCCAGACCGGTGATGGTGGTGCTCAGACGATCGGGCTTGATGCCGACGATCTCCATAGCATCGCCAACCTTAGCAACACCACGCTCAACACGACCGGTTGCAACGGTACCACGGCCAGAAATGGTCATGACGTCCTCGATGGGCATCAGGAAGGGCTTGTCTTCCTCACGATCGGGGTTGGGGATATAGCTGTCAACAGCGTCCATCAGCTCCTTGATGCAAGCATACTCGGGAGCATTGGGATCGGTGGAGGTAGACTCCAGAGCCTTCAGAGCGGAGCCACGAATGATCGGGGTATCGTCGCCCGGGAAGTCGTACTCGCTCAGCAGCTCACGGATCTCCATCTCGACCAGATCCAGCAGCTCCTCGTCGTCGACCATATCGCACTTGTTCATGAAGACAACGATATAGGGCACGCCGACCTGACGAGCCAGCAGGATGTGCTCACGGGTCTGGGGCATGGGACCATCGGTAGCAGCAACGACCAGGATGGCGCCGTCCATCTGAGCAGCACCGGTGATCATGTTCTTGACGTAGTCAGCATGGCCCGGGCAGTCAACGTGAGCATAGTGACGAGCGTCGGTCTGATACTCAACGTGAGCGGAGTTGATCGTGATACCACGAGCACGCTCCTCAGGAGCCTTATCGATGTTGGCGTAGTCCATGAACTCTGCGTCGCCCTTCAGTGCCAGGTACTTGGTGATAGCAGCGGTCAGAGTGGTCTTGCCGTGGTCAACGTGACCGATGGTGCCGATGTTAACATGCGGCTTAGAACGGTCGAACTTTGCCTTTTCAGCCATTGGAATATCCTCCCTTAAATTAGGTTTTGATATTGGTTACAACAGTCCTGCTAATACAGAATTGCATTGCAAAACTATTCTACTAGATTCCACCTGTAAAATCAAGTGTTTTACAGGAAATTTTGCCGGAGCTACACTACCCCGGCAAAATCTTTATCCGTTTTTCAACGATCAGCCCTTGGTGCGGCCTGCGATGATCTGATCAGCGATGTTCTTAGGCACCGGCTCGTAGTGAGACGGCTCCATGACATACTGGCCACGGCCCTGAGTCTTGGAACGCAGGTCGGTAGCGTAGCCGAACATCTGAGCCAGAGGCACAAATGCATTGACACGCTGAGTACCGGCCATAGCCTCCATGCCCTGGATCTGACCACGGCGTGCATTCAGGTCGCCGATAACATCGCCCAGATACTCATCGGGAACGATAACTGCAACCTTCATGATGGGCTCGGTGATGATCGGATCAGCCTTGCGCATAGCATCCTTGAATGCCATAGAACCAGCAATGGAGAAAGCCATCTCAGAGGAGTCGACCTCATGATAAGAACCATCCCACAGGGTGACCTTGACATCAACGACAGGATAGCCAGCCAGAACACCGGACTTCATAGCACCCTGGATACCGTTGTCGATAGCCGGGATGTATTCCTTCGGGATGGCACCGCCAACGATGGCGTTGACGAACTCGTAACCCTTGCCGGGCTCGTTGGGCTCGATCTTGATCTTAACATGACCGTACTGGCCCTTACCACCGGACTGACGTGCGTACTTGGTCTCCTGGTTGGCCTCTTTGCGGATGGTCTCACGATAAGCAACCTGAGGTGCACCCACATTTGCTTCAACCTTGAACTCACGCAGCAGACGGTCAACGATGATCTCCAGATGCAGCTCGCCCATACCAGCGATAATGGTCTGACCGGTCTCTTCGTCGGTGTAGGTCTTGAAGGTCGGATCCTCTTCGGCCAGCTTTGCCAGCGCGATGCCCATCTTCTCGTTGCCGGCCTTGGTCTTGGGCTCGATGGCGACGCGGATAACGGGCTCGGGGAACTTCATGGACTCCAGAATGATGGGATGGTTCTCATCACACAGAGTATCACCGGTGGTGGTGTTCTTCAGACCAACGACAGCAGCAATATCACCTGCATAGCAGCAGTCGATATCCTTGCGGTGGTTGGAGTGCATCTGCAGGATGCGGCCCATACGCTCCTTGTTGTCCTTCACGGAGTTGTAGACAGTAGTACCTGCCTCGACCTTACCGGAGTAGACACGGAAGTATGCCAGCTTACCAACGAAGGGGTCGGTAGCGATCTTGAAGGCCAGAGCTGCGAAGGGAGCGTCGTCGGAAGACGGACGGGTCTCCTGCTCTTCGGTCTCAGGATTCACACCCTTGATGTCCTCGACATCGGTAGGTGCGGGCATATAGTCAACGATAGCGTCCAGCAGCTTCTGCACGCCGCGGTTCTTGTAGGAAGAACCACAGACAACGGGAACCAGAGTGTTCGCAATGGTCTCCTTGCGGATAGCAGCCTTCAGTTCCTCACGGGTGATCTCCTCACCCTCGAGGTACTTCTCCATGAGCTCTTCGTCGTTCTCGGCAACAGTCTCAACGAGGATGTTGCGATACTCCTCAGCCTGCTCGCGCATATCCTCGGGGATAGGCTCGGTGCGCATATCGTTGCCCATATCGTCGTAGTAGACCTCAGCGTTCATATCGACCAGGTCAACGATACCGCGGAAGGTATCCTCCTGACCGATGGGCAGCTGGATTGCCACGCCGTTTGCGTGCAGACGATCGTGCAGCATCTTGATGCAGCGGAAGAAGTCAGCACCCATGGTGTCCATCTTGTTGACGTACACCATACGGGGGACTTTGTACTCATCAGCCTGACGCCAGACGGTCTCAGACTGAGGCTCGACACCGCCCTTAGCAGCCAGAACGGTCACAGAACCGTCCAGGACGCGCAGAGAACGCTGGACCTCAACAGTGAAGTCAACGTGGCCCGGGGTGTCGATGATGTTGATGCGGTGACGATTCTTCTTGAATGCAACAGGGTCCTTCTGAGTCTCAGAGTGGCTCCAGTAGCAAGTGGTAGCTGCGGAGGTGATGGTGATACCACGCTCCTGCTCCTGAACCATCCAGTCCATGGTAGCGCCGCCGTCGTGAACCTCGCCGATCTTGTGGTTGATGCCGGTGTAGTACAGAATACGCTCGGTAGTGGTGGTCTTACCAGCATCGATGTGGGCCATAATGCCGATATTTCTCGTCATCTGAAGAGAAACTTCTCTGGGAGTAGCCATGAAATTAACCTCCTACAGAACAGATCAATAACGGAAATGAGCGAAAGCCTTGTTGGCCTCGGCCATCTTGTGGGTATCCTCGCGCTTCTTCACGGCGTTGCCGGTGTTGTTGGCAGCATCCATGATCTCAGCAGCCAGGCGCTGGGCCATGGTCTTCTCACCACGGCTGCGGCTGTAAGCAGTCAGCCAGCGCAGGCCCAGAGTCTCGCGGCGAGCGGGGCTGACCTCCAGGGGGACCTGGTAGTTAGCGCCGCCAACACGGCGGGTCTTGCACTCGAGGCTGGGCATGATGTTCTCCATCGCCTTCTCGAAAGTCTCGAGAGGATCGTTGCCAGTCTTCTCCTGAATCATGGAGAAAGCCTCGTAAACGATCTTCTGAGCGACGCCCTTCTTGCCGTCCAGCATGACGCTGTTGACCAGACGGGTGACCATCTTGGAATTGTAAATAGGATCAGCTAAGACATCGCGCTTAGCAATGTTACCTCTTCTAGGCATCTTTCTTCCCTCCTTCACAGAATGATATCATCGGTACTCGAAAGTAATAAAACTCCCGTTGTGTCACAAAGAGCTGACCTTACATAAACTGTTGCCCTCCGCACGTTTCTGCGGACTTGTTATTTATATAATGGAAAGCCGTTTATGGCGGTTCGTTCCTCAATTACTTCTTTGCAGCACCGGCCTTAGGACGCTTTGCGCCGTACTTGGAGCGGGCCTGATTACGGCCTGCAACACCCTGGGTATCCAGAGTACCACGGATGATGTGGTAACGCACACCGGGGAGGTCCTTAACACGACCGCCACGGATCAGCACGACGGAGTGCTCCTGCAGGTTATGGCCGATACCGGGAATGTAAGAGGTGACCTCGATACCATTCGTGAGGCGGACACGAGCAACCTTACGCAGAGCAGAGTTAGGCTTCTTGGGGGTCATGGTACGAACAGCGGTGCACACGCCACGCTTCTGGGGGCTGCTCAGATCAGAATACTGCTTCTTCTGAGAGTTGTAGGTCTTCTGCAGGGCGGGAGCGGTGCTCTTGGTAGTCAGAACCTCACGGCCTTTGCGTACAAGCTGGTTAAAAGTAGGCATTTTGTTTCTCCTTTCTTAATGATGAACATCGGACTTTTTCCGACTTTTTTGCCGCACTATCCCCATGAGGGACGCGCAACAGTTATATAATACTCGCTTTACAGGCGGATGTCAACAGTTTTTGCAAAGTTTTTTTCGTTTATTCCAGTTTTTTTCTTTTAGTGTTTTTTCGAGGCAAAACGCTGTTATTTTCTCCCCTGCTTCTGTGTTTTGGACATACAAAAGACCGTTCTGCAGGCGGTTGCCCACAGAACGGTCTGTACTTTATACTTTCAGGAAGGAGCTTTGCTTACTGTGCAGCAGCTGCCTGTTCGGCAGCGACCTCAGCGTCGCGCTCAGCCTCACGATTCTTCAGATCCTCACGGACTTCCGGCAGACCGGTACCTGCGGGGATCAGCTTACCGATAATGACGTTCTCCTTCAGGCCGGCCAGCGGATCGACCTTGCCCTTGATGGCGGCTTCCGTCAGCACGCGGGTGGTCTCCTGGAAGGATGCGGCAGACAGGAAGGAGTCGTTGGCCAGAGCAGCCTTGGTGATGCCCAGCAGCACCTGCTGATACTCGACCAGCTTCAGACCCTCTTCACCAGCATCGATGCGCTGCTGCAGATCGGCGTTGATGCTCTCCACTTCCAGACGGCTTGCCAGAGCACCGCCGATCAGGTTGGAAGAACCGGAATCGGTCACACGCACCTTGCGGCACATCTGACGGACGATGACCTCGATATGCTTATCGTTGATTTCAACGCCCTGCAGACGGTAAACCTTCTGGACCTCGTTGATCAGATAGTTCTGGACATCCTCCAGACCCTTGATCGCCAGAATATCCTGCGGATACAGAACACCTTCACGGGTGATGATGTCGCCCTTCTCCACACGGTCGCCCGGCATCACGCGGGAATGCTGGGTGAACGGGATGGAGTAGCTCTTCACGACCTCAGCACCGGTCTCGTCCTTGCCGGTCACCTTGATGACGACATTCTTCTTGGTATCGTCCTGAGAAACGACACCGGAAATCTCGCTCATGATGGCCATGCTCTTGGGACGACGGCTCTCGAACAGCTCCTCGACACGGGGAAGACCCTGTGTGATATCTTCAGCAGATGCGATACCGCCGGTATGGAAGGTACGCATGGTCAGCTGGGTACCGGGCTCACCGATGGACTCTGCGGCGATAACACCGACAGACTCGCCCAGACGGACCGGTTCACCGTTTGCCATATCGGAACCATAGCAACGTGCGCAGACACCGGTCTTTGCACGGCAGGTCAGCAGGCTGCGGATCTTCAGCTTGGTGATGCCGGCTGCCTCGATCTCGTTTGCGTCGTACAGGTCGATCATCTTGCCTTCCGGCACGATCACCTTGCCGGTGACGGGGTTGACCACATCGCCCACAGCAAAGCGGCCGATCAGACGCTCACGGAAGCTCTCGATCTTTTCCTTGCCCTCGTGGATCTCGGAGACCCACAGGCCGTCGGTGGTGCCGCAGTCGATCTCGCGGACGATGACGTCCTGAGAGACATCGACCATGCGGCGGGTCAGGTAGCCAGAGTCAGCGGTACGCAGAGCGGTATCTGCCAGACCCTTACGGGCGCCACGGGCAGAAACGAAATATTCCAGAATATTCAGACCTTCACGGTAGTTGGCACGAATGGGCATCTCGATGGTGTGGCCGGCGGTGTTTGCCAGCAGGCCGCGCATGCCGGCCAGCTGCTTGATCTGGTTCATAGAACCACGAGCACCGGAGTCCGCCATCATATAGATCTCGTTGTCCTTGGGCAGGTTGTCTGCCAGAGCCTTGGAGACCTTATCAGTGGTAGCCTGCCAGATGGAGATGGTCTGGTTGTAACGCTCGTTGTCGGAGATCAGGCCGCGGTTGAACAGCTTGCCGACCTTGGCGATCTGCTGATCAGCCTCGGCGATCAGCTCCTGCTTCTGCGGCGGGATCACAGCGTCGCACACAGCGACGGAGATTGCAGACAGAGTGGAGTACTTGTAGCCCTGCGCCTTGATGGCGTCCAGCATCTTTGCACACTTGCGGGTGCCGTTGCGGGTCATGCAGCGGGAAATGATGTCGGGCAGGGTCTTCTTGGTCACACGGAAGCTGACCTCGTACTCCAGCCAGTGCTCGGGATCAGTACGGTCGATATAGCCCAGATTCTGAGGAACCGGGTTGTTGAAGATAATGCGGCCAACGGTAGCATCCACCAGACCGGTGCGCTCCACGCCATCGATCACCATGGTGCGGCGCACCTTGATGGGTGCGTGCAGGGTGACGATGTGCTCTGCATAAGCCATCAGAGCCTCATTCTCATCGCGGAACACCTTGCCTGCGCCCTCATCGTTTTCACGAACGGTGGTCAGGTAGTAGCTGCCCAGGATCATATCCTGCGTAGGCACGGTAACAGGTGCGCCGTCAGAGGGCTTCAGCAGGTTGCCGGAAGCCAGCATCAGCATCTTGGCCTCACGGCAGGCATCCTCGCCCAGAGGCAGATGCACTGCCATCTGGTCACCGTCGAAGTCGGCGTTGAATGCGGTACATGCCAGCGGGTGCAGCTTGATGGCACGGCCCTCCACCAGCACCGGGTTGAAGGCCTGAATGCCCAGACGGTGCAGGGTAGGTGCACGGTTCAGCAGAACGGGATGACCCTTGATCACGGTCTCCAGGCTGTCCCAGACCTCAGGCTTTGCACGCTCCACCATCTTGCGGGCAGACTTGATGTTGTTGGCGATGCCCTTCTCCACCAGATCCTTCATGACAAAGGGCTTGAACAGCTCCAGAGCCATCTCCTTGGGCAGACCGCACTGATCCATCTTCAGCTCAGGGCCGACGACGATAACGGAACGGCCGGAGTAGTCAACACGCTTGCCCAGCAGGTTCTGACGGAAGCGGCCCTGCTTGCCCTTCAGCAGATCGGAAAGGCTCTTCAGTGCGCGGTTGTTGGGGCCGGTGACGGGACGGCCGCGGCGGCCGTTGTCGATGAGGCTGTCAACTGCTTCCTGCAGCATACGCTTCTCGTTGCGCACGATGATGTCGGGAGCGCCCAGCTCCAGCAGGCGGCGCAGACGGTTGTTGCGGTTGATGACGCGGCGGTACAGGTCATTCAGGTCGGAGGTGGCGAAGCGGCCGCCATCCAGCTGAACCATGGGGCGCAGGTCAGGCGGCAGAACAGGCAGCACATCCATGACCATCCACTCGGGACGGTTGCCGGAAATGCGGAATGCCTCCACGACCTCCAGACGCTTGAGGATGCGCACGCGCTTCTGACCGGAGGACTTTTCCACCTCAGCGGTCAGCTCTGCGCTCAGCTGATCCAGATCGATCTCCTTCAGCAGATCCTGAATAGCCTCGGCGCCCATAGCAGCCTCGAACTCATCACCGTAGTGGTCGCGCATTTCGCGGTACTCGCTCTCGGTGAGCAGCTGCTTCTTTTCCAGACGGGTAGCGCCCGGATCGGTGACGATATAGCTTGCAAAGTACAGGACCTTCTCCAGCAGGCGGGGGCTGATGTCCAGCATCAGACCGATACGGCTGGGAATGCCCTTGAAGTACCAGATATGGCTCACGGGAGCGGCCAGCTCGATGTGGCCCATGCGCTCACGGCGGACCTTGGCCTTGGTGACCTCAACGCCGCAGCGGTCGCAGATCTTGCCCTTGTAGCGGATGCGCTTATACTTGCCGCAGTGGCACTCCCAGTCCTTGGTAGGTCCAAAAATGCGCTCGCAGTACAGACCGTCGCGCTCCGGCTTCAGGGTGCGGTAGTTGATGGTCTCAGGCTTCTTCACCTCGCCATAGCTCCAGTTGCGGATCTGGTCAGGAGAGGCAAGGCCGATTTTGATCGAATCGAAGACGTTGTTTTCCATGAAACGAACCCTTTCTTAATCTTTATAGTCTCGATGATAACAGTTGACGTTGGAAGACCCGCTGCCCTCCCCTGCCCTGCGGCGGCAGCACGCGCACCGCGCAGGGAAACACAGCTTTCTCAAAGGGGCCTTATTATTCGTCGATGTTCACTTCGTCAGAAGCGGACTCTGCAGCGGCAGAGTTGTCATCCTCCAGCACGGAGGGATCATCGAAACCAGCATCGGCGTCCTTGATGGTGTAATCGTTCAGCAGCTCGTTCTCGTTGGCGACAGTCTCGGTGCCGGCAACATCACGCATATCGAAGCCGGTCTCTTCGTCGTCGAAGTTCTGGCGCATGTCGATCTCGTTGCCTTCCTTGTCCTGGACCACGACGTCCAGACCCAGAGACTGCAGTTCCTTGAGCATGACGCGGAAGGACTCGGGGATGCCCGGCTGCGGGATGGGCTCGCCCTTGACGATGGCCTCGTAGGTCTTGACACGGCCCTCGACGTCATCAGACTTGACGGTCAGGATCTCCTGCAGGGTGTAAGCAGCACCGTAAGCCTCCAGAGCCCAGACCTCCATCTCGCCGAAGCGCTGGCCGCCGAACTGGGCCTTGCCGCCCAGAGGCTGCTGAGTGACCAGAGAGTAGGGGCCGGTGGAACGGGCATGGATCTTATCATCAACGAGGTGATGCAGCTTGAGGTAGTACATATAACCGACGGTAACGCGGTTATCGAACTTCTCACCGGTACGGCCATCGTAAACGGTGGTCTTGCCGTCGCGGTCCAGCTCGATCTTGGAGAAGTCGATGATGTGGCCCTTCTCGCCCATCAGCTTGGGGAGCTTGGTGGGATATGCAGGAGCATTCTCGCCGTGCCACATCTCGCGGGCGGTATCGAAGGTATCGCCGATGTCAGCCTCGCGGGCGGAGTCGAAGACGGGGGTCATGACCTTGATGCCGCAGGCCTTGGCAGCGTAGCCCAGGTTGACTTCCAGCACCTGACCGATGTTCATACGGGAAGGAACGCCCAGGGGGTTCAGCACGATGTCCAGCGGGGTGCCGTCGGGCAGGTAGGGCATATCCTCCTGCGGCAGGATGCGGGAAACGACACCCTTGTTGCCGTGACGGCCTGCCATCTTATCGCCGACGCTGATCTTGCGCTTCTGGGCGATATAGCAGCGGACGACCTCGCGCACGCCGGGCTGCAGCTCGTCGCTGTTCTCCGGGGTGAACACCTTGACGTCCACGATGATGCCGTATGCGCCGTGGGGCACACGCAGAGAGGTATCGCGCACTTCGCGGGCCTTCTCGCCGAAGATGGCGCGCAGCAGGCGCTCCTCAGCGGTCAGCTCGGTCTCGCCCTTCGGGGTGACCTTACCAACCAGAATGTCGCCGCTCTTGACCTCGGCACCGATGCGGATGATACCGCGCTCGTCCAGATCCTTCAGCGCATCCTCAGAGACGTTGGGGATATCACGGGTGATCTCCTCAGGTCCCAGCTTGGTGTCGCGGCTCTCGGTCTCGTACTCTTCAATATGAATGGAGGTGTACACGTCCTCGCGCACGATCTTCTCGTTCAGCAGAACGGCGTCCTCGTAGTTGTAGCCTTCCCAGGTCATGAAGCCGATCAGGGCGTTCTTGCCCAGAGAGATCTCGCCGTTGCGCATTGCAGGGCCGTCGGCCAGCACCTGACCGGCCTTGACGCTCTCGCCGACCTCGACGATGGGACGCTGGTTGATGCAGGTGCCTGCATTGGAGCGTGCGAACTTGATCAGAGGATAGTCCTCCAGCTCGCCCTTGTTGTTGCGCACAACAACGTGGTCGGCATCCATCTTCTCAACGATACCGTCATTCTTTGCCAGAACAGCGGTGCCGGAGTCGGTAGCTGCCTTGTATTCCATACCGGTAGCAACGATGGGCTGCTGCGTGACCATCAGAGGCACTGCCTGACGCTGCATGTTGGAGCCCATCAGAGCACGGTTACAGTCATCGTTCTCCAGGAAGGGGATGCATGCAGTAGCGACAGAGACCATCATTCGCGGAGAAACGTCCATGTAATCGACCTTCTCTGCGTCGATTTCCAGGATCTCATCGCGGCGGCGGGCAGAAACGCGGGGACGCACGAAGTGCTTGCCCTCATCCAGCGGCTCGTTGGCCTGTGCCACAACGTACTCGTCCTCAACGTCAGCGGTCATATACTCCACTTCGTCGGTGACGACCTGCTCAAGCAGGCGGCCATTCTCGTCATAGGTCTTCTTGACCTTGCGGTACGGAGCTTCCACGAAGCCATACTCGTTGATCTTTGCGTAGGATGCCAGATAGGAGATCAGACCGATGTTGGGGCCTTCAGGGGTCTCGATGGGGCACATACGGCCGTAGTGGCTGTAGTGAACGTCGCGGACCTCGAAACCTGCGCGGTCACGGCTCAGACCGCCGGGGCCCAGAGCAGACAGACGGCGCTTGTGGGTCAGCTCAGCCAGAGGGTTGTTCTGGTCCATGAACTGGGACAGCGGAGAAGAACCGAAGAACTCCTTGATGGCGGCGACCACAGGACGGATATTGATGAGGGCCTGCGGAGTGATGACGCTCTGGTCCTGGCTCTGCAGGGTCATGCGCTCACGGATGACGCGCTCCATGCGGGAGAAGCCGATGCGGAACTGGTTCTGCAGCAGCTCACCCACGCTGCGGATGCGGCGGTTGCCCAGATGGTCGATATCATCAGTGGTGCCAATGTTGTGGCCCAGACCGTTCAGGTAGTTGATGGAAGCCAGAATATCGGCAACGGTAACGGTGCGGCCGATCAGCTGGTCGTGGTTGCGGCGCAGCATCTCCTTCTGCTCTTCCACATCAGAGGTGGTGTCCAGGATCTTCTTGATCTCGTCGAAGGAGCAACGCTCGTTGATGCCGCACTCCTTCACGTCAAAGGAGAAGAAGCCCTGTGCATCCACACAGCCGTTGGTGATGACCTTGATCTTCCGGCTCTCTTCCTTCATGGGATCGTCGAGCTTCAGCTCGACCAGATTCACACCGGCGTTGTCAGCCTTCTCGGCCAGCTCGCGGGTGATCTTGGCACCGGCCTCGATCAGGATCTCGCCGGTGAGCGGAGCAACCACATTCTCAGCAGCCACCTGACCGGTGATGCGGCGGGCCAGAGACAGCTTCTTGTTCATCTTATAACGGCCGAAACGAGACAGGTCGTAGCGGCGCGGATCGAAGAACAGCATGTTGATCTGGCTGGTAGCGGACTCCACCGTGGGAGGCTCGCCGGGGCGCAGCTTGCGGTAGACTTCCAGCAGGCCCTCTTCCTGATTCTTGGTGGTATCCTTTTCCAGAGTAGCGAGGATGCGCTCATCGTCGCCAAAGAAGTTCAGGATGTCCTCATTGGTGGACAGGCCCAGTGCACGGCACAGCACCGTGACCGGCAGCTTGCGGTTCTTATCGATACGGACATAGAACACATCGGAAGCATCGGTCTCGTACTCCAGCCATGCACCGCGGTTGGGGTTCATGGTTGCGCTGTACAGGTCGTTGCCCACCTTATCCTTGGCATCGCCGTAGAACACGCCGGGAGAGCGGACCAGCTGGCTGACGATAGCACGCTCTGCACCGTTGATCACAAAGGTGCCGGCATCGGTCATCAGCGGGAAATCGCCCATGAAGATCTCCTGATCCTTCACTTCACCGGTCTCCTTGTTCAGCAGACGGGCGGTGACGCGCAGGGGTGCTGCATAGGTCACGTCGCGCTCTTTGCACTCTTTGATGCTGTACTTGGGCTCTTTATCGAGACGGAAGTCCACGAAGCTCAGTGCCAGATTGCCGGTGTAGTCCTCAATGGTGCCGATGTCGTGGAAGACCTCTTTCAGGCCCTCGTCCAGGAACCACTGATAAGAGTTCTTCTGGACCTCGATCAGGTTCGGCATACTGATGACTTCGTCGATGTGGGAGAAGCTCATGCGCTCGGTTTTGCCGAGCTTTACGGGCTTGACTTTCATCATAAAATCAACCACTCCTTACTTTTATACTCTACGGGATGTCGTATACACGGGTCAAATTTGAGCAGACACACATAATTCGACCCGCGTCGAAGGGAGCCTTTCGGCGTTTTTCACAAACTTTCCGGTTCGACCCATCCAGCCGCTGCCTCTGTGTTCCCCTTTTTGGCGCACTAGTCCATTATGTGATACTAATACAGTATAAACTCTAAAAGTCTTGTTGTCAAGCCATTTTTCAGATTTTTGCCAAAATAAATTTATTTTTCTTTCAATTTTAGTACGCCCGGCAGCGTGTTGCCTTTTACCGTTTTGGGCCTTGATTTTTTTATTTTGCACGTTCCTGTTCATAATCCCCTTGTGCAATTTGTCTATCTTTGCTCTTGTGTTTTGGAGTATTACTTTTACAGTCGGATATGTCCGTTTTCCTTCGCGGCCCTTTTTTCGTGAAAAAGCAGCTCAGAAAAGCCCGCAGGCTTTTCTGAGCTGCAAATATAAAAAATAATGTTTCCTCTCATATTGCCAGAGTGCACGCGGCGGCAATTATAATCGTTCACTCATCCAGGTAATCCCGCAGGCGCTTTGCACGGCTGGGGTGCCGCAGCTTGCGCAGGGCCTTGGCTTCGATCTGCCGCACCCGCTCCCGCGTCACGTTGAACTCTTTGCCCAGTTCCTCCAGCGTACGTGCCCGGCCATCCTCCAGCCCGAACCGCAGTGCGATCACCCGCTCTTCCCGGGGCGTCAGGCTCTTGAGCACGCTGAACAGCTCCCGGCGCAGCAGCTGCCGCCCGGCTTCATCCACCGGGACGCCCGCTTCCTCGTCCTGAATAAAATCCTCAAGGTGGGCGTCCTCTTCTTCACCCACCGGTGTTTCCAGACTGATGGGGTCCTGTGCCAGCTGCAAAAGCTCCCGCACCCGGGCAGGCTCCATATCCAGCCGCACAGCGATTTCCTCCACCGTAGGCTCCCGGCCATTTTTGCGCAGCAGGTCGCCAGCCGTCTTTTTGACCCGGTTGATGCTCTCCACCAGATGCACCGGGATGCGGATCGTTCTCCCCTGATCCGCAATGGCCCGTGTGATGGACTGCCGGATCCACCATGTGGCATAGGTGGAGAACTTGAAGCCCCGTTCCGGCTCAAATTTTTCTGCAGCCTTCATCAGCCCCAGATTGCCCTCCTGGATCAGATCAAGAAACGGCAGTCCCCGCCCGGCGTAGCGTTTTGCCACCGACACCACCAGCCGCAGATTTGCTTCACTCAGGTGACGGCGGGCATCCTCGTCTCCGGCCTGTGCCGCACGGGCAAGCTCTGTTTCCTGTTCTGCCGTCAGCAGCGGCACCTGTCCGATCTCCTTCAGATAGGTCTTTACCGGGTCATCCAGTGCCACGCCTTCGGCAGAAAGCTCGTGCTCCAGCCTGCCGATCTGTGTTTCGTCCAGCGCCGGCAGCTCGGTCTCTTCTTCGGCCAGATGTACGCCGCGGGTCTCCAATGCAGCATACAGCTCATCCAGCTGTGCCACATCGTAATCCTTCTCGTCCATAGCACGGCTGATCTGTTCCGGCGTCACGGTGTGACGGCGGGCATGGGAGGCCAGCTCCCGGGCCAATTCCTCCGTTTGCGACAATTTCTGCATGATTCCTGCTCCTTTCCGCTCCTGCTCCAGCCGGAGGGAAAAGCAGCGGTCTCATTCTTCTACAGGAACGCTTCCCTGCTTTTTTTCGCGCATCGACTGGAGGTAATCACTCAGTTCCTCATTGGACATATGCGCCGCCTTGCCTGCCACGGGCATCCCCCGGGCAATGCGGTCCAGATACAGCCGGATATCGTCCGGCGTGCAATTCACTTCGCTGTATTGTGCCGCAAAACGGCTCAGCTCATTCAGCGCTTCTTCACTGACATAGGCCCGCAGCGTGGTCAGGTTGATTTCAATGCCTTCCCTGCTGCAGCGAAGCATGGCTTCGTACAGCTCCTTTTGCTGGGGCTGGATGAACTGCTCCGGCAACAGCTCCTTCTCTGCCAGCTTCAGATACTGCGGCTCCCGCAGGATCGCTGCCAGCAGCCGCTGCTGTGCACTTGCGATCCCCAGCGCCTGACTGCCGCCCGCGCTGTAGGGCAGCTTGATCTGGTTCATTTCGCCGGACTTGAGCACCTGCTGCCGTTTCTCCCAGCGGCGCCTGTTTCCGGCCTTTTTCACTGCCGTTTCCAGCTGGGTCATAATGGCTGTTTTAGAGATATTGGTCTCCTCTGCCAGACGGCCCGCATACACCTCCTGCTCGGTAGGGTTGGAGCGCTCTGCCAGCATATTCACAGCTTCCTTGACGTATTCCAGCCGCTGCGCGTCCTGTGCCAGATCGTACTGGCTGCGCAGGCGGCCCAGCCGGAAATCCAGTGCATTGCCCACACCGTCCAGCAGCGCCTTGAATCGTTCTGCACCGTACTTTTTGATGTACTCGTCCGGGTCTTTCGCCCCGGGGATCTGCAAAACGCCCACTTTCACCGGGCTGTTGCGGAACAGTTCCAGTGAACGCAGAGTCGCCTTCTGGCCGGCCTCGTCGGAATCGTAGCTCAGAATGACCTCATCTGCATATTCGCTGATGAGCCGCACCTGCTCCGGTGTCAGGGCCGTGCCGCAGGCGCACACCGCAGTATCGATCCCCGCCTGATGCATACTGATCACGTCCATGTAGCCCTCACACAGCACGAACCGGCGCACTGCACTGCGCTTTGCGATCTGCAATGCAAATACCGTTTCCGATTTGTGGTACACCAGCGTTTCCGGGCTGTTGACATACTTTGGTTTGGAATCGTCCAGCACCCGCCCGCCGAACGCGATGATATTGCCCCGCAGGTCAAAGATGGGGGTCATCACCCGCTTCCAGAACAGGCAGTAGATACGGCCGGACTGGCTGCGCTTGAACAGGCCGCTGGCATCCAGCTCCTGCTGGTTGTAGCCCTTATCCCGCAGGTACAGGTACAGGGCCTGTCCGTCATCGGGTGCATAGCCCAGTCCGAACCGTGCAATGGTCTTATCGTCCAGTCCGCGCCGCCGCCAGTAGGCCCGCGCCTGCCGGGCTTCCTCCACAGTGGAGTTCAGACAGGCATGGAAAAAGCGCGCGGCCTCCTTGTTCATGGAAAGGATGCGGCTGCGCATCCGGCCTGTCTTGTCGTCCTCCTGCGGTTCGGGCATTCCGGCCCGCGCCGCCAGCAGCTTGACGGCCTCCGGGTAATCGATGCTGTTGATCTTTCTGACAAAGCTGATGGCATCGCCTGCCGCCTGACAGCCAAAGCAGTAGAAGCTCTGGGTGTCCGGGTAGACATAGAAAGAGGGCGTTTTCTCGCTGTGGAAGGGACACAGACCGCCGTACAGCCGCCCTTTGCGCTTGAGCTGCACATAGCTGCCCACCAGCTCTACAATGTCGGTGCGGCGGGTCAGTTCCTCAATGTATTCGTGTGGGATCATGGATCTTTCAAACAACCTTTCAAAGTTTACAACACATGCCATTTCTGCGGCACAAAAATTTCCTCAAAAGTCCGGATGGCAAATTCATCGCTCATGCCGCTGATGTAGTCGGTGACGGCACGCTCTCTGCCCTCCTGATAGGCCAGCTGGACATAAAAGTTGGACATCTGATCGATGTGGCTCAGGTAGTACTCATACAGCTCTTCGATCACCTTGCCCACCTTCTGCTCCTCCCGCTTGGCGCTCCGGTCCACATACACCGTAGCGTACATGAAGTCGCGCAACGCGAGGAAAGCCTCGTTTTCCTCTGCGCCTACCTTCACATCGCCTTCGCTGTTGGCCAGAATACTGTTGATCATTGTGGTGATGCGGGCAGATTTGGTCCTGCCCAGCACAGCCGTGCACTCTTTGGGCAGAATACCCGGATCCAGCACCCCGGCACGAACGGCATCCTCGATATCATGGTTCACAAAAGCGATCTGGTCGGCCATGCGCACGATGCGTCCCTCCGGCGTCGCTGCCCATGTCCCCTTGGTGTGGGTCACGATGCCGTTGCGCACCTCCCATGTCAGGTTCAGGCCCTTTCCATCCTTTTCCAGCCTGTCCACTACACGCAGGCTCTGCATATAGTGCTTGAAGCCATCCGGGCAGAGCTCGTTCAACGCCTGCTCACCCGCATGGCCAAAGGGCGTATGCCCCAGATCATGGGCCAGACTGATGGCCTCAGTCAGATCCTCGTTGAGCCGCAGGGCCCGGGCAATGGTACGGGCGATCTGTGAAACTTCCAGCGTATGGGTCAGCCGGGTCCGGTACAGATCTCCTTCCGGCGAGAGAAACACCTGCGTTTTCTGCTTGAGGCGGCGGAAGGCCTTGCAGTGCAGCACCCGGTCGCGGTCTCGCTGGAACACCGGCCTGATCGGGTCCTGTTCCTCCTGCACCATCCTCCCCCTGCTCTGGTCGCTGAAGGTCGCCCACGGTGCAAAAGTCATACGTTCGATCTCTTCCGTGCGCTGTCGTACATTCATACAGGATCCCCTCCTTTTTTCAGCATTCCCCCTCTCTGCTTCGGCACAGCCGATCCCAATTGCTGCGCCCGCGGCAATTGTAACACACCCGGTTTGTCGAAGGGGGAAATACCCTGTCGTTTCACAAAATTTTGCCCGATTTTTCAAAAGTCCTCTTATGGACACAGTTTTTATCAAAAGGGTGCGTAGAAAGGTTCCGAGACATGGACCTGTGCTCCGCCCCGGGTCAGCTCCCGCAGCTGCTCCAGCAGCGGGCCTTCCGTGTGCTCCGGCATCTGCCAGCACAGAGTCACGCGGTCCGTGAACTGCGGTGCGGCCTGTTTTGCTCCCGCCGCATCGATGAGCAGCGAGGCCCGCTCATACAGCGAGTAATCCACCGTCACGCTCAGTTCCACCACGCTGCGCACCGTGACCACCTCGGCGTTCTCCAATGCCCGGGCTGTGGCCGTCGTATAGGCACGCACAAGGCCGCCGGTGCCCAGCAGCACACCGCCAAAATAGCGGGTCACCACCACGATCAGATCGGTCAGGCCGCTGTGCTGCAGCACTTCCAGCGCCGGGGTCCCCGCCGTTTTTGCCGGTTCGCCATCGTCCGAGTAGCGTTCCCGGTTGCCTTCCCGCAGGCGATAGGCATATACATTGTGCCGCGCGGTCCGGTTGGCCGCACGCACCTGTTCCAGAAATGCAACGGCGGCTTCCTCACTGTCCGCAAAAGACAGGGATGCAATGAAGCGGCTCTTCTTCTCTTCGTATTCTCCTGTGGCCGTGCCACGAATCGTGCGGTAATCCTCCACGGTGGTTCCTCCTGCTTTTTATTCAGAATAAGTATAACATAAATCGGCCGTTGTGCAACCACTGCAGAACACGATATCTGTTTCATTTCTTTTCGGTCGGATCCTCAGCTCCCCCGGCTCTTAAAAAAGACAACAAAAAATCGGCTGAGCCCTGCGGCCCAGCCGATTTTTCTGAAGAAAGCATATGATTACGATGATTACTTGGTAAAGAGCTGGATCCACTGATGGCCCCAGGTACTGGAGCTGTTGTAGTAGTAGCCAACACCCATTGCGCGGGCTTCCGGGTCCAGAATATTTGCACGGTGGCCTTCGGAATTCATCCATGCCGTTACGACCTCTTCGGGAGAAACGCTGCCCCATGCGGCATTTTCACCGGAAGCAGCATCGGTCACACCGTATTCACTGAGCACGGTGTACCACTTGGAACCATTGGGGCGCACATGAGAGTTCACCGTTGCGATCTCCTCAGCACGATGCTGTGCAGCTGCAGTGAGCTTTGCGTCACCCATAACCAGAGGCTGCAGGCCGTAGTTTGCGCACTCTGCATTGACCAGATCCAGAACTCTCTGACGATAGTCGCTGGTGTAAGAGTTTTCGGGATAAGAGAAGATCAGCACCCAGTAGTTGTTGTAAACGCCGCCTTCATAGTGGCCCACGCTCATGGTGGTCGCATCTGCGTTCAGGATGCGCTCACGGGTAAAATCAATGTTCATCCACTGATCCACCGCCGCATCGGGGGTGGAAACGCCCGCCATGTAGTCCTCGCCAATCGACACGTCTTCGATGCCATTCTCTGCGAAGACGGTAAAATCGCGCTGGCCATTGGGACGAACGTAAGAATAAGAAGAGGCCAGTTCCTTCGCGCGCTCCTGAGCAGCACTATTGTGACTGCTATCACCCAGCTGGACAGGCTTCAGGCCAGCCTTTGCGCGCTCGCTGTTCACACGGCGCAGGAACTCGTTCTGGTAAGCTTCATCCTGATGGCTCAGGAAGGAATTTTCTTCTTCCATCACGGAAGCTGTCTCAGGCTCGGCCTGTGCAGCATTTGCGGCAACAGGCTTGAGGGATGCGGCACCAAAAACCACAGCCATGGCCATCGCAGCGGCTGCGACCTTCTTTACAATCCTCATCTCAAGTTCCATAAGACATCCTCCGTAGGTTTTTGCAACTTGTTTGCAACACTACCGTTTCACAAGTGCAACTGTTGTGCAACAATAGTATCACAAAAGTGTCTCATGGTCAAGGGATTCAGTCATGTTTTGATGAATCACATAAAATTTTAGAGCTTTTTTCTCCTAAAAAGCCCTTTATAAGCGCCTCAAACACGTTCTAAATGTTGTTTTATTGTTATGAAAATGTTGCAATCCGTCCTTTTTCGGAGGCTGCTCATGGCACTTTTTGTACGGAAATTCACTTTTGCAACACGATTTTGTTACGCTTTAATTGTGTATCTCCGTCTTTTTCTTAACTCAAAGCCGTTTTTCCATGTTTCGCTGCACTTTGTGTGCACTTTCAGACGCTGCTTTTTCTTCCTCTGGCTATCCCTGCACTGCACCCGCTCTTTTGCAGCACCATCCGTAACAAAAAACAGCGCAGACGGTTCTTCCGAACCCATCTGTGCTGTCCCTCCGTACAGTTTAATACTCTAACTCTTTGCTCTGGCTGAACCGAGTATTACGCAAAATGCAACAAGCCCCGCCAAAAAGGACATAGTTCAAAGAATCGCCGAACAGAGCAAAAAGGCAGGACCTCTGGCGAAGCCCTGCCTCTTGTTGTTTTGTCCACCGTCTTTTATGCGTCACCTTAGCATTTGACAAACAAAAAAGAAGAGCGGCTCCGAAGAGCCGCCCTTCCACAATTCAGGCTATGCTATTGAAAAGATCTTGCTTCAGGCGATCACTGAGCAGCCTTTGCTGCCTCGATCTGCTTGATCAGCTCGGGCACGACCTTGAACAGATCGCCCACGATGCCGTAGTCAGCCACGCCGAAGATGGGAGCACCCTCGTTCTTGTTGACAGCGATGATGCACTCGGAGTCCTGCATACCAGCAGTGTGCTGGATAGCGCCGGAAATGCCCAGAGCAACATAGATCTTGGGGTGCACGGTCTTGCCGGTCTGACCAACCTGATGGTCAGCGGTCATCCAGCCTGCATCGGTGACGGCACGGGAAGCACCCACAACGCCGCCGCCCAGAGCAGCTGCCAGCTGCTCAGCCAGCTCAATGCCCTTCTGGACATCCTTGCTGATGCCGCGGCCAACAGAGACGATCACGTCTGCGCCGATCAGATCGACCAGCTTCTCAGCGGCCTTCTCAACGCTCAGGACCTCGGTCTTGATGTCCTCAGCAGCCAGAGTGAATGCGGGCTTCACGATCTGGCAGGCATCAGCCTTGGCCTGATCGAAGGGAGCCTTCTTCATAACGCCGGGACGCACGGTGGACATCTGCGGACGGAAGCGGGGGCAGATGATGGTAGCCATCAGATGGCCGCCGAATGCGGGACGGGTCATCTTCAGGTTGCGGTCTTCCATATCGAACTTCTGCTTGGACAGGTCGATGGTGGAGCTCTCCTTCAGGAAATCGATGTACTTTGCAGTGTCGATGTCCAGATGGGTAGCATCAGCGGTCAGGCCGGTGTGCAGACGAGCTGCGCAACGGGGGCCCAGATCGCGGCCGATGTTGGTTGCACCGATCAGCAGGACTTCGGGCTTGTACTCGTTGACCATGTCGCACACGACCTTAGCGTATGCATCGGTGGTGTAATCCTTCAGCAGGGGGCTGTCGCAGACCATGACCTTATCGGCACCATAGCCGCCCAGCTCCTTGGCAATGCCTTCCACGTTGTCGCCCAGCAGCAGACCGGTGACCTCGCAGCCCAGCTCATCAGCCAGCTTGCGGGCCTCGCTCACCAGCTCGAAATCAGTGGGCATCAATGCGCCCTGGCGCTGCTCGCAGAAGACCCATACGCCCTTGTATTCGTTAAAATCAGCCATTGTAATCCTATGCTCCTTTCATCAGATCAGGTGCTTCTTGGCCAGGATACCAGCCAGCTGTGCAGCGGTATCGTCGCCAGTCAGCATAGTGCCTGCGCCCTTCTGCGGAGGAGTGAAGGACTTGAAGACGTTCGTCGGAGAACCCTTCAGACCGATGGTATCGACCTCGATCAGCGGATCGTCCTTCAGAGCGTTGTAATCGAACACTTCCATCGGCTTGTCGTAGCAGGTGAAGATGCCGTTGACGCTCATGTAGCGGGGCTGATTCAGCTCCTTGATGCAGGTCAGCAGGCAGGGAGTCTGCACCTTGACCATCATGTAGCCGTCCTCCAGCATACGCTTCACGGTCAGAGTGTTGCCATCCTTCTGGATGTCAGCCACATAGGTAACCTGAGGCAGGTGCAGCTTCTCAGCGATCTGAGGACCGACCTGAGCGGTATCACCATCGATTGCCTGACGGCCACAGAACACAACGTCCTCGGGGCCGACACCGATCTTGTTGACGGCAGCAGCCAGGATCTGGCTGGTTGCGAAGGTATCGGAACCGCCGAACTCACGGCCGGAGACCAGAACAGCCTTATCTGCACCGCGGGCCAGCAGCTCACGCAGCATGCCTTCTGCCGGCGGGGGACCCATGGTAACAACAACGACTTCGCAGCCGGTAGCGTCCTTGAGCTTCAGAGCAGCCTCCAGAGCGTTCAGGTCATCGGGGTTGGTGATGGTAGCCATCGAAGCACGGTCCAGAGTGCCATCGGGCTTGACGGACACCTTGCCGGAGGTATCAGGAACCTGCTTTACACAAACAATTGCTTTCATTGTAACTCTTGCCTCCCTTACTTCAGCAGCGCGCCGGAAATGACCATCATCTGCACTTCGCTGGTGCCCTCGTAGATCTCAGTGATCTTGGCATCACGCATCATGCGCTCGATGGGATAGTCACGGGTGTAGCCGTAACCGCCGAACAGCTGCAGGCAGCGGCGGGTCACATCGCTTGCGGTGCGGGCTGCGATCAGCTTTGCCTGAGCAGCCTCAACGCTGTAACGGACCTTCTTGCCATCCATTGCTTCCTGCTTCTTCAGAGCAGCAGCGTAGACCAGATACTTTGCAGCCTCAACGCGTGCCTTCATCTCAGCCAGCTCGAACTGGGTGTTCTGGAATGCGGAAATGCTGCGGCCGAACTGCTTGCGCTCCTTGACGTAAGCAACGGTCTCTTCCAAAGCACCCTCGGCGATGCCCAGAGCCTGAGATGCAATGCCGATACGGCCACCGTCCAGAGTAGCCATAGCCAGCTGGAAGCCGCGGCCACGCACACCCAGCATACGGTCAGCAGGGATGCGGCAGTCCTCGAAAATCAGCTCGCAGGTGGAAGAACCGCGGATGCCCATCTTGTCCTCAGCCTTACCGACGGAGAAGCCCGGGTCGGTGCGCTCCACGATAAAGGCGGAGCACTGCTTGGTGGGACGGCCCTTCTTGTCGGGCACGATATCGGTGACAGCAATAACGATAAAGACGTTTGCGTAGCCGGCGTTGGTGATGAAGATCTTGGAACCGTTCAGGATCCAATCACCGGTCTCGGGGTCCTGCTTTGCAAAGGTCTGCTGACCCTGTGCATCGGTGCCGGCACCCGGCTCAGTCAGGCCGAAAGCACCCAACCACTCGCCGCTGCACAGCTTGGGCAGATACTTTGCCTTCTGCTCGGGAGTACCATTTTCATAAATAGGAGCAGCACACAGGCTGGTGTGAGCAGAGACGATGACACCGGTGGTGCCGCAGACCTTGCTCAGCTCTTCCACTGCCATGACGTAGGACAGCACATCGCCGCCTGCACCGCCGACCTCAGTCGGGAAATAAATGCCCATCATGCCGAGCTTGCCCATCTTTTCGACGGTCTCTTTGGGGAAGTACTCTTCCGCATCAACCTTCTTTGCCAGGGGCTTGACTTCGTTCTCAGCAAACTCGCGGTACATTTTCTGTACCATCTGCTGCTGCTTGGACAGAGTAAAATCCATCGCTATATCCTCCTAACGGGTCTTTTTCATTTACCGGAATTGCCCGGTGCAAACAAATTCCTCCCGGCCGTGTTTCCATAGTCGGGAGAAACGTTTATCAGAATTTACAGCTGGTCAACAGGGGTCTTGGTGCGGTCTGCGTTGTAAACGTAGAAGCCCTTGCCGCTCTTGCAGCCCAGGTTGCCGCCGCGGACCATCTTACGGATCAGCGGGCATGCACGGTACTTGCTGTCGCCGGTCTCCTTGTACAGCACGTCCATGATAGCCAGGCAGATATCCAGGCCGATGAAGTCGCCCAGCTCCAGGGGACCCATGGGGTGGTTAGCACCCAGCTTCATAGCAGTGTCAATGCCGGCGATATCGGAAACGCCTTCCATCTTGATGAAGGCTGCTTCGTTGATCATGGGGATCAGGATGCGGTTGACGACGAAGCCTGCAGCCTCGTTGACCTGAACCGGCTGCTTGCCGATGGCAACGGAGATCTCCTTGATCTTCTCAACGGTCTCAGCGGGAGTGTTGCAGCCTGCGATAACCTCGATCAGCTTCATGCGGTCTGCGGGGTTGAAGAAGTGCATGCCAACCAGCGGACGGCTAACGCCCTTGCCGATCTCGGTGATGGACAGAGAAGAAGTGTTGGAAGCGAAGATGCACTCAGGCTTGCAGATCTTATCCAGCTCGCCGAAGGTGGTCTGCTTGACCTTCATATCCTCAAAAGCAGCCTCAACGACCAGATCGCAGTCAGCGCACAGGTCTTCCTTCAGGCCCGGGGTGATGGCAGCAACGATAGCGTCTGCCTTTTCCTGCGTCATCTTTCCCTTGGCAACCAGCTTCTCGTAGCCCTTCTTGATCTTTGCCAGACCATTCTCGGCCCACTCCTGCTTGATGTCGCACAGAGCAACAGTGTTGCCCTCAACCTGTGCAAATGCCTTTGCGATGCCCTGGCCCATGGTGCCAGCGCCGATAACACCGATCTTCATAGGAAACCTCTCCTTTAATATCAAAAATTATGTAGTAATGGATTAGTTGTTGGTGAACACTGCCTTGGGCTTCGGCTTCTCACGGGACAGGAAGCAGCTCATGCCCTCCACCTGATCGTGGGTCTCGAAGCAGTCGCCGAACAGCTTTTCCTCGACCTCAACAGCCTTTTCGATGGGCAGGCTGATGCCGCCGTTGATTGCCTTCTTGCAGTTGCGTACAGCGATGGGGGCGTTCTTTGCGATCTTGCCGGCCAGCTTCAGCACGTTCTCCATCAGCTCAGCCTGCGGATACACAGCGTTCACCAGACCAATGCGCAGAGCCTCGTCTGCCTTGATGTTCAGAGCAGAGTAGACCAGCTGCTTTGCCATGCCCATGCCGACCAGACGTGCCAGACGCTGGGTGCCGCCGAAGCCCGGGGTGATGCCCAGACCAACTTCAGGCTGACCAAACACAGCGTTGTCAGAGCAGATGCGGATGTCGCAGCTCATTGCCAGCTCGTTGCCGCCGCCCAATGCAAAGCCGTTCACGGCTGCAATGACGGGGATGGGGAAGCTCTCGATCATCAGGAACACATCATTGCCCAGCTTGCCGAAGGCCTCGCCCTCTGCCTTGGTCATGGTGCTCATGGAACCGATATCAGCGCCTGCCACGAAGCTCTTGTCGCCTTCGCCGGTCAGAACGATGCAGCGGACAGTCTCCTGATCCACAGCCTCAAATGCAGCCTTCAGGTCTGCCAGGACTTCGGGGTTCAGGGCATTCAGTGCCTTGGGACGGTCGATGGTGATGATCTCAACTGCGCCCTGCACCTCGGTTTTTACAAATGCCATTGTGAAAACCTCCTATTCAAATCTTATCAGTTATCATAAACAGCCCCCGGGCCAGAGCAGGCTCTCCGGTTCCTCCCCTGCCCGGGTCTGTCATTCAGTCAGGCTCTCCAGTAATGGAGCTTAGTCCATCTCAACGATGGTAGCGCAGCCCATGCCGCCGCCGATGCACAGGGTAGCCAGGCCCTTGTGTGCACCGCGATACTTCATAGCATACAGCAGGGTGACCAGGATACGAGCGCCGGAAGCGCCGACCGGGTGGCCCAGAGCAATTGCGCCGCCGTTGACGTTCACCTTGCTCATATCAAAGTTCAGAGCCTGGCTGACAGCCACAGACTGAGCAGCAAATGCCTCGTTGGCCTCGATCAGATCCATGTCAGCAACAGTCAGGCCGGTCTTTGCCATGACCTTCTTGGTAGCAGCGATGGGGCCCAGACCCATGACTTCGGGCTCAACGCCTGCCAGAGCACCAGCCACCCAAGTAGCCAGAGGCTTCACGCCCAGCTCCTTTGCCTTCTCCTCGCTCATGATGACCAGAGCAGCAGCGCCGTCATTGATGGCGGAAGAGTTGCCGGCGGTCACAATGCCGTCCTTGGTGAAAGCGGGCTTCAGCTTTGCCAGCACTTCAGGAGCGCTCAGACGGGGGCCTTCATCGGTATCGAACACGGTGTCGCCCTTCTTGCCCTTGATCACAACGGGAACGATCTCGTCCTTGAAAGCGCCGTCCTTGATGGCCTTGTCAGCCTTCAGCTGGCTGTTGTATGAGAACTCGTCCAGCATCTCACGGGTGATGGGGCTGTAGCCGTACTTCTTCTGATAGGTCTCGTTGGTGCAGACGTTCTCAGCGGTCATGCCCATGTGCTTGTTGAAGCCGCAGGCATCCCACAGAGCATCGTTGACCATGGTATCCACGATCTCGCTCTTGCCCATGGGTGCGCCCATGCGGTAGCCGTAACGAGCCTTCTGCAGTGCGAAGGGAGCCATGTCCATGTTCTCCATGCCGCCTGCGACCACGATATCAGCATCGCCTGCCTCGATCATCTGAGCAGCCATATTGACGCAGTTCAGACCGGAGCCACACACCACGTTGACGGTGACAGCCGGGGTCTCGATGGGCAGACCAGCCTTCAGAGCAGCCTGACGTGCAACGTTCTGGCCCAGACCAGCCTGAATGACACAGCCCATGTAAACATGATCGACCTGCTCAGGTGCGACGTTTGCACGGTTCAGGGCTTCCTTGATGACAATGGAGCCCAGCTCAACTGCGGGAACGTTTGCCAGAGTGCCGCCGAACTTGCCAATAGCGGTACGGCATGCAGATGCGATAACGATCTTTTTCATGTGAATAGCCTCCTGAATTGTGTATGTGTTGCTTTTCGATTGCCTTTTTATCAAAACGCCCTTGGGCATTTCTGCAAATTATTTTTCAGGGTCTTTTCCCTGCCGGATCAGCGCATACCTTTCGTTGACCGCCTTTTCCACATTGGGGGTGACGAACTTGCTGATGTCGCTGCCGTAATACGCTGCCTCCTTCACGATCGTAGAAGAAAGGTAGCTCCACTTGATGCTGGTGGCAAGAAACATGGTCTCAATGCCGGGCATCAGTGCGTGATTGGTCTGCGCAAGCTGGATCTCGTTTTCAAAGTCCGTCACAGCCCGCAGTCCCCGTACCATCACCGAAGCGTGCCGCTTCTTGGCGAACTCCACGGTCAGGCCGTCGAAGCTCTCCACCGAAACATTCTGGATGCCTTTGCAGCACTCCTTGAGCAGCTCTACGCGCTCCTCTACGGTGAAGAGCGGATTCTTTGCGCTGTTGTTGAGCACTGCCACGATCAGATGATCGTTGATCTTTGCTGCGCGCTTGATGATATCAAGGTGTCCTTTTGTGACCGGGTCGAACGAACCGGGATAAACTGCTGTTGCCATCGTCTGGTGTCCTCCTTGAGCGCTGTGAAAAGCGCGTTTTGGTTCTGCCATGATAGCACTTTCCAGTCTTGGGTGCAAGATTTTGTGCAAGCTGTACGTTTTATCGTTAAAATTTAAACAATCAACGCTGTGCCACATCGCGGCAACTTGCTACGCTATAAGTAAATCACATCGTCAAAATTTTATCAAGTCCTTTTGCAAAGATTTTTGGTCTCACCACACCAAACAATCCTCCAAAATAGCTCTGAATTTTGTAAATATTGACAGTCAGCCAAAATTTTCACGATAAACTATTGATTCTGCACATTGTTAATGTTATAACTAAGTTGTGCAGGTCTGCCGACCTGTCCGGCAGCTTTCCCTGTTGTCTGTCAGGATACCACACGGCTATGTCAGAGTTGTGTGCAAACTACCAAAAACCGGTAAATAACCTGCAAAGATCTGTCCGTGCAGGAAGTGTAAATGATAAATTTACAATTCCTTTATGTTATTATAGGAGAGGATGGTTTATAATGGATTTTACGGAACTGTATGCTCAGAAAAAAATGACCGCCGCTCAGGCTGCCGCACTGGTCAAAAGCGGTGACTGGGTGGACTACGGCTGGGCAGTGAACACCCCCGTGGCGGTGGATGCCGAGCTTGCAAAGCGTCTGCCGGAGCTGGAGGGTGTCAACTTCCGCGGCGGCATCCTGATGTGGGTGCCCGCGATCTTCCAGATCGACGACCCCGCCGCACACATGACCTGGAACAGCTGGCACATGGGCGGCATTGAGCGCAAGGCCATTGCACAGGGGTTCTCCTTTTACTCCCCCATCCGTTATTCCGAGCTGCCCCGTTACTACCGTGAGAGCCCGGACCCGCTGGATGTGGCCGTGTTCCAGGTGACCCCCATGGACGAGCACGGCTATTTCAACTTCGGCCCCAGTGCATCTCATCTGGGCGCTGTATGCGAAAAAGCCAAGAAGATCGTTGTTGAGGTCAACAAGAACATGCCCCGCTGCCTTGGCGGCATGGAGAACTGCATCCACATTTCTCAGGTCACCGGCATCGTGGAAGGTGAGAATCCTCCCATCGGCCAGATGGCCGCTCCCGGTGCTGCTACCGAAGTGGATCTGAAGGTCGCCAACCTGATCGTTCCGCAGATCCCCAACGGTGCCTGCCTGCAGCTGGGCATCGGCGGTATGCCCAATGCCATCGGCAGCCTGATCGCACAGAGCGACCTGAAGGATCTGGGCGTGCACACCGAAATGTATGTGGACGCTTTTGTGGATATCGCCAAGGCCGGCAAGATCACCGGTGCACGCAAGCAGCTGGACAAGGGCCGTCAGGTCTACGCCTTTGGTGCCGGCACCCAGAAGATGTACGATTACCTGAACGATAATCCGGAGTGCATGTCCGCTCCCGTGGATTATACCAACGATATCCGCAGCATCTCCGCACTGGATAACTTTATTTCCATCAACAACGCTGTGGACATCGACCTGTTCGGTCAGGTGAACGCCGAGACTGCGGGCCTCAAGCACATCTCCGGTGCCGGCGGTCAGCTGGACTTCGTTCTGGGCGCATACCTTTCCAAGGGCGGCAAGAGCTTCATCTGCCTGTCCTCCACCTTCTTTAATAAGAAGACCGGCCAGATGGAGAGCCGCATCCGTCCCACGCTGGAAAACGGCAGCATCATCACCGACACCCGTGCCAACATCCACTACCTGTGCACGGAGTTCGGCTGCGTGAACCTGAAGGGCCTGACCACCTGGGAAAAAGCTGAGGCCCTGATCAACGTTGCACATCCCGACTTCCGCGAAGACCTTATCAAGGAAGCCGAAAAGATGCATATCTGGCGCAGGAGCAACAAAATCTAACATGTGCCGTGGGTATTCCTGCTGCCTGCGGCAGGAATGGAGTTTATCACATGATGGACAAAAAGCCGCACATCAAGCCCTATCTTTACGGGATGCTGGCCGGGTTCGGAGCGATCTCCCTGAGCATCATCTTTTTCTTCCTGATCTACCGCTTTGACGGTTTTGGCAACGCGATCTCGACCCTGACCGGCATTCTGATGCCGTTCATCTACGGTGCCGTCATCGCCTACCTGCTCAAGCCCGTATGCAACACCATCGAGAGCTTTCTGCGCCGCTTCATTCCGGAAAAGATGCATGGTCTGGTCAATGTGCTGTCTATTACACTGACCATCCTGTTCGGTCTGCTTCTCATCTACGCTTTGTGCATGATGATCATTCCGCAGCTCATCACCAGCGTGACCACCCTGTACTACACTGCACAGCGCAACCTTGCAAAGTTCGTGCAGTGGGCAAATCATGTGGAGTTCATTGAGAACAACCAGCAGATCATGAACATGCTCAACTCTGCTTATGCCACCATCAGCACCAATTTCGATGATCTGATCAAGACCCGGCTCCTGCCCTCCATGCAGAACATCGTCAGCGGTGCCGCCATTGGTGTGCTGAACATTGTAACGGTAGCCAAGAATCTGGTCATCGGCATCATCGTGGCCGTGTACATGCTGGCCAGCCGCAAGCGCTTTGTGCAGCAGGGCAAGCTGGTGCTCTACAGCATCTTCAAGCCCCGCTGGGCAGAGCTCATCAAGGAAGAAGCGAAGTATGCCGATAAGATGTTCGGCGGCTTCATCAACGGCAAGATCATGGATTCCGCCATCATCGGCGTGCTGTGCTATATCGGCTGCCTGATCTTCAAATTCCCCAGTGCACTGCTGGTGTCGGTCATTATCGGTGTGACCAATGTCATCCCCTTCTTTGGCCCGTTCATCGGTGCGGTTCCGGCCACCCTGCTCATTCTCATCCAGAACCCCATCAAGGCACTGTGGTTCGTGCTGTTCGTGCTGGTCCTGCAGCAGCTGGACGGCAATGTGATCGGCCCCAAGATCCTGGGCAACACCACCGGTCTTTCCAGCTTCTGGGTCCTGTTCGCCATCCTGCTGTTCGGCGGTCTGTGGGGCTTTGTGGGCATGATCGTGGGTGTACCCCTGTTTGCTGTCATCTATGACATCATCAAAAAGCTGGTCATCCACGGCTTGAAGCGCAATGCAGAGCTCGACATGCTTCAGACCTACCACGACAATTTCGGCGACCCGGAGGACGACGCTTCGCCTGCCCCGGAACCGTCTGCCGAAAAGCAATAAGCATTTCCCCTGCCCTGTATCACAAAGGCCCTGCGTTCTTTCGAGCGCAGGGCCTTTGCTTTTTATGATGATGTTTGCCGAAGATTACTTTTCAATGGGCTGCGAGGGCTTCCAATCCTTGTAGTTCTCGTAGCGGCTTTCGCGGATCTTGGTGTGGGACCAGATCTCGTCCGCAGTGGGCTGCCAGTTGGCGGCGTAGCTCTTGCACTTCTCGCACAGGTGCTCTACGCTTTCCGGGGACTGCAGGTCGGTGCTGTGGGCACCGGTCTCGTGCACCATCTTCTGCAGCAGCTCGGGGTTTTCCAGCATCGGGCAGGGACGCAGATGGTTCTTGTTGAAGGGCTGGCCGTTGTGATAAGCCATGAACAGCGGGCTGTGCAGGATCTCCAGAATGCTCTGGTCGTGGATATTGGCATTGGAGTAGTGGATGAACACACAGGGCTCTGCATCACCGGCCGAGTTGATGTGGAAGTAGTTGCGGCCACCGGCAATGCAGCCGCCCACAAACTCACCGTCGTTCTGGAAGTCCATGGGGTAGAACGGGATATCGCAGGCCTCCGAGCGCAGATAGCGGATGCGGTCGATCATATATTTGCGCTGCTCCGGGGTAGGCATCAGCTCCGGTGCTGCCTCGTTGCCCACGGGCATGTAGTGGAAGTAGAAGCCGAAGTGCGCCCCCTTCTCACACAGGAAACGCATGAACTCGTCGTTGGTGACAGCTTCGATGTTATCACGGGTATAGCAGATGGAGGTGCCAAAGATGATGCCGTACTTCTTCAGCAGATCCATCGCGTTCATGACAGCGGCATAGTGCCCCTCACCACGGCGGGCATCGTTGGTCTCCGGGGTGCCCTCGATGGACAGCATGAAGGCAATGTTGCCCAGACGCACCACCTCTTTGCAGAAGGGCTCATCAATGAGGGTGGAGTTGGTGTAGATGGCAAATTCAACATCGTTGTGCTTCTCCGCCAGCTTCAGGATATCGGCCTTGCGCACCAGCGGCTCGCCGCCGGTCAGCATGTACAGGTATACGCCCAGTTCCTTGCCCTCGGTAATGATCTTGTCCATATCCTCAAAGCTGAGGTTGTTCTTGTGGCCATACTCGCCAGCCCAGCAGCCCACGCAATGCATGTTGCAGGCAGAGGTGGGGTCGAACAGGATCAGCCACGGAATGTTGCACTGGTACTTCACGCGGTTCTCGCGGATGGTCTTAGTGCCGCGGAAGAAGGCTTCGTAGCCCAGATTCAGTGCCGTGGTGCGGGCCACGTTGGGGTCGGTCTGATCCAGCACACAGTTGATGAGCTTGGACCACTTGCTGTCGGGGTCGGTCAGGGTCTGCCTAGCGTGCTCGTAGGCCTCGTCGCTGAACGAGCTGCCATAGAACTGCTTTGCAACATCCACCAGCTGTCCCACGGTTTTCTGACGGTCTTTATCGGCATGAGAAAGCACCACGTCTGCCATTTTACCAACGGCAGCGCGCTGCATTTTATGAGTCAGATTCTCAACAGAAGTATTCATAATCCTTTTCCTCCAAACAACATTTTCGGAAATCTCTTTTGTTGCCAACATCATACCATTTTTAACAAACGTGCGCCATAAACAGAAAAAGCGCCGTGATAGAAAACCCATCACGGCGCAGATTATGATAAAATTTTGTCGTTCTTCCGGTTCAGCCGTCCTGTTCCAGATGGATCTTATTGCTGGCAAGGCGGCATAACGCGCGGCGCAGATCCCCCTGCAGCATCCGTCCCGTACGTTCTACCATCACAGCAGGATCCGTTTTCATGTCCCGGCGGATCCATTCCAGCCCCACGCCCACCAGCGCATATTTGTAAAAATCCACCACAAACTGCTTGTCATCGTCCTGCACGGTGATATCGCGGCATTCGCGATCCGCAAATTCCTTCAGCATGGGGTCCAGAAGCTTGTAGAGATACTGCTCCACCTGTTCACGGCCCACAGAGCGGTATACGTTCAGCACCAGTGCTTTGTTATCCCGGATCTGGTGCAGGATGTCCAGAAACGCTTCGGTCCATGTATCAAAGCTCTGGCAACCTTCCATCGCCTTGGTTGCATCTTCCGTCAGGATCCAGTCCACCAGGTCGTAAATATCCTTGAAGTGGTAGTAAAAGGTCATGCGGTTCACGCCGCAGTCCTCGGTGATATCGTTGATCGTGATCTTATTGAGGGGCTTTTCCAGCAGCAGCTTTTTCAGCGATGCTTCCAGTGCCCGCTTCGTTGTTTGTGACACAAAAACCTTCCTTTCCCGACCGTAGAAATTTTTCCCGCTGCGTACGGCGATTGGCAGCTTTGTACATTAATAATACCGCAAAAGCCGTCCCGATTGCAAGCATTGATTCTGTCCATTTTGTAAACAAAGAACGACTTCCTGTGTTTCACTCCGGCAGTTTCTCGCTTCAAAAGCCATTTTTCTTCCCCCAAAAGACCCTTCCGGCGGTGTGCAATGCCTGCAAAAGCGGCTTCTTCCGGCAAAAAAGCGGAAAAGGCCCTTGATTTTATATCTCTCTGCGCTTAGAATGGGAGCAGACGGCTGTGAATTAAGTGCTGTTTTGAGGGAGGGTACAAACTATGATGGATACCATTGGTTTTCTGGGCTGCGGCAACATGGGCGGAGCCATCGCCCGTGCCGTTTGCAAAGCTGTTGACCCTAAGAAGGTTTTTCTGGCAAACCGCACTGCGGCCAAGGCGCAGGCACTGGCCAAGGAACTGGGCTGCAAAACGGCCACCAATGCTGAGGTGGCCGGTGACTGCGACCTGATCTTTCTGGCCGTGAAGCCTCAGATGATGGAAGCACTGCTGGAGCCGCTCAGATTCACGCTGGACGAGCGCCCCAAGCGCTTTGTGCTGTGCAGCATGGCAGCAGGCCTTTCGATTGCCCGCATTCAGGAGCTGGCCGGTGAGGACTTTCCTGTGATCCGCATCATGCCCAATACCCCGGCATCGGTGGGCGAAGGCATGATCCAGTATTGCTCTTCCAACGTTACCGCAGAGGAAGAGGAAGCGTTCCTCAGGATCATGGCTCCCGCGGGCCGTCTGGACGCCGTGCCAGAAAGTCTGATCGATGCTGCCAGCTGCGTTTCCGGCTGCGGCCCGGCATGGGTGTACCAGTTTATTGAGGCTCTGGCCGACGGCGGTGTGGCCTGCGGCCTGCCCCGTGCCAAGGCGCAGGAATATGCCGCACAGATGGTTCTGGGCAGCGCAAAGCTGGTTCTGGAAAGCGGAAAGCATCCCGGCGAACTCAAGGATGCCGTATGCAGCCCCGGCGGCAGCACCATTCAGGGCGTGCGCGTGCTGGAAGAGCGCGGCCTGCGCGGTGCGGTGATGGATGCCGTCGTCGCCTCGTACAATAAGACTAAGGAAATGGGAAAGGGTTAATGGAATCATGCGCATCGTTGTGAAAGTAGGCACTTCTACTCTGGCATACGCCACCGGGCGGCTGAACATCCGCCACACCGAACAGCTGGTCGAAGTTTTGAGCGACCTGAAAAACGAAGGCCACGAGGTCATTCTGGTGTCCTCCGGCGCCATCGGCATGGGCGTAGGCAAGCTTTCTCTGCCGACCCGCCCAAAGGATACCTCCACCAAACAGGCCTGTGCCGCTGTGGGACAGTGTGAGCTGATGTACACCTACGATCGTCTGTTCAATGCCTACAATCACACTGTGGCGCAGATCCTGCTCACCGGCGTGGACGTGGAGCACACCGAGCGCCGGGTGAACTTCCAGAACACCCTGTCCCGCCTTCTGGAGCTGGGTGCACTGCCCATCATCAATGAGAACGACACCGTTGCCACCGATGAGATCACCTCCATCGGCGACAACGACACACTGGCGGCCATCGTGGCCTGCTGTGCACAGGCCGACCTGCTGGTGCTGCTGAGTGACATCGACGGCCTGTACACGGCCAATCCCCACACCCACCCGGATGCAAAGCTCATCCCGCTGGTGCGGGAGATCACCCCTGCGGTGATGGCACTGGCCGACGGCGCAGGCTCCGCCCTTGGCACCGGCGGCATGGCCACCAAGCTGCGCGCCGCCCGCATGGTGACCGGCAGCGGTGCCGACATGGTCATTGCGAACGGTGCACACCCGGAGCTTTTGTATGACATTGCCGCGGGCAAGCCCGCAGGTACCCGCTTTACCGGCCACAAGGAGGACTGAACCTATGACGACACAGCAAATTCTGGAAGCGGCCCGCAGCGCCAAAAGCGCCCTTGCACTGGCCGATAACGCTGCCCGCAGCACTGCCCTGCTGGGCATGGCGGACGCTTTATGCGATGCGCAGAACCAGTCTGCCATCCTTGCCGCCAACGCTGAGGACATGGCTGCTGCCAAAGGGCACATCAGCGATGTGATGCTGGATCGTCTGGCCCTGACCGTTCCGCGCATCGAAGCCATGGCGCAGGGCATCCGCGAGGTTGCCGCCCTGCCCGACCCGGTGGGCCGGGTGCTGAACCGGGTAGAGCGCCCCAACGGCCTTGTGATCGAAAAGACCGCTGTACCGATGGGTGTGATCGCCATCATCTACGAGAGCCGTCCAAACGTGACCAGCGATGCCGCCGCCCTTGCCATCAAAAGCGGCAACGCCTGCATCCTGCGCTGCGGCAAGGAGGCATGGCGCAGTGCCAATGCCATCGTCACCGTTCTGCGGCAGGGCCTGAAAAAGGCCGGTCTGCCCGAGACTTCGGTCTGCCTGATCGAGGACACCACCCATGCCTCTGCCAACGCTCTGATGACCGCCGTAGGCTATGTGGATCTGCTGATCCCTCGCGGCGGTGCAGGGCTCATCCGTGCCTGCGTGGAGAACGCCAAGGTGCCCTGTATCCAGACCGGCACCGGCATCTGCCATATCTATGTAGACGACACTGCCGACCTTTCCAAAGCACTGGACATCATCGAGAACGCAAAAGCCAGCCGTCCCAGCGTCTGCAACGCCGAGGAGGTGTGCCTTGTGCACTCTGCCATTGACGGGGAGTTTCTTTCCCGTCTGGCCCAGCGGCTTGGCCCGGACCGCATTGCAAAGGGTCTGCATCCGGTAGAGCTTCGTCTTGACAAGCGCGCCGCCGCCATAATCGCTGGCACGCCTGCCGGCGAAAAAGACTTTGACACCGAGTTTCTGGATTATATCCTTGCCGTCAAAGTGGTGGACAGCGTGGAGGAAGCCATCGATCATATCGCCCGGCATTCCACCGGCCACAGCGAGGCCATCCTGACCCGGACACAGGCCCACGCGGATCTGTTTACCGCTGCTGTGGACAGCGCCGCTGTGTATGTGAACTGCTCCACCCGCTTTACGGATGGCGGCGAGTTTGGCCTTGGGTGCGAAATGGGCATTTCCACCCAGAAGCTCCACGCCCGCGGCCCCATGGGACTGGCCGAGCTGTGCAGCTACAAATATATCATCCGCGGCGATGGACAGACCCGCTGAACCCACCTTCCGCGTGTGAAGATCGGGAGTGAGCGATTTCTCCATTCAATTCATCATTTGGCAAAAGGATCTGAAAAGCTTTTTCAAATACAGGCTGGTGCAAATTGCGTCAGCCTGTATTTTTGTTTCACACAGACAGACTGTTTTTGCATAAAATACAATTTTTGAATTTTGTTTTCAGCAGGCCCGTTTAAAACGTTCCCTGATATGGATGAATGTATCCCAGTTTCCCGCACTTCTCACAAAGATATAGTCTTACTTTTTCCATTTTGTTTTGTAAAAAGTACAAGAATCCCCTTGACAGCCGCTATTTCGATGCGGTAAAACTATATTGGAAGATTTGATAACGATTTCACTTCATTTCACTTTCCAATGAGAAAGTTGTTCGTCACACACAACACTATACTTGGAACAAAGGAGAGAGCAATATGACGATCGCCATTCTTGCACATGATTCCCGTAAAGAGCTTGCACTGCAGTTCTGTACTGCTTACAGTGCCATTTTGTCCAAAAACACAGTCATTGCCACCGGTACCACCGGACGGATGCTGGCACAGACCACCGGTCTGCCGGTACATTGCTATCTCTCCGGAAAACTGGGCGGTGTGCAGCAGATCACTTCCCGCGTTGCCTGTGATGAGGTGGATCTGGTGCTGTTCTTCCGCGACCCGCTGAAGGCAGACGCTTCCAGCATCACGGAGCAGAATCTGCTCCGCCTGTGCGACATGCACGGCGTACCCATTGCCACCAACATTGCCACCGCAGAGGTTTTGCTGCGCGGTCTGGATCAGGGCGATCTGGATTATCGAGAGGGAATGCATCCGACCCTTGTGGAGCCTGTGCCCGCAGCCATGCCCCGCCGTGTGACTGCCTGATTTTGTGTATAGAGTATTGGGAAAGAGCGAGGCTGCTGCAACAGCCTCCTACGAAAAATGAGATAGACTTCCCCGGAAGGGGTCGCCTATCTCATTTTTTTGTAAGCTGAAATTGTGGAAAACCACAAATGAATATTCGGATTAAAGTCAGCAAATGGAGAATCAAGTGATAACCGTCCACATTGACTTCGTTGCACAATATGAGTATTGCAGACAGGATTACGGCTGGCTCATCCGATAATCAACAAAGGCGGCAGCTTCCCTTATTGTGGGAGACCACCGCCTTTTGCTGCGTCTATTGAAGGGGATGTTGCGACAGCCTGCTGAAAAAACGGGCGGCAAACATTCCTTTTTGAAAATGGTGTAAAGTCAAAAGTTGGGGGTTGTATAGGAACCGCCTGCAAAAGCCTGAAAACAGCGCAGGCGAAGCAATGCAGCCCACCAAAAACCGGCTTCAGCAAAAAGAAAAGCACCATACTTCCTACGAAGTACAGTGCTTTTTGGTGGAGCATTGTCCACGGCACTCGAACCCAACACTTCCTCACGGGTGACCGTTTTGGCATCATCCGTGAAGTTGAAATTGAGTACGACCCGGTCATCAAAGACGTAGACCGAGTTGA